>Ga0302291_10000580_pt1 | contig 10732 bp, 10 predicted proteins | sample III_Fen_N1_4_FD_194548 | JGI IMG/M metagenome (GOLD analysis project Ga0302291, IMG submission 194548) | Peat permafrost microbial communities from Stordalen Mire near Abisko, Sweden - III_Fen_N1_4 | ecosystem: Environmental > Terrestrial > Soil > Wetlands > Permafrost | place: Sweden: Abisko... | reverse complement strand
GTCCTCGCCCGCCCTGCGCGAGCGCCACCACTCGAACCCGGCCGGCAGGACCGAGACCACCACGATGAGGATCGCGATGATCTCGATGTTCTTCTGCACGAACTCGTTCTGCCCGAGGAAGTAGCCCAGCACCGTGAGGCCGGCCGCCCACAGGACGCCGCCGACCAGCGAGTACACGCCGTAGACCCTGGCGTCCATCCGGCCGACGCCCGCCATCGCGGTGATGAAGGTGCGCACGATCGGGACGAAGCGGCCGAGCACGATGGCCTTGGGGCCGTACTTCTCGAAGAAGGCGTGCGTCCTGGCGATGCCCTCGGGGTTGAGCAGCTTGGAGTCCGGTCGGTGGAAGAGCGAGGGACCGACCTTGCGTCCGATGGCGTAGCCGGACAGGTTGCCCGCCCACGCCGCGAGCGACAGCAGGACGCAGCCCAGCCAGAGCGGGATGTCGATGCCGGGCTGCACGCCGGCTGCCGCGTTGGCGATGAACAGACCGGTGACGAACAGCAGCGAGTCGCCCGGCAGGAAGAAGATGAACAGGCCGCACTCGACGAAGATGATGACCAGCACGGCGATGAACGCCGCCGTGCCGAACTTCTCGAGGATGTAGGTCGGCTGGATCCACTCGGGGCCGAGGGCGGCGACGGCGGCGAGGGCGGGGGCGAGGCTCACGAGCGCTGAGGCTACGTCAGGATGCTGTGGGCCCGCTGAGCCGGTCGTCGTCCCCGGTCGCGCGGTGGCCACTAGTGGTCGGCCCCGCGTCGTGGTCGTGGTCGCCGTCGCCCTCGGCGTCGGCGTCGCGGCGTCGGCGTACGGCGTCGCGCACGAGCACGACGACCACGCCGACGACCGAGAGCGTCACGACGACGCCGGCCCCGGCGAACGCGATCGTGCGCATGACCGGCAGCTGGTAGGCGACGTAGCCGACGACCGGGAGCGCCACGGCCCAGGACAGCGCACCGACCACGTTCGCCGACGTATAGGAGGCCCGAGGCATGGCGGCGGTGCCTGCCACGACGGGGGTGAACGTGCGGACCCACGGGATCCACCGTGCCGAGACCACCGCGAGCCAGCCGTAGCGCTCGTAGAACGCCTCCGTGCGACGCAGCTGGGTCAGCGCGCGACCGGACTCGCGGCCCTCGAGCCAGGTCCGGCCGTAGCGACGGCCGGTGAGGTAGCCGACCTCGTTGCCCGCCACCGCCGCCACGAACGCCCCGAGCACCAGCACCACGAGGTTGACGTCGCTGCGCGGCGAGGCCGCCAGCAGCCCGGCGCCGAACAGGAGGGTGTCTCCCGGGAGCAGGAACCCGAGGAGCAGACCGCACTCCGCGAACAGGAATCCCCAGACCACGGCGTAGACCGCGAGCGCCCCCAGCGACGCCAGGTCCGGCTCCCCGATCACCCCCCGACCCTAGGCCGTCACCGTTGTCACTGAAGGACGCCTTGGTTGCATGGAAGCAGACAAACTCCGCCTTCATCGCGCCGGTGCGATGAAGGCGTCCTTCCGTCGCTACGTCGGGTCCTGATCACGCCCGGCCTAGGCTCACCCGGGTGAGGGACGAGGAGCGCGGCCAGCGCGACGAGGTCGGCGTCGGCCCGCACCCGCACCCGTGGCCGGAGGACGCGCGCTACGACGCGGAGCTGATGCGCGACGGCGACCGCCGCAACGTCCTGGACCGCTACCGCTACTGGACGGTCGAGGCGATCGTCGCCGACCTCGACGCGTCGCGGCACCCGTTCCACGTCGCCATCGAGAACCTCACGCACGACTTCAACATCGGGTCCGTCGTCCGCACGGCCAACGCGTTCAACGCGGCCTCGGTCCATGTCGTCGGACGCCGTCGCTGGAACCGACGCGGCGCGATGGTGACCGACCGCTACCTCCACATCGCCTACGACGACACCGCAGCGGACCTCGCTGCGTGGGCGCACCTCACCGGGCTCACGCTCGTCGGCGTCGACAACCTGCCCGGCTCGGTGCCGCTCGAGACGACCGACCTGCCGCGCGAGTGCGTGCTGCTCTTCGGCCAGGAGGGCACCGGCCTCTCCGACGGCGCCCGCGCGGTCTGCGACGTCACCGTCTCCATCGCGCAGTACGGCTCCACCCGTAGCATCAACGTCGGCGCCGCTGCCGCGATCGCGATGCACGCATGGGTCCGACGCCACACCTTCGGCCAGGGACCGCAAGCCGTCTGAGCCGCCATGGCACGCTTCCAGGCATGAGCGGGGACGTCGTAGGCCGAACCGGCGCGGCCGTCTACGCCTTGATCGGGCTCCGCTTCCTGCTCGAGCTCGCGCTCTGGGCATCGTTCACGCTCGCGCTCGTCCGACTCGTCGACGGTCCGCTCGGGTGGGTCGTCGGACTGCTCCTGACAGCCGCGGTCACGACGATGTGGGCCCTGCTCCTCTCTCCCCGCCGCCCCGTCCGAGTTCCGCTGGCGGCACGAGTCGCGCTCGAGCTGATCCTGTTCCTCACTGCTGCCGCGCTGCTCGCCGCCTCGGGGCTGGCGACGGCGGCCGCGGCCCTGCTCCTGCTCGAGCTGCTCGACCTCGCCCTGCTGCAGGGCCCGGACAAGCACGCCCTCTGACGCTGCGGCGGTCGCCGCGCCGCGGCGTGGCAGGGTGAGGGACGTGGGTGACGACGTGGCCGGTCGCGATCCCGGTTCCGGCGTACCGCTGCGCAGCTGGCGGGATGATCTTCGGCTGCTTCGCGAGCGCAACCTCGGCCTGCTCGTGGCGTCGCGCCTCGTCTCGGACTTCGGCACCGGCGTCGCCCCGATCGCGCTCGCGTTCGGGGTCCTCGGGCTCCCGGGCGGGGACGCGCAGGGCCTCGGGTTCGTGCTGTTCTGCGCCGCCGTCCCTCGCCTGCTGTTCCTGCTGTTCGCCGGCGTCCTCGCCGACCGCGTCCGGAGCCGGGCGCACCTCATGGCGGTCGCCGAGGTCGCCGCCGGGGCGGCTCAGCTCGTCGCGGCCGGGCTGTTCCTCACCGGCCGGGCGACGGTTCCTGCGCTGGCCGCGCTGGCCGTCGTGAACGGCACCGCCGTCGCCGTGATCTTCCCGACGATGTCCGGTCTGATGCCGCAGATCGCGTCGGGGGAGGCGCTTCAGTCGGCCAACGCGTTCGTCCGCCTGTCGTCGAACATCGCCGGGATCCTGGGCGTCGCGGCGGGCGGGCGGGCTGCTGGTGGCGACGGCCGGCGCGGGCTGGGCGCTGCTCATCGACGGCGTCTCCTTCTTCGTGTCTGCCGTCCTCCTCCTGGCGATGCGGTCGGCACGCGCTCGCACCGACGCCACCGACGGGCCGCCGGCCAGCGTGCTCGGCGACCTCCTGCACGGCTGGCACGAGTTCACCGCGCGCAGGTGGGTCTGGGTCATGGTGGCGCTGTTCTCCCTGTCGAACTTCGGCTTCACCGCGGCCATCGACGTGCTCGGCCCCGTGCGCTCGCTCGCGTCGTGGGGTGGGGCGCGCGGCTGGGCCGTGGTCCTGACCGCGTTCTCGATCGGCACTGTGGTGGGTGTCATCGGCGCGATGCGCCTGCGGCCGAACCGCCCGCTGCTCGTCGCGCTGGTGGCCCAGACGCTCGTGGCGCTCCCGCTGCTGGCCATGGCGCCGCCGCTCCCGCTCCTCGTCGTCGCGGCGCTCGCCTTCGTCTCCGAGCTGTGCGTCGACATCTTCGAGGTGCTGTGGCAGACCACGCTGCAGCAGTACATCCCGCCGGAGTCGCTCTCGCGCGTGTCGTCCTACGACTGGCTCGGGTCGATGGCCCTGACACCCCTCGCCCTCGCCACGGCGGGAGCCCTCGTCGCCACGGTCGGGCTCGAGGGCGCCCTGTGGATCAGCGGCCTGCTCGGCAGCGCGGCATCCCTCGGCCTGCTGGACCCCCAGATCCGCTCGCTGCGCCGGGGCCGGTACGAGGACGCCCCGAGCGATCTGCCGTCCTCGGCGTGACGAGCGTTACCCGCGAGTTGCTCGCACGTCTGGAGGCGGCCACGGGGTGCGTGACAGGATGGGCGAGGTCCCGCAGGCATCGTGGCCTCGCGGATGTTGATGCACGACTGTCGTCTGGAGCGCGTTCGCCATGCCCATCGCCACCCCTGAGGTCTACGCCGAGATGCTCGACCGCGCCAAGGCCGGCGCGTTCGCCTACCCGGCGATCAACTGCACGTCCTCGCAGTCCATCGTCGCCGCCATCCGTGGCTTCGCCGAGGCGGAGAGTGACGGCATCGTCCAGTTCTCCTGGGGCGGCGCGGAGTTCGCGTCCGGCCAGCTGGTCAAGGACATGGTGACGGGCGCCGTGGCGCTGGCGGAGTTCGCGTACGTCGTCGCCGACAAGTACGACGTCCAGATCGCGCTGCACACCGACCACTGCCCGAAGGAGAAGCTCGACGGCTACATGCGGCCGCTCATCGACGTCTCCCTCGAGCGGGTGGCCGCGGGCCGCCTGCCGCTGTTCCAGTCGCACATGTGGGACGGCTCCGCCGTGCCGCTCGAGGAGAACCTCGACGTGGCCGAGGAGCTCCTCGACAAGTGCCACCGCGCCAACATCATCATGGAGCTCGAGATCGGCGTCGTCGGCGGCGAGGAGGACGGCGTCACCGCCGCCCACGACGCCAAGCTGTTCTCGACTCCCGAGGACGGTCTCGCGACCGCCGCGAAGCTCGGTCTCGGCGAGCGCGGCCGCTACATGGTCGCGGCGACCTTCGGCAACGTGCACGGCGTCTACAAGCCGGGCAACGTCGTCCTCACCCCCGGCATCCTCAAGGAAATCCAGGACGCCGTCGGCGCGAAGCACGGCAAGGACAAGCCGTTCGACCTCGTCTTCCACGGCGGCTCGGGCTCGCTGCTCTCCGAGATCCGCGAGGCGCTCGACTACGGCGTCGTGAAGATGAACATCGACACCGACACGCAGTACGCCTTCACCCGCCCCGTGGCCGACCACATGCTCAAGAACTACGACGGCGTCCTCAAGGTCGACGGCGAGGTCGGCAACAAGAAGGCCTACGACCCGCGCGCGTGGGGCAAGCTCGCCGAGGCCGGCATGGCCGCACGCGTCGTGCGCGGCTGCGAGGACCTCCGCAGCGCCGGCACCAAGATCCGCTAGTCCGTACGCCGCGCCCCGGCACGCAGGACGGCCGACGGCCCCGAGGCCCCCTCGGGGCCGTCGCGCCGTCCAGGGCGCCCACCGCGCTGCCCCGATCCTCCACACGGGCCCGACAGCGGGGATTGTGGCAGCACGCTGCGCCGGCGGGGTCGGCTGCGCGGAGCGGGATGCGTCGGGGGCTGGCAGGATCGGCGCGTGACCACGCCGATGGACCAGAACCTGCTCGGGGGCCCGCCCCCCACCCTGCTGCCCGACGACCCGCACCCGCGCGAGGAGCTCGCGGAGGGCGTCGACCCGTACGCCGTCGCCGCCGAGCACCCCACGAGCAGCCTGGCCTGGGCGACGCTCGCCGACCTCGCCCACGAGGACGGCCGGATCGTCGAGTCCTACGCCTATGCCCGCGTCGGCTACCACCGCGGGCTGGACCTGCTGCGCCGCAACGGGTGGAAGGGTCACGGCCCCGTCCCGTGGGAGCACGAGCCCAACCGCGGCTTCCTGCGCTGCCTGCACGCGCTGGCCCGCGCGGCCGCCGAGATCGGTGAGCAGGACGAGGCCACGCGCTGCACGCTCTTCCTGCGCGACTCGTCCGCCGCCGCGGCCGACGCGCTCGAGGGATGAGCGGCACGTCTATGGCCGTACGCCGGACTCCTGCGGCATGAGCGAGCGTCGCGTCGCCGTCGTGGGGGCGGGGATCTCCGGCGTCGCGGCCGCCCTCGCGCTGCGCAGCCACGGCGTCGAGGTCACGGTCCTCGACCGCGGCCACCGCATCGGTGGCCGGATGGCCACCCGCACGCTGCGCGAGACCGGCCTGCCCTACGACGGCCGCGTCGTCGACGTCGGCGCCGCCTACCTCACGGCCGGCACCCCGGCGTTCCAGGCCGTGGTCGACTCGTGGGTCGCGCGCGGTCTGGCCCGCCCGTGGACCGACACGTTCCACGTCTCCGGCCCCGACGGTCCGCAGGGAGTGGTCACCGGCCCCATGCGCTACGCCGCGCCCGCCGGGCTGCGCAGCCTGGTGGAGGACCTCGCCGCGGACCTGCCGCTCGTGGTGAACCCGCGCGACGTGGAGACCGTCGAGCGGCGCGTGGGCGGGGTGATCGTCGACGGCGAGGAGTTCGACGCCGTCGTCCTCGCCATGCCCGGGCCGCAGGCGGGCGACCTGCTGGCCGACGACGACCCCGCGGTGAGCGACCTCGCGCCGCAGCGGTGGGACCCGGTGCTCACGCTCGTCGCGGCCTACGACGAGCGGTGCTGGCACGAGTTCGACGCCATGTTCGTCAACGACTCCGTCGTGCTCGCCTCCGTGGCCGACGACGGCCGTCGCCGCGGCGACGGCGCCCCCGTCCTGGTAGCGCACAGCGGCTCCGTGCTCGCGGCCGGACACCTCGACGCCCCCGCGTCGGCGTCCGGCGCCCTGCTCGAGGCGCTCGGGCACGCGGTCGGCGCGACCTCGAAGCCCACCTGGTACGACGTCCGCCGCTGGTCGCTGGCCCGGCCGCGCCGCCAGCGGCCCTCGACGTACGCCTTCGACGGCGCCGTCGGGCTCTGCGGCGACGTGTGGGGCGAGATCCCACGGATCGAGACCGCCTGGACCTCCGGCCACGACCTCGGCCACCTCATCGCCACCCGCCTCGCCTGACCCCGCCCGCCCGCCCGCCGCTCGCGGCGGACACCAGCGGCAGCGACAGGGCGTGAGCGAGCGGTCACCCACCGACTGTGGGGACGATGAACAGAGGCTTACGGGGGACGTCGCGGGGATGACCCTGTCGGTCCCCGGGGTTAGCCTCAACGAACCCGCCGGTCATTCCCCGACCGGCGGCCCCGTGCAGGAGGTTCCGGCATGTCGACCACCGAACGGACCGCCGACGAGCTCGTGAGCCGCTACGACGACGTCCGGGCCCACACCGAGGCGCTGGCCGCGCCGCTCTCACCGGAGGACCAGACCGTCCAGTCGATGCCGGACGTCTCCCCGACGAAGTGGCACCGCGCGCACGTCACCTGGTTCTTCGAGACCTTCGTGCTGGCCGACCACGAGGCGGGCTTCGCACCCTTCCAGGACGGCTACTGGTTCCTGTTCAACAGCTACTACGAGACGGTGGGCCCGCGTTACTCCCGTCCGGACCGCGGCCTGATCAGCCGGCCGGGCGCGCACGAGGTCGGCACCTACCGCCGCAACGTCGACAGCCGCGTGCGCGACCTCGTCACCTCGCTCGACACGGGCACGCTCGAGAAGCTCACCCCGGTGATCGAGCTCGGGTTCCACCACGAGCAGCAGCACCAGGAGCTGCTCCTCATGGACATCAAGCACGTCCTGTCGCGCAACCCGCTGCAGCCGGCCTACTCCGGGACGCCGTCACCACGGTCCGAGCCGGACACCCTCGGCTGGGTCGACGTCGAGGGCGGGCTCGTCGAGATCGGTCATGCCGGCGAGGGTTTCCGCTTCGACAACGAGGAGCCGCGCCACCGCGTGTGGCTCGAGCCCTACCGCCTTGCCGACCGTCTGGTCACCAACGGCGAGTGGCTGGAGTTCATGGCCGACAACGGGTATCGCCGCCACGAGCTGTGGCTGTCCGACGGCTGGGCGAAGGTCAGCGCCGACACCTGGCGCGCGCCGTTCTACTGGCAGGAGCTCGACGGCGTGTGGTTCGAGCACACGTTGCACGGCACGTTCCCGGTGAACCCCGGGCTCCCGGTGAGCCACGTCAGCTTCTACGAGGCCGAGGCGTTCGCCACCTGGGCCGGCAAACGGCTGCCGAGCGAGGCGGAGTGGGAGCACGCCGTGGTCCTCGACGGCGCCACCACTGCCGACGCCGACCTCGCCGACGCCGACCTCGCCGATTCCGAGACCTTCCACCCCCGCGCCGCCGGCCCGAGCACCGGACTGCTGCGCCAGGCCTACGGCGACTGCTGGGAGTGGACCTCCTCGGCCTACCACCCCTACCCCGGATTCCACCCCGCGCCCGGCGCGATCGGCGAGTACAACGGCAAGTTCATGTCCAACCAGATGGTGCTGCGCGGCGGCAGCGCCCTCACGCCGGAGGGCCACGCCCGGGCGACGTATCGCAACTTCTTCCCGCACGCCGCGCGCTGGGCGCTGTCCGGGGTCCGGCTCGCCGACGGCGGCGCACCGCAGGTGGCGCCGTGACCCGGGTCAAGGAGCCGGTCGTCTCCGTGCTGCTGGCTTCGGACTGGGCGGCGTCGGGCCTCGCGCAGGACGTACGCCGTGGCCTCGGTGCCCAGCCGCGCAGCCTGCCGCCGAAGTGGCTCTACGACGACCGCGGGTCGGAGCTGTTCGACCTCATCACGCGGCTGTCGGAGTACTACCCCACGGAGCGCGAGCGGGAGATCCTGCGCGAGAACTCCGACCGGATCGCGCTGGTGTCGGGCGCGACCACGGTGGTCGAGCTCGGCAGCGGCACCTCGGACAAGACCCGCACGCTGCTCGACGCGTTCGCGGCCACGGGTCAGCTGCAGCGCTTCGTGCCGGTCGACGTCTCGGAGGCCACCCTGCGCCAGGCTGCCGAGACGCTCTCGGAGCGCTATCCCGGGGTTCAGGTCGAGGCCCTCGTCGGCGACTTCACCCTGCACCTCGCTCACCTGCCGAACGGCGGCCGCCGGCTCGTCGCCTTCCTCGGCGGCACGATCGGCAACCTCTACGTCGAGGAGCGCGCGGCCTTCCTCGGCGCCCTCGCCGACTCCCTCGCTCCCGGGGACTCGCTGCTGCTCGGCACCGACCTCGTGAAGTCCGCCGACCGCCTCATCGCCGCCTACGACGACTCGCGCGGCATCACCGCGGAGTTCGTCGCGAACTCGTTGCGCGTGGTCAACCGGGAGCTCGGCGCCGACTTCGACCTCGACGCCTTCAGCTACGTCGCCTTCTGGGACCCGCGCATGGAGCGGATGGACCTGCGGGTGCGGGCCGAGATGCCGCAGCACGTCACCATCCCGGGCGCCGACCTCGAGATCGACCTGGCGGCGGGGGAGGAGATCCGCATCGAGATCTCGACGAAGTTCCGACCCGAGGGGATCCGCGCGGAGCTCGCCGCCGCCGGGTTCGCCGTCGAGCAGATCTTCACCGACTCCGGCGGCGACTTCGCCCTCACCCTCGCCACCCGCGTAGGAATCCCGACGGCCCGCTGAGCGACGCCCCCACGTGACCTCCGGTCGCACGCCCGGCTGCGCCCGGCCGCGCTGAGCCGCGCGGCGTGGGCACTCTCGCCCGGTAGGCTCTGGTGGCACCACCCCTGTGGTGCGCATGGCAGCTGCAAGGGGGGTCGGACATGCCGGCGATCGTGGTGCTGGGCGCCCAGTGGGGCGACGAGGGCAAGGGCAAGGCCACCGACCTGCTTGGCAGCCGGGTCGACTGCGTCGTGAAGTTCAACGGCGGCAACAACGCCGGGCACACGGTCGTGATCGGGTCCGAGAAGTACGCGTTGCACCTGCTGCCCTCCGGCATCCTCACCGCGGGCGTCGTACCGGTGATCGGCAACGGCGTCGTCATCGACCTGTCGGTTCTGTTCCAGGAGATCGACGGACTGAACGCGCGCGGCATCGACACCTCGCGGCTGCTGGTCAGCGCCAACGCGCACGTGATCCCGTCGTACAACCGCACGCTCGACAAGGTGACCGAGCGGTTCCTCGGCAGTCGCCGGATCGGCACGACGGGTCGCGGCATCGGTCCGACGTACGCCGACAAGATGAGCCGGGTCGGCATCCGCATCCAGGACCTGTTCGACGAGAAGATCCTGCGCCAGAAGGTCGAAGGCGCGCTCGACCAGAAGAACCACCTGCTGGTGAAGGTCTACAACCGCCGCGCGATCACGGTCGACGAGGTGGTCGAGGAGCTGCTCGCGCACACCGAGCGGCTGCGGCCCTACGTCGCCGACACCACCCTGATCCTCGGCGAGGCGTTGGCGCGCGACGAGGTCGTCCTGCTCGAGGGCGGCCAGGCCACGCTGCTCGACGTCGACCACGGCACCTACCCGTTCGTCACGTCGTCGAACGCGACGGCCGGCGGTGCCTGCACCGGCGCGGGCATCCCACCGACCGCGATCACGCGCGTCATCGGCATCGCGAAGGCGTACATCACCCGCGTCGGCGAGGGCCCCTTCCCGACCGAGCTCTTCGACGACGACGGCGAGGCGCTGCGCCAGATCGGCCACGAGTTCGGCACCACCACCGGACGCCCGCGTCGCTGCGGCTGGTACGACGTCCCAATCGCGCGCTACGCCGGTCGCGTCAACGGCATCACCGACCTCGTGCTCACCAAGCTCGACGTCCTGTCGGCGTGGGACCGCATCCCGGTCTGCGTGGCCTACGACGTGGACGGCGAGCGAGTCACCGACCTGCCGATGACCCAGACCGGGTTCCACCACGCGAAGCCGGTCTACGAGTACCTCCCTGGTTGGCGCGAGGACATCTCCGCCGCCCGCACCCTCGCCGACCTGCCGAAGACCGCCCGCGCCTACGTCGACTTCCTCGAGGAGCGCAGCGGCGTGCGCATCTCCGCGATCGGCGTAGGCCCCGAACGCGACCAGACCGTAGTAGCCCACGACCTCCTCGACTGACGGGCGGCGCACCCGCCGGCTGATCCACGGGAGGACGTCGGTCGGTCGTCGTCCCGTCCTTCGGGC
>Ga0302291_10000579_pt1 | contig 10754 bp, 8 predicted proteins | sample III_Fen_N1_4_FD_194548 | JGI IMG/M metagenome (GOLD analysis project Ga0302291, IMG submission 194548) | Peat permafrost microbial communities from Stordalen Mire near Abisko, Sweden - III_Fen_N1_4 | ecosystem: Environmental > Terrestrial > Soil > Wetlands > Permafrost | place: Sweden: Abisko... | reverse complement strand
CAAGGGTGCTGGTCTGACCGGATGCCTGAATTCCATCGCAACAAGCGGCACAGAAAAAACCTGGAGGAGACACATGACCATTCGTTACGCGGTAGCGGGCATGACCACGCTCGCGATCTCGATGCTGTCGCTGTCGGCGCATGCCGATGCCCAGCTCGACACTGCCATCAAGAACCCGGCCAACTGGGCTGCCCAGGCCGGCGACTACGCGAACCAGCGTTACAGCGAGCTCAAGCAGATCAACGCTTCGAACGTCAGCAAGCTGCAAGCGACCTGGACGCTCTCGACCGGCGTCCTGCGCGGGCACGAAGGCTCGCCGCTGGTCGTGGGCGACACGATGTACATCCACTCGCCCTTCCCGAACAAGGTCGTCGCGGTCAATCTCAAGGATCAGACCTACAAGTGGAAGTACGAGCCGAAGCAGGACGCGGCCGTCGTGCCGGTCATGTGTTGCGACACGGTCAACCGTGGCGTCGCCTACGGCGATGGAAAGATCTTCCTGCAGCAGGCCGACACGACCCTCGTCGCGCTCGACGCGGAAACCGGCAAGGTGGTGTGGTCGGTCAAGAACGGTGACCCGAAGCTCGGTGAAACCAACACCAACGCGCCTCATGTCTTCAAGGACAAGGTCATCACCGGCATCTCCGGCGGCGAATTTGGCGTGCGTGGTCGCCTGACCGCCTACGACATCAAGACCGGCAAGGAAGTCTGGAAGGGCTATAGCGTCGGTCCCGACAGCGAAATGCTGATCGACCCGGCCAAGACCATGACCTGGACCGACGGCAAGATGGCGCCGGTCGGCAAGGACAGCTCGGTCAAGACCTGGCAGGGCGACCAGTGGAAGATCGGCGGCGGCACGACCTGGGGCTGGTACTCGTACGACCCCAAGCTCAACCTCGTCTACTACGGCTCGGGCAATCCGAGCACCTGGAACCCGAAGCAGCGCCCCGGCGACAACAAGTGGTCGATGTCGATCTGGGCCCGCGATCTGGATACGGGCAAGGTCAAGTGGGTCTATCAGATGACCCCGCATGACGAGTGGGACTTCGACGGCATCAACGAGATGATCCTGGCCGACATTCCGGTCAAGGGCCAGACCGTGCCGGCGCTGGTCCACTTCGACCGCAATGGCTTCGGCTACACGATGAACCGCGACACGGGCGCGCTGCTCGTCGCCGAGAAGTACGACCCGGCGGTGAACTGGGCCACCCACGTCGACATGAAGACGGGGCGTCCGGAAGTCGTCGCGCAGTACTCGACCGAGCACAACGGCGAAGACACCAACAGCAAGGGCATCTGCCCGGCGGCGCTGGGCTCGAAGGACCAGCAGCCGGCGACCTTCGACCGCAAGTCGAAGCTGTTCCTGGTGCCGACGAACCACGTCTGCATGGACTACGAGCCGTTCCGCGTCGAGTACACGGCGGGCCAGCCCTATGTGGGCGCGACGCTGTCGATGTTCCCGGCGCCGAACAGCCATGGCGGCATGGGCAACTTCATTGCCTGGGATGCGGGCACCGGCAAGATCGTCTGGAGCAAGCCGGAGAAGTTCTCGGTCTGGTCGGGCGCGCTCACGACGGCCGGCGACGTGGCCTTCTACGGAACGCTTGAGGGCTACCTGAAGGCGGTCAATCCGAAGGACGGCAAGGAACTGTGGAAGTTCAAGGTGCCGTCGGGCGTGATCGGCAACGTCTTCACCTACGAGTACTCGGGCAAGCAATACGTCGGGGTGTATTCGGGCATCGGCGGCTGGGCCGGCATCGGCATGGCGGCGGGTCTCGAAAAGCCGCAGGAAGGCCTGGGCGCGGTCGGTGGCTACAAGGATCTGGCCAAGTACACCGACCTCGGCGGCACGCTGTTCGTGTTCGCGCTGCCCAGCAACTGATCGCGCTTCAAGCGACAACCGGGCGGCATGAAACGCCCGGTGTCTCCGGGGCCGCGAACGAGGCGGCTCCGGAGTCTTCAACCCAGGGAGTCAATCGATGAAACCGCTGTACAAACTGCTGCTTGCCGCCACCGTGCTCGCGTTTTCCACCACGGCGTCCGTCAGTGCGCAGGATGCCAATGCCGACGCCCCGTACAAGGTCGTCGATGGCAACAAGGTCGACCCCGGCACCCTCAAGGGCTGGAAGACCTGGCGCTCGCTGGCTTGCGAGCGTTGCCACGGCGCGCAGCAGGAAGGGCTGGTCGGCCCGTCGCTGGTCGATTCGCTCAAGCGTCTGACCAAGACCGATTTCCAGACCACGGTCATGAATGGCCGCATCGAGAAGGGCATGCCGAATTTCGGCGGCAGCCAGCAGATGCAGGACAACTGGCAGAACCTGTACGCCTACCTGAAGGGTCGGTCGGACGGGAAGATTCAACCGGGCCATCTGCAACCGATGGACGGCCAGCAATGAACACGCGCCGGATCGCGGCGCTGTGCGGCGCGCTGATGCTGGCGGCGCCGGCATTCGCCGACGAGGCGCCGATCGGCGACAAGCTGCTGCGCGTCTGCGCCGATCCGCACAACCTGCCGCAGTCGGATGACCTCGGCGGCGGCTACGAGAACCGGATTGCCGAGGCAATGGCGCGCGATCTGGGCCGCGAGCTGAGCTACACCTACTTCCCGCAGCGCATGGGCTTTGTGCGCCAGACGCTGAAGGCGAAGGACGAGCAGACCCAGCGCTTCAAGTGCGACCTGATCGTCGGCGTGCCGGCCGGTTACGAGCTGACCGCGACGACGCGGCCCTATCTGCATTCGACCTACGCGCTGCTGTATGCGAAGCACGGAGCGCTGGCGAATGTGGCCTCGGTCGCTGACGTGCTTGCGCTGCCGCCCGAGCAGTTGAAGAAGCTGCGCTTCGGCTATTTCGCGCCGTCGCCGGCGGTGGACTGGTTGCAGCGTCACGGCCTGTTCGAGCAGTCGGTCGCGCATGCGGCGCTGAACGGCGACCCGGAGGAAAGCCCGGGCAAGATCATGGCGCGCGACCTGGAAGCTGGGCGCATCGACATTGCGATCGTCTGGGGCCCGGTGGCCGGGTTTGCCGCGCGCGAGCATGGCGGCGACTGGTCGACGCTGGCGCTGACGTCGGACGATCCGAAGATCAAGTTCGACTACCAGATCGCGATGGGCGTGCGCTTCGGCGAGCCGGAATGGAAGACCACGGTCGACAACTGGATCGGCGCGAATCGCCAGCGCATCGACGCGATTCTCACGAGCTACAAGATCCCGCTGCTCGACGACAAGGCTGGCGCCACGGCGCCAGTGCGCAACTGATGCGGGCGGCAGCGCGGGTTTCAGCGGGCGCGCGTCGCCCGGCCAGCCGTCTGGCGCCCATGCTTTGCGGATTGATGCTGGCGGGACTGGCCGCAACGTTTGCTGGCGCCGCGAGCGCGGCTGACGACGCGTCGGCGCCAGCAGCCGCGAAGCCCGGCGATGTCGGCAGCGCGATCAGCCCGGCCGAGCAGTTGCTGTTTCTCGACGACCATCTGGCCGGCGTGAAGTCGGGCGCGAAGCTGGGTTACCGCATCGAGCATCACGGCGTGACGCCGGCCGTACCTGACGAGAGCTTCACGCTCGGCGTCGCCGGGAAGCCGGACAAGCGCAAGCTGACGCTGACCGAGCAGCGCGGCGATTTCCCCTTGCCCGACGGCGAGGGCGCGACGCCGAATCCGATGATCCTGTATTTCCTCGATCGCGAAGTGGCCGGCATGGAACGCGGCACCGGCGGCCAGCGGCGCCACTTCCAGCGGCTGATTCGCACTGCGCTTGCGCTGGGGCCGGAGATTCGTCCGGGCGCGACCGAGGTCGGCGGCAAGCGCGTCGCGACGCGCGAAGTCGTGATCCAGCCCTATCTGACCGATCCGGAGCGCACGCGCTATCCCGAGCAGGCCGGCAAGCGCTTTCGCTTCGTGCTCGCCAACGATGTGCCCGGGCGCGTCGCGGAAGTGCATGCCGAAGTGCCGGCGCCGGATGGCAGCTTCGGGGCCGAAGGCGTCGAGGATGTATTGCGGTTCACCGGCGCGCGCTGAGACGCCGGCTTGCACGGCGCCCCGCCCGGCGCGTTTTTTCTGGCCGGCGGTTGGGGCGCGCGGCGTCTGGCGCACTGCACGAAGGGTGCTGATGGCGTCGCTGCTGGCGTCGGCCGGGGTTGCACTGGCGAGTGGCGCGGGGCTGCCGCAAACGCCGCGCACGCGAGTGTTGCCAGCACCGCAGCAGATTTCCACGCAATTGCGTTTCGAACTGCGCGTGCTTGCGCCCGGCGTCTATGTGCACGCAGGCCGGCAGGAAGAAAGCACGCGCGCCAATCTGGGCGACATCGCGAATCTGGCGCTGGTGGTCGGCACGCACTGCGCGGCGGTGATCGACAGCGGCGGCTCCTACGCGGTCGGCCGCGCCTTCGCCGAGGCCGTGCGGCGCGTGACGCTGCTGCCGGTCTGCGCGCTCATCAACACCCATGCCCATCCCGATCATGTGTTCGGCAACGCGGCCTTTGCCGACGCTGACGCGGGGCTGCGCATCGTCGGTCACGCGCGCCTGCCGGCGGCGCTGGCGACGCGCGGGCCGACTTATCTGCATGCGCTGCAACGCGAGCTTGGCGCGGCCGCTGCCGGCACGCGCATCGTCGCGCCGACCGAGACGGTGGACGGCACGACGAGCATCGATCTCGGCGGCCGGCGCCTGCTGCTGCGTACCTGGCCGACCGCGCATACCGACTGCGATCTGACCGTCTGGGATGAAGCCAGCGCCACGCTGTTCACCGGCGACCTGCTGTTCGTCGAGCGGATGCCCGCGCTCGATGGCAGCCTCGTCGGCTGGCTGAAGGTGATCGACGAGTTGCGCGCGCTGCATCCGCGCCATGTGCTGCCCGGCCACGGCGCGCCCGATTCGCCCTGGCCGGCGGCGCTCGATGAAGAAGCGGCGTATCTGCATCTTCTCGATCGCGAGGTGCGCGCGGCAATTGCGGAGGGACGCGGATTGCGCGAGGCGATTGCAAGCGTCGGTGTCGATGCGCCCGCGCACTGGAAGCTGGCGGAGCACTATCACAAGCGCAATGTCACGGCGGCCTACGCCGAGCTTGAGTGGGCGCAATAGCGCTGCGCGCAATGGCGCGCGAGGAGGGGCGATGGATGCGATGAACTGCCGTGGCCGGCGTGGCCGCAGCCCGGATTCCGGTGCCGCGATCGGGATGGACGATGCCGTCGCGCGCGGCACGCCACGCGAGCCGCTGCGGCGGCGCCTGCTCGGCGCATCGGCGCTGCTGCTGGCCGGCGGGCTTGTGCTGCCGCCACGACGCGCGGTAGCGATCGAGGCCGGCGATCCGACGCCGATCTGGGACCGGCTGCGCGCCGCGCTGTTCAAGGACCGCCCGATCCGCGAGGACGACGGCAGCCTGTTCCGCTTCGACACGCCGGTGCGCGCCGAGGACGCGGCCGTGGTGCCGATCGGCATCGAGGCGCGATTCGCGCAATCGGCCGCGCGCGCGGTGCGGCGCATCACGCTGATCGTCGACAACAATCCGGCGCCGGTGGTCGGCACGTTCGAGTTCGGCCCGGCGAGCGGACTGGCCGGTATCGAAACGCGGGTGCGGGTCGAGGAGTACAGCCATGTGCGCGCCATCGTCGAGCTGAACGACGGCGCGCTGGTCTCGGCGACGCGATTCGTGAAGGCGTCGGGCGGCTGCTCGGCGCCGGCCGGCAAGGATCGCGAACAGGCGCTGGCGAACGTCGGCCGCATCCGCTTGCGGGTGCAGCAGCCGCCGAAGCTCGGCGAGCCGAACACCGCGCAGCTGATGGTCGGCCACCCGAACGATTCGGGCATGGCGATGGACCAGGTCACGCGGATGTACGCGTCGCCCTGGTTCGTGCGCACGGTGGCGGTGGATTACGCCGGCCAGGCGGTGCTGCGCGCCGACATCAGCTTCGCGGTCAGCGAGAACCCGAATTTCAGATTCCACTTTCTGCCGACCGGCGACGGCGTGCTCGAAGCGCGGGTGGAAGACACGCGCGACACGGTGTTCAACACGCGGCTGACGATCCGCAATGCGCAGGTCGAGGCGGCGTGACGGCGAGGGGCGGTGCGGGCTTGCGGGTCGCGCTGGCGCTCGTGGTTGTTGCCGTCGCCGGCTGCGCTTTGGTGCCGGCCGACCGTGAACCGGCGGATGCAGCGGCCGACAACGCGTTCGCGCCCACGCCGACCGGGCTGCGCGCCCAGCCGCTTGCCGACGGCGTCTGGGTGCTGCGTGGCAGCGGCGGCGAGGCGGCGCCGCGCAATCGCGGCTGGATCGCGAACATCGGCGTGATCGCGGGGCCGAACGGCGTCGTGCTGATCGATACCGGCAGTTCGCGCAACCAGATCGAGGCGGCGCTGGCGGCGGTGGCGCAGCTGACGCCGCTGCCGGTGGTGATGGCGGTCGTCACGCATCAGGGGCCGGAAGCGGTGTTCGGCGCCGCCGCGTTGCGCGCGCGTGGCATCCCGCTGGTAGCGCACGAGCGCGCGGCCAATCTGATCGAGCAGCGCTGCGCAATCTGCCTGGCGCGCCTGCGCGAAACGCTCGGCGCCAACGAGATGCGCGGCAGCGATGTCACCGTGCCCGACCGCCGCATCGACGGCGACGCGACGATCAGCGTCGGCGGCCGCGCGATCGATCTCATCGACGTCTCGCAGTCGCGCGGCAGCGGCGACATCGTCGTGCTTGATCGCGCAAGCGGCGTGCTGTTCGCGTCGGGATTGGCGTCGGCCGGGCGCCTGCCCGAGCTGCATGACGGCGACATCGCAGGCTGGCTCGCGGCGCTCGCGCGGCTCGACACGCTGGTGCGCGAGCTGGAGCCGGCGGCGATCGTGGTGCCGGGCTTCGGCGCGCCGGGCGGCGCCGAAGTGCTGGCCGACACTCGGGGTTATCTCACCGGACTCGACGCGGCAGTGCATGCCGCGCAGGCGCTCGACATCGGGCTGGTGACGGCAATGGACAGCCTGAAAGTCACCGGCTACGAGCGATGGGCCGGGCAGACGAGCATCGGCCCGCAGAACGTGCAAAAGCGCTGGCTGGCGATCGAGAAGAGCGAACGGCCTTAGCCACCCTTAGCCACGATTGCGGCGCCACGAATGCGACGGGCAAAAAAAATCCCCAACCGGTGAAGGCTGGGGATTCTCGAATCCTGGTGGTGAAAGAGGGACTCGAACCCTCGACCTCGGCATTATGAGTGCCGCGCTCTAACCGGCTGAGCTACTTCACCAACGTTCCCGCAAGGTCATCGCGGGAAGCGGCGGATTATCGCGAGCTGCCACGGCTCTGTCAAACGCCGTGCTCGTGATCGGGGCTGGACGGCGACGGATCGGCGACCGGATCAGTGTCGCCAGCGTCGTTGGCGGCTGAATCGGCATCGATCGCGGGTGCGTCCGGCAAACCGGATTCACTTTCGATCGACACGGTGTCCGCGTCGCGATCGGTGTCGATGGCGACATCGGCCGATGCTGTTTCGATCGGCGTCACATCGACGGGCATCGGGATCAGCGCCGAATCGGCGGCGGTCGCGTCCGTCGCATCGGTCGTTTCGGTCGCGTCGTGTGCTTCGGTCGGCGTCATGTCGGCCGATTCAGGCGCGGCTTCGTCCTCGTCGTACAGGCGGTTGCCGAGCGCCTTGGCCTCGTCGCGATCGAAGTCGTCGCCGGAGGCGCTGCGGATCTCGAACACATGCAGCTTGCAGGCGAGCGCGCCGTTGTAGAGCGCGATGCTGCGCGCGGGCTTCAGGCGCAGCTTGCCGACGAGGTTCGGGTCGCTTGACAGGATGGCGACGCGCCAGCCGAGGAAACGCGACTTGAGCGCCGCGCCGAATTCCTCGAAGAACGCGCGGTCGTCGTCGTCTTCCTCCACGCTCGGGCGGCCGCGTACATGCACGCGTTCGCCGTAGGGCGGATTGCAGATCACGAGGCCGGGTTCGGCGGTCGGCGGGTCGATCAGCTTGGCGTCGATCTGGCGCCATTCGATCTCGACGGCGGCACGCTTCGCGTTCGATTGCGCGGCCGGCAGCGCGACGATGGAGATGTCGCTGCCATGAATCGCGCCGGTGGCGGCGTCGTTGATGCGCGCGCGGGCTTCGGCCACGAGCTCGTCCCAGACGGTGCCGTCGAAGCCGGAAAGATGCCGGAACGCGAACTCGCGTTCGAGGCCGGGCGCGCGTCCCTGGGCGATGTGCGCGGCTTCGATCGCGATGGTGCCGCTGCCGCAGAACGGGTCGATCAGCGGCTGGTCGGGCTGCCATCCCGCCAGCGCGAGCAGGCCGGCGGCAAGGTTTTCGCGCAGCGGCGCGGCAACCTTGTCGAGGCGCCAGCCGCGCTTGAACAGGGCTTCGCCGCTGGTGTCGAGATAGAAGGTAGCGTTGGCTTCGTCGCAGAACACGTTGATGCGCACGTCGGGCGACGCGGTGTCGATGCTCGGGCGGCGGCCGGCTTCGTCGCGGAAGCGGTCGCAGATCGCGTCCTTGACCTTGAGCGTGGTGAATTCGAGGCTGCGCAGCGGTGAACGTTGCGCGACCAGTTCGACCTTGATGGTGCAGTCGGGGCTGAACCAGCTGGCCCAGTCGATGCGGCTGGCGATGCGGTTGAGGTCGTGCTCGTCGCGGTAGGGCGCCTGCTCGATCGCGCGCAGCACGCGGCTGGCGATGCGCGATTCGAGGTTGACGCGCATGCCGAGGCGATGGTCGCCGGTGAATTGCACGCCGCCGGGAACGATGCGGACATCGTCGGCGCCGAGGGCGGCGAGTTCATCGCGCAGCACCGGTTCGAGGCCGCGCGGGCAGGGCGAGAACCAGCGCGCGATGCCGGCGGCAAGCACGCCGGTCGGCAGCGGTTCGCGCACCGGACGCGGCCGCTCGTCGCGGTCGCCGGCGGGGCGGAACGGGCGATCTTCGCGCGGGCGCGAGGGGCGATCGCCACGATCCTGATACGGCGGGCGGTCGCTGCGGCCCTGGAACGGCGGGCGTTCGGTGCGGCCCTGGAAGGCCGGGCGCTCGCCACGATCCTGGTAGGGCGCGCGTTCGTTGCGATCAGTCGCGGCCGGACGGTCGCTGCGTTCGGGATAGGCCGGACGGTCGTTGCGTTCGCGGAACGGCGGGCGGTCGCTTGCCGGGCGGTCGGCGCCACGATCGGCATAGGGCCGATCGCCGGCCGGGCGGTCTTCGCGCGGGCGGTAGGGCGGACGGTCGCTGCTCGGCGCGCCGGCAGGACGATCGCCGCGCTCGGCATACGGTCGGTCTTCGCGCGGGCGGAATGGCGGGCGCTCGCCGCGCTCCTGATACGGCGCGCGTTCGCCGCGCTCCTGATAGGGCGTGCGTTCGGCGCGTTCGGGATAGGCCGGGCGTTCGCTGCGTTCGCGGAACGGCGGGCGGTCGCTCGGGGCGCGATCCGGCGCGGGCCGATCGCCACGTTCGTGGAACGGCGCGCGATCGGGATTCGGGCCGCGATCGAGTGACGGCGGGCGGTCGCTGCGTTCGCGGTTCGAGCGATCAGTGTCGCGGCCCTGGAACGGGCGGTCTTCGCGCGGACGGTAGGGCGGGCGGTCGCCGCTCGGCGCGCCGGCGGGACGATCGTCGCGCGGGCGGAATGGCGGGCGTTCGCCACGATCCTGATAGGGCGGGCGTTCGCCACGGTCGCCTTCGGGCCGGTCGCCGCGCGGCGGGCTGGCGGGACGATCGCCGCGCTCGGCGTAGGGCCGATCGTCGCGCGGGCGGAACGGCGGGCGTTCGCCACGATCCTGGAACGGCGGGCGTTGGCCGCGATCCTGATAGGCCGGGCGATCGCCGCGATCCTGCGACGGCGGACGCGAGTCGCGGTTCTGATAGGGCGGGCGTTCGCCGCGCTCCTGATACGGCGGACGTTCGCTGCGTTCGCGGAACGGCGGGCGGTCGCTGACGGGGCGGTCGGCGCCACGGTCGGCGTAGGGACGATCGCCCGTCGGGCGGTCTTCGCGCGGGCGGTAGGGCGGACGGTCGGCGCTCGGCGGGCCGGCGGGACGTTCGCCGCGCTCGGCATAGGGACGATCCTCGCGCGGACGGAACGGCGGGCGCTCGCCACGATCCTGATAGGCCGGGCGATCGCCGCGATCCGAGGCCGGCGGACGCGAATCGCGATCCTGATAGGGCGGGCGCGAATCTCGGTTCTGGAACGGCGGACGCGAATCGCGCGAATCGCGCGGCGGACGGCTGTCGCCCGAGCCGCCACGGTTCTCGTAGCTGCCGCGATTGCCGTAACCGGGCCGATCGCTGCTGCTGCCGCCGCGATCATCGCGACGTGGCGGGTAGCGGTCGTTCGCGCCGGCCGGGCGGGCCGGCCGGTCGCTCGCGCCGCGCGGGCCGCGGTCGTCGGGCTTGCGGTCGCCGAATTTGCGTTCGTCGGGCTTGCGTTCGGCGGCGCGCGCGTTTTCGCCTTCCATCGCGCGCTCGATCACCTTGCGCGCGCGCGGGCCGCTGCGGGTGCCGGTGTCGAAGGTGTTGTTGTCGTCGCGCGGGGGCACGACCAGTTTGGGGCGCGACAACTTGTCGTCGTCGCGTGAATCGTTGTCGTTGTCAGCCATGACGGGCTCGCTTTCAGAACGGCTTGAAGATCACGAGCGCGACGGCACCAATCAGGATGGGCAGCGCGGGGATTTCGTTGAGCCAGCGGTAAAACACATGGCCATGGCGGTTGCGGCCATGGCGAAAATCGATCATCAGCTTGCCGAGCCAGACATGGACGGCAAGCAGGATCAGGACGAGGCTGGCTTTCGCATGAAGCCAGC
>Ga0302291_10000578_pt1 | contig 10766 bp, 10 predicted proteins | sample III_Fen_N1_4_FD_194548 | JGI IMG/M metagenome (GOLD analysis project Ga0302291, IMG submission 194548) | Peat permafrost microbial communities from Stordalen Mire near Abisko, Sweden - III_Fen_N1_4 | ecosystem: Environmental > Terrestrial > Soil > Wetlands > Permafrost | place: Sweden: Abisko... | reverse complement strand
CAACACGTACGGGCGCTACTTCCCGATGCTGGTGACGGCTGCGGGCACGGCGAAGCCGGCCGGCGTCCTGATCCTCGGGATCGGCGTCGCCGGCCTGCAGGCCATCGGCACCGCGCGCCGCCTCGGCGCCGTGGTCTCCGCCTACGACGTGCGCCCCGAGACCGCCGAGCAGGCGGAAAGCCTCGGCGCCAGGTTCGTGAAGCTCAAGACGGCCATCGACGCCACGGGCGCCGGCGGCTATGCGCGCGAGCTGACCGCCGAGGAGCGCGCCGCGCAGCAGCGCGACCTCAACGAGGTCATCGGCAGCCAGGACGTGGTCATCACCACGGCCCAGGTCCCTGGCCGCAAGCCGCCGCTCCTCGTGACGGCGGACGCGGTGCATGCGATGCGCCCGGGCTCCGTCATCGTCGACATGGCCGCGAGCGCCCTCGGCGGCAACTGCGAGCTGTCGGTCGCGGGCGAGACGGTCGTGACCGAGAACGGCGTCACCATCGTCGCCCCGGAGAACCTGCCGGCGTCGATGCCGTCATCCGCCTCGATGTTCTACGCCCAGAACATCCGGGCCCTGCTGCTCAACATGGTCAAGGACGGCAACCTCGTCCTCGACTTCGAGGAGGAGGTCACCAGGGCCACGGTGATCACGAACGGTGGCGCCGTCGTGTCCGAGGCCGTCAGGAAGCTCCTCGCGCCGGCCGGAGGTGCCGCATGAACGGCGATCCCGCGACGACGAGCATGCCGATCGACCTCGCGTTCACGATCTTCGTGCTCGCGATCCTGTGCGGCATCGCCGTCATCAGCAAGGTCCCGGCCACGCTCCACACGCCCCTGATGTCGGGCGCCAACTCCATCCACGGGATCGTCCTCGTCGGCGCCATGATCGTCGCCGTCGCGGCGGACAACCCCGTTTCCTACCTCCTGTGCTTCCTCGCCGTCGCGTTCGCCTCGCTCAACGTGGTCGGCGGCTACGTGGTCACGGACCGGATGCTCCAGATGTTCAGGCGCAAGCCCACGGCACCCAAGGCCGACAAGGCGGAGGACTGATCGTGGAGCTCACCCCCCTGGACGCCGTCGTCCGGCTCTCCTGGCTTGCGGCCGCCGTCGCATTCGTGATCGGCCTGTCCCGGATGAACTCGCCTGCCACGGCGCGCAACGGCAACCTGGTCTCGGCGGGAGGCATGGTCCTCGCGATCGGCGCCACCGCCGTCTGGCTCCTGATCAAGCCACCGACGGGCTCGTTCAACCCCATCGGCTGGGCCATCATCGTTGCCGGCGTGGCGGTCGGCGGCGGGTACGGCCTGTACTCCGCCCGGACCGTGAAGATGACGGCGATGCCGCAGCTGGTGTCGCTGTTCAACGCGGTCGGCGGCGGCGCGGCCGCGCTGATCGCCATCGACGAGTACCTCCGGCACGCCGGGTCCGTCCCGGGCCTGCAGGAGAACGTCGCGACGGTCCTTGACATCGCGATCGGATCCGTCACGTTCACCGGCTCGCTCATCGCGTCCGGGAAGCTGATGGGCCTCAAGATCACCCCGGCCAAGCCGGTCATGATCCCGGGCGGCCGCATCGTGACGGCACTGCTGGCGCTCATCGTGGTCGCCGGGTCGCTGTTCCTGTTCCTCGGCAACTACAACGTGGCCGTGATGCTGGCGATCCTCGCCGCCGCGCTGGTCTTCGGCGTCACCATGACGCTGCCGATCGGCGGCGCCGACATGCCGGTCGTGATCTCGCTGCTCAACTCGTTCACGGGCACGGCGGTCGCGATGGCCGGCTTCGTGCTGAACAACCCGGTCCTGATCATCGCCGGCGCCCTCGTGGGCGCGTCGGGCGCGATCCTGACGAAGCTCATGGCCGACGCCATGAACCGCTCGATCCTGAACATCATGCTCGGCGGGTTCGGCAGCGGCGATGCGGTGGCCGGCGCGGTCGCGGGCCCCGGCGGCTCCGTCCGCGAGGTGTCGATGGACGACGCGGCCATCCAGCTGGCCTACGCCAGCTCGGTCATCGTGGTCCCGGGCTACGGCCTCGCGGTCGCCCAGGCCCAGCACGGCGTGCGCGAGCTCGCCGAGCTGCTCGAGAGCCGCGGCGTGACCGTGAGCTACGCGATCCACCCGGTTGCCGGCCGCATGCCCGGGCACATGAACGTGCTCCTGGCGGAGGCCAACGTTCCCTATCCCCAGCTCAAGGAGATGGACGACATCAACCCCGAGTTCGACCGGTGCGACGTCGCCCTGGTCATCGGGGCGAACGACGTCACGAACCCGGCGGCCCGCCGCCCGGGCTCGCCGGTGTCGGGCATGCCGATCCTCGACGTGGACCACGCGAAGAACATCATCGTGATGAAGCGCTCGATGGGCCGCGGCTATGCGGGCATCGACAACGAGCTCTACACGAACCCCAAGACGGGGATGCTCTTCGCCGACGCCAAGCAGGGCCTGGCGGACCTCATCTCCGCGGTGAAGGCCCTGTAGCGTCCGACCTGCGCCGCACCACGGCCCCGGCCCCGGGGGGGCCGTTTCGAGTCCCGCGGAACCGCGCGCATGATCAGGAGCGCGGTGCCGGCCCGTCCACGGACGGCCACAGCGCGGCCGCTCCCGCCGCCGCCGCCGCGAGCACGACCAGCATCACGAGCCATGCCGCGGCGACCAGGGAGAGGAGCACGTCCTCGCGACGCTCCACCTCGCGGAGCGATCGCCCGGCCAGGACGGTGCCGCCCCGCCACGCGACGGTGACCGACGCGATCCGCACGCCGTCCCGCGGCTGCCAGGTCACGACATTGGGGGCGGGCGCCGCCTCCCGCGCGTGGGCGAGCACGCCCGCCGGCGGCACGGGGTCGCCGCCGGCGAGCCGTCCGTCGGTCGCGAGGACCGTGTCCTTCGGGTCGAGCACGACCAGGAACGGGGCGAGGCTCGTGGCGACATCGACCGGCACGGCCGAACCCGCGACCACGCCGGCCGGCGTCGACCCGGCGTCGAGCGCGGCCGCCGCGTCCTCGGCCATCTGGAGCTGCGGGTCGTTGGCCCCCGCGCGGAGCAGCTGCTGGCCCGTGAGGTAGGCGAGGCCGCAGCCCATCGTCGCCACGAGGGCGACCGGCAGGAAGAGCGCGAGGGCGCGGCGGGGGGTGGGTCTGGTCATCGCTGTCCTCCGGCCGGACCCCGGGGGTGGGGCACCGGCGTCTCGGGCGGGACGCCCTCGCGCCCCGCGGTGTGACGTCGCGCGATCGGCGGGCATACGCTTGGGACATGCCCCGCACGCCCCGGCCCACCGCCGATCCCACGCCCGTCGCGGGCTGGCCGCGCCCGGCCAAGATCGCCTTCATCGGCTCCCACGGGATCCGCAAGACGACCGCCCTCCTCGCCTTCGCCGCGGAGGTGCAGCGGGCCGGCCGCTCCGTGGAGCTGGGCCGCGAGGTCGTGCGCGACAACCCGCTGGGGATCAACGAGGGCGCCACCGGCGAGGCGCAGCTGTGGGTGCTCGTCTCGCAGATCCGCCAGGAGCTGGAGCTGGCGCGCAGGGCGGACGTGCTGGTGACGGACCGCGGCGTGATGGACAACTACGCCTACTACCTGCGGGCGTGCGGCGGGACGGACGCGTTCGACGCCGAACCCCTGGTCCGCCGCTGGTCGGCGACCTACGACCTCGTGGTGCGGCTGCTCCCGGACGTGGCGCTCCAGGCCGACGGCGTGCGCTCCACCAGCGACGCGTTTCGCGACGAGATCGAGGCGATCCTCGACCGCGTCCTCCCGGAGCTCGTCCCGCCGGAGCGCATGGTCACGCTGCGCGCCTCGACGATCACGTCGCGCTTCGACTGGTTCGCGATCCTGCAGCGCCTGGCGGCCTCGATCGGCGCCACGGTGACGCCCCCCGACCTCTGGCGCTGACCGATGCCGGTTGGCCCCCCGCTGCCCAGCGCGACCACGACGCGGCGCCGGGCGCCGGCAGATGGACGCTCCTGACCCGTCCGTCGCCGGCCCAACTCGTCGTCCGCGAAGTCGCCCCGCCCTGGGCTCCTCCGGCCGCCTGAGGTCGGCCCTACCAGGCGTCATTCGGCGGCACGCGACGGGCGGCGAGCAGCTCGGCCTCCGTGACAGCCCCGGTCGCCGGATCCAGCGACACCTTGAGCGTCGCCCGCCCGCGATCCGTCGCAAGCTCCCAGGTCGACGTCGCGCGGCCGTCCCCAGCGACGGGGCTCGCGAGACGCATGGCGCCGAACCGTGCGGACCCCGCAGCGAGCGCGCGCCCCAGGACCACCAGGTCCAGGTCCGGTCCCGCCGTGAGCCCGGGCGGCCACGCGGACATGGGGGTGGCGGCTGTCGCGAGCAGTCCCTCGGCGGCCGAGACAAGCGCCGGCGACGGGTCGCCCACGGGCGTGACGCGGAACCCCATCCGGGGCGACGGCTCCGGCGTGGCCAGGATCTCCACGAAGGCCCAGCCCCGCTCCCCCCGCAGCCACCAGCCGCACTGTGCCGGTGAGGCCGACACGACCGGCCGCTCCGCGTCCCGCCGCAGGGGACCGAGCTCGCGGGCGATCGCCTCCGCGGCCGCCCGGCGGAGCTCCCGCGGCTCGTCGAGGTCCATGTTCATCGCGAACGTCGCGTCCGCGACCGTATCGTCCCAGCTCGCGAGGAGGCCCTCCACGACGGCCCGGAACCGCTCCACGATCGGCGCCGGACGGACGGTCCGCCGCGGCGCGTGCCCCTCCCGGACGAGGCCGCCGAGCGCCTCGAGGGCAGGGGTCGTGACAGGCGCGTAGCGCAGGTTCCCGAGGGCGACGACCCCGAGGCCCGTGGCCGGGTGCCAGGCCATGCAGGAGCCGAACCCCGGGTAGCCGCCGGAGTGCGTGACGACGGTGCCGAGGTCCGGGTCGTCGAGGACCACGAGCCCGAACCCGTAGCCGCCGGCATCCACCTTTGGATCCACGTCCGGCGCGGCGGCCCGGACCTCCGCGCCGAAGCTGCGCTGGACCTGCTGCATCTCGCGCCGTGAGGCGCGCCGGAGGGGGTGCGGGCCCTCCGGCTCGGAGCGCGCGGGGAACGCGTCGAGGAACCCGCCGACCCACAGCGCGAGGTCGCGCACGGTCGAGAAGATGCCGCCCATCGACGCCAGCGCGCCGTACGGGTCGGTCCCCTCGCGGACCAGCGCATCGCCCCGCCGGACGTAGCCGTGCGCGAGGCGCCCGTCCAGGATGTCCTCCGCGTGCATGGCCGTGGAGGCAAGGCCCAGCGGCTCGAGCAGCCGGTCGCGCACCACGTCGCCGTACTCCGCACCGGCCACGCTCGTGATCACCCGGCCGAGGATCCCGTAGCCGAGGTTCGAGTACTCGAAGACGGTGCCCGGCGCCCATGCAAACGTGGGGCCCGCGGCGAGGAGCGCCGCGAAGTCGTCCAGCGGCAGGCCCTGCTGGCGGTCGCCCCACGGGTCGTCGGTGGGGAGGCCGGACGACATCGTGAGCAGCTGGCGGACCGTGACCGGTCCCGAGTCCGCGGTGGACGGTGTCCACGTCGCGAGCTCGGGCACATACGCGGCGGCAGGGTCGTCCAGGCGCAGCCGGCCCTCGTCACGGAGCAGGAGGATGGTGGCTGCCGTGAACGACTTCGTCATCGACGCGATCCGGAAGACCGTGTCCGCGTCCGGTGTTCGCACCTCGCCGTCGCGTGCCGTTCCGGTGCCACCGGTGTGCGCGAGCTCCCCGTCGCGGAGCACGCCCCACCCGATGCCCGGGATGCGCTTCGCCTCGCGGAGGCGGACGAAGCGGTCGTCGATGGAGCGGAGGGCGTCGTCGAACGTCGGCATCGGGCCATGATGCCGGGCGGCGGCCGCCCCGTCACCCCGCCGCAGACCAGCGGCGCCGCAGCGCGGGCCCGGGAGTCCCGTGGCGGGCGCCCGGGCCGCCCGAGGGATCAGTCGCGAGGCGTGGGCGTGGGTGTGGGCTCCGGCGTCGCCGTCGGGCGTGGCGTCGGCCGGGGTGTCGGCCGAGGGGTCGCGGCCGGCCTGGGTGTCGGCGTCGGCCAGGGTGTCGGCGTCGACCGCGCGGTCGCGGTCGGCCGAGGGGTCGCGGTCGGCCGGGGCGAGCGGTCCGGCTCGTCAGTCGGCCTCGCGGCCGCGGCGGGCCCGGGGCTGGCCGTGGGATCCGGGGTCGACGACGGGCGCGGACCGGGCCGGTGCCCCTCGTCGTCCTCGAACGTCCGCGGCGTGGCGGTCGGCGTGGCGGTCGGGAAGGCATCGGCCGGGTCGGGGCTGGGCGATGGCGTTGAGCCGACGCCGCCCGCCCCCTTCGAAACCGCCGATCCGTCGCCGGCTCCCGTCACTGCCGCGACGGCGAGGGCGCTCGTGGCCCCACTGCCGTCCGTCGGGGTCGCCGCCGTGGACCCGGGCTTCGGCGGCGGCGTCCCGTGCGGCACGGCGCTCGGGGCCGGGTTGGGACCGTCCGCCCGGTGGCCGGTGAGCGGGGGCAGGACGTGCGGCAGGACCACCGCGGCGCCGGCGACCGATCCCACGACCACGGCAGCGGCAGCGCCACTGAAGGTGAGGGCCGTCGGCAGCCCGTGGGGGATGGCCCCGATCCGGCGCTGGAGGCGGGTGATCGGCGAGTGGGTCGGGAGCGTTCGCTTGGTGGGCATGGTGGTACCTCGTGAAGCCGGGAAGTCAGGCGCGGGAACGCGCGATGGCGAAGGCGACGGCGGCGACGATCGCCAGGAGCTCGATGACCGCGGCCATCCAGCGGGTCTCGTCAGATCTCACGGGTCACACCTCCACGAACCGCTCGGCGTGCACCCGCTCGCCCGGGATGCCCACACCTTCGAAGGCGTCGATGACGCCGTCGACGAAGGGGCCGGAGCCGCACACCATGAACTGCCACCCGCGCAGGTCGTGCGGGAGGTGCCGGTCGAACACGGCGGCGTTGATGCGTCCGCGCTCACCCTCCCAGTCGGGATCGGGTGACGACAGGACGGGGACGAAGGTCAGGTGCAGGCGGTCGCCCAGCGTCTCGATCTCGTCGAGGAACGGCATGGCGTCCGCCGTGCGCGCCCCGTAGACGAGCAGGTAGGGCCGCACGTCGCCACGGTCCACCGCCGTCCGGAGGATGCTCATCGAGGGGGTGATGCCGATCCCGCCCGCCACCAGGACCATCCCGGGCGCAGCGGCCAGCGGTCGGAAGGCCCCGTGGGGGCCGTCCACCAGCAGGCGGGTGCCGGGCTCGAAGCCGATGGCGCGGAGGCTGAAGCCCGAGCGCGGCTGCATCGTGAAGCTCGGGTGGCGCGGGTCGACCGCGCTCGAGGAGTACGAGAAGGGATGCTCGGCGAGGAGCGTGCGGACGCCCGCCAGCTTGAGCCACGCGAACTGGCCGGGGGCGAACGCCTGACCCCGGTGCCCATCCGCCGCGAGGCGCAGGGTCACGGCGCCACCACGCTCGCGCAGGACGGCGTCGATGATGTACGGCCGAACGGACCACCGCCGGAGCCAGTGCCCGCGCATGACGACCAGCGCGCCCAGGCCGGCGACGGTCAGGGCGACCAGCGACCAGCCGGCCGGCCCGTGGATGAGGTACCGCCCGACGCCCACCGTGTGGACCACCGCGAGGACCAGGGCGGCCGCCCCCAGGACGAGGTGGATGCCCCGCCACTTCGCGTACGAGAGGTGGATCCGGCGCCGGAGGAACGAGGTCCCGAAGAGCACGAGGAGGGCCGCCACCGAGCTGATCGCCGCCTGGGCCCGCCACGGCTCACCCACGAACCGGAGCAGCTCGAGGCGCCTGGGGTCCGCGACCATCACGGCGGCGACGTGCGCCACGACGACCGCCAGCATGATGTCGGCGGTCCGGCGATGGAGGCGGACGGCGACCTCGGCACCGAGCGCCGCGAGCAGCGGCAGCCGGGCGGGCAGCACGAGCTGGAGCGCAAGGAGGCTGAGGGCGGCGATTCCCAGGCCCGACCCGAGCTCGAGCATCAGGGATCGCGGGGGCGCGTCGTCGGGGGCCAGGACCAGCAGCAGGGGGACCAGCAGGGCGAGGGCGTAGACCAGCAGCCAGATCGCCTGGGGGCGACGGCGACCGCCGTGATCGGGGCCGGCGAGGGCCGCGGCCGCGAGGACCGGGGCCGGGACGGGAGCCGCGCCTGGTGGCGTCGTTGCCTCGGGAGCGTCTGTCGCGCCCTGGCCGGACGCCGAGGGCAGGGCGCCGGGCATGGCCTCATGGATGGTGGGCGCGTCCCGCGGTCGCGCCGCGATCGGCGGCGTTCCGTCGTGGTCCGGACCGCCGGGGAGGCCGGCGGCCGGCGGGACGGGCGCGGCCGGGTCGAGACGTGGATCGGGGCGGCGATGCCGTCGGGCGACCGCGACGGCGGACGCGGCGACCAGGAGCCAGGCGGTGCGCCGTCGCCAGGGGTTGAAACGCTCCGAGCGCGTGGGGGCAGCCATCGGCCCTCCCTTCGTCGGTCGCCTCCTGCTCGCTGATCGGAGGCGTGGCGGTGCCGTTGCCCGGCGAAACCGGGAAGACCGTGGCACGCCGGGCGCGCAACAAGGCGCAAGCGACACGCGTGGGACAGAGCGAGACGGGCTCGCCCGGGGGACGCCGGGGCGGCTTGGACGCGGCACGCGGGACGGGCGGTCCACGCGGGGCAACGCGATGGTCGCCCACTGATGCCGGGCCCGCACTGTGTCGGCGGGCTGCGGGAATGATGCCAGCATTGGCCGTTCCGGACAACCCCGGGCCGGTGGGACGCCCGCGGTCGCGGCGGCGGCAGGGGGTCGGCAGGCGTCGAAAGGAGCTCCAGGCCCGGCCTGCCAGCCGACGGCCGCGCCGACCCGTCGGTCCCATCCGGAGGAACGTCCGGTCAGCCCTCGGGTTCGGTGAGCTCCAGGCGGATCCGCTTGTTGATGCGGCCCTTGGACTCGTACCCGGTCACGCGAATGCCCCCGACCTCGCGGGTGTTCGCGACGTGCGTCCCGCCGTCGGCCTGGAAGTCCAGGCCCACGATCTCGATGGTCCGGATCTCCGCGATCCCAGGCGGCAGGAGGTTGACCTTCGTCCGGATCAGGTCCGGGATGGCGAAGGCCTCGTCGCGCGGCAGGACGTTGACCCGGACGTCGCGGGCGAGGCGCAGCTCGTCGTTGACCTTGGCCTCGATCGCGCCGACCAGGTCCCCGGACATCGTCTCGAACTCGAAGTCCATGCGCCCGGACCCGGGCTCCATGTTGCCGCCCGTGACGAGCGCCCCGTGGTCGCGCCAGACGACGCCGCACAGCACGTGCAGGGCCGTGTGGGTGCGCATCAGCGCGTATCGCCGTGCCCACGCCACGTCGACGCGCACGCGGTCGCCCGCCGCGGGCAGGACGCCGTCCTCGGGCGCCTCGAGCTCGTGGACGATGTCGCCCCCGAGGCGTTTCGCGGCCCGGACGGTCCAGGACCGGCCGTCGGCGGCGCGCAGGATCAGCCCGCGGTCCGACGGCTGGCCGCCGCCGCCCGGGTAGAAGGGCGTCGTGTCCAGGACCACCAGCGGCGGGCCATCGGCCCCCGCCACCTCCAGCACCCGCGCCTCGGCGGTGCGGGCATAGGCGTCGCGGTAGCAGCGCTCGTCGACGCGGGCGGTCACGGGACGGCCGCCATCGTCAGCCGCCGACCTTGAGGGTGCCAGTCATGTTCGGGTGAACGGAGCAGACGAACTGGTACGTCCCGGCGGCGAGCGCGGGGACCTGGTAGTCCTTCACCGCCGCGCCGCTGAAGATCTCGCCCTTGAACACGCTCTGGTTGTTCGCGTCCTTGATCTCGACGTTGTGGGGGGTCCCGGCGTCGGTGTTGTTGAACCGGATCACGAAGGCGGCGTCCGCCGGGGCGGCGAGGTCCTTCGTGTCGTACGAGATGGCCGCCGCGGTGAGCTCGAGCGTGGTGCCGCCGGCGGCACCGCCGTCGGACGGGGCCGCGGAGGCGGGAGCCCCCGATGCGGAAGCCGATGGGGCCGCGGAGGGCGCGCCGGAGGGCGCGGGCGTCACGGCAGGCGGGGGGGTGGGGGCCGCGTAGGTCCAGCCGGGGGCGGTGGACGCGGAGCAGGCCGCGAGGAACGCGGCGAGCACGATCAGGAGCGCGATCAGGGGGCGGCGCATGGGGACCTCAGGTACCGGGCAGCGGTGGAATGCCCCGAATCTACCGAAAGCCGGCGGGATGTGCCGGACGAGCCCCGGGCGACGGCGCTCAATGCCCTCGCGACGTCCCCGCGTCCGGGGTCTCGAGGCCCAGGCGGATCGCGACGGCGGCCGCCTCCACGCGCCCGGACACGCCCAGCTTGGCCAGGATGTTGCCGACGTGGACGCCGACGGTCTTCTGGCTGATGAACAGGCGGTCGCCGATCTCGCGGTTGGTCCGGCCCTGGGCGATGAGCCCCAGCACCTCGAGCTCGCGCTTGGACAGGCCGAACGTGTCGCCGCCGGGTGCCCCGCGCAGGGCGGGCGCGGGGGTCGGGGCGGGCATCGCGACGACCGGGCCCGGCGTCACCTGGGCCCGCGGCCCGGCGTGGACCGCGGCCGGCCTGGCCAGCAGCACGTCGACCCCGGGCGGGAGCGTGATCAGGGCCCGGCCGGCCAGCTCGCGCAGGCGCCGGAGCAGCGGCCGGGCGCCGAGGCCCATGGCAAGGGTCACGGCCTCGAGCAGCGGATCGCGGGCATCCGCCCGCACGAGGCGCGCGTCCGTGCGATCGCGGGCGCCGCCGGGTCCCGCGATCGCGGCGCCCATGATCGCCTCCGCCTGGCGCCATCGGGCCCGCGCCTCGCTGTACGGG
>Ga0302291_10000575_pt1 | contig 10791 bp, 7 predicted proteins | sample III_Fen_N1_4_FD_194548 | JGI IMG/M metagenome (GOLD analysis project Ga0302291, IMG submission 194548) | Peat permafrost microbial communities from Stordalen Mire near Abisko, Sweden - III_Fen_N1_4 | ecosystem: Environmental > Terrestrial > Soil > Wetlands > Permafrost | place: Sweden: Abisko... | reverse complement strand
GTAGCCGAAGAGCCGGTGCCGGTGGTCGATGGCCCCGTCCGCCGCGGTGGCGCCCATGGGCGAGCCGCCCAGGATGTGGGCGGTGGTGGGGATGCCCAGCACGGTTTCGGTCACCAGGCTGACGGGGAAACCGTCCAGCATGCGCGCGGCCCGGTGGGCCAGGTCGGTCGCCTCGGGGGCCCAGGCCTTGGCGGGCGGGCCGTCCCCGGAGGCGGTGACCGGGCCGCGCATGAAGAGGGTGCGCAGGCTCCGGCCCAGGCGCATGCGGATGTGCCCCTCCACGGTGCGCATGTAGAGCAGGATCATGGTGTACTTGGCCCAGTCGGGCACCATCCAGGCGCGCAGGGCGCGCACCGGGTGCCGGAAGAGCAGGCCGGCGGCGCTGAGCAGGCGCTGGGGCAGGGTGTCCCCCGGCGCCATGGGCATCATGAGGGTGCGGAAGAAGCCCGCCCCGGCGGAGTAGCGCACCGGTTCCAGATGGGAGTGGGGGTCGGTGTGCAGGATCGAGCCGATGGCGATGCCCTGGGACAGGTCGCGGTCGCGGCGCTGGGAGACGACGCCCACGAGGACCTCGGAATTGGTGCGCACGAAGTCGCCCACCCGCTCCGAAAGCAGCGGCAGGCCGTCGGGGGACTCCCGGAGCCTGAGCAGCAGGGGCACGGTGCCGGTCACGCCGCCGGCGAAGATGATCGCTTTGGCGCGATAGGTCCTTCGGGCGTTCAGGGCCGGGAGCGCCCACGTGCCCTGGCGCGCCTCCACCTCGTAGCCGCCGCCGGGCAGGGGCCGGACCCAGGTCACTTCCGTGTCCGGCTCGATGCGCAGGCCGAGCCGCTCGGCCAGGTGCAGGTAATTCAAGTCCAGGGTGTTCTTGGCGCCGTGCCGGCAGCCCAGCATGCAGCCGCCGCACAGGGTGCAGCCGGTGCGCTCCGGGCCGGCGCCGCCGAAGAAGGGATCCGGGGCCTTCTCCCCGGGCCGGCCGAAGTAGACGGCCACGTTCGTCGGTTCGAAGGCCCCGCCGCGGCCGATCTCCTCGCCCATCGCCTTCAGCACCTCGTCCGGGTAGGTGAGGGCAGGGTTGCGCACGGCCCCGAGCATGCGCAGCACGGTGGCGTAGGGCCCGGCCAGCTCCCCCTCCCAGTCGGCCAGGTGGCCCCAGGAGGGGGCCCGGAAGAAGTCGCTCTTGGGCACCGGCAGGGTGTTGGCGTAGACCAGGGAGCCGCCGCCCACCCCGACCCCGGATAGGGCCGTGACGTGGCCCAGGAAGGTGATCTTGAACAGGCCCCGGCAGCCCAGCCGGGGCAGCCAGAAGAAGCGCCTGAGGTTCCAGTTGCTCTTCGGGAAGGCCTCGGCCCGGAGCCGGCGCCCCTTCTCCAGGACCAGCACCCGGTAGCCCTTCTCGGCCAGGCGCAGGGCGCTGACGCTGCCGCCGAAGCCGGAGCCGATGATGAGGTAGTCCCATTCCATCAGTCCTCCCCGATCCACGCCCGGATGCGGGCGTAGACCTCCGGCCTGGCCAGCACGTCGAGGTGGTTCATCTGGTAGCCGATCCACTGCCGGGACTCCGGGAAGGCCAGGCTCCGCCGCGGGTCCGGGTCGCGCCCCAGGGCGCTGGCCAGGGGCACCAGGCCGTCGCCCATCAGGCTGTCCTTGAAGTCGCCCTCGCGCTTGCCGGTGGTGGCGGCCAGGGCGTAGCTGGCGACTCCGGCGGGCAGGGGCAGCGGCGCGGGCCGGATGCCCGGGTTGGCGAAGCGGTCCCTGCCGCGCCAGTCCTCGTCGAGCAGGCTGCCGTAGCGCAGGTCGGTGATGCCGGCGCTGCGCAGCCGGCCCAGCCGGGCGATGGTCGCGGTCCCCGGGGTGGCGCCCAGGACCAGGTCGAGCCAGTGGCCGGCCCGGGCCATGGGGGCGCCGAAGTGGGGGGTGGCGAGGAACACCAGCTTGGCCGGGCGGCGCGTCCAGCCGTGGCCGGCTTCGGCCCCGCGCTGCCAGGCGCTGCGGAACACCAGCCCGCCCATGCTGTAGCCGAGCAGCACCAGCTGCTCCACCGGCGCCGGCCAGGCGCCGACCAGGGCCTCCAGCGCGTCCGCGCAGTCGCGCCCGTTGCTGGAGATGTGCCGTCCGCTGTTGTAGTGCAGGTGCACGGCGGTGAAGCCCAGGTCGCGCTCCAGGGCGGCGCCGTGGTCGTGGCTCCCCCGGTCCCACATCAGGTCGTTCATGCACAGGCCGTGCGCCAGGACCAGCAGCCTGCCGCCGGCCCGGGGCAGGGCCGCCGCCAGCGCCCCCCTTTCCAGGGGCAGGGGGACCCCGCCCCGGCGCAGGCGCATGGGGATCGCCCGGGGGTCCGCGCGGGCTTCGAGGAGGTCGCCCATGACGCCGTTCAGGGCCGCCTGCCGGCCCTCCACACCGCCGCCCAGGGCCTCCAGCCGGCCGATCAGCCCCGAGACGGCCTCCAGCGCGGCCCGGCCGAAGCCGGGGAGGCCGGAAGCGGGGCGGGGCAGGGGGTCGGCCATGGGCGGCTCAGAAATGCCGGAGGGTGAACTGGATGAGCTTGCGCACCGTGCCGGTGAAGGGCGGGTACAGCCACTGGATGGGCGAGAACCGGGAGCTGCGCAGGATGCCGCGGGCGTTGGAGAAGGCCTCGAAGCCGAACCGGCCGTGGGCCTTGCCCATGCCCGAGGCGCCCACGCCGCCGCCCGGAAGGTGCGGATGGACGAACTGCAGCACGGTGTCGTTGATGCAGGAGCCGCCGGCGCTGGTGCGCGCGAGCAGGTCGCCCGCGGCGCCCGGGCGGCCGGTGAAGTAGTACAGGGCCAGGGGCCTGGGCCGGGCCTCGACGAAGCCCACCGCCTCGTCCATGTCGGCCACCTCCAGCACCGGCAGGATGGGGCCGAAGATCTCTTCGCTCATGAGCGGCGCCCCGGGCGGGACGCCGGTGACCAGGGTCGGGGCGAAATAGCGCTCGCCGGCGTCCCAATCGCCGCCCAGTTCGATCCGGCACGGCGAATCCGCCAGCAGGGCGCGCAGGCGGGCATGGTGGCGGGCGTTGACGATCCGGGCGAAATCCGGGCTGCGCCGGCGCTCGTCCGGGGTTGCGCCATAGAATCCGGCCACGGCCCGCTTCAGTTCGGCCACCAGGCGCCCGTGGATCCGGGTGTGCGCCAGCACGTAGTCGGGGGCCACGCAGGTCTGGCCGGCGTTGAGGAACTTGCCCCAGGCGATCCGGCGCGCCGCCAGGACCGGGTCGGCGTCGGCGTCCACCAGCACCGGCGACTTGCCGCCCAGCTCCAGCGTCACCGGGCAGAGGTGCTCGGCCGCGGCCCGCATCACCCGCCTGCCCACGGCAGGGCTGCCGGTGAAGAAGACGTGGTCGAAGGGCAGCTCCAGCAGGGCCCGGGCCGTCTCCTCGCCGCCTTCCACCAGGGCCACCTCCGTCTCCGGGAAGAGGTCGGCCAGCAGGGAGCGCATGAAGGCCGAGGCGGACGGGGTGAACTCCGACGGCTTGAGCACGGCGCAGTTGCCGGCGGCGATGGCGCTGATCAGCGGGCCCAGGGTCAGGTAGAGCGGGTAGTTCCAGGGGCTGATGATGAGCACCACGCCCTTGGGCTCGGGGCGGATCCAGGCCCGGCTGCCGGTGAAGCTGAGCGGCGCGGGCACCCGTTGCGGCGCCATCCAGCGCTCCAGGTGGCGCATGGCCCCCCTGAGCTCCTGGAACAGCGGGTACAGCTCGGCCAGGTCCACCTCCTCGGGAACCTTGCCGAAATCGGCCCGCAGCGCCGCATGGGCCTCGGCCCGGCGCGCCGTGAGGGCCTGCAGCAGCCGGCCCAGCCTGGCCCGCCGCTGCTCCGCGGTGCTGGCACCGACGGCCCGGCGGGCCTGCCTCTGGCGCTGGAACAGCGCTCCGGCCCCTTCCGTCCGGAAGGCGCCGGCAGGATCCAACCCGGGGGTCTGCTGCATAGGCTGGTCTTCGCGATATGGCACAAGGCGGTCCGGTGGAAAATCAAGAGTGATCATACCGGATCCCGGCCGTTCCAGGCCGGATTTATCATATGTTGCCGGGTCCGGTGTTAGGCTTCAATACGTGCAATCCACTTCCAGGGGGCCTGCCGATGTCAGCATCCAGCAAGAAGGTTTTCGTCCTGGACACCAATGTCCTGCTCCATGACCCCATGTCGATCTGCCACTTCCAGGAGCACGACATCGTCCTGCCGATCGTGGTGATCGAGGAGATCGACACCTTCAAGAAGGACCAGACCGAAGTGGGGCGCAACGCCCGCGCCGTCTCCCGCCAGCTGGACAAGCTGAGGCTGGGCGGGTCCCTGAGCCGGGGCGTGGTCATGGAGGGCGGCGGCACGCTGACCGTGGACGTGGCCCCCCACCCGCTCGACCTGGGCCTGGCGGCCCTGGACAAGCACAAGGCCGACAACCAGATCCTCGCCTGCGCCCTGGGCCAGCTGAAGGTGCGCAAGGAGAAGGTGGTGATGGTGTCCAAGGACACCAACCTGCGCATCAAGGCCGACGCCCTGGGCCTCCAGGCCGAGGACTACACCACCGACCGGGTGGCGGTGGACGAGCTCTACACCGGCACCGTGGTCTGGGAAGTGGATCCGGCGAAGCTGGACCTGCTCTTCGACGGCGGCCTGGTGCCGGACCCGGACCAGCCGCTCAATCCGAACCAGTTCGCGACCCTGGTGGACCGCACCAACGAGACCCACACCGCCCTGGGCCGCTTCTACGCCTCCGACGGCCGCATCCATCCGCTCAAGCGGGTGGAGATGCCGCCCTGGGGGGTGAAGCCGCGCAACCGCGAGCAGCAGTTCGCCCTGGAGCTGCTGCTGGACGATTCGGTGCAGGTGGTGACCCTGCTCGGCAAGGCCGGCACCGGCAAGACCCTGCTGGCCATCGCCGCCGGGCTGCAGCAGGTGGTGGACGAGGAGCGCTTCAACAAGCTGCTGGTGAGCCGTCCGGTCATGCCCATGGGCCGCGACCTGGGCTTCCTGCCCGGCGACATCGCCGAGAAGCTGCGCCCCTACATGCAGCCCATCTACGACAACCTGGACTTCATCGTGGCCGCCAACATGGAGCAGCGCCGGCGCTCGTCCATGACCCCGGCCCAGCTGGAGGAGGGGGGCTACATGAGCGTCGAGCCCCTGACCTACATCCGCGGGCGCAGCATCCCGAACCAGTACATCATCGTGGACGAGGCCCAGAACCTCACCCCGCACGAGGTGAAGACCATCCTCACCCGGGCCGGGGACGGCACCAAGATCGTCCTCACCGGCGACCCGTTCCAGATCGACAACCCTTACGTCGACGCCTCCTCCAACGGTCTCAGCTACCTGGCCGAGCACTTCAAGCACCTGGACATCGCCGGCCACGTCACCCTGGTCAAGGGCGAGCGCAGCAAGATGGCCGAGCTGGCGAGCAACCTGCTGTAGGAAAACCCGCGCTCAACACTGGATGTACAGCGCCAGTTCCGCCAAGATGCTTGTATGATCAACGCTTCTCCGCTGGATGCCCTCGATCTGCTCTTGAAGGGCACGGTCACTTGCCATACCAAAGATCTCCTGCTGTCCCGGCTCAAGGAAGGCAGGCCCCTGCGCATCAAGGCCGGGTTCGACCCGACCGCGCCCGACCTGCACCTGGGCCACGGCGTGCTGATCCGCAAGATGGCCCAGTTCCAGAAGCTGGGCCACACGGTGATCTTCCTCATCGGCGACTTCACCGGCCTGATCGGCGATCCCACCGGCAAGAAGACCACCCGCCCGGCCCTCACCCGGCAGGAGATCGAGGCCAACGCCGAGACCTACAAGGCCCAGGTGTTCAAGATCCTGGACCCGGAAAAGACCGAGATCCGCTTCAACAGCGAATGGATGGGCAGCCTCAAGGGCGAGGACTGGATCCGCCTGGCGAGCAAGTTCACCCTGGCGCAGATGCTGGAACGCAACGACTTCAGCAAGCGCCTGGGGGCCGGCGAGCCGATCGCCCTGCACGAGCTGCTCTACCCGCTGGTGCAGGCCTACGATTCGGTCGCGCTCAAGGCCGACGCCGAACTGGGCGGCAACGACCAGCTGTTCAACCTCATGCGCGGCCGGGACCTGCAGGAGGCCATGGGCCAGGGCGCCCAGGTGGTGCTCACCGTTCCGCTGCTGCTGGGCCTGGACGGCGTCGAGAAGATGTCCAAGTCCCTGGGCAACTACATCGGCTTCATGGAGGGCGCCGACGACCAGTTCGGCAAGGCCATGAGCATCTCCGACCCGCTCATGTGGGACTGGTGGCTGCTGCTCACCGACAAGCTGCCCCGGGAGATCGAGGCCATGCAGCAGGGCCACCCCATGGACGCCAAGAAGGCCCTGGCCCGGGAGATCGTCGGCCAGTTCCACGGCGCCGCCGAGGCCGTGGCGGCCGAGGAGCGCTGGGTGAAGCGCTTCTCCGAGCGCTCGGTGGAGGATGTCCCCGAAATGAGCGTGCCCGCCGCGGGCCCCCAGCCCCTGGCCAAGCTGCTGGTGGAGCAGGCCCTGGCCGGGTCGCGCAAGGAGGCCGAGCGCCTCATCCAGCAGGGCGCGGTGAGCCTCGACGGGGAGAAGGTGGCGGACCCGCGCCTGGCCCTCGAACTCAAGTCCGGGACGGCGGTGCTGGTCCGGGTCGGCAAACTGAAACTTCAGCGGTGGGTGGTGCCATGAGCTTGCTTGCCCTCCAGGATCTTTTCCGACGCTATCGCGAGAAGGCCACGGGGGTCTGGACGCTGGGGAAGGACCCCGGGCGCACCATCTACATCGACTACGGCGACACCGTGTTCGCCCAGAGCACGCACCTGCAGGACCGCCTGACCTTCCTGCTGGTCGAGCGCGGCAAGGTCACCCAGGCGCAGATGGACTACGCCCTGGCCAACCTCAAGCCGGGCCTCAGCATCGGCAAGAACCTCATCGAGATGGGCTTCATCACCCAGCGCGACCTGCTGGATGTGGCCAAGGCCCAGGTGGAGCGGATCATCGACGGGGCCCTGGCCTGCCCCGACCTGGAGCCCGCCTTCGCGGCCCAGGACCTGGACGCCAACGTGGTCCGGCTGCCCATGAACACCGCCCAGCTGTTCCTGACCGGCACCCTGGCCCTCCAGGACCGCGAGGGGCTGCTGGAGATGCTCGGCCCCCTGAACCAGGTGGTGGTGCTCCAGGGCCGCAACCTGATGGACCTGACCCTGCCGCCGGACCTGGCCAAGCTGCCGCCCCTGCTGGACGGCACCCACACCCTGCTCGAGCTGAGCCGGGAATCCATGGCCGAGCCCCTGCGCCTGGGCGCCTTCGCCCTGTTCCTGCGGGAGATGGGCTGGGCCAGGCTGCACGAGATGCCGCCCCTGGACCGCCACGCCCTCGACCTGGCCCTGGCGCCGGAGCCCGAGCCGCTGTCCCTGCCGCTGCCGGAACCCTTCCCGGAGACGGTCCCGTCCCTCTTCTCCACCATCCAGGAAGCGGCCCGGCCCACCACCAACCTGGAGCACCTCTCCCAGTCCCTGGACGAGCCGGCCCCCGAGGCCCCTGCCGCCGAGCCGCTCTACCTGCCCGAAGCGCTGGCCCTCCCCGAGGACGCCGCGCCCGCGCCGCTCCCGGAGGAGCCCGGCCTGACCGTGGACCAGGGCCAGGGCTATCCGCCGACGCCGTCCATGCCGATCCAGGCCATGCCGGATGACGCGGAGGACGCCCCCGTGCCCCTCGTTCCCCTGGAGTACCAGACCCCGGCGAAGCTGGGCGCCGCCCTGGACGCCGGGGAGCCCCCCCCCCCCCCCCCCCCCGCCCGGGGACGCCGGCCCCTGCTCCCCGTGCTCCTCGCCCTGGTCCTCCTTGCGGTCGCCGGTGCGCTCTGGCTCAACCGCGCCCGGATCAAGGCCCGGCTGGCCGGGACCGCTCCCGTCGAGCCCGCGCCCAGGCCCATCCCGATGGCCGCACCCGAGCCCCCGCCGCCCCCCGTCGCGCCCGCGCCCGCCGTCCAGCCCGTGCCCGAACCGGCGCCCGCCGTCAAACCCGAGCCGGCGCCCGCCGCCAAGCCCGAGCCCGCGCCCGCCGCCAAGCCCGCGCCCGTCCCCGCCGCCAAGCCCGAGCCTCCGGCCCCGGCGCCGGCCGGCACGGCCATTCCGGCCCGGCTGAAGGCCCTGGAACAGGGTGATCTGGAACTGGCCGTGCGCCAGGGGCAGCAGCTGGCCAGGACGATCCCGCCCGGCCACTGGACCCTGCGCCTGGAGATCGCCTGCCAGGGAGACACCATCCGGCGCCTGGTGGAGATCTTCAAGGGCAAGGAGCCCGACATCTTCCTCCTGCCCATGACCATGCGCGACGGGCGGGTCTGCTACCAGGTGCTGTACGGCCATTTCCCCACCCAATCGGCCGCCGAGAAACAGCTGAAGCATCTCCCCGCCTCATTCCTGGCGGACCGGAACCGGCCCAAGACCTTCCGCTTTTCGGAGATTCCCAAAGCTCAATAAAATTCAATTTATTCCACTATAACCGACATTATATTAGCCTTCAGCCGGATTCGCGGCCCTGGCCCGGGCGCGCCGGACGGGGCTGCAGTTTGCAATTTCACGAGATTGGTTATACTGGGGCCCCGGGGTACTGCTGCCCCAGATCTTTTTCGGAGAACCATGGATTTCAATGTGCTGTCTACCCAGAATTGGAGCCGGATGTTCAACGTTTGGGTCGAGGACATCCAGGTGACAGGTCTTCCAGCAGCCATCGCACCATTTGCAATCCACAGTTGCATCTTCCCGAAGCTACGGGACTTTGCGCGCTATTCTTCGCTTTTCATCGTGCTGCTGTTCACCCTGCACTGCACCAGCCCGAGGATGTCGGTAAGCGTGCCCAAACCGGCGGAAGCTCCCCCGCCCGGCGATCCCGCCGAGGAAATCCCGCAGGTCTACACCGAACGGGGCCAGGCCAGCTGGTACGGGGGCCACGGCGACGGCTTCGCCGGCGGGCTCACCGCCAGCGGCGAGACCTACGATCCCGGAGCGCTCACCTGCGCGCACCGGACCCTGCCGTTCGACACGGCGGTGGAAGTGGAGAACCTCAGGACCGGCAAGCGCGTCGTACTCCGGGTGAACGACCGCGGCCCCTTCATCCGCGGGCGCATCCTCGACCTTTCCAGACGCGGCGCCCAGGAACTGGGCCTGATGCATGCCGGGGTGGGCCACGTGCGCCTGCGCACCGTCGACGCCCACGGGCGGCCGGCGCCGGTCGATCCGGCCGTGCTCAAGGGCAATCCGTACACCATCCAGGTGGCGGCCCTGAGCGATCCCTCCAACCTCGAACGGATCTCCAATGAACTGCGCGCTGCCTACGGTTCCGTGACCTACCAGGCGGTCCTGCGGGGCGGAACCTCGGTCCAGCGGGTGCGGGTCGGCACCTTCCCGCGCATGGAGGAGGCCCAGAGGGCTTCCGAACAGCTCGCCAAGTTCTGCAAGGATCGCGGCCTTGAGCCCTTCATCATCCGGCAATACTGAGGAATCCTTCCTCGTCATCGCGGCCGGCGGCCGCGGGCTGCGCATGGGCGGCGGCGTGCCCAAGCAGTTCCGCGACTGGGACGGCCGGCCGCTGCTGGAAGCGACGGTGCGCGCCTTCCTGGCTGCGGACATGCCGCCCCTGGCGGGAATCGTCCTGGCGGTGCCCGAGGACCGGCTGGAGCAGGTGCGCGCCTGGCGCTTCGGCATTCCGCACCAGGCCGTGGCCGGCGGCGGCACCCGGCAGGAGTCGGTCGCCCGCGCCCTGGAGGCCCTTCCGGACCGGCCGGGGGCAGCGGTCATGATCCACGACGCGGTGCGGCCCTTCCCGCCCCCGGGGCCGGTGCGCGAAGCCCTCGCGGCCCTCGCCGCCTGGGACGGCGCGGTGCTCGGGGAGGCTTCCACCGACACCCTTAAGCGGGTGGACGCCAGCGGCCTGATCCTGGGCACCGAGCCCCGGGAAGGCATCTTCCGGGCCCAGACGCCCCAGGTGGCCCGGCTCGGGTTGTGGCGCGAAGCCTTCGCCTGGGCCCAAAGCTCCGGCTTCCAGGGCACCGACGACGTCTCGCTGCTGGAGGCCATGGGCCGCCGGATCAAGCTCATCCCCGCCCCGGCCAGCAACCTGAAGCTCACCACCCCGGAGGACTGGGCCCGCTGCAGGTAGCCGTTCCTGCCGCCCCGGGCGCAGCGGATCGATTTGCCGTTGGCAAAGGCCCGGCGGGAACCGATCCTTGATCATCATATAACCCAGTCCCATCCCAACCCCGGGCCGCTGGCCGGGTCCGGGCCGCTCCGGGAGCCGCCATGCTGAAGCTTCGCTGCCGCTTCATCCTGCGTTCCGCGGCCCTGGCCCTGTGCGCCGCCCTGATCACCGGGTGCATGGGCGGCCTGGGGCGCGGCGAGGTCACCTGCTACCCGGCGCCGAGCATCACCGGCAGTCCGGCGGCGGTCGCCACCGTGGGCTACCCGTACTTCGCCGTGTTCTCGGGTGCCTACAACTGCGGCCTGTCCATGTGCTTTTCCATCGAAGCCGTGAGCCTCCCCGCCGGGGCGGTGATCGACAACAGCGTGAAGGCCGTCCTCTGGACGCCCCAGCCCGGGCAGGAGGGCTTCACCCATACCCTGGCCGTGCGCACCAGCCCGGACGCCTGCGGCGCTTCGGCCGGTTTCCAGTGGACCGTGCAGGTGCAGCCGGCCCCGGAAATCCAGAGCTTCACGGCCCGGCCGGCGGTGCTCCATCCCGGTCAGACCAGCCAGCTCACGGCCGTCTTTTCGGGCGGATACGGCAACCTGGCCACCGGCGCCGG
>Ga0302291_10000574_pt1 | contig 10803 bp, 7 predicted proteins | sample III_Fen_N1_4_FD_194548 | JGI IMG/M metagenome (GOLD analysis project Ga0302291, IMG submission 194548) | Peat permafrost microbial communities from Stordalen Mire near Abisko, Sweden - III_Fen_N1_4 | ecosystem: Environmental > Terrestrial > Soil > Wetlands > Permafrost | place: Sweden: Abisko... | reverse complement strand
GGAGGGCTATCCGCCGCCACGCGATCCGCGCCTGAAGGTGCTGGCGGTGACCCCCGATCCCGGCGTCATCGAGGTCAATATCCATCCGGCCCATAACTGGGGCGAGCTGGTGCAGCACACCGAGTTCCTCTATGAGGCGGCGCGCCAGACACGGCTCTCGACCGAGAAGTTCATGCTCGACGGGCGCCACACCGGCACCGGTGGCGGCAACCACTTCGTGTTGGGCGGCGCCACGCCGGCCGATTCGCCTTTCCTGCGCCGGCCCGATCTGCTGGCCTCGCTGCTGGCCTATTGGCACAACCACCCGGCCCTGAGCTATCTGTTCTCGGGCATGTTCATCGGCCCGACCAGCCAGGCGCCGCGCGTGGACGAGGCGCGCAACGACCAGCTGCGCGAGCTGGAGATCGCGCTGGGCGAGATCGTGCGCAACAAGGAGGTTTACGGCGAAGAGCTGCCACCCTGGCTGGTGGATCGCTCCTTGCGCAATGTGCTGATCGATGTGACCGGCAACACGCACCGCAGCGAGTTCTGCATCGACAAGCTCTACTCGCCCGATTCGTCCACCGGGCGGCTGGGCCTGCTGGAGCTGCGCGCCTTCGAGATGCCGCCGCATGCGCGCATGAGCATCGTGCAGCAGCTGCTGCTGCGCGCGCTGGTGGCGCGCTTCTGGAAGACGCCTTACCGAGCGCCGCTGGTGCGCTGGGGCACCGAGCTGCACGACCGCTTCCTGCTGCCGAGCTTTGTGCAGATGGATTTCGACGATGTGATCGAGGACATGGCGCTGGCTGGCTACGGCTTCAACGTCGAGTGGTTCGCGCCGCATTTCGAGTTCCGCTTCCCCAAGGTCGGCGAGCTCAGCAGCCGTGGCGTGCACCTGACCCTGCGCCATGCGCTGGAGCCCTGGCATGTGATGGGCGAGGAAGGTTCAGCGGGCGGTACGGTGCGCTATGTCGATTCCTCGCTGGAGCGTATCGAGGTCAAGGCCACCGGCCTGATCGATCCGCGCCACCGCATCACCGTCAACGGCATCACGCTGCCGCTGCAGCCCACCGGCCGCGTCGGCGAATACGTGGCCGGCGTGCGCTACCGCGCCTGGCATCCGCCCTCGGCCTTGCACCCTACCATTGGCGTACATGTGCCGCTGACCTTTGATCTGGTGGACACCTGGATGGCCCGCTCCATGGGTGGCTGCCAATACCATGTGGCGCATGCCGGCGGCCTGAGCTACGACACCCTGCCGGTCAACTCCTACGAGGCGGAAAGCCGCCGCCTGGCGCGCTTCATCCCGATGGGGCACACGGCGGGCGAGCTGCAGACGCAAGCACCGCTGCCGAGCCTGGAGTTCCCGTTCACGCTTGATCTGCGCCGTGTCGGGCGCTAGTCATGGTGCGAGAGATGTTGTCACGCGGGCCGTCATTGACGGCCCACGTGCGGCATGATCGAGCCTATGCCCAGCCCCGCCGTGAGTCCGCACCCGCCCACCCAATCCAGCCTGCTCCCGGATGAGCTCCCGGATCCGGTGGCGCTGGCGGCTGCAGCCTCCGGGCGTGGCAAGGAAGGCCATTTCAGCGAGTTGCACGGCCGTCTGAACGCGCCCGGCGCCAACAGCACGACGCTGGCGCCGCTATGGCGGCAGTTCTTCAACGCCACCGGCACGGCCGGCTGGGCGGATCTGCCGCAACGTGCCGAGCGTGTGCAGCGCCGCGTGCGCGAAGATGGCGCCACCTACAACGTCTACGACGAGGGCGCGCAGTCCACGCCCAATGCCTCACACATCTGGCCGCTCGAAATGCTGCCGATGCCGATTGCTGCTGCCGAATGGCGGAGCATCGAGCGCGGCGTGATCCAGCGCGCGAGCCTGCTCAACGCCACGCTGGCCGATGTCTACGGCCCGCGCCAGCTGCTAGACGCGGGCCTGTTGCCGGCCTCGCTCGTGTTTGCGCACCCGCAGTATCTGCGCCCCATGCATGGCTGCGTGCCCTTGGGCGGCGTGCACCTGCATGTGGTGGCCTTCGACTTGGCGCGCGGTGCCGACGGCCTGTGGTGGGTGGTGAGCCAGCGCACGCAGGCGCCATCGGGCCTGGGCTATATGCTGGAAAACCGCCTGATCGTGGCGCAGCAGTTCCCCGAGGCTTTTCGTGAAATGTCGGTGCAGCGCCTGGCGGCCAGCTTTCGCGCGCTGCTGCAGGGCTTGATGCGCCTGTCGCCCGACGGCGCGCACTCCCGCGTGGCCCTGCTGACGCCGGGGCCGCACAACGAAACCTATTTCGAGCACGCCTTCCTGGCACGCTATCTGGGCATCACCTTGGTGGAGGGAGCCGATCTCACGGTGCGCGCCAACCGCGTCTATCTGAAGACGCTGCACGGGCTGGAGCGCGTGCATGTGCTGCTGCGCCGCGTCGATGATGACTACCTCGACCCGCTGGAGCTGCGCAGCGATTCGGCGCTGGGCGTGCCGGGCCTGCTGCAGGCCATGCGTGCCGGCGAGGTGGTGGTGGCCAATGCGCCGGGGGCAGGCTGGCTGGAGAGCCCGGGCCTGTCGGCCTTCTGGCCCGGCGTGGCCGAGCAACTGCTGGGCGAAGAGCTGCTGCTGCCAGCGACCAATGCCTGGTGGTGCGGCGAGGCCAGCGCCTGGCGCGCCCATCAGGCCGAACTCGACGACTATGTGGTGGCACCCACATTCCCGAGCAGCGAGACCACCCAGGGCTTTGCGCCGGTGCTCGTCAGCTCACTCAATGCCACGGCGCGTGCGGCCCTGATGGTTCGGATTGCAGCCGATCCGGCGTCCTATACCCTGCAGGCGCGCGTGCGCCCTTCCGAGCTGCCAGTCTGGCACAAGGGTTCACTGGAGCCGCGTGCGGCGGTATTGAGGGTTTTTGCAGTCAGCGACGGGCGCGGCGGCTACCGTGTGCTGCCGGGCGGACTCACGCGGGTGGCCACGCATGGCGCCGGACGCGATGGGCGCTCCGATCCCTGGCTGTCGATGCAGCATGGCAGTGCCAGCGTCGACACCTGGGTGCAGACCGAAGGCGAGGTCGATGCGACGACCTTGTTGCCGCAGCCGCTCAGTGCGGAGGATCTCGGGCAGGTGCGGCGGAGCGTGACAAGCCGTTCGGCCGAGAACCTGTTCTGGCTCGGCCGCTATACCGAGCGTGCCGAGAACAGCGTGCGCCTGGCGCGGCTGACGCTGGATGCGCTGGCGGGCTTCACGCGTGGCATTACTTCGGTTGAGGTGATCCGCGTACTCGACCTGCTGGCGCGCCGGCATGGTCTGGTCGGCGCCAGCGTACCTGCGGCAGAAGTCTCACAGCGCGTGTTCGAGCGCTCGCTCGTGCATGCCTTGGTCGACAAGCGCGACAACAGCAGCGTGGCCTGGAACCTGCAGGCGCTGCAGGGCTGCGCACAGGCGTTGCGCGAGCGGCTTTCCAGCGAGCATTGGAAGCTGATCCACGAGGTGGGCGACCATTTCTGCCAGCATCTGCGTGGCGTACTGGACGCGACCTCGCTGCCTTCGGTATCGGATGTGATGGGCGTGCTGGCGCGCGCCGATACACATCTGGCTGCCATCACCGGTGCGCAGACCGACCGCATGACGCGCGACGACGGCTGGCGTTTGCTGAGCGTCGGGCGCCAGATCGAGCGCCTGGACTTTCTGGCCAATGCGCTGGCACTGGGCTTTGAGCATGATTTGCATGAGACCGAGGATGGCTTCGCGCTGCTGCTCGGCCTGTTCGATTCCACCATCACCTATCGCGCCCAGTTCCAGGGCCGCCGCGAGGTGCCGCCGCTATTGCATCTGCTGGTGCTGGATGCCGACAACCCACGCTCGCTGGCCTGGGTGGCGCGGACCATGCATGACCGCTTCGTCAAGCTGTCTCGCGATGCCGCCGAGTGGTCGCAGGAGGTGGCGGCGCCGCTGCCGCACCCGGCAGACTGGCCGCTGGACCAGCTCAGCGAAGTCGACACCAATGGCCGCCACCAGATGCTGATTGATCTGTTGAACGAGTGCAGCCAGCATGCCCGCACCCTGTCCATACAGATTGAGCGGCGCCTGTTTGCACACGTCGATCGCGCCGATCGCATGGTGTGGCAATGAGACGCCTCAGCACTGGCTTCGCCTGTGAAGGAGTGCGCACATGAGCGTTCGCTGGCTGCGCGTGCGCCACGACACGGTGTACGACTACGATGCGCCCGCCGAGCTGGCCCACCACGTGGCCTGCCTGTGCCCGCGCGTCACCGCATATCAGCAGGTGCGGCACTGGGCTCTGCAGATCGACCCGGCACCGGACGGCTGGTCGGACGCCGAAGCGGCCGGTCAGGACGAGGCCACCTTGAATAGCCGGCTCAGCCTGGATCCCTGGGGCAATGGCCGCCTGGTCTTCAGCCACGCCCAGGTGCATGACCGGCTGTCGGTGAGCAGTGTGTTCGAGGCGGGCCTGACCGAGGCGCCGCAACTGGATCCTGCGGACAGCCCGCCCTGGCCGCTAGTGGCGGAGTCGCTGCGCTATCAGGCCGGCGAGGTGCGCAGCGAGGCGGTCGAGTTCACGCTTTCGTCGCCCTTTGCGACACGCGATCCAGTGCTTGCTAGCTTCGCACGCCGTGCGTTCTTGCCCGGTCATTCACTGGCAGAGGGTGCGCGGGCCCTGATGCATCTGATCCATGCGGAGTTCAAGTACGCGCCGCTCAGCACCCACGTTGGCACCCGGGCGACCGAAGCACTGGCGCAGCGTCGCGGCGTGTGCCAGGACTTCGCTCACGTGATGATCGGCGCCTGCCGCTCGCTCGGCCTGTCGGCACGCTATGTCTCGGGTTATCTGCTGACGCATCCGCCCGCCGGCCAGCCGCGCCTGATCGGTGCAGACGCTTCACATGCCTGGGCCGAGGTCTGGTGTCCGCGCCAGGGCTGGCTGGCGCTGGATCCCACCAATGACGTCGTGGCCGGCATTGACCACGTGACACTGGCCTGGGGGCGCGACTATGCGGATGTGGCGCCCTTGCGCGGCGTGATCCGCGGCGGTGGATCGGCGCAGCCGCATGTGGGGGTCACGGTGGAGCCGATCAGTGAGGTGTCGCCAGCGTCGGTGGTAACGCAGACGCAGTCGCAAACGACCCAAACGCAGTCTCAGCCTCAGTCGCAGTCGCAATCTCAAGCGTGATCAACGCAGCCGCGCGGGCCACATGCGGCGCAGCACGCCGTCCTTGAGCACCCGGTGGTGCCACAGTGCCGCAGCCGCGTGCAGGCCGGCGAACACCAGCAAGGTGTTGGCAGCCCATTCATGCAGTTCGACCGCGTCATGGCGCAAGGCCTTGTTGTCGGGATCGAAGGCCGGCACGGTGAAGAGATTGAAGATGTTGTCGCCACGAATCCAGACGCAGGCGATGCCGATCAGCACCGTGGCGAACATCAGCGCATACAGCAGATGGTGCACACCCAGGGCCACGCGGCCGGCCGGGCCGGGGTCTGCGGGGGGCAGCTTCACGCCACCGCTGCGGCGCCACAGCAGGCGCCAAACCAGAACCAGTGCCAGCAAGACCCCTGCGCTGATGTGCAGGCTGCGCACCGTTACCCGTGGCGTGCCGCGCGGGAAGAAGTCGATGCACTGGCCGGCAATCCACAAGCCCAGCACCAGGGCGGCGCTGAGCCAGTGCAGCACAATTGTGCGGCGGTCGTAGCTGCTTTGAGTAGAGGTATTCATGACCAGCAGTGTAGGCTGGCGCCGGCCGATTGATGAACATTCGAGGAGCGCGACGATGAACCGTATCAAGCTCATGTTGTCCATCCTCCTGATGCTGGCAGCATCGGTTGGGCTGGCCGCGGAAGCCATCGTGCGTCTGCCTTCCGAGGGCGGCGCCAGCCTGCCCTATCTGCTGAGCCAGGGCGAGGCCGACAAGCCGCCCGCCGCTGTAGCGGTGCTCTTCAATGGCGGCGGTGGTGTTGTGGGCCTGAACAAGCGCATCCCCCAGCCCGCTCCAACTTTCTGGTCCGCTCACGTGCGCTGTTTGTCGGCCAGGGCATTGCGAGCGCCTTGGTCGATGTGCCGTCTGACATCAACACCATGAGCGACGCCTACCGCATGAGCGCCCGCCACCTGCGCGACATCGCGGCGGTGGTGGCCGATCTGAAGCAGCGCTTTCCGGGCATGAAGGTCTATCTGGTGGGCACCAGTCGCGGCACGGTGTCGGCGGCCTACGCAGGCGCAGCGCTTGGCCCCGAGATTGCCGGCGTGGTGCTGAGCTCCACGCTCTTCAATTCCAGCAAGGCCGGCGCGGGCCTTTCAGGCTTCGATTTCGCCAGCATTGGCGCGCCGCTGCTGCTGGTCCATCATGTCGACGACCGTTGCAGCGTTACGCCCTATGGCCCCGCACTAGGGCTTGGCCAGCGCTACGCCTTGATCAGCGTCAGCGGCGGCGAGCCGGCCCGCTCCGACGAATGCGAGGCCTTTTCGGCGCATGGCTTCCTCGGCATGGAAGCGCCAACAGTCCAGGCCATCACGGCCTGGATGCTGGGCAAGTCCTATGCGCGGCAAATTCCCTGATCACTTCCCCTGATCACTTCAGGATGTCCGCCAGGCACAGGTATTTGATCTCGACGTAATCGTCGATGCCCTGGTGCGCGCCCTCGCGGCCCAGGCCCGACTGCTTGACGCCGCCGAAGGGCACTTCGGCCGTCGAGATCAGGCCGGTATTGACCCCTACCATGCCGTACTCCAGCGCTTCGCCGACGCGGAAGATGCGGCCGATGTCGCGGCTGTAGAAGTAGCTGGCCAGGCCGAACTCGGTGTTGTTGGCGAGCTCTATCGCTTGCGCCTCGGTCTCGAACTTGAACACCGGCGCCACCGGGCCGAAGGTTTCCTCGCGCGAACACAGCATGGCCGAGGTCACGTCGGCCAGCAGGGTCGGCTCAAAGAACTGCGCGCCGGTATCGGTGGCGCGCTTGCCGCCCGCAATCAGGCGTGCACCCAGGGCCAGCGCATCGGCCACATGCGATTCGACCTTGTCAACCGCCTGCGCATCGATCAGCGGGCCGACCGTGATGCCGGTCTCGAAGCCATTGCCCAGCTTCAGCATGGCGACCTTGGCGGCGAACTTTTCCAGGAAGGCGTCGTACACGCCGGCCTGCACATAGAAGCGGTTGGCGCAGACGCAGGTCTGGCCGGCGTTGCGGTATTTGCTGGCGAGGGCGCCTTCGACGGCGCTGTCCAGATCAGCGTCGTCGAAGACGATGAAGGGCGCATTGCCGCCCAGCTCCAGCGAGAGCTTCTTGACCGTCGGTGCGCATTGGCGCATCAGGATGCGGCCGACCTCGGTGGAGCCGGTGAAGGACAGGTGGCGCACCGCATCGCTGTCGCACAGCACCTGGCCGATGGCGATGGACTGCTCAGCGTCCGCCGTCAGCACATTCAGCACGCCTGCGGGCATGCCGGCGCGCTGGGCCAGCTCGGCCAGGGCCAGCGCCGACAGCGGCGTCGCTTCGGCGGGCTTGATCACGACCGTGCAGCCGGCGGCCAGGGCCGGCGCGACCTTGCGCGTGATCATCGCAATCGGGAAGTTCCAGGGCGTGATGGCCGCGCACACGCCCATCGATTGCTTCAGCACCAGATAGCGCTTGTTGTTGTCGGTGGTCGGGATGGTCTCGCCATAGACGCGCTTGCCTTCCTCGGCAAACCAGTCGATGAAGCTGGCGCCATAGCTCACCTCTCCGCGCGCCTCGGCCAGCGGCTTGCCCTGCTCGGCAGTCATCAGGCGCGCCAGGTCTTCGGCGTTCTGCGTGATCAGCTGATGCCAGCGCATCAGGATGGCGCCTCGCTCCTTGGCCGTCTTGCTGCGCCAGCCGATCCAGGCTCGGCTGGCCGCCTCGATGGCGGCATGCGCCTCGGCCGCACCGAGATTGGCCACATCGGCCAGGTGTTCGCCGGTGGCGGGGTCGGTGACGGCAAAGCGTGTGCTGCCGGCCACCCATTCGCCGTTGATCAGGGCCTCGGTCTTCAGCAGGCCGGGATCCTTGAGTGCGGCGAGGGGGGATTGCTTGTCAGCCATGGTGGGGTGGTTCTCCATTCGGTTCAGGCTCCTGCCGCCGCCAGACTCTGCGCGAACAGCGCAAGCCCCTCATCGATGAGGGCGTCGCTGGCGGTCAGCGGCACGAGAATGCGCAGCACGTTGCCGTAGCTGCCACAAGACAGAAGGATAAGGCCTCGCTGCGCTGCCTCCGAAACCACGCGTTTGGTCAGTTCGGCGTTCGGTTGCTTGACGTCGCCGTCCTTGGCGAGTTCGATGGCCACCATGGCGCCTGGGCCGCGCACGTCGACGATGCTCTTGTAGGTCTGAGCCATCTTGCGCAGGCCGGCTTTCAGGCGCTCGCCGAGCTCATTGCTGCGTTTGAGTAATTGCTCTTCTTCAAAGACCTCCAGCACGGCCAGAGCCGCTGCGCAGGCCAAAGGATTGCCGGCATAGGTGCCGCCCAGGCCGCCGACGGCCGGGGCATCCATGATGTCGGCGCGGCCGATGATGGCCGAGAGCGGGAAGCCGCCAGCCAGTGATTTGGCCATCACGATCACGTCGGGCGCCACGCCCCACTGCTCGCAGGCCAGCCAGGTGCCGGTGCGACCCGCGCCAGTCTGCACCTCGTCGGCGATCAGCACGATGCCATGCTTGTCGCACAGCGCACGCAGCGCCTGTGCGAATTCCTTGGGCGCTTGATAGAAGCCGCCTTCCCCTTGCACAGGCTCGATGATGATGGCCGCCACCCGCTCGGCCTCGATGTCGTACTTGAAGATGGACTCGATTGAGGCCAGCGCGTTTTCCACGCTCACGCCGTGCAGGGCGCAGGGGTACTTGGCGTGATAGATCTCCGCTGGGAAGGGACCGAAGCCGATCTTGTAGGGAGCGACCTTGCCGGTCAGCGCCATGGTCATCATGGTGCGCCCGTGGAAGCCGCCGCCAAAGGCGATCACACCCGAACGCTTGGTGTAGGCGCGCGCTACCTTGATGGCGTTCTCCACGCCCTCGGCGCCGGTGCTCATGCAAAAGCTCTTCTTTGCGAAGTTACCCGGGGCCAGCGCGTTCAGGCGCTCGCACAGCTCGACATAGGGCTCATAGGCCAGCACCTGGAAGCAGGTGTGCGTCACCCGCTCCAGCTGCGCCTGCACGGCGGCCACCAGCTTCGGGTGCCGATGGCCGGTGTTCAGGACCGCAATGCCGCCGCCGAAGTCGATGTAGCGGCGACCTTCCACGTCCCAGACCTCGGCGTTCTCGGCGCGCGCCACGAAGATCTCCTGCGCCTGCCCCAGACCGGATGGCAGGGCGGCGCGGCGGCGAGCCATCAGTGCGGCATTGGTCTGCAGGGGGGCGTCGTTCATCTTGCTCATGGGGTTCTCCGAGGAAAAAGGGGCAATCTGTCGACTGTATGCAACTGTGCGGCCGACTACCATGTACACCCGCACCGAAACTGACTCTGCACTGTGCAGGGCGCCCGACCAGTACAGACGCATGTTCACTCTGGATCCGAACTCATCGACACCGCTGATCGCACAAATCGTCGAAGGCGTGCAGCAGCAGATTCTGGCGGGCGAGCTTCGAGCTGGCACCAAGCTGGCTTCGATCCGCCAGTTCGCGCACGCGCACGCGGTCAGCGTGTTTACCGTGGTCGAAGCCTATGACCGCCTGGTGGCACAGGGCTGGGTGGTGTCGCGGCCGAACTCGGGCTTCTTCGTGCGCCGGCGGGTCGGCAATGACAGCGTAGCTCCGACCAGCGAAGCCATGGGGACAGGCACGGGTTTCGACTCGATGTGGTATCTGCGCAAGATCTTCGAGAACCGCCATCTCTCCATGAAGCCCGGCTGCGGCTGGCTGCCCGGGGACTGGTTGTTCGAGGATGGTCTGAAGCGCAGCCTGCGCGCGCTGGCTGCGGAGACGGGCGAGCGCATGGATCTGGGTGGCTATGGCGACCCCAAGGGTTATCTGCCCTTGCGCCAATGGGTGCAGGCGAGCCTGGCCGAGCAGGAGATCGGCATCGCGCCCGAGCAGGTGTTGCTGACGCAGGGCTCCAGCCAGGGGCTGGATCTGGCGGCGCGCTGCCTGCTGCGACCCGGCGACGCGGTGCTGGTGGACGACCCCGGCTACGCGAATCTGCTGTTCTCGCTGCGCCATCTCGGTGCCTGCCTGATCGGTGTGCCGCGCACGCCGCAGGGCTACGACCTCGCCGCGCTGGAGCGGCTCATCATCCTGCACCGGCCCAAGGTCTTCTTCACCCAGCCGCGCCTGCAAAGCCCCATCGGGGCCAGCGCCAGCCTCGCGCATCTGCACCGCGTGCTGCAGCTGGCCGACAAGCATGAGCTGACCATCGTCGAGAACGACATCTACGCCGATCTCGACCCCGAGCCGCGGCCCTCATTGGCGAGTCTCGACCAGCTGCAGCGCGTCATCCACATCAGCAGCTTCTCGAAGACCGTCTCGCCGAATCTGCGCGTGGGCTATCTGGTGGCGCACCCGGACATGGTGGAAGACCTGGCCCAGCTGAAGATGATTGCCGGCCTGACGTCCTCCGAGTTTGCCGAGCGCCTGACCCACGGCGCCTTGATCGACGGTCGCTGGCGCAAGCACCTGAAGGCCTTGCGCGAGCGCTTGGCGCGCGCGCACGAGCAGGTCGGCGAGCAACTGCGTGCGCTGGGCTTCGAGCTCTTCAACGAGCCCAAGGCTGGCATGTTTTTGTGGGCGCGGCATGCGGCGCTGCTCGACGCCAGCGAGGTCTCGCACCGCGCCGCCGCCAGTGACATCATGCTCGGCCCAGGCCATCTTTTCAGTGCC
>Ga0302291_10000572_pt1 | contig 10825 bp, 8 predicted proteins | sample III_Fen_N1_4_FD_194548 | JGI IMG/M metagenome (GOLD analysis project Ga0302291, IMG submission 194548) | Peat permafrost microbial communities from Stordalen Mire near Abisko, Sweden - III_Fen_N1_4 | ecosystem: Environmental > Terrestrial > Soil > Wetlands > Permafrost | place: Sweden: Abisko... | reverse complement strand
CGCGGTTCCAGGAACCGTGCTCGGCGGCGAAGATGTCCCCGCGGTAGGCGGGAGGGAACCGGCTGCCCTGGTAGAAGGCCATGCCCAGGGAGGCGTTGTGCGGCTGGAGCAGCACGTCGGGCACCAGCGCCCGGCCCTTGAGGTCCGGTCGCTTGCCCGGATGGCGCGGGTCCTGGTTGGCCCCGGTGTAGTACCAGGGCCAGCCGTAGAAGCCGTGCTCCTGGACGTGGGTGATGTAGTCCGGCGGCAGGTCGTCGCCGAGCTCGTCGCGCTCGTTCACCGAGGTCCACAGTTCGCCGGTCGCCGGGTGCACGGCCAGGCTCACCGGGTTGCGGATGCCCCAGGCGTAGACGCGCAGGCCGGAGCCGTCCGGGCTGCATTGGAGGATGTTGGCGCGGTGGAACTCGGCGGGGTTGCCGTCGCTGTCGTCGACGTTGGAGCGGGAGCCCACCGCGATGAAGAGGCTGGCGCCGTCCAGGGAGAAGGCCAGGTCCCGGGTCCAGTGCCCGCCGCCGCGCAGCAGGCCGCCGCCGGGCAGCGCGGTGACGCTCTCGCGCGGGCCGCGCGCCTTCAGGTCGCCGTTCCGGTACGGGATGCGCAGCACCTCATCGGTGTCGCCGATGTAGATCCACCGGGGGTCCGGGCCCGGCGGCCAGAAGGCGATGCCGAAGGGCTGGCGCAGGCCCTGCGCGAACACCTCGACCTGGACGGCGGCGCCCTCCCGGGAGGTGCCCCGGAGCACCTTCACCCGCCCCGGGCGGCTCTCCGCCACGAAGACATCGCCGTTGGGCGCGCAGCGCAGCAGGCGCGGGTTGTCCAGTCCCGCGGCGTAGAGTTCCACCTTGAACCCGGGCGGCACCTGCGGCCAGGCTCCGGGGGGCCTGGGCACGAGCCTGGGGCCGTTGGCGACGCTGCCGGCGGGGCGGGGCGGAGGCAGGTCCGCCGGCGTAATCAGCCGCGCCACGCCGGGACGCTGGGTGCGGTAGTCGGTGAAGGCCGCCGGGCCGGTGCGGACGTCCGCGCCCAGGGCGGCGCCGGCGAGCAGCGGGAGGATCCGGACCCAGGCCTGAACGGTGCATCCCATGGCGCCCTCCGGGAGTGGAGGAGCAGTCTACATCGCGTCCGGCAGCAGGGCGAACAGGTCCGCGATCACCCCGTAGGCCGTGGTGGACAGGTCCGGCCCGTCCTCGGCGAGGATGAGCCGGCCCAGGATGTCGGTGTGGATGCGCAGCACCGATCCGGCCCCTTCCACCCGGGCGAAGGGGTGGTCCAGCTCCAGGTGCCGCACCCGCACGCTGGCGCGGACCGCGCCGCCGTCCCGGACGGCCTCGCAGACCAGCTTGATCCGCCGGCCCTGGGCGCGGGCCGCGGCCAGGTCTTCGGGGGTCAGGGCTTCGATCCCCTGGCGCGCGACCGCCTCGGGGGTGAGGCCGGCGTCCATGAGGACGTTGGCCAGGGCGGTGAGCTTCACCGCGGCGTCCCAGCCTTCCAGGTCGGCCCGGGGGTCGGCCTCGGCGATGCCCAGGGCCTGGGCCCGGGCCACGGCTGCGGCCAGGCCCAGGCCCTGCTCCATCGCCCCCAGCACGACGTTGGTGGTGGAGTTGAGGATCCCTTCGATGCCGGTGATGGTGTTGCCGCGCAGGCAGTGCCGGCGCAGATTGAAGACCGGCGCGCCGTCCATCACCGTCGCTTCGAACAGGAAGCGCGCCCCGTTGCTGCGGGCGAGGGCGCTGAGCTCGCGCTCGGCCCAGGCCACCGGGCCCTTGTTGGCGCTGACCACGTGCCGGCCCCGGCCCAGGGCGGCGCGCACGAAGGAGATGGCGGGCTCGCCCCGGCCGGCGATGGAGAGCGGGGAGAGCTCCACCAGCACGTCGTAGTCGAGGCTGCGGGCGGCCTCCAGGGTGTCCAGGGCCTGGGGAAAGCGGCCATGGACGCGGTACTGGTCCAGGATCCGGGCGGGCGCGAGCCCCGCCGGGTCGGCCCAGGCGCCGTGGCCTCCGGTGGTGAGGGCGACGATGGCGACGTCGAACCCGGCGAGTCCGGGATGGGCGTCCCGCTCGGCCAGCAGCTCGACGAAGCGCCGGCCGACGTTGCCGAAGCCCGCCAGCAGGAGGCGCAGGGCGGCCATGCGCTCAGCCCCGGGCGATGGCGGCGACGCCGTCGACCAGCCGCTGGACGTCCTCTTCGGAGGTGTACATGGAGATCCCGGCCCGCACCACGCCGCCCTGGGGGTCGAGCCCCAGGACTTCGATGGCCCGCGCGGCATAGAAGTTGCCGTCCCAGACCAGCACGCCCTGCTCGCCCAGGCTGCGGGCGACCTGCTCCGAGTGCAGGTCCTTGACGGTGATGGAGACGGTGGGCGCCCGGTGCGCGGAGCTGAAGTCCGGGCCCCAGACCTTGACCCCGGGGATGGCGCGCACCTGCTCGAAGTAGCTCAGGGCCAGGGCGCGCTCGCGCTCGGCCAGCCGGGTCATGGTGGCCACCAGGCGCGCGCGCAGGGTGGCGCCTTCGGAGAAGCCCGCCAGGAACGCCACCGCCGCGCGCACGCCGGCCAGGGCCGCGTGGTTCAGCGTGCCGGTTTCGATCCGGAACGGGGCCTCGGGGTCCTGGGTGCGCAGCCGGTCGGTGCGCAGCCGGGCCAGCAGGCCCGGGCGCGCGTAGAGGATGCCCACGTGCGGACCGTAGAACTTGTAGGCCGAGCAGAGCAGGAAGTCGGCGTCCAGGGCCTGCACGTCGATGGGGAAGTGCGGCGCGGCGTGCACGGCGTCGATCACCAGCCAGGCGCCCACCTGGCTGGAAAGCCGGCGCGCCAGGGCCAGATCGTTCACCGTGCCCAGCGCGTTGGAGGCGTAGCCGATGGCCACCAGCCGGGTGCGCGGGCCGATCTTGCGGGCCAGGTCCTCGGGGTCGAGGGTGCCGTCGGGGCGCATCTCCACTTCCTTCACCACCGCCCCGTGCTCGGCCAGGGTGAGCCAGGGGCCGCGGTTGGCTTCGTGGTCCAGCTGGGTGATGACCACCTCGTCGCCGGGCTTGAGCTCCCGGGCCAGGGCCCGGCTGAGGCTGAAGGCCATGCTGGTGGTGTTGGCGCCCAGGGAGATCTGCTCCCAGCCGGGCGCGCCCAGGAAGGCGGCCAGGTGCTCGCGGGTCTCGTGCAGGATCTGGTCGGACTCGTGCGCGGTGACGAACTGGCCGTGGGTGTTGGCGTTGCAGCGGGTGTAGTAGTCCGTCAGGGCGTCGATCACCGCCTGGGGCACCTGGGTGCCGCCGGGGCCGTCGAAGAAGGCCAGGGGCTTGCCGGACAGGGTGCGGCGCAGGGCGGGGAAGGCGGCGCGGCAGCCGTTGAGTGCATCGGTGGCGATGGCCATGGGGGGCCTCCAGGGGCTATGGCATGGGAACATGAAGTTGTGGTATTGCTATAGGATCTCGTTGGTATACTACCAGGGTCCAACCCAGGAGCAACCTCATGACCCCTGTTTCCCCCATCTCCGGACTGCTGTCCCTGGAAGGGAAGGCCGCCATCGTCACCGGGGCCGCCTCGGGCATCGGCCGGGGCGCCGCCCTGCGCCTGGCCGAGGCCGGGGCGGCCGTGCTGGTGCTGGACATCAACGAGGCCGGGGGCCGGGACACGGTCCAGGCCATCCAGGAGGCCGGCGGCCGGGCCGCCTTCCTGCGCTGCGACGTGCGCTCGGCCCAGGATTGCCGGGCCGCCGCCGCCGAGGCGGCGCAGCGCTTCGGCCGGGTGGACATCCTCTTCAACAACGCCGGGGTGGCCATCCGCAAGACCGCCCTGGACCTGGAGGAGGAGGAATGGGACCTGGCCCTGGACGTCATGCTCAAGGGCGCCTACCTGCTCACCCGGGAGGTGGTGCCGCACATGATCAGGGCCGGCGGCGGCAGCATCATCAACACCGGCTCGGGCTGGGCACTCAAGGGCGGGCCCCGGGCGGTGTCGTACTGCGCGGCCAAGGGCGGCCTGCTGAACATGACCCGGGCCATGGCGATCGATTTCGGCCGGCACCGGATCCGGGTCAACGCGGTCTGCCCGGGCGACATCGACACCCCGATGCTGCGCGGCGAATGCGCCCAGCTGGGCGAGGACGAAGCGGCCTTCATGGCCGAGGCCGCGGCCCGGCCCATCGCCCGGGTGGGCACCCCGGAGGACGTGGCCAACGCCGTGCTGTTCCTCGCCAGCGGCATGGCCACCTGGATCACTGGAACCCACATCGTGGTGGACGGCGGCGGCATTGCTTGACATGGATGAGGGGGGACGCGCGCGAATGCGGCGCGCTCTCATCGCACGCATGCGTGCGATCCCTCGTGCTCCCCGCGTGGTGGCCGGGCAGAGCCCGTCCACCACGCCTGAACCGGAAGGAGGCGGACATGCTTGGTTTGCGAAATAAGGCGGTCGTGATCACCGGCGGCGCCAGCGGCATCGGCGCGGCCACGGCCGCGCGGTTCCTGGATGAGGGCGCCCGGGTCTGCGTGCTGGACCGGGACCCGGAAGGCGGCGCCGCTATCGTGAAGGCCCTGCCGGGCCTGGCGGGCTTCCTCCTCTGCGACGTCACCCGCCCCGACCAGGTGGCGGCGGCGTTCGCCCAGGCGCTGCGGCTGATGGGCGCGGTGGACGTCCTCATCAACAACGCCGGCATCAGCATCCGCCACCCGTTCCTGGAGATCACCCCGGAGGAATGGGACCGGGTGATCGCGGTGAACCTCACCGGGGTCTTCCACGTGGCCCAGGCCGCCGCCCGCATCATGGCGGCCGCGGGCTCCGGGGTGATCCTCAACACGGCCTCCACCAACGGCATCGCCGGCTACCCCTTCTACGCCGACTACAACGCCACCAAGGCCGGGGTGATCGAGCTGACCCGGTCCATGGCGCTGGAACTGGCGCCGGCGATCCGGGTCAACGCGGTGGCGCCGGGCTACGTGCTCACGCCCATGCAGAAGGCCGAGTACACGGATGAGATGCTCGAGGCGGTCAACGCCAAGCTGCCCATGAAACGCCACGCCCAGCCCGAGGAGGTGGCCGCCCTGTTCGCCTTCCTGGCCTCGGACGACGCCGCCTACATCACCGGCCACGCCTACCCGCTGGATGGCGGCGAACTGGCCGGCGGTCTCGCCAGCCGATAATCCCAAGGAGCCCCCATGCCGGACCAGGAAAGACGAGGACACCCGTACATCCCCAACTCCGTGCCGCAGGTGAAGGCGGAGATGCTCGCGGCCATCGGCGCCGGCTCCATCGAGGAGCTCTACGCCGACATTCCGGAACGGCTGCGCTTCCGCGAGCCCCTGGACATCCCGGAGGGGATCGTTTCCGAGGCGCTGCTGCGCAGGCACGTGGAGGGCCTGCTGGCGCGCAACACCTCCTGCGCCGAGGTCACCAGCTTCCTCGGCGCCGGCTGCTGCCACCACTACGTGCCGGCCATCTGCGACGAGATCAGCCGCCGGAGCGAATTCCTCACCGCCTACGCGGGCGAGCCCTACGAGGACTTCGGCCGCTTCCAGGCGCTCTGGGAGTACCAGGGCCTGATGGCCGAACTGCTCGACATGGACATCTGCAACGTGCCGACCTACGACTGGTTCCAGGCCGCCAGCACCTCGCTGCGCATGGCCGGGCGCTACACCGGGCGGAGCCGGGCCCTGGTGGCCGGCAACATCGGCCCAGACCGGCTGCGGGCGATCCGCAACTACTGCGAGCCGGTGATGCAGATCGAGACCCTCGGGGCCGACCCGAAGACCGGGCGCATGGACCTGGCCGACCTCCAGGCCCGCCTGGACGGGGCGGTGGCGGCGGTCTACTTCGAGAATCCCGGCTACCTGGGCTTCCTGGAGACCGCAGGCGCGCGCATCGCCGAGCTGGCCCACGGCGCCGGCGCGCTGCTGGTGGTCGGGGCCGACCCCGGCTCCCTGGGCGTGCTCACCCCGCCCAGCCAGTACGGCGCCGACCTGGTCTGCGGCGACATCCAGGCCCTGGGCAACCATATGAGCATGGGCGGCGGCATGGCCGGCTTCATCGCCACCCGCGACGAGGAGAAGCTGGTCATGGAGTTTCCCAGCCGGCTGTTCGGGATCGCCGGCACCGAGGTGCCCGGCGAGTACGGCTTCGGCGACGTGGCCTACGAGCGCACCTCCTTCGCCCACCGGGAGCAGGGCAAGGAGTTCATCGGCACCGCCGCGGCCCTGCACGGCATCACCGCCGCCGTCTACCTGGCGCTGATGGGCCCGGCGGGCATGCGCGACCTGGGCGTGCACCTGACCCAGAAGGCGCAGTACCTGGCCCGGCGCCTCGACGCCGTGCCCGGCGTGCGCGCGCCGGGGCTGGAGGGGGCGTTCTTCAAGGAGTTCGTCGTCGACTTCAACGGCACCGGGCGCACCGTGGCGGCCATCAACCAGGCCCTGCTGGCCCAGGGCATCTTCGGCGGCAGGGATCTTTCGCAGGAGTTCCCGCGGCTCGGCCAGTCGGCGCTCTACTGCGTCACCGAAATGGTGGCCAAGGAAGAGATCGACCGGTTCGTCACGGTGCTCACGACCATCCTGGGAGGGAAATGACATGGAAACCCGACGACAGGCCAAGGTGCGCCCCTTCCACCAGGCCAAATGGAACGAGGAGCTGATCTTCCAGCTGCACCAGCGGGGCGAGCGCGGGATCGTGGTGGCGCCGGTGGAGCGCGGCATCGAAGCCGAAGTGGGCGACGGGCTGTCGGCCCTGCCCCCGGCCATGCTGCGCCGGACCCCTCCGGCCCTGCCGGAGGTCGGCCAGATGCGCGTGCTCAAGCACTTCCTGCGGCTGTCCCAGGAGAACCTGGGGGCCGACCTGACCATCGACATCGGCCAGGGCACCTGCACCATGAAATACAATCCGAAGATCGACGACGTGCTGGCGGCCGACCCCAAGCTGGCCGAGCTGCACCCGCTGCAGGACCCGAGCACCCTCCAGGGCGCCCTGGAGGTCATGCACAAGCTGGACCTCTACCTGCGCGCGATCTCCGGCATGGACCGCTTCAGCCTGCAGCCGGCCTCGGGCTCGGCGGCGATCCTGAACATGGTCTCGATCATCCAGGCCTACCACCTGGACCGCGGGGAAGGCACGCGCGACCAGATCATCACCACCATCTTCAGCCATCCTTCCGACGCCGCCGCCGCCGCGGTCAAGGGCTACGAGGTGATCACCCTGTTCCAGGGCGAGGACGGCCTGCCCAGCGTCGAGGACCTGCGCAAGGCGGTCGGTCCGCGCACCGCCGGGCTGCTCATCACCAACCCGGAGGACACCGGCATCTTCAACCCGGCCATCGACGAGTTCGTGCGCGTGGTGCACGAGGCCGGCGGGCTGTGCGGCTACGACCAGGCCAACGCCAACGGCATCCTGGGCATCACCCGGGCCCGGGAGGCCGGGTTCGACATGTGCTTCTTCAACCTGCACAAGACCTTCGGCACCCCGCACGGCTGCGGCGGCCCCGCCGGCGGCGCCCTCGGCGTCACCGAGGCCCTGAGCGGCTTCCTGCCGGTGCCGCTGGTGGAGTACGACGGGCGCAACTACAGCCTGAACGCCGCCCTGCCCAAGAGCATCGGCAAGACCCGGGCCTTCTTCGGCACGGTCCAGGTGGCGCTCAAGGCCTATGCCTGGATCCGCGCCCTGGGCGCCGAAGGGCTGCGCGAGGTCTCCGAGGTGGCGGTGCTCAACAACAACTACATGCTGGAGAAGATCCAGCAGATCCGCGGCGCCAGCGCGCCCTACGCCAAGGGCCGGCGGCGCATCGAGCAGGTGCGCTACAGCTGGGAACAGCTGCACCGGGAGACCGGCGTGAGCACCGAGGACATCGCCCTGCGCATGGCCGACTACGGCATGCACCTGTGGAGCAGCCACCACCCCTTCATCGTGCCCCAGCCGTTCACCATCGAGCCCACCGAGTCCTACTCCAGGGACGAGCTGGACGAGTACCTCGCCGTGCTCGCGCGCATTTCCGAGGAGGCCTACACCGAGCCCGAAACCGTGAAGACCGCGCCGCACCGCAGCGTGTGCCGGCGCATCGACCCGCACGACTTCGACGATCCGGCGCGCTGGGCCATCACCTGGCGGCTCTGGCTCAGGAAAGCCCGAGCACCGCGCGGCTGAAGGCTTCCAGGAAGTTGATGAGGGCATCGGAGGCGACGGCGGCCCGGTCGGGGTCGCCCGCCGCCACCGCCTCCATCAGGCCGGCGTGCAGCAGGGCCACCCGGGCCAGGTCGCCGTCCCGGCTGAAGGAGCACCAGAAGCGCCGGCAGTGGGAATAGAGCGGGGTGACGATATCGATGGCGAAGGGGTTGCGGGCGGCCTGGTAGATGATCTCGTCGCATTCCTGGTCGAACTTGAGGAACCGGTGCAGCTCCTTGGCCTCGGCGGCCTTGGTCATGCCCAGGGCGCAGGCGCGCAGGGCCGCGCGCTGGGCGTCCGTGGCCCAGTGCGCCGCCTTCTGGGCGATGAGGCGGTCCAGGGGGCGCAGCACCTCCAGCAGGGTGAACTGGTCCTCCACCTTCATGTCGCGCACGATCAGGCCCTTGCGCGGCATGCTGGTGACCAGGCCCTGGTGCTCCAGGCGCTTGAGCGCTTCGCGGATCGGGGTGCGGCCGATGCCGGTGCGGGCGCTGAGGGAGGCCTCCGACAGGGTGGCGCCCGGCGCCAGGACCAGGGTGACGATCATCTCCTCGAGCCGGCGGTAGGCCTGGAACGCCAAGCTTTCCGGAGCGGCGGCGTCCGGAAGGCGGTCCTGGGTGGGGGCGGCTGGGTTAGGCATGGGGTGTCCAGTACTGAGGGTTGCAAGCGTGGGTCAGTACTACTATACACATGATATACCGTTGCCATCCCAATCCCGCCCCAGGGCCTGCGCCGGCCGGCGCTGTGCCGGGGGAGGGGCGGCTCACTCGGCCTCGTGCACCACGCTGCCGCCGAACACCGTCAGGGCCGGCCTGGCCTCGGCGATCTCCATGGGATCGATGCTGAAGATGTCCCGGTCCACCACCACCAGGTCGGCCAGCTTGCCCGGGCTGATGCTGCCCTGGTCCGCCTGCCTTCCGGTGATCATGGCCGGGCCCATGGAATAGCCCCAGACCGCCTCCGCCACGCTCAGGCGCTGCTCCGGGTGCCAGCCGCCGGCGGGGCTGCCGTCGCTCCTGCGCCGGGTGACCGCGGCGTGGATCCCCCGGAACGGGTTGGGGTCCGAGACCGGGCAGTCGGAGCCGAAGGCGAGCAGGACCCCGGCGTCCAGCATGGAGCGCCAGGCGTGGGCATAGTGGGTGCGGGCGCCGATGGTCGGGGCCATCATGGGGATGTCGTCGGTCACCGACATGGGCTGGACCGAGGCGGCGACGCCGAGCCGGGCCACGCGCTGCAGATCCTCGGGGCGCATGAGCTGCATGTGCTCGATCCGGTGCGGCGCGCCGGGCGCGGGCCCGCGCCCCTCCAGCACGCGCTGGAAGACCATGGCAAGCTCGTGGTTGGCCCGGTCGCCGATGGCGTGCACGGCGATGGCCAGGCCGGCGTCATGGGCCCGCCGCAGCGCGTCCTCGATGGCCTCGATGGGGGTGAGCGGCAGGCCGGTGCCCGGATCATCCGCGTACGGCTCCAGCATCCAGGCGGTGTGCACGCCCTGGGCGCCGTCGGCGAAGTACTTGCAATGGCCCACCCGCAGGCGGTCGCCGCCCATGCCGGTGCGCAGGCCCAGGGCGATGGCCTGGTCCAGGCGCTCGCCCGGGAGGTTCATCCAGACGCGCAGGGCGATCGCCCCTTCCTCCTCCAGGGCCTGCCAGACGCGGAAGGTCAGGGCGCCCTCCGGCCCGCCCATCAGGCGCTGGTCCTGCACCCCGGTGAGGCCGATCCGGTGCAGGCAGGCGAAACCGTCCCGGAACGCGTCGGCCGCCTCGGCATCCGCCGGCTCGGGCACCTTGGCCGTGGCCAGGTTGATCGCCAGGTCGCGCAGGATGCCCGAGGGCCGGCCATCGGCCTCCCGGTCGATGACGCCCATGGGCGGGTCCGGGGTGTGCGCGCCGATGCCGGCCCGGCGTAGGGCCGCGGAATTGACCAGCGCCAGGTGCAGGTCGCTGCGCCAGAGCAGGACCGGGTGTTCCGGGGCGACGTGGTCCAGGTCGGCCCGGGAGGGCAGGGGCCCGCCCCAGACGGTCTCGTTCCACCCCTGGCCGAGGATCCATCCGCCCGGCGCGGTGTTCCGGGCCGCCTCGGCCACCAGCCCGAGCACCCGGTCCAGGGAGGGGAGCCCGGCCAGCAGCAGCCGGCGCCGGCCCAGGGCCCAGTCGTAGTAGTGGAAGTGGGCGTCGGTCAGGCCCGGGAGCGCCAGCCGGCCGCCCAGGTCGATGACCCGGGTGCCGGGACCCGCCAGGGCCCGCACCTCGGCGTCGCCGCCCACCCGCTGGAAGCGCCCGTCGCGCATGAACGCCGCCGTCGCCTCGGGGCAGGCGGGATCCTGGGTGTGGAAGCGTCCGTTGACCAAGGCCAGACAACTCATAGCTTCTCCAGTTCACGGTGCGGGGGGAATGCCAGTATCCTATTGGTATCCTACAAACATATCAAGAAGTTATTAATATGGTTGCCTGGCCCTTTCCGCCCCCCTCTGGAGCCCGCCCCATGCCGCCCACCCTCGATTCGGAAATCCTCGACCTGCTCATGCGCTACCTGGCGGTGCGCAGCGACAGCGGCACCGCCCACGAGAACAACAGCGACGCCTTCTTCCGGGAAAGCCTGGCCGGCGAGCCGTATTTCCGCGCCCATCCGGAGCACCTGGGCGCCAGCGCCATCCCCGGCGACGGGCCCGGCCGCTCCGTCAACTGGGCC
>Ga0302291_10000571_pt1 | contig 10826 bp, 9 predicted proteins | sample III_Fen_N1_4_FD_194548 | JGI IMG/M metagenome (GOLD analysis project Ga0302291, IMG submission 194548) | Peat permafrost microbial communities from Stordalen Mire near Abisko, Sweden - III_Fen_N1_4 | ecosystem: Environmental > Terrestrial > Soil > Wetlands > Permafrost | place: Sweden: Abisko... | reverse complement strand
GCACATTGCGCGGCGCAATCGCGGCCAGCCCGAGGACCGGCGCTACGAGGAAATCCGCAAGCGCAACGAGCCGGGCTTTGCGTTCAAGAGCCTCTACCTCGTGTTCGGCATGCAGGCGGTGATTGCCTGGGCGCTGAGCTGGATTGCCGCGCCGGCGCTCGCGTCGATGGCGCCGCTCGGCTGGCTCGACGTGATCGGGCTGGCGGTGTTCGCGCTCGGCCTCGGCATCGAGGCGCTGGCCGATGCGCAGCTGGTGCGCTTCAAGGCCGACGCCGGCAACCGTGGCCGCGTGCTCGACAGTGGCCTGTGGCGGTTCAGCCGCCATCCCAACTACTTCGGCGAGAGCCTGCTGTGGTGGGGGCTGTGGCTGATGGCGCTCGCGGCCGGCGGCGCATGGACGGTCGTGGCGCCACTGATGATGACCGCGCTGCTGCTCAAGGTTTCCGGCGTCGCGCTGCTGGAAAAGGACATCGCCGAGCGCCGGCCCGAGTACCGCGACTACATCCGCCGCACGCCGGTCTTCGTGCCGTGGTGGCCGAAGAAGCGCAGCTGAATCCAACTTCACGGGAACACGCCATGCGACTGACTCGACGCCTGATCGCCGCGCTCTGCGCCCTGCCATTCGTCGCCGCCTGCCAGAGCGGGCCGCCGCGCGCGCCGCTGCCGCTGGCCGCGCCGGTCGATCTGCCGCGCTTCATGGGCGACTGGTACGTGATCGCGCATATCCCGACCTTCATGGATCGCAACGCTTGGAACCAGGTCGAGAACTACCAGCTGACGCCCGACGGCCGCATCGCGACCACTTTCAGCTTCCGCAAGGCCGCGTTCGACGGCGAGCGCAAGACGATGAAGCCGACCGGCTTTCCCGACGCGGCAAGCGGCAACGCCGTCTGGGGCATGCAATTCCTCTGGCCGATCAAGGCCGACTACCGCATCGCCTGGGTCGCCGACGATTACAGCCGCACCATCGTCGCGCGCGAGAAGCGCGATCTGGTCTGGATCATGGCGCGCGAGCCGGTCGTGTCCGACGCCGAATACCGCGCGCTGGTGCAGCGCGTGGTCGCCATGGGCTATGCCGAGGCCGAGCTGTTCCGCGTGCCGCAGCAGCCGGTGAACCAGCGCCAATAGTCGGTAGGCAAACGCGGCTTCGGCCGGCGGCAGCGGCTGCTAACCTCGCCGCATGCTCCTCCTCGCTCCCATGGAAGGCCTGCTCGACTGGGTCCTCCGCGACATCCTCACGCGCGCCGGCGGCATCGACCGCTGCGTGTCCGAGTTCATCCGCGTCACCGGCACGCTGCTGCCCGACCGCGCCTTCCGTCGCGTCATGCCCGAGCTCGATCACGGCGGGCTCACGCCGGCCGGCGTGCCGGTGCGGGCGCAGCTCATGGGCTCGGACGCCGTCTGCCTCGCGGAAAACGCGGCGGCGGTGGCTGCGCTGGGTGCCGCCGGCGTCGATCTCAACTTCGGCTGCCCGGCCAAGGTCGTCAACCGCCACGGCGGCGGCGCGGCGCTGCTGACCGATCCGGAACTGCTGCTGCGGCTGGTCGAGACCGTGCGCCGCGCGCTGCCGGCCGAGGTGCCGCTGTCGGCCAAGATGCGGCTCGGCTATTACGACGACGCGCTCGCGGTCGAATGCGCGCAGGCAATCGAGGCCGGCGGCGCGACCGAACTCGTCGTGCACGCGCGCACCAAGGCCGAGGCCTACCGGCCGCCGGCGCACTGGGAGCGCGTCGGCGACATCCGCGCAGCGGTGCGCCTGCGCGTGATTGCCAATGGCGACGTGTTCTCGCCGGCCGACGCGCAACGCTGCCGCGAAATCTCGGGCTGCGACGACCTGATGCTCGGGCGCGGCATCGTCACCGACCCCGGCCTGGCGCTGGCGATCGCCATGCCCGGCCATCGCGGCCTCGACTGGGCCGCGCTGCAACCGCTGCTCGCCGGCTTCTGGCTCTGCGCCGGCGAACTCACCGGCCGCAACCAGCGCGCCGGCCGGCTCAAGCAATGGCTCAACTTCCTGCGCCGGCGCTATCCGGAGGCAGAAGCGCTGTATCTGGCAACCCGCGCCATCGGCGACGAGGCGACGCTGGAAGCGCTGTTGCTTGGCGCCGCGTCGTCAGCCTTCACTAGAATCGCGCCCTTCGCATCCACCCCGCCGCTTGCCTCGCGCAGCCGGCCAAAGCTCCTTCAAACCCGCCCATGGCCGACCTGTTGAACCGCCGGAAACGCCGGACACCGAAGCGCTGACGCTCGCGCGCTACGCCGAGCGCGCCTATCTCGATTACGCCGTCAGCGTCGTCAAGGGCCGCGCGCTGCCCGACGTCGCCGACGGCGAAAAGCCGGTGCAGCGCCGCATCCTCTACGCGATGCGGCAGATGGGCCTTGGCTACGCCGGCACCACCGGCGCCAAGCCGCGCAAGAGCGCCGCCGTGGTCGGCGACGTGCTCGGCCGGCTCCATCCGCACGGCGACACCAGCGTGTATGACGCGCTGGTGCGCATGGCGCAGGACTTCTCGCTGCGCTATCCGCTCATCGACGGCCAGGGCAACTTCGGCTCGCGCGACGGCGACGGCGCGGCAGCCATGCGCTACACCGAGGCGCGGCTGTCGCCGATCTCGAACCTGCTGCTCGACGAGCTCGACGAAGGCACGGTCGATTTCGGGCCGAACTACGACGGCACCTTCGAAGAGCCGCGCCTGCTGCCGGCGCGCCTGCCGATGGTGCTGCTCAACGGCGCCTCGGGCATCGCGGTCGGGCTGGCGACGGAGATTCCCTCGCACAACCTGCGCGAGGTCGCGAAGGCGGCGGTCGCGATGATCCAGCGCCTGCCGGCGATGACGGTGGCGGGCGTGAGCCAGATCTTCGGCATCGGCGATGCGCCAGCCGCGCCGGATGCCGACGGCCTGCCGCGCATCTCCGGCGACGATCCCCGGCTGCTTCTTGCCGGCGCGACGCTGGCGCGCGCCGCTGCCGAGATCGGCCTCGACGCGGTCCTCGAACACATCCCCGGCCCCGATTTCCCGGGCGGCGCCCAGCTCATCTCGCCGGCGAGCGACATCCGCGACATCTACGCCGGCGGGCGCGGCAGCCTCAAGCTGCGCGCGCGCTGGAAGATCGAAGACCTGGCGCGCGGACAGTGGCAGCTGGTGTTCACCGAACTGCCGCCGGGCACGTCGGGCCAGAAGGTGCTCGAAGAAATCGAGGAGCTGACGAACCCGAAGATCAAGACCGGCAAGAAGGCGCTCAGCCCCGAGCAGCAGCAGCTCAAGGTGCAGATGCTCGGCCTGCTCGACGCGGTGCGCGACGAGTCGGGCAAGGCGGCGGCGGTGCGGCTGGTGTTCGAGCCGAAGAGCCGCAACATCGATCAGGCCGAGTTCGCGAACACGCTGCTCGCACACACCTCGCTCGAATCGAGCGCACCGGTGAATCTGGTGATGGTCGGGCGCGACGGCCGGCCGCGGCAGAAGAATCTGGTCGAGATTTTGTCGGAGTGGGTCGCGTTCCGCGTCGAGGTGGTCACGCGGCGCACGCATCACCGGCTGCGCAAGGTTGATGCGCGCATCCACATCCTCGAAGGGCGGCTCGCGGCCTTCCTCAATATCGACGAGGTGATCCGCATCATTCGCGAGGCCGACGAGCCGAAGTCGGCGCTGATGAACGCCTTCGGGCTGAGCGCGATCCAGGCCGAGGACATTCTCGAAATCCGGCTGCGGCAACTGGCGCGGCTGGAGCGCATCAAGATCGAGGGCGAGCTCGACGAGAAGCGCAAGGAGCGCGCGGGGCTGGCCGAATTGCTGGCGAATCCGGGCGCGATGAAGCGACTGCTGGTGCGCGAGATCGAAGCCGATGCGAAGGCCTATGGCGACGACCGCCGCACGCTGATCCAGACCGAGAAGCGCGCCAGCGTCGAGGTCAAGATCGTCGACGAGCCGGTGACGGTGATCGTGTCGGACAAGGGCTGGCTGCGCGCGCGGCAGGGGCATGGCCACGATCCGGCGCAGTTCGCGTTCAAGGCCGGCGACGGGCTGTACGCGATCTTCGAGTGCCGCACGGTCGATACGCTGGTGGCGATCGGCAACAACGGCCGCGTGTACAGCCTGCCGGTGTCGGCGCTGCCGGGCGGACGCGGCGATGGTCAGCCGGTGACGAGCTTCATCGACCTCGAATCGGGCTCGCGCATCCTGCATCTGCTGGCCGGGCCGGCCGATGCGGGGCTGATGCTCGCGACGAGCGCCGGTCATGGCTTCGCGGCCAAGCTCGGCGATCTGCATTCGCGCCAGCGCAGCGGCAAGAGCTTCATCACGCTTGACGAGGGCGCCGAGCTGCTGCGGCCGCATCTGGTCGCGCCGAGCGTGCGCATCGATCACGTCGCGGCGCTGTCGGCGAACGGGCGGCTGCTGGTGTTTGCCGCCGACGAGGTCAAGCATCAGCCGGGTGGCGGACGCGGCGTGAACCTGATGGACCTGGAACCGGGCGAGAAGCTCATCGACGTACTGGCCTTCCGCAAGGCCGGCGGGCTGGGCGTGATCGGCCAGCTCGGCGGCAAGGAAAGGCTCGTCGACGTGAAGGCGAGCATCGACTTGTACGTGGCGAAGCGCGGCCGCAAGGGCCGCACGCTCGACGCGCGGCTGAAGGCGGTGCAGTCGCTCGCGGCCGGCGACTGAGCGACCGCGGGGCTTGCGCCTTGCGGCGCCGCCCCGCGTTGCTCAGGCGGCGGCGTCCGCCGGCACCAGTTCGCGATAGGCGTGCCACGACGCGTGGCCGATCAGCGGCGCGGTGACGATCAGCCCGAGGAAGCCGAACACGAGGCTGGCGCCGATGATCGCCACGATGATTGCGGCCCACAGATACAGCGCCAGCGGATTGGCGAGCAGCGCACCGGCGCTGGTGAACGCGGCGGTCATGGTGTCGCTCTTGCGGTCGAGCATCATCGGCACCGACACCACCGAGATCGCGAACACGATCGACGCGAACACGAAGCCGATGCCCATCCACACCGCGACGAACTCGTAGTTCTGGAGCGAGAAGATCTGGCTCAGCACGCCTTGCAGCGTCGGGAAATCGGTGGTCGAGAACAGCGCGAAGATGACGATCGACACGCGCGCCCAGACGATCATCGCGAAGGTCAGCATCGCGGCGAAGAAGCCGATCGAGCCCGGATTGCGCATCCAGCACATCGCCGATTTCGGCAGCGAGATCGGCTCGCCGCGTTCCAGCTGACGCGACAGCTCGTAGACGCCGGCGCACACGAACGGACCCATCAGGAAGAAGCCGGCGGTCAGGCCCATCGTCAGTTGCCAGTGGCTGGCGTAGATGGCCGACAGCGCAAGGCCCATTGCCGCGAATACCAGGCCGTACACCACGCCCGCGAACCGCGTCTTCACCATGTCGTCGGCGCCGAGCTTCAGCCATCGGAATGGCGCGTCGAAGCCGATGCGCGCCGGATCGTCGTTGGCGGCGCCGTCGCTGCCGGCGCCGATCGGTGCGTGCGTGTCGTGGGTGGTCAGCATGAGTGGTCCCTCGCGTCGGTGGCAGGCCGCGAACGCGACCCGTCCGCTCACGCTAGGGAGCGACCCTGTCAGCGTCAATCGGGGTCGGCACCGGGGCAAACACTCTCGGCTAAGCTCGGCAGATGACCCAAAAGACAGATTTGCCGCGCCAGTTTCGCGGCCCGCTCACCGCCGTGGCGCTCGCGCTCGGATTGCTCGCCGGCTGCGGTACCGATCAGGATTTTCGCCAGCGCGCCGGCACCGATCATTACGCCGACGGCCGCTTCCACAATGCGGACGACGGTTTCGAATTGCCGTCCTTCGGCGCGGTGATTGCCTTCCAGTGGGGCCGCATCACACGCCACATGCCGGCCCCGGTCGCCGACATTTCGCCGGTGGTTCCCGACCTCGGTTTCCTCCAGCCGAACCGGCGCGAAACCACCGCCACCTGGATCGGCCACGCGACGGTGCTGATCCAGACCGGCGGCCTCAACGTGCTGACCGATCCGCAATTCTCGAAGCGCGCGTCGCCGGTGCAATGGTTCGGGCCGAAGCGGCTGGTCGATCCGGCGATGTCGGTGGACGAGCTACCGCTGCTTGATGTGGTGCTGATCTCGCACGCGCATTTCGATCACCTCGACCGCGACAGCGTGCAGGCGGTCGCGGCGCACGGCAATCCGCTGTTCCTGGTGCCGCTGGGCATCGACACGCTGCTGCGCGAATGGGGCGTGACGCATGTGCAGGCGCTCGACTGGGACGAGCGCGCCAGCGTCGATGGCGTGGCGGGCCCGGTGCGCTTCGACTGCGTGTCGGCGCGGCACTGGAGCCGGCGCGGGCCGTTCGATGCGAACAAGACGCTCTGGGCCGGCTGGGTTATCGACAGCGGCGGCTTCCGCGCCTATTTCGCCGGCGATACCGGCTGGGACGAGCGGCTGTTCGCGCGGCTTGGCGAGCGCTATGCGCCGGTCGATCTGGCGCTGCTGCCGGTCGGCGCCTACGAGCCGCGCGACTTCATGCGCGCCCAGCACATCAATCCGCGCGAGGCGGTGAAGGTGGCGCAGGCGATGGGCGCGAAGCGCACGCTCGGCGTGCACTGGGGCAGCTTCGATCTGTCGGACGAGGCGCCCGACGAGCCGCGCCGCGCGGTGCCGGCGGCGCTGGTGGCGGCGGGCTTGCCGCCGAACACGATCGAGCTGACGCGGCCCGGCGAAACCTTGCGCTGGCGCGGCGCGGTGGTGGTGGACAACCGCGGCAAGTCGCGCTTCACGCCGAAGCGCGAGTGGCGCCGCGGCGAGGCGCGCTAAGCCTCAGCCCAGCTCGGCGATCAGCTCGATCTCGACGCAGGCGCCGAGCGGAATCTGCGCCACGCCGAAGGCGCTGCGGGCATGGCGGCCGGCGTCGCCGAACACTTCCACCAGCAGTTCCGAGCAGCCATTGGTCACGAGGTGCTGCTCGGTGAACGTGGGCGTCGAGTTGACCAGCGACATCACCTTGACGATGCGGGTCACGCGGTTCAGGTCGCCGACGAAGCCGTGCAGCGTCGCGAGCAGGTCGATCGCGACGGCGCGCGCGGCCTGTTTGCCTTCGTCGGTGGCGATTTCCGCTCCAAGCTGGCCGGCCCAGACCTTGCCGTCCTTCTTGGCGATGTGGCCCGACAGGAACACGAGATTGCCGGTCTGCGCGGCCATCACATAGGCGGCGGCCGGGGCGCCGGCGGCGGGCAGTTCGATGCCGAGGGCGGCGAGTTTTTCGTACACGCTCATGGGGCGGTCCTGGGTCAAGAAGTCGCGGGCGGCCAAGCGGCCGGAAGGGGCGTCGAGGATAGCCGACGCTCCTTCCCGCGCCACGGCGTCAGGGCCGGCCGATCACGTTCATCCCCGGCTTCAGTTCGCCCCATTCGATGTAGCCGATCGCGCCCGGCGTGGCGCGCACGAACTCGACGATCTCGGCGGTCGTGCCCAGTTCGCGCGGCGGCGCGCCCTTGCCGATGTGGCGGCGCACGGTCCAGTAGGCGCCGTACTTGTCGTCGTCGAGCTTGAGCCAGGCGGCGAGAAAGCGGCGCCGGCTGGCCGAGCCGAGGGTTGCGTTCACGACCGTGACCGGCGTGCCGGCGACCTCGATGGCGCGGCCGGTGTAAAGCCGCTCGACCATCACGGCGTCGATCGGCGGCAGGCCCGGGTGGCCGATGATCACGATTGCGTCGCCATCGGCGGCGAAAACCGCTGTCGCGCCGAGCAGCAGCAGCGCGGTGGCACAGAGCCAGCGTGCGATGAGTTTCATGGCGCCGGCCCTCAGAAGACGAAGCTGTAATTGAGGGAGAACACGTTCAGGTTCGTGTCGCGTGGCGACGCCTGACCGGGCGGCGTGTCGATCAGCCGCGAGACCGCGCCGACATGCGTGTGCAGCCATTCGGCCTTGAGCTTCGAGTTCGACGTCAGCGCGTACGAGGTGCCGAGCGCAATCGAGCGCTGGTCCGCGACCCAGATGCCCTCGGCCGCGATCCGCTGCGCCTGGTTGATCTGCGTCGCACCGGGAATCTGCTCGGGCAGCGGGTTCTCGGTCAGGCGCCGGTACCAGTTCATCGGGCCATGGGTCGCCTTGAGCTCGCTCAGGCTCACATAGGGCGTGAAGCGGTCGAGCTGGCGGAACAGCGCGACATAGCCGCCGTAGGTGCTCGACGCGAAATCGGTGTCGCGCTGGAAGTTGCGCGCGAACTCGCCGGTGATGCGCCAGCCGTCGCCGAAGGCTTGCTCGGCGCCGGCGGTGACGATGATGTTGTGGATCGCACCGACCGTCGGCGCGCCGGGGCCGGGAATCGCATTGTTCACCTGGTAATAGCCGAGGCCGGGCGCCAGCTCGACGCGCGGATAGGTCACCGGCAGCTGGCCGCCGTGGGTCTGGCTGGTGCGCACCGCATGCACGCCAAGGCGCATCAGCCGGTCGGGTTCGCGCAGCGTGGCGACGAGGCCGCTGGCGCGCACGTCCACGTCCACATAGCGCTGCCCCGGCGCGATTACGGGCGCCACGCCGTCGCGGGTCCAGTAGCGCGCCGAGGTGCTGGCGATGCCGTGATAGGCGTCGAGCGTCAGTTCGCCGGTGCTGGTCGGCCAGCTGCGCGAGACGTTGATGCCGGTGAAATCGGAGGTCGGCGTGATCGAATACATCTCGATCGGCAGCCGCGCCATGTCGTGGGTCTGGCCCAGATCCATCGTCTGCGAATACAGGTAGAGCGGCACGCGCATCTTGCCGAGCCGCAGCAGCCAGTCGTCGTCCGGGCGCCAGGCGACGAAGGCCCAGCTTGGCGTCACGGCCCAGCGGCTGTCGCTGTTGATCGCTGGCGCGAGCGTGGCCTGTACCGTCGCCGACCATTGCGGGCTGAAGCGCGCGTCGAGCTGGGCGCCGAACACGGTGTCGCGCTTGGCGGTGCCGTCGCGGTCGATGAAGCGCTGGTAGCGGTAGTCGCGGTCCGAGACGGCGACGCCGACGGTGCCGAAGCCCGACCACGAGAAGTCGGTGGCGCTGGCCGGCGCGGCGCAGACGCCGGCGAGGGCGGCAAGCGCCAGGGTGACGAGGCGTTTCATCGCGCTCCTAGCTTTGCCACTGATGGGCAATGGATTGCATCTGCTCGCGGATGTTGAACAGCGCGGTCACGATGGCCGGATCGAAATGGCTGCCGCTTTCGGCGCCGATCATGTCGAGCGCAACCTCATGCGCCAGCGCTTCCTTGTAGGGGCGCCGGCTGATCAGCGCGTCGTACACGTCGGCGACCGCCATCAGCCGCGCCGACAGCGGAATCGCGCTGCCGGCGAGCCCGTCGGGATAGCCGGCGCCGTCCCAGCGCTCGTGGTGATGGCGCGCAATCTCGCGCGCATGGCGCAGCAGCGGCGTGCCCTGGGCGCCGAGCCGGGTCTCGATCAGCCCGAGCATTTCCCAGCCGCGCACCGCGTGCGTCTTCATGGTTTCCATCTCGGGCGAGAGCAGTGGGCCGGGGTGCAGCAGGATGCTGTCGGGAATCGCGACCTTGCCGATGTCGTGCAGCGGCGCCGAGCGCGCGAGGTCGTCGATGTCGTCGGGCGCAAGCCAGTAGTCGGCGCCAGCATTCGCGGCGAGCCAGGTCGCGAGCACGCGCACGTATTCCTGGGTGCGGCGGATGTGATTGCCGGTTTCCTGATCGCGGAATTCGGCGAAGGCAATCATCACGAACAGCGCTGCCTCGCGCAGCTGCTCGACCTCGGCGAGGCGCTTTGCCAGCTCGCGCTGCAACCAGGCGTTGCGGTCGCGCAGCGCGTCGCGCCAGGCTTTCAGGTCGAGCTGGGCGCGCACGCGGGCGAGCACCGTCATGGCGTTGAACGGCTTCTGGATGAAGTCGGCGCCGCCAACCTCGAAGCCGCGCGTCTCGTCCTCGGGCCGCGACAGCGCGGTGAGGAAGAGCACCGGCACGTCGGCGGTGAGCGGGTCCTGCTTGAGCTGGCGGCAGACTTCGTAGCCGTCCATGTCCGGCATCATGATGTCGAGCACCACGAGGTCGGGCGGCTGGCGCCGCGCCAGTTCGAGCGCCTTCGGCCCCGACGGCGCGAGCTGCACGCGGTAGTTCTTGTTGAGCAGTCCCGACAGCAGGCTGAGGTTGGCCGGCGTGTCGTCGACCGCGAGGATGGTGGCGCGCGCTTCGGTCATGAGGCGTCCTTGGGCGGGGTGGCGCGATCGAGCGCCGCAAGTGCCGCGTCGAAGTCGAATTGCGTCAGCGCATTGCCGATCTGCCGTTGCGCGACCGCCGACAGCGTGCCGCGCAGCGCGGCTTCGTTGGCCTGCCACCAGTCGAGCGCGCCGCTGTCGCTGTCGCGCAGCAGGGCGGCGAGTTCGCGCGTGTCGGGCAGGGCGCGGGCGGCGTGTGCCGAGGCCGCAGCGCCCGATGGCGCTGTCGCAGCGGTCCGCGCCGGCCGATCGGCAACGATCGGGTCGAGCGCGGTCAGCAGGCGGGCGAGCGCGGTTTCGGTCGCGGCAAGGCGCCGGCGCAGCGCGGCCGGATCGCGCCCGGCGACGCTCTCTTCAAGCTCGCGCGCGCTTTCGCGCAAGTCGGTGGCGGCGAGGGTGCCGGCCAGTCCGTGCAGCGTGTGCGCGGCGCGTTCGAGTTCGGTCCAGGCGCCGGCGTCGATCCAGCCAGTCCATTCCACCAGCCCGGCCGCATGGCCCTGGGCGAAGTTCTGCAGCAGCCGCCGCGCGAGCGAGACATTGCCGTCGCAGGAGGCGAGCAGGCCGGCGCGGTCGATGCCGACGATGGCGGGCAGCATCGCCGGCACCGGCGGCGTGGTCGCGGTCGGCCCGGACGCGCGTTGCGGCGGC
>Ga0302291_10000570_pt1 | contig 10851 bp, 7 predicted proteins | sample III_Fen_N1_4_FD_194548 | JGI IMG/M metagenome (GOLD analysis project Ga0302291, IMG submission 194548) | Peat permafrost microbial communities from Stordalen Mire near Abisko, Sweden - III_Fen_N1_4 | ecosystem: Environmental > Terrestrial > Soil > Wetlands > Permafrost | place: Sweden: Abisko... | reverse complement strand
ACCCGGCGTGGATCGTCATCATCGCCCACAGCTCGTCGCTGACGACCTGGTATGCGCACATGACCCCGAGCTGCCCGGCGCACGCGGGGTCCGCCGTGAGCGCGGGCCAGGTGATCGGGCACGAGGGCAGCACCGGGCACTCGACCGGGGCGCACCTCCACTGGATGGTCGAGTTCAACGGCAACTTCGTGAACCCGCGTCTGTTCACCTGAGGCACGGGCGGGCACGGACGGGGCGCGTCCGGCACGCCGATCGACCCCGCCGCGCCCCGGCGCGGTGCTAGCATCGCGGGACAGGTCTCCCCAGCACGCGGAGGAACGACGGTTGGTCAAGCCGGTGATGGCGGTGATCCTCGCGGGCGGCGAGGGAGAGCGCCTCTCGATCCTGTCGTCCGTCCGGGCGAAGCCCGCCGTCCCGTTCGGCGGCAAGTACCGCATCATCGACTTCACGCTGTCCAACTGCGTGAACTCCGGGATCGATGACGTGGTCGTCCTGACGCAGTACAACCCGCGCTCGCTCAACGACCACATCGGCCTCGGGCGGCCGTGGGACCTGGACCGCAACAAGGGCGGCGTGAAGCTGCTGCAGCCGTACATCAAGCGTGGCCGCGTCGCGGAGTGGTACCGCGGAACCGCGGATGCCGTGCTCCAGAACTTCAACGTGATCGAGCACGACGCGGGCGACACGGTCGTCGTCCTGGCCGGTGACCACATCTACAAGATGGACTACGCGCCGTTCCTCGCGGCCCACCGCCGGCGCCGGGCGGACGTGACGATCGCCGTCCGCCGCGTGCCCCTTGCCGAGGCGAGCCGGATGGGCGTGCTCGCCTTGGACGAGGGGGACCGCGTCACCGACTGGCAGGAGAAGCCCAAGCAGCCCAAGAGCGACCTCGCATCGATGGGCGTCTACGTGTTCAGCAAGCGCGCCCTGCGGCGGTGGCTCGCCGAGGACCGGACGGACTTCGGCGCGAACGTGATCCCGGCGATGCTCGCCGGTGGTGCGCGCGTCTTCGGCTACCGGTTCGACGGGTACTGGCAGGACGTGGGGACCATCCAGTCGTTCTGGGAGGCCAACATGGCGCTCCTGGACGACAACCCCGAGCTGGACCTGTACGACCGCGAGTGGTTGATCCACACGCGCTCCGAGGAGCGGGCCCCGGCGAAGGTCGGGCCCACCGCCCAGGTCCACCGGAGCCTGATCTCGCACGGCTGCGTGATCAACGGGACCGTGGTCAACAGCGTGCTCTCGCCGGGCGTCCGCGTGGATGTCGGCGCCGTGGTGCGGGATTCGATCGTGATGTTCGACAGCGTCATCCGCAGCGGGGCCGTGGTGGACCGGGCGATCCTGGACAAGGAGGTCGTGATCGGCCAGGGCGCCATCGTCGGCGACGGGCCGGACTTCGACACCCCGAACAAGGCCGAGCCCGGCCGGCTCAACACCGGGATCACCGTCGTCGGCAAGCAGTCCGTCGTGCCGCGCGGCACGCGCCTCGGGCGCAACGTGAAGGTCGGCGAGCGCGTCCGTGCTGCGGACTTCGGCGCCCGGACGGTCAAGTCCGGGGGGACCGTGGACCGCAAGGCGACAAGCCGGGACGCGGATCGTGGCGGCGACGCCGACGAGCCACCCGCCCGCGCGAGCGTCGCCGGCAAGGACTGAGACCGGGCCCGCCAACGGGATCGGGCTGACGGGGGCACGCCTGGTTCCAGCGCGCCCGCCTCACCAGCAGGGACGCCTGACCGGGCTCTCGTGCGCCCTCGGGTAGACTCCCCGCCATGTCGACCGCCCCCCGGGCGTCGGCCTGTGCCCCGGCTGACGTCGAGGCCTGGCTCGACGAACTCGGCCTGGAGCCCCTGGAACGCGCCGACCGCGAGGGAGTCACCTCGTGGGACCTCGTCATCGACGGGCGTCGTCGCGCGAACCTGCGGATCACCGTGATCCTGGATCCCGGCCATGCCCTCATCTGCTGGGCGCATTACGCGCCACCGATCAACGACGGGTTCCGCCGGTCGTACCGGAAGCTGCTGCGCTGGAACGACGAGCTGCCGTTCGTGAAGTTCTCGGTCGGTGAGGACGAGCGACCGTTGCTCGTGGCCGAGATCCCGCCGCCCACCGCGACCCGCGACGTCCTGGGCCTTGCGCTGGCCCGCCAGGTGGCGGTCGCGGACCGGCTGCACGAGGAGTCCGTGGAATGGCTCAAGGCGGGCGGCTGGTCGACCGCCGGCCCGGCGACACCCGCGGAAGGAGCGGCCCCGCGACCCGGCGCAGCCCTCCTGCTGAGGTACGCGTCGGACCTGGCCGAGCTGCTGGCCGGGACCGACGGCGGACCGGAGGCCACGGCGTGACCGCCGCTCGCCCCGTTGCCGCCGTCCGCTCCGTGCTCGCCCGGTCAGCCGGGTTCGCCTTCGCGGCCGCAATCCTGGCGGTCCTGCTCGGTCCCGCCGCCGGCTCACTCCCGGTCGCCCAGGCCGCCGCCGCCGGCGCCAGCACCGACCTGACGCTCGTCGGGGACGCGACGTACACGGTCCTGCCCGAACAGCGCCGCGTCCACGTCGTGGTGGACTTCACCGTGAGCAACCACCGGAGCGAGACGAAGACCCACAGGTTCTACTTCGACCGCGCATCCATCGCCGTGATGCCGGGCGCGAAGGCCTTCCACGTGGTGGACTGGCCCGGCGCGAAGGTCCACGTGACCGGGTCCACCTCCACCCACACGATGCTCCGGATCGACTTCGGGTCGCGCCTGTACGGCGGCGCGACCCACGCGCTCCGGCTCTCGTTCGACCTTCCCGATCCCGGCCGCGGTGCCAGCCGGCAGGTGCGCATCGGCCCCAGCCTCGTGACGTTCCCGGTCTGGGCATTCGCGTCCGACGGGGCCGGGGGGAGCACGGTCAGCGTCCGGTTCCCGGCCGGCTACGACGTTGCCGTGGAGAGCGGTAAGCTCGTCAAGGGGGCGAAGACCAGTGACGGGGGCACGGAGCTGCACGCCGGCCCCCTCGCGAACCCGCTCACCTTCTTCGCCTACGTGTCCGGACAGCAGCCGGCGGTCTACCGGGACACGCCGCTCGCCGTGACCGCGGGCCCACAGGCGATCCGCCTCACGCTGCAGGCCTGGAAGGACGACGCGGGCTGGCCGGCCCGCGTCCGCCCCCTCCTCCAGGGCGCGCTCCCGGTGCTGCGCCGGGATATCGGCATTCCATGGCCGCACCCGGATCCCCTCGTCGTCCGGGAAGCGGTGAGCCGGAACGACGGCGCCTACGCCGGGCTGTTCGACGGCGGCGCGGGCCGGATCGAGGTGGCCTACTGGGCGCCGCCGCTGGTCGTCATCCACGAGGCGGCCCACGGCTGGTTCAACGGCGGCCTGCTCGCCGATCGCTGGGCCAGCGAGGGCTTCGCGTCCCTCTATGCGGGCCGGGCGGCGAAGGAGCTCAAGGTCAAGGGCGCCGCCCCGAAGCTCACCAAGGCCGTCGCCGCGGCCAGGATCCCCCTCAACGCGTGGCCGGGTGACGGCTCTGCGGACGGTGCGGTCGAGACGTACGGGTACGCCGCCAGCTTGGCCCTGGCAACGGCGATCGCCGACCGTGCAGGGGACCCCGCGCTCCAGCGTGTCTGGGCCGACGCGCAGGGAGAGATCGGGGCATACCAGCCGGTCATCCCGTCGGGCGGGACGAAGGGTGACGCGGCGCCCGAGACCGTTGCCGGGCCGCCGGACTGGCGCGGCCTCCTGGACCTGCTCGAGACCGAGACCGGACAGGGGTTCGGCGACCTGTGGCGGACCTGGGTCGTCCGTGACGCCGACGTCGCCCTGCTCGACGCCCGCACGGCGGCGCGGACGTCGTACAGCCGGACGCTCGCCCTTGCCAACGGCTGGGTCCTGCCGCGGTCGATTCGGGATGCGCTGCGCGCCTGGCAATTCGATACGGCGGAGCAGCTGTTGGCCGATGCGCGCACGGTGCTCGCCCAGCGCTCCGCCCTGGAGCAGCTGGCGACTCGCAACGGCGTGACGCTGCCGGCCACCATGCGCGGCCTGTTCGAGGCGGGCTCGATGGCCGGTGCAAGCGCGGAGGCGGAGGCGGAGCGCAACGCGATCGTGGCCATCGGCGAGGCGGTGTCGGCACGGGCGGCGGACACCGACGTGCTGACGTCGATCGGGATGGTCGGCGAGCAGCCGGAGGCAGACCTTGGCGCCGCGAAGGCCGCGTTCGCGACGGGCGACCTCGACGCGACCTTCCACGCGGCCGATGACGCCTATCGGGCGTGGAACGGCGCCTGGCAGGAGGGGCGGCGGCGGGCGCTGCTGGCCCTCGCGGTCATCGCGACCATCGTGGTCCTGGTCTCCGCGATCGGCAGCCGCGTCCGTCGCATCCGCCGCGCCCGGCTGCGCCCTCCCCTCGCGGCCGCGGTCATCGCGCTGATGCTGACCGCAGGCGCCGCCATCCTGCCGCCCGCCGGTGCACCCGGGGTGCCGTTCCTGGCCGGCCTGGGAGCGCCCATGGTCCTGGCGGCCGATGACGTCGAGATCTCCACCGCTTCGCAGTACGTCGTGGACCCGGCCAACGCCACGATCCACGTCAGCGTCGACGTGACGGCGGTCAATCGCAAGCCAGACTCGGTTCGCGGCGGCACCATCACCCGCTACTTCTACGACGGCGTCAACCTGGGTGTCCAGCCCGAGGCGACCCACCTCCACGCCACGCAGGATGGGGCCGCGATCAAGGTGACCGCGTCCAACCACGACGGCTACCGGCTGATCACGGTGCTGTTCAAGGGCAACATCTACTTCAAGGAGTCCGCGGAGGTCCGCCTCACCTTCGACCTTCCCGCGGGCGAGCCGCGGTCCAGGAGCGACGTGCGGGTCGGGAAGGCGTTCGCCACGTTCGTCGCCTGGGCCTTCGGCGACAAGGGCACCGTCCGGATCGAGGTCCCGGGGGGCTTCACGGCGGACACCTCGGGCAGCGAGATGCAGCGTGCCACCGGGAGCGACGGCACGCAGGTCTTCACGGCGACCACCGCGGCCGCGCTGGCCTGGTCCGCGTGGGTGAACGCGCGGAACGACGCCGGCCTCACGAGCGAGCCGATCGCCCTGGCGGATGGCGAACAGATCATCGTCCGCGGCTGGCCGGAGGATCGGGTCTGGCGGGACCGGGTGGTCTCGGTGCTGACCCGGGCGGTGCCGGACCTCGTGTCGCGGATCGGGCTGCCGTGGCCGGTGGACGGGGCCCTCAGCGTGACCGAGGTGCACACGCCGCTCCTGGAGGGGTACGCGGGCTTCTATGACAGCGCCACCGACAGGATCACCATCAGCGAGGACCTCGACGACGCGACCATCGTCCACGAGGCCTCCCACGCGTGGTTCAACGGCGGCCTGTTCTCGGAGCGGTGGATCGACGAGGGGCTGGCCGAGGAGTACGCGTCGCGCGTGCTGAAGGCGGAGGGCGGCAAGGCGACGGCGCCGGCCGCCGTCAAGCGGACCGCGGCCGCGGCGTTCCCGCTGAACGACTGGCCCGCGCCGGCCCCCATCAGCAACAAGGCGAGCGACGCCCGGGAGAAGTACGGCTACGACGCATCGTGGACGGTGATCCGGGCGATCCTCGCCCAGGCGGGAGAGCAGGGGTTGCGACGGGTGTTCCGCGCGGCGGACGACGGCACCACGGCCTACGTCGGCGACGCGCCGCCCGAGCGAACCACGCTCCCCAACGACTGGCGCCGGTTCCTGGACCTCTCCGAGCAGCTCGGCGGAGCCGGCGGTGCGACGGCACTGATCGCGAAATGGGCGGCGACGCCGGACGCCCAGGCGTCGCTCACGGCCCGGGACACGGCGCTGCGGGCGTACAGGACGCTGCTCGCAGAGGGCGATTCCTGGGCGGCCCCGGTGGTTGTCCGGATGGCGATGGACGGATGGGCATTCGATCCGGCGGAGGAGGCGATCGCCCGTGCCGAGGACATCCTCGCGCGGCGCGACGAGCTCGTTTCGGTGGCGGCGGACGAGGGCCTGACCCCGGCGAGCGCGATGGAGGCGGCCTACGAGGGCGCGTCCTCCAGCGCGGGCCTGGACGATGCGCTGGCGGGGGTCGAGGCGACGGCGACGTCACTGGGCGAGGTCGCCGCCGCCCGGGCCGCGGCGGACCAGCCACGGGACTGGCTCACGTCCCTCGGGCTGGATGGTGAGGATCCTGACGCAGGGGTCGCCGCGGCGCGAGCCGCGTGGCAGGCGGGGGACCTGGCGAAGGCCACGGCCCGTGCCGACGAGGCGGCTGCGATCCTCGCGGCGGCACCCGGCAACGGCCGTACCAGGGTGATGGTCGTCGGGGGCGGGGCTGCCGGGCTGGTGCTGGTCCTCGGCATCCTCGTCGTCGTCCGCCGCCGGCGCCGTTCCACGCCTGTGGACCTCGCGGCGGCCGGGGACCAGTACGCTACACTCCGGCCCAGCGAGCCTGCCGGGGCCGTGCCCGACGCGCCGCGACCCCACGACGAAGGAGCGGATCGACCGTGACCCCGCCCGCTGCACCGGTCCCGCGGCGCGCCTGATGGGACTCGAGCGGCCCCGTCCGTCCCACGAGATCCTGTCGGGGGCGACGGCCGACGTCTACTTCGCCCGCGCGAACAGCATCCTGGACCGCGAGGGACTCGACCCCGTCGTGCTGATGGAGGTCTTCTGCCGCGAGGATGCCGTCATCTGCGGCATGGGCGAGGCCACCAACCTCCTGGGTCACGTGCTGGCGAACGAGCCCGGCGCCGTGGTCGAGGCGATGGCGGATGGCGACCTTGTCACGCCCAAGGAGGTCGTCCTCCGAATCCACGCCCGCTACCGTGCGTTCGCCCTGTACGAGACCGCCATCCTCGGGATGCTGGCACAGTCGACCGGCTGGGCGACCGCGGCTCGCCAGTGCGTTGAGGCGGCGGCGCCGCAGCCGGTGATCTCGTTCGGGGCGCGGCACGTGCACCCGGACATCACGGACGTCCTGGACTACGCGGCGATCGTCGGTGGCTGCGTGGGCGCCTCCACGCCGGCCGGGGCACGGCTCGCGGGGCTCAACCCGACCGGGACCATGCCCCACTCGCTCGTCCTGATCTTCGGCGACACTGTCGCCGCCGCGGAAGCCTTCGACCGTGACATGCCGCCGGACGTGCCGCGGATCGTGCTGGTGGACACGTTCCGGGACGAGGCAGAGGAGGCCCTCCGCGTGGCGCATGCGCTCGGCGACCGGCTGTACGGGATCCGCCTGGACACGCCGTCGGAGCGGGGCCGGGTCACCGCCGCGCTGGTCACCGAGGTCCGCGCCCGCCTGGACCAGGCCGGGTTCGGCCACGTGACGATCTCCGTCTCCGGCGGGCTGACACCGGAGCGGATCCGGTACTTCAGGGACGAGGGCGCCCCGGTGGACGCGTTCGCGGTCGGCTCGCACATCTCCGGTGCGTCGCCGATCGACTTCACCGGCGACATCAAGGAGATCGACGGCTCCCCGATCGCGAAGCGCGGCAGGATCCCCGGGCGCACCGAGAGCCCGCGCCTGAGGCCGCTGGACCTCGCCGCCTGGCGGGAGGAGTAGCCGCCCAGGCATCCCGACCCGCGGCCGCCTCGTCCGCGGTCGCCTCGATTGTTCGCGCGACCTCCGTCGGGCCGCGGGGCCGGCGCGCAGCCCGGTCGGCCGACGCTCACGGGCGCCATCGACGGCGGATTCGCCCGCGTCGTGCGAGCATCCGTGCGTGCCACACGACCCATCTCCGCCCGGCAACCCGGACCCCGGCCACGACCTCGAGGCCCACGAGCCCGACGACGCGCGGGAGTCGGCCTACGAGCTGCTCCAGCGTGGACGCGATCTCATGCGCCGGCGCCACCATGCCCAGGCCGCCATCGTGCTGGAGCGGGCTGCGCGCCTGGAGCCCGGGAGGGGCTCGATCCTGGAGTCGCTCGGCCGGGCCTGTTACATGTCGGGGCAGCACGAGCGCGCGCGGGAGACGTTCGAGGCGCTGCTCGCCGTCGACCCCTCGTCCCATTACGGGCACTTCGCGCTGGGCCAGAGCCTCCGCAGGCTGGGCCGGGATCGCGAGGCACTGACCCACCTTCGCCTGGCAGTCGCGCTGGATCCCCGGTCTCCGCTCTACGGCGCGGCGCTGGCCCGGGCGAGCCGACCCCCCGGCGGCGAGGCCCGGGGCTAGCATGTCCCAGGTCGCGCACCCTGCCGACGGGAGGGCTACGGCTCGAGCGTTCGGTCGCGGCGCAGGCGGTCGAGCCAGAGGATGCCGAGGATCGTCTTCGCGTCGCCGATGACGCCGGTGTCCACCAGGACCAGCGCCTCGTCGATCGTCACGCGGCTGAGCTCCAGCCGCTCATCCTCGTCGGGCGTGAGACGGTCGTCATCGTCGGCGACGCCGTCGAGGCCGGTGGCGAGGTACAGGTGCATCAGCTCCGAGGCGAAGCCCGGTGCCGTCCAGAACGAGGCGAGCCTCCGCCACGTCGTCGCGCGGTGGCCCGTCTCTTCCTCCAGCTCACGGCGCACGGCGACGTCCGGGTCCTCGGTCCCGCCGTCCTCGATGTCGAGGGTCCCGGCAGGGATCTCGAGCAGCGCCTGCCGCGCGGGGATCCTCCACTGGCGGACCAGCAGGAGGCGACCGCGCGCGTCGAGGGCCAGCACGGCCACGGCCCCGGGATGCCCGACGACGTCCCGCGTCCCGCGACTGCCGTCCGCGCGCTCGATGGTGTCCACGCGGAACTCCAGGTATCGCCCGCTGTGGACGATCTCCGATCCGACCACCTGCTCCTCGAGCGGGTCGTCGCCGAACGGCCGGCGGCCGGGGATCGCGGGGTCGGTCATCGAGGCTCCAGGAAGAAGGGCTCCAGGAAGAGGGAGACGGCCGGTCGTCGCGTTCGGCGGGCCGGCCGTCGGGTCGAGGGACGAGGTCAGGCCGCCGGGGTGCTGAGCTTGTCGCCCGTCTCGAGGTTGAACAGGTGCAGCTTGTCGACCGGCAGGCGGAGCTGGACCGCATCGCCGGGGTGGACGTTGTGCGCGGAGTCCACGATCGCCACGATCTCCTCGCCCTGGACGGTCACGTGGAGGAGCTCCTCGTTGCCGAGGTACTCCACGACGTCCGCGGTGCCGTGGATCGTGCCGACGGTGGTGCCGACCTCGCCCATCAGGAGGTGCTCAGGCCGGAAGCCCGCGAGGACCCTCGTCCCCGCGCCCTTGAGGCTCTCGGCATACCGCTCGGGAACCGGGAAGGTGAAGCCGCCCTGGACCAGGTCACCGGTACCGACCGGCATCTCGATGAAGTTCATCGACGGGCTGCCGATGAAGCCCGCGACGAACCGGTTCGTCGGGTGGTCGTAGAGGTCCTTCGGGGTGCCGACCTGCCGCAGGAGGCCGTCGCTCATGACCGCGATCCGCTGGCCCATCGTCATGGCCTCGACCTGGTCGTGGGTGACATAGACCATCGTGGTCCCGAGGCGCTGGTGGATGCGCGCGATCTCGGCGCGCGTCTGGACGCGGAGCTTGGCGTCCAGGTTGGAGAGCGGCTCGTCCATGAGGAACACGGCGGGCTCGCGCACGATCGCCCGTCCCAACGCGACGCGCTGACGCTGGCCGCCGGAGAGCTCCTTGGGCTTGCGGTCCAGCAGCTTCTCCAGCTGGAGGATGCCCGCCGCGTCGTTGATGCGCTTGTCGATGTCGGCCTTGGGCACCTTGCGGAGCTTGAGGCCGAACGCGAGGTTGTCGCGGACCGACATGTGCGGGTAAAGCGCGTAGCTCTGGAAGACCATGGCGATGTCGCGATCCTTCGGGGCGACATCGTTGACGACCCTGTCGCCGATCAGCAGCTGGCCCTCGGTGATCTCCTCGAGCCCGGCGATCATCCGCAGGCTCGTGGTCTTCCCGCAACCCGAGGGGCCGACGAGCACCATGAACTCGCCGTCGCCGATCTCGAGGTTGAGGTCCGATACGGCGGTCACGTCGCCGTACTTCTTGAACACGTGATCAAAGGTCACGGTTGCCATGAAGAAACCTCCATCCCGGCCTGAGGTCATCGCGGGCTCCTGCATTCGGCCGTCACGAGGACGGACTCGAACGAGCCCCGTACGAGGTGCTGGCTCGGGTTGAGCCCATGGTACGCAGTCCGGCCCGCCGGGGATAGCACCATCGACGGCAGCGGGCGGTTTCCCGAATGTCGTGTGGCCCGCCCTCCCGGGTCCGTCCGTCCGCCGGGGACGAGCGAGGGCGGACGTCGCGGTATCGTGCGCATGTCGACTCCCACCCTGAGCGCACCGAGGCCACGATGACCCAGCATCCTCGCGCCGGCCAGCCCGCCCGCGCATCCGACCTCGTGGACGTGCCCGCGCTCCTGCGCGCGTACGACGACATCCGCCCTGACCCGTCCGACCCCACCCAGCGCGTCGCGTTCGGGACGTCGGGCCACCGCGGGTCCGCGTTCCGGGGTGCGTTCAACGAGAACCACATCCTGGCGACGACCGAGGCGATCTGCCGCTACCGCGTCTCGAAGGGGTACACGGGCCCGCTGTTCATCGGCCGTGACACGCACGCGCTCTCGGAGCCCGCGTGGCGGACCGCTCTCGAGGTGCTCGTCGCCAACGGCGTGGACGTCCGGGTCGATGCCGGGGACGGCTTCACGCCGACGCCCGCCGTCTCGCACGCGATCCTCGCCGCCAACCGGGGCCGCTCGGCGGGCCTGGCCGACGGGATCGTCGTCACGCCGTCGCACAACCCGCCCGACGACGGCGGCTTCAAGTACAACCCGCCCAACGGCGGCCCGGCAGACACGGACGTGACGAGCTGGATCCAGGACGAGGCGAACCGGATCCTCGAGGCGTCCGGCGCCGATGGCCTGGACGGAGTCCGGCGC
>Ga0302291_10000568_pt1 | contig 10873 bp, 8 predicted proteins | sample III_Fen_N1_4_FD_194548 | JGI IMG/M metagenome (GOLD analysis project Ga0302291, IMG submission 194548) | Peat permafrost microbial communities from Stordalen Mire near Abisko, Sweden - III_Fen_N1_4 | ecosystem: Environmental > Terrestrial > Soil > Wetlands > Permafrost | place: Sweden: Abisko... | reverse complement strand
CCCCCCCATCCTGCTGATGGACGAGCCCTTCGGGGCCGTCGACCCTATCGTCCGCGAGCGGCTCCAGAACGAGCTGCTCCGGCTCCAGGAGACGCTCGCCAAGACGATCCTGTTCGTGACCCACGACATCGACGAGGCGATCAAGATGGGCGACCTCGTCGCCGTCATGGCGACCGGCGGCCGCCTCCTCCAGTACGGTCCGCCCGCCGGGATCCTCGCCCGTCCGGCGTCGGACTTCGTCGCGCAGTTCGTCGGGACCGACCGCGGTCTCAAGCGAATGTCGCTCGCGAGGGTGGGGGAGCTGCCCATCCGCCCGGCGATCACCGCCCGACCGGGCGACGCGGCCGCGCCGGCGCGAGCCCGGATCCTCGCCGATCCCTTCCCGTACCTGCTCCTCGTCGACGAGCGCGACCGGCCTCTCGGCTGGCTCGACCAGCACACGCTGCCGGCCGAGGGGACGCTGTCGGCGGGCGCGGTGATCCCCGTGTCGCCGCAGTTCGATCGCCGGACGACGCTCAAGGACGCCCTGTCGATGCTGCTCGACGCCGACGTCCAGGCCGGCGTGCTGGTGGACCGCGACGGCCGACTCCGCGGCATCGTGACCGTCGGGATGGTGGCCGACTGGTTCCGCAGCGACTCCGGCGGCGACCTCCCCGCCGCGTCCGCGATCCTCGACCCGTCCGCGGCAGCCGCGGCGCGCGTCTGAGCCGTGATCGACTGGGCCTGGCTCTCCGACCACGTCCCGGCGCTGCTGTACCGGACGGGCCAGCACCTGTACCTGGCGGCCGTCGCCATCGCCGTCGGCCTCGCGATCTCCCTCGCCCTGGGCGTGGTCGCCGCCCGTCGCCGGCGGCTCTACCCGCCGTTCTCGCTCGTGGCCGGCCTCGTGTACACGATCCCCAGCCTCGCGCTGTTCGCCGCGCTCGTCCCGATCGTGGGCCTGAACATGCTCACGGCGGAGGTCCCGCTCGTCCTGTACACCCTCGTGATCCTGTTCCGGAACGTGGTCGCGGGCTTCGACGCCGTCCCGCCCGACGTCCAGGAAGCGGCCGACGCCATGAGCTACACGAGCACGTCGCGGCTGGTGCGCGTCGAGCTGCCGCTCGCGGTCCCGCTGATCATGGCCGGGCTCCGGGTCGCCACCGTCTCCACGATCGGCCTGGTCACGATCACCGCGACCCTCGGCGACGCGTTCGGCGGCCTGGGCTACTTCATCTTCGAGGGCGCGCGACGGAGCTTCCCGACGGAGATCTACGCAGGGGCCATCCTGACGATCCTCCTGGCGCTGGGCCTGGACCGCCTGTTCGTGCACCTCCAGGGCCGGCTCACGCCCTGGGAGCGGCGCGGGTCGGACGGAGCCTCCCCGGCATGAACATCGTCGGGGAGACCGTTGCATGGCTCACGAACCCCGCCAACTGGTCGGGACCGAACGGGATCCCCGTGCGCTTCGAGGAGCACGTGGCGATCTCCCTCGTCGCGCTCCTGATCGCGTTGGCGATAGCGCTCCCGGCCGGCCTGTACGTCGGTCACACCCGGCGCGGAACGGGGGTCGCCGTCGGCATCGCGAACTTCGGCCGCGCCGTCCCGTCGCTCGCGCTGATCGGGCTCGTCCTGCCGATCACCCAGGCGTTCGACCCGGTGAACGGGTTCGCGCTGTACCCGACGATCTTCGCCATGGTCGTCCTCGCCATCCCGCCGGTGCTGGTGAATGCCGATGTGGGCATCCGCGGCGTCGACGACGACGTCGTGCAGGCCGCCCGTGGGATGGGCCTCACGGAGGCGCAGGTCCTCGGCCGGGTCGAGGTCCCGCTGTCCCTCGCGGTGATCCTCGGCGGCGTCCGCTCGTCCACCGTGCAGGTGATCGCGACCGTGACGCTCGGGGCGCTGTTCGCGCTGGGCGGCCTGGGCCGGTTCATCGTGGACGGCATCGCCCAGAACGACGACGGCATGCTGTTCGGCGGCGTCGTCCTCGTGGCCGTGCTCGCGATGGCAGCCGAAGGCGGCCTCGCCCTGCTCCAGCGCCGGGCGTCCGCCGCGTCGACGGGGCTCCCGAGCCGCGCCCGCGTCCGCGGGGTCGCGGGTCCGCCGCTGCCCGACACCGCCCCGTACGACTGAGCCCGGCCGGGATCGGGGGCCGGTCGACGGCCATCGGTGGACACGCTGCTAGAGTTGACTGACCCCGGGCGCCCCTGTCCGGGCGGAATGACAGTGGGAGGCAGACCCAATGCGGATGACCCGCACGCTCGCCCTCGGGGCGTCGCTGCTGGTGCTGGTGAGCGCCTGCGCGACGGGAGGGGGCAGCACGAGCGCTCCTTCGGCCGCAGGCTCGTCACCCGGCGGTGCCAGCGCCAGCGATCCGGTGATCAAGGTCGGCAGCGACGGCTTCTACGAGGCCAAGCTGATGGCGGAGATCGACGCGCAGGCCCTCGAGGCCGCCGGCTACAAGGTCGACCGGACCGCCATCGGCATGGGCGCCCGCAAGGTGTCCGCCCCGGCCCTCGAGAGCGGCCAGATCGACCTCAAGCCCGAGTACATCGGGAGCGGGCTGGCGTACTACCAGAACGGCGCCCAGACCGGCGACCCGGCCGCGAACCAGAAGGCGCTGCAGGCGATCCTGACCACCAAGGGCACCGGGATCACGGTGTTGGACTACTCGCCCGCGGCCGACCAGAACGCCTTCGTGGTCCGCAAGGACACCGCCGACCAGTTCAAGCTGGCCAAGATGAGCGACCTGACCGCGGTCCAGGACAAGCTCAAGTTCGGCGTGGCCACGGACTGCGCGACGAACCCGGTCTGCGGACCCGCCCTCAAGAGCGCCTACGGGCTCGACCTCGGCAACGCCACGAAGCTGGCGGCGTGCGACACGCCGATGGTGCAGGCCCTCAAGGGCAAGACCATCGACGTCGGCGAGCTCTGCTCGACCCAGCCGGACATCGCGGTGAACGGATGGGTCGTGCTTGCCGACGACAAGCAGACCCAGCCGGCCGACAACATCGCGCCGCTCGTCCGGAACGATCTCCTCGGCAAGCTGGCCGACAAGTCGGGGTTCGAGGGCATCCTCAACCGCGTCTCGGCGGCGATGGACACGGCCACGCTCACCGACCTCGGCAAGCAGGTGTCCGTGGACAACAAGGACATCGCCGTGGTCGCCAAGGCCTGGCTGGTGGCCAAGGGCCTCGCCGGGTAGGCCGGACCGGACCGTGGGCGGCGTCGCGAGACGGTGCCGCCCGCTCCGTCACCCGAGGCTCCGCGCCGCCTCGGCGAACAGCCCGTTGAGGATCCGCGACGTGGACGGGAAGGCGTGGATCGTGTCGGCGAGGACGGCGACCGGGACGCGCGCCTTGATCGCGAGCACGCACTCGTGGATCGCGGCGGATGCGTCCGGCGTGGCCATCGCTGCGCCGACGAGCTGCCCGCTGCCCCGGTCGATGACGACCGTCACGTGGCCGAAGGCCGCCTCGACCGAGTAGCCCTTCGCCGTCGTCGGGAAGTCGGCCACCACCTCGAACGCGTCCAGGCCCGCAGCCGTCGCCTCGTCCAGCGTCACCCCGACCGACGCCAGCTCCGGGTCCGTGTATGTCGCCCGCGGCAGCGCGCGGTAGTCGGGGACGACGTCGTCACCCAGCGCCATCCTGACCGCGAGCTCGCCCTGGTAGTGCGCCTGGTGCGTATGGAGCTCCGGCCCGGCACAGTCGCCGACGAGATACAGGCCGTCCTGGAGCCTGAGCCGCCCGTCGTGGGGGACGCCGCCCGCCTGGAGGCCGACCGTCTCCAGCCCCAGACCCCCGAGTGGGATCGTGCGCCCCACCGCGAGCAGCACGGCGTGGCCCGCGGCGGTGCTCCCGTCGTCGAGCTCGATGACGTCGGGTCGGGCAGGGTCCCCAGCCGGCCGGGCGCGGACCGCGCGGACACCCAGGCGGACGTCGACCCCGTCGCGCTGCATGGCGAGGAGGGCGGCCGCCGAGTTGCGCGGATGATCGGTCGGGATGAGGCGCGGCCCGGACTGCACGATCGTCACCGGGACGCCGAACCGCGCGTAGACCTGGGCGAGCTCGACGCCCGTGGGTCCGCCGCCGAGCACCAGGAGGCTCGCGGGCAGCTCCCGGGCGGCCGTCGCATCCCGGTTGGTCCAGGTGCGGACGCCGTCGATGCCCTCGATCGGCGGCATCTTCGTCTCGGAGCCGACGGCCAGCATGACGTGCCTGCCCTCGAGCGGGTGTTCCACGGCCTCGTGGCGCACGACGACGCGTCCCGGGCCGTCGAGGCGGCCCACACCGCGGAACGTGTCGGCGCCGGCGTCGCGGAGGCCGCGCACGTGACCCGTGTCGTCGGGGTAGTCGAGACCGACACGGTTGATCATGTAGTCGCGCCGGTCGGACGCCCGCCGCCACGGATAGTCGCCGCCGGCCGCGTGGAGCGACGCCGCGTTGAGCAGCGACTTCGACGGCACGCAGCCCCAGTGCGGGCACGATCCGCCGAACAGGTCGCGGTCGATGACGGCGACGCTGGTTCCGCGCGAGCGCGCGAGGTAGGCTGCCGCCTCGCCGGCCGGGCCGGCACCGATGATCACGAAGTCGTAGCGCACCTGGGACTCCTATAGTGGGGACCGTCGCCTTCTCCCGCCCCGGTGAGGAATGATGCTCGCAGCAGCGCAACCCACCTGCTTCCTGATCGCCGATATCTCCGGCTACACCGGCTACCTCGCCGACGTCGAGCTGGACCACGCGCAGGACATCCTCGCGGATCTCATCGGCGCCGTCGTCACCGCTCTCAGGCCCAGCTTCCGGCTGGCCAAGCTTGAGGGCGATGCGGCTTTCACGTTCGCGTCGGTCGAGAGGATCGACGGGTCGATGCTCCTCGACACGATCGAGCGCTGCTACTTCGGGTTCCGCCGGCGCCGCCGTGACGTCCGGCAGGCGACATCGTGCGAGTGCAACGCGTGCAGCCGGATCCCGGACCTCGACCTCAAGTTCGTCGTCCATCATGGCGCCGCGATCCAGCAGACGGTGGCGGGCCGCCAGGAGCTGCTCGGGTCCGACGTGATCGTCGCGCACAGGCTGCTCAAGAACGAGGTGGTCGAGCGGCTGGGCATCCACGCCTACGCCCTGATCACCCAGGCGTGCATCGACGCCTCCGACCTGGATCCCGCGGCGCTCGGCATGGTCGGGCACGTCGAGACCTACGACCGGATCGGCGACGTGCCGGCGTGGGTGCACGACCTCGGTCGCCGCTGGCAGGAGGAGGAGGCACGCGGTCGCGTCTTCGTCGCCCCGGAGGAATCCGTCCTCACCGTCTCAGTGCCGACCAGGGTGCCGCCGCAGGTCGCCTGGGAGTTCCTCACCAAGCCCGGGCAGCGGATGACGTGGCAGCCCTGGGTGACGGAGGTCACGATCAAGGGAGCGCCCGGGGGACGGCGAGGGCTCGGCTCGGCGAACCACTGCCGGCACGGCAAGGACGCCGTCATCGAGGAGATCCTCGACTGGCGTCCGTACGACTACGTCACGGACCGGACGATCCTCGACACGCCCGGCGGACCGGTGAAGGCGCTCCATACCATCGAGCTGGAACCCGGCACCGATGGCACCACGATCCACTTCCGGTTCGCGGCACCGAAGACCCGACGGGAGCAGGCGCTCATGAAGGAGATCGGGACGGCGTACGGGGCGGCCCTCCGGGCGAACCTGCCCAACCTCGTCGCCCAGCTGGACGCCGCGCTCGCAGTGCGTGAGGCAGGCCGGAGTCCCGAGCCCGACCTCGCGAAGCCGAAGCCGGGCGGGGTCCTGTCAGGACTTCCGCCGCTTCAGATCATCGGCTGATCCGAGGTCCGCCCCATCGCCGTGTCCAGCGTGGCGACGAACGGCGCGGCCTCGAGCCGGACGAGGATCTCGCGCGCGACCTGAGCGCGGGCCTGCACCTCCGGGTCGGCCGGGTCGAGGAGCAGCGCCATGTCGAGCCCGCAGAGCGCCTCGTCCCAGGCCAGGCCCAGAACCCGCCAGGAGCGGGCGGCGTCCCGGTAGTGGACCATCGCCTCCGTCGGGTTGCCATCGAGCGCCGCGAGCCCGGCGCGGATCGTTTCCCGGTCGGCCTCGATCGCCGGGCCGTGGAACCCCGACGCGTCGAGGGTGGCGAGGGCGATCCGGGCCGCAGGCCGATCGCCCGCCCAGAGCGCCGTCCGGGCGACCCGGGGAAGGCACAGCGGGACCCCGCCCGCGGCGAGCGTCGACGCACGACGCCATGAGGTCAACGCCGTGACGAGGTCACCGGCCGCGAATGCCTGGTACCCGTCGACGATCGCGACGTCGCCCAGCATCTGCCGATCCTCGCCGTCTCCCAGCAGCTCCCTCAGCTCGACGACGCGGGCGTCGATCGGCAGCCCCCGCAGGGCCCACAGCGCGATGGCGGCCCCGAGCACCTGCAGGCGGTCCGTGGCGGCGAACTCCTCGGCCAGGGTGGCGTTCAGCTCGGCGAGCGCGTCGTCCCAGTCTCCGGTCCGGAGGCCGAACTCGCCGATGTTCTGGACGAAACCCGACACCCACGTCCGGGCACCCAGCCGACGGGCGAGCGCGAGGCCCGCTCGAATCGTCTCCAGGGCGGCGCGCGGATCGCGGACCCCGTCCACGAAACCGCGGTTGTTGTCAGCCCGGAGGACCGTCTCGCCGAACCCGCGGGACTCCGCGAGCTCGCGGCCGGCCCTGATCGCCCCGAGCCCCTCGACGGCCCGGCCGAGCGTCGCCAGCGCCGTCCCCTTCGTGACCAGGCTGTCCGCCACGATCGCCGGCAGGTCTGCGTGCTCGGCGGCCTCGAGGACACGGTCCACGACCTCGATGGCGCGTCGGTTGTCATCGACGAAGGCGTACGCGCGCGCCAGCTGGCCCCCGAGGGCGATCCCGGCCGGCTCGTCGGCGAGGTCCGCGAACTCCGCACTCGCAGGCTCGAGCAGGGCGACGGCGTCGGGGCTCCTGAAGGCGAGGAGGAGGTCGCGCCCGAGGGCGGCGGTCGCCCCGGCGATCCCGGCCCGGTCGCCGAGCTCGCGCTGGGCCACGATCGCGGCCCGAAGGTGCGCCTCCGCGGCGTCGTAGCGACCCGCGGACGTCGCGGCCTCGCCGGCTCGTTCCAGCAGCCGCGCCCTGTCGGCCGGGTCGGTGGCGACCGTCAGCGCCTGCTCGAGGAACGTCAGCGCCTGATCGTAGGAGCCGAGCCCGATCGCTCGCTGTGCAGCCGCCGTCAGCGCCATCCTCGCCTGCGCCGCCACCGTGTCTGCTTCCGCGCCCTCGGAGGTGTTCCGGTAGGCGGCGAGGTAGTGGCCGGCCAGGCCGCCCGCAAGCTCGTCGGTCTCGAGGCTCTCGAAGAACCGGGCGGCCGCAAGGTGGCGGATTCTCCGGTCGCGCCTGGCCAGCGCGTTGTACGCGACCTCCCTGATGAGCGCCTGGACGAAGGCGTACTGACCTCGCTCCGGGCTCCTCGGGTCCATCTCGATGCGCAGGATCTCGCGGCGCACGAGCGACTGCAGGCGGGTCGCGACCGCCTCGGGATCGAGATCGCTCATCGCCTGGAGCCCGGGCAGCGTGAAGCTCTGGCCGAGGACCGCCGCATCGGCCATGAGGGCGTGCTCGTCGGCGGGGAGGGAGTCCAGGCGGGAGGCGATGAGCGCAGTGAGGGTCTCCGGGACGGCCAGGTCCGTCAGGTCACCTGTCGGCCGGTAGACGCCTTCATCCAGCGTCAGCCGGCCCTCGGACACCAGCATTCGCACGGTCTCGACGGCATACAGCGGGATCCCGTCGGCCCGGGCGACGATCGCCTGCTCGGCGCGATCCGGGAGGCCCGGGATGAGACCCCGGAGCAGCAGCGCCATCATCTCCGCGGGCAAGGGTTCCAGGAAGATCGACGTGAAGCTGCGCTTGCCCGCTCCCCACTCCGGGCGGCGTTCGATGAGCTCCGGCCGGGCCAGCGTCAGGACGTAGATCGGGAACGAGCGCGACCATTCCAGCAGGTGGTCGACGAAGTCGATGAGCCCGCCGTCGGCGTAGTGGAAGTCCTCGAACACCATGACCACCGGCGCCGTCACCGCCATGCGCTCGAAGAAGGTCCGCCACGCGGCGAACAGCTCGTCCGGGGACACGGCACCCGCGTCAATGCCGAGGAGCGCCAAGAGCGCCGGTTCGATCCAGCGCCGTTCGCCGTCATCGGGGACGTGCTCGGCGACCGTCGCCGACACCTTCGCCCGGGTCGTCGGCTCGTCGTCGGTCTCGAGCAGGCCGGCGCGCCGCCGGATCATCTCGCCCAGTGCCCAGAAGCTGATGCCATCGCCATAGGCCGGCGAGCGGCCATCGTGGAACCACACGGTCTCCACGAGGCCATCCTCGTACTTCCGGAACTCCCAGGCGAGCCTCGTCTTGCCAATCCCCGCCGGACCGATCACCGACACGAGGCGGGCGCGCCGTTCCCGGGTCGTCGCGTGGAACAGGTCCTTGATGAGCCGCAGCTCGTCGTCACGCCCGACAAAAGGGGCCTCGAGCGTGTCGGAGCGGTTGCGGCCGCCGATCTGGGCGATGACGCGAAGCGCCCTCCACGCGACGACCGGCAGCGTCTTCCCCTTGAGCACGTGTTCGCCCGCGGGCTCGAAGGCGATCGCGCGGGCCGCCGCACGTTCGGTCGCTTCTCCGACGAGGACGGTCCCCGGGGCGGCGATCGATTGGAGGCGGGACGCCGTGTTGACGATGTCGCCCGCCACCATCCCCTGGTCCGTGGCACCGATGGTCACGGCAGCCTCGCCGGTCAGGACACCGGCACGGGCGTCGATGCCGGGTCCGAGCGTCCGCACGGCGCCGACGAGATCGAGACCGGCGCGGACTGCACGCTCGGCGTCATCCTCGTGGGCGATCGGGGCTCCCCAGACCGCCATCACGGCGTCGCCGATGAACTTCTCGACGGTGCCGCCGTAGCGGCCGATCACGTCACGTGCCAGGTCGAAGTATCGGGAGAGGAGCTCGCGGGTGTCCTCGGCATCCCGCCCTTCCGCGAGCGTGGTGAACCCGACGAGGTCGGCGAACAGGACCGAGATGAGTCGGCGCTCAGCGACCGGGAATGGTGACGGGACGTGGGCCATCTCACGGGACGCCGCGCCGGGTGGCGCCGCGAGCACCGTCCCGCAGTCTCCGCAGAACCTCTTGCCCGGCGGGTTCGTCGCGCCGCAGGTCGGACAGGCCGAGGCGAGGGGAGCCCCGCAGTCACCGCAGAACCGTTTGCCGGGTGGGTTCTCGATGCGGCAGCTCGTGCAGACCAACAAGACATCTCCTGGAAAAGGAGCAAGGAGATTACACGAACGGCCTGCGATGGACGGCCGCATCCAGCGATTCTCGGGACGCGCCAGCTCCACCGCCTCGCGGCACCCGGGGCGGCATGACTCTCGCCTGATCGACCGGTCGATGCGCCGCCGACTGCCCGGAATTCAGCCGACGCTCAACCGCGAGGCCCGGGCGCGGTGACCACGCCGGCTTGCACGACCGCCCGGAGGTCGTCGCGGACCGCCCAGTGTTCGACGATCCGTCCATCGCGGATCCGGAACCGGTGGGCCTGGTGGAAGTCGACGCGACGGCCCGTGGGCGGGATCGGGCCGCCCGTCCCGGTCAGGGTGCTCGTGGCCCGGACCCAGGCCACGACCTGGTCGTCCTCCGCGATGAGCTCCTCGACCTCGACGTGGAGGTCCGGCTGCCCGCTCCGGATCCACCGGTACGTCTCACCGACCTCGACCGGCCCGAACGGCCTGCCTTCGGCCGGCCACTCGGTCAGGTCGAACGCCGCCGGGGCGTGGTTTCGGGCCGAGGAGTCGTGGATCGACGCCAGCGTCACGTAGTCCTCGGCGTTGACCGCGTCCCAGTAGGTCCGGATGAGCGCCTTGTTCCGTTCGAGATCGCCCACGTGGTGCACTCCTGCTGCGGATGCGGGCGGACGCTCAGCCTTCCGGTGACGTCCGCCGCTCGACGAACGGCGCCCGCCAGGCGGGAGCCTCGAACTGGGGCGCGAAGAAGCTCGTCGATCGGGCGATCCGACCGTCGCGCAGCTCGTAGATGACGATCATCCACCACCAGGAACCGTCCGGATACCGGGACCTCAGCCACGTCGTGCCGGCGTCGCCACGACCCTGGACCCTGACGACGGTGAACAACGGCGCCAGCACCCTGTGCTCGTCGCTCGCCAGGGCCCGCACCGAGGCGATGTCGGGCCCGGTGTCGGCCGTCAGGCCCGGCCGGTGCTCCATCATCGCCCGGAGGTTGGTGCGCCCGCGGATGATCTCGCCCGACTGCGGATACTCGTCCACGAAGTCCTCGGTGAAGACCTCGTCGATGACCGTGTAGTCACCGCTGGCCAGCGCCCTCGCATACCGCTCCGCCAGCGCCTGGTGGTCGACAGGCATCGTCACCCTCCCGTCTTCGCAAGATCGTCCTGTGCCGGGCCGGGCGTGTCGCCCGACCGGGCTGCGTCCATCCGCCGTGCCTCGTCGTCCGTGAACACCCGGCCCCGCAGGAGCGAGAGGGCCCGTTCCTGGGCCCCGAGGATCCCCGACAGCGCCTGGTGGCGTACATCGTCCGGCAGCTGCCGGTCCTCGCTCGCCTGGCCGTAGCCGACGTGGCTCATGTAGGCGGCGACGATCGTCTGGAGCTCCTCGGGCGCCAGCCACGTCGCGAGCTCCGGGAGGAGGCGGTCGAACGACGACCGTCCGAGCGGCGCGAAGGCGCCGTACTCGAGGGCGACCTCCACGCCGAGGCGGTTCATCACGAGCTCGAAGTACACCGCCCGGCCGGCGTTCTTGGCCGTGCGGGCGTATTGCCGTCGAGCCATGTAGAGCCCGACGAGCAACCAGCCGAGGGCTCCG
>Ga0302291_10000566_pt1 | contig 10877 bp, 11 predicted proteins | sample III_Fen_N1_4_FD_194548 | JGI IMG/M metagenome (GOLD analysis project Ga0302291, IMG submission 194548) | Peat permafrost microbial communities from Stordalen Mire near Abisko, Sweden - III_Fen_N1_4 | ecosystem: Environmental > Terrestrial > Soil > Wetlands > Permafrost | place: Sweden: Abisko... | reverse complement strand
CGCTGCCGTGGGCGAAAGCCGCCGGCGCGAGTCCGGTGGCGAGCAGCGCGACCGCGCCGCCGAGCACGCGGCGACGCGCGCGGCGCGACTGTGCCGGCCCGTCGGCGCCGCTTTGTGACAACCGCGATTCGCGCCAAATCATTGCGCTGCACCCGACACCGCCGCGCCCGAGACCGCAGCTTTCGCTGCCATCGCCCCTGAATCTGCCGCGCCCGTTGCCGCTGCTCCCGTTGCCGCCACCCGCGTCAATGCGCTCCACAGCGCATCGCACTCCGCATCGCCGAGCCGGTAGCGCGGCATGGCGCGGCCGACCTGCATCTGCGCCAGATCGATGCCGTCGCGCAGCAGGCGGCAGAAGCCGTCGCGGTCGTAGCCCGACGGCGGCCCGCCGCGTCGCGCACGTTCGCCGAGCAGTGCGTCGGCGCTCAGCACCGGGCCGATCAGCGCGCGCACGCCGGGCGCATCGGGCACGCGGCGATGGCAGTTGGCGCAGGCGGTGGTTTCCGGCGGCAGCGGCCGGGGCGCGCCGGCAAGCCGCGCTTCGAGCGGCGGCGTGCCGGCGAACAGGCGCAATCCGGCCGCGTCGTCCGCGTCGCCGCGCGCCGTGGCCGGCGCGGCGAACATCGCGGCAACAAGCCACGCGCCGCATGACGCCGCCGCCCGCGCCGGGAAACGCTTCCTTGCCATCACCGCTCGCCCGCGCCGCATCACTGCACGCGAATCACCCGCCCGACGCTCGGCACGCCGAGCGTGTTCAGCGCGAACAGCCAGTAATAGCCCGGCAGCACCACATTCCGGTCGCCCGGAATCGCGAGCGAATACGTGCCGGCCGACGACGTGCTCGCCGCCAGCGGAATCCGGCGCTGATCGTTGTTCGTCCCGTGCGTCACCGACGACAGCCGGATCAGCGCAAAGCTTTTCACCGGCGCCGCCGTACTCACGCTGAACGAGGTGCCGGCGGTCGCCGTCGCCGGCAGGCTGGTGATGCTCGGGCGCGCGGCCGGCGTGCCGTCGGCCTTGAGCAGGTTCGGCGGCGTCAGGATCTCGACGTTGAAGTGATTGCCCGGACAGCCATTGCCGCACTGCCCGCCACCGCCGACGAACACGCGCCCGTCGGCCAGCAGGATGGCGGTGCTGTGGTAGTTGCGCGGCGTCGCCATCGGCGCGAGCCGCGTGTAGACCTCGGTGCGCGGGTCCCACAGCTCGGGCATCAACGCCGAGGCGTCGTCGGTGAAGGGCAGCGGTCGCGCCTGCCCGCCGACGATCAGCACCTTGCCATCGGGCAGCACCACGCTGTTGTGGAAGCCGCGCGTGTACGCCAGCGGTGCCGCGCGCCGCACCGCCAGCCCGCCGCTGCGGCCGTCGATCACATAGGTCTCGCCGGTGGCCGTGCCGTTCTCGTAGGCCGGCGCGCCGCCCGCCTTGAGCATGCGATCGATGTCGTACATCGCGGCGGTGCCGGTGATCGAGTAGGCATCGGCGCCGCGGCTGCCGGCCGGCGTGATGGTTCCGTTGCCGGCGGTGGTGATCCAGTTCATCTGGTTGTGCGGCCCGGCGTGCAGCAGCCGCCCGCCCGACAGCGTGAACAGCCAGAAATGGTTGTCGCCACGGAACACGCCGGCCGGATCGGGTCCGGTCGCCGGCTCGGCGCTGACGCCGTTCAAGCTGCGCCAGCCGCCGGCGGCGGTCCAGAGTTCGCCGATCTTGCCGCCGCGCGGGCCGCTCCACGAGCCGCCGAAAGTCAGCACCGAGCCGTCGGCGAGCAGCGTGTTGCCCTGATAGCCGCGCGGCCAGTACATGCGCGCCGACGTGCTCCAGCCGCCGCGCGTGAAGTCGTAGATGCTGGTTGCGTAAGCCTCGCTGCCGCCGTTCACGAGGATGCGGCCGTCCGGCAGATTGGTCGTGCCGGGGCAGAACATGTCGTGATTGGTGTTGGTGACGAGCGCCTCGCTGCTCTGGTTCGTCACCGGGTCGAACAGCGCCGTGTAGGTCTGGAACGGGCCGTTGCTGAAGGTGTAGCGGTCCCAGGCCGACCACGTCACGAGCTTGCCGTCGGGCAGGTTGGCGACGGCGATCGGGATGATCGGCATCGCGATCGGCGCGGTCCATTTCGCCGGCAATTGCGGCGCCGCGAGCGACCAGGCCTGATCGCCGCCGCCGTTGCACGCGCGCTGGACCAGCGCCGCATTGCTGCCCGCGCCCACGACCGCGAGGCATTTGCCGCTGTGGCGCATGACGAACTGCCACTGGTCGCCGGCCGGCCGCACCGTCAGCTGCTGGTTGTCGTAGCCGTGGCACGGGTACTGGTTGATGCGCGCGGTATCGGCGGTCGAGCCGCCGGCCACGTCGAGGCACTGGCCGCTCGATGACACGAGCCGGAAGTAGTCGCCGAGCGGTTGCAGCGTCCAGCGCTGCGCCGTGGCGCCGGCGCAGGTGGCTTGCACGATCTGCGCCTCGGCCGCCGTCGAGCCGCCGAGCACCGACATGCACAAGCCGTTAGAGCGCACCATCAGCGCCGCCGGCTGGGTCGGCGCAAAGCGTGGCGCGCCGAACTGCCAGCGCTGGTTCGGCGCCGAGTGGCAGGCGTACTGGATCAGGCCGGTGCCGGGCGCCATCGAGCCGACCGGCACGTCGAGGCATTTGCCGCTGTTGCGCGCCTTCAGCGTCCAGCCGTCGCCGTCGGCGCCGATGTCCCAGATCTGGCTCGTGTTCGTTGCCGCGCCGCAGACCTGCTGCACCACCGCCGCGCCATCCGCGCCGCTGCCCTGGCTGACGGTCAGGCAATAGCCGCTGTGGCGCGCGACGATGCGGTAGCCGTTGGCGACGAGTTGCAGGTTCCACTGCCGCGCGCCGCTCGAATCGCAGACCGCCTGCTGCACCGCCGTGCCCGAGACGGTGCTGGCGCCAGCGACCGCGATGCACAGGCCGCTGCTGGCCGATGCAATGTCGCTTTGCGGCGTGCCGGTCTCGGCCCGGGCCGGCATCACCGCATTGGCAAAGAGCAAAGTAGCGACGGCAAACGCCGCCAGCAGCGACCCGACCCGCACGCCTGACACCGACCTGCACATAGTGTTTTTCCTGCCTACAGCTAGAACTGAGTCCTAGCTTATGGCGCCAACCACCGAAGACCAACGGCAACATATTTCGTAACATGAAAGCCAATCAGCCCTTGCCATTCACCGACGCCGGCGCGTTCTGGCCTGGTCCGCGCGTGATCGCGCATCGCGGCGGCGGCACGCTGGCGCCGGAAAACACCCTTGCCGCGCTGCGCGCCGGTCATGCGGCCGGCTGCGGCGGCGTCGAATTCGACGTGATGCTCAGCGCCGACGGCGTGCCGCTGCTGATGCACGACGCCGACTTCGGCCGCACCGTCGCCGGCTGCGGTTACGTCGCCGATACGCCGGCGGCGCAAATCCTCGCGATGGACGCGGGCGCCTGGTTCGGCGCGCCATTTCGCGGCGAGCGCGTGCCGACGCTGGCGCAGGCGCTCGCGCGCTGCGTCGAGCTTGGGCTGTGGATGAACATCGAGATCAAGCCGGCGCATGAGGGCGTGGCCGACGCAACCGGCGCGGCAGTGGCGCGCGCGGTGCTAGAAACGCCGGCCGCTTTGGCGATGCGTCCGGTGCTCAGTTCGTTCTCGGAAGTGGCGCTCGCGGCGGCGCAGCGGATTGCGCCCGAGCTCGCGCGCGGGCTGCTCGTCGAAGCCATTCCGCCCGACTGGCCGGCGCGCGTCGCAAGGCTTGGCGCGGCGACGCTGCATGCGCACCACCCGGCCTTCGACTCGGCAACGCTGTGTGAACTGAACGCGGCGATGGCGGCCGGCGCGGCTCCGCGCGTCGGCCTGCTGGCCTACACCGTCAACGATCCGGCCGAGGCGGCGCGGCTGACGGCTGCCGGCGTCGCCGTCTGCACCGACCGGCCCGATCTCATCCGCGCCGGTTGAACGCCGGTCGCCGCAGCAGCGTCGTCAGGCCGCGCGCACCGCCTGCAACACGCGCCACGCCACGATTTCCTCGACGCTGATCATCGTCAGGCCGTGGGTGCGCGCGTAGGCGTCGAGTTGGGCGCCGCGCATCATCGTGCCGTCGTCGTTCATCAGTTCGCAGAGCACACCGGCCGGCTTGAGTCCGGCCATCCGCGCGAGATCGACCGCGCTTTCGGTGTGGCCGCGCCGCTCCAGCACGCCGCCCGGTCGCGCCCGCAACGGGAACACGTGGCCCGGTCGCGCGAGGTCATTGGCCGTCGCGCCGTCGGCGATGGCGGCGCGGATCGTCGTCAACCGGTCGGCGGCCGAAACGCCGGTGGTCACGCCGACGCGCGCCTCGATGCTCACGGTGAAGGCGGTGCCGTACTGGCTTTCATTGCTCGCGACCATCGGCGGCAGACCGAGCTGGCTGGCGGTCTCGTCGGGCAGGCAGAGGCAGACGATGCCGCTGCAATCGCGGATGAAGCGCGCCATCGTTTCGAGCGTCATGGTCTCGGCCGCGACGATCAGATCGGCTTCGTTCTCGCGATCGAAATCGTCGCAGACGATGACGGGACGGCCGACGCGCAGGTCGGCCAGGGCGCGTTGCAGGCGCAAGGCAGCGGGTTCGGCGCTGCTGGCGCCGGCAAGGGAGGAGTGGTCGGACATGGTTGAAACGCTCGCGCAAAAGGGGCGGAAGACATTTCAGGGTGCGAACGCCAACGCGCACCGGACGCAGGCAGCCATCAGCCACCCACGCGCGGCGCGCGTCAACGCATCTTCTTTCATCCGGACTATGACCGTCGGCCCCGGCATCTGACCGGATCTGCTGACCCTGCCGGGGAGGCAGGCGCTCGCGGGCTCGGCGCCGAAGCGCCCTACCGCCGGTGGGGAATTCCGCCCCGCCCTGAAGACCTTGCCGGGCACATCACCCGGCAGGGCGGCAGTGTAAACCCGAGGTATCAGCCCCCGCCGATGCCGTGGATGACGCGTCCGCTGCCAGCGCATTCCGGGCAAGGCTCGCCGGCGCTGATTGTTCCGCTGCCGCCGCATTTGGGGCAGACATCCTCGCCGGTGCCGGGCGTTCCCGGCGGCGCTTCGTCGCCTGGCGCCTCTTCTTCCGGCGCCATGGCCGATGCGGCGTAGGGCTCGTGGGCCTGCGCCGGATGCATGGTGAAAATGGACGGCAGTGCAAGAGCTTGCATCACGGCTAACTCCCTGAAAAAGCGGCGGCAAAAGCGGCCGGACAAACGGCCCCGACCTCTGCCGCACCTGGTGATTGAAAACCTTTGCAGCAAGCGCTGCGCGGAGGAAAACCCCACGCCGGCGCCCGGAAGAACTGCAATCGGCGTCAACATTTTGCGAGCGCGCTGCCCACCGCTATTTCCGTTACACGCAGGGATTGCGAGCGGCCGGCACCGGATTCCGGCGACGGTGAACGCAAGCTTTCACGCGGGCTTCCACCTGCGCCGAGGCCGCCCCGGCCTCAGGCCGCGAGGCTGATCGACGAACCGTTGCGGCTGCTGCCGAAATTGTCCGAGCCGATACCGAGATATTGCGCAAGCGCGCCGGCAAGCATCTGCGAGTGCCGCGTTTCCTCGCTGGCGCTCGTGCTGCTGCCTGATGACGAGGACGACGACTGCGACGACGAACTGCTGGCCTTGTCGAGCAGCGCTTTCATCGTGTCGTTGAAGCTCGTCGCCTCGTTGCTGCTGATGCTGCCGTCGCCGTCGTCGTCGATCGCGTCGAACAGCTTGCCGAGCGTCGAGGACGACGAGGTGCTCGATGTCGACGTGCTCGACGATGACGTGCTGCTGCTGTCGAGGCCGAATTCGCTCTTGGTGATTGCGCCGTCCTCATCGCTGTCGAGCGCGCTCAGGCCGCCGGCACCGCCGCTCCCGCCCGGCCCGCCCGGCCCGCCCGGCCCACCGCCCGGAGGCGGGCCGGGCGGCGGGCCACCGGCACCGCCGGGGCCGCCCATGCCGCCATGCCCCATGCCGCCGCTCGCGCCGCCCTGCCCGCCACCGCTCATCGCGTTGCGCATCTGCGCGAAATTCATGCTCGACATCGCCTGCTGGCGCTGGCTTTCCATGTCGCTGGACAGCTCGTCCTTGTCGAGGCTGCCGTCGCCGTTGCTGTCGGCGCGCTTGTAGATGTCGTCAACCGTCTTACTCGACGACGTGCTTGCAGACGCGCCGGAACTGCTGCCCGACTTGAGGCTGTCCATGACCGACTGCATCTCGGTCTTGCTGACCGCGCCGTCGCCGTCGCTGTCGAGCTTGGCAAAAAGCTTGTCGCGCATGCGGCTCGCGCCGGCCTCGCTGGCGCGGCTGTACGCCGAGGTCGCGCTGCTGACTCCGCTGATCGTGCTCATCGTGAATTCCTTTCAGGGATGGAGCCCGGCTTCGGATCGAGGTCGGGCGTTGTCATCTTCACGGGCCGATGTACAGCGGCTATTGCGCGCTTGTACCGGTGTCGATACATGCGCCGCCGGCGCATTGAACACATAGCCGGCGCCGCGCACGGTGCGGATCAGGCGCGGCTCGCGCGGATCGTCGGCGAGCTTCTGGCGCAGCCGCGACACCAGCAGATCGATGCTGCGATCGAGGTTGCGCTCGGCGCTGTCGCCGACGCGATCGCGCGCCAGATCGCTGAGCTGCTCGCGGCTGAAGATGCGGCGCGGGCGCTTCAGGAAGGTCGCCAGCAACCGGAACTCGGCGTTCGACAGCGGCACCAGCGCGCCCTCGGGCGACAGCAGCCGGCGGCTGTCGAGCGTCAGCTCCCAGCCGTCGAAGCGCATCACCTCCTCGCGCTGCGATGCATTTGCGCCCGCGCGCCGCAGCACCGTGCGGATGCGCGCAACCAGCTCGCGCGGCTCGACCGGCTGGCTCAGATAGTCGTCGGCGCCCAGCTCCAGCCCGATCACGCGGTCGAGCGGATCGGCGCGCGTCGTCAGCAGGATGGCCGGCAGCGCCGACTGACGCCGCAGCTCGCGCAGCAGCGTCAGGCCGTCGGCGCCGGGCTGCGTCACGTCGAGCACGACCAGCGCCGGGCGCGTGTCGGCAATCGCCGCGCGCAGGCCCGCGCCGCCGGCAGCGGCAAGCGCGGCAAACCCGGCGCGGCTCAGGCCGGCGCAGGTCTGGCTCGGCAAATCGGCATCGTCCTGGACGACAAGAATCGTCGGCTGACCCTGCATTCGCTTCTCCCGCAAGACGCGGGCACGCAGCGCCCGCAACCCGGGCAAGGGTATTCACCGAAAAAACCTCAGATGCGCCGAAACGCGGCCGTAAAGCGGCGCCGGCCGGCGCATTGCCGCGCACGAGAACTCGTCGCTGTGCGTTGCGGCGCCGCGCCACCACAATCCGCGCGCCCTCCACTCTCCCGACCCCGAACCCGTGCGCAATCCCACCATCGACATCGCCAAGGGCATCGGCATCGCCCTCGTCGTCGCCGGCCACAACCATCAGCTGATTCCGGTCGACAGCGAAGCCTTCCGCGTCGTGTTCTCGTTTCACGTCCCGTTGTTCCTGTTTTTGTCGGGCGTGTTCTTCAAGCCGCAGGCCGGGCTGGTCGATCTGGTGCGGCAGCGCTCGGGCGCGCTGCTCAAGCCCTTCTTCGCGGTCGCGCTGGCGCAGCTGGCGATCAGCATGGCGATGAGCGGGCGCTTCAGCCCGGTGGCGATCGCAGGCATCGGTTACGCCAACGGCCACACGCTGAACTGGTCGGCGATGTGGTTCCTGCCGCATCTGTTCCTGGTGTTCTGCGGCGCCTGGCTGCTGCTCAACGCGCCGCCATTGCGCTGGCTGAGCGCGCGCTTTGGCGCCCGGCCCGTCGGCGCGACACTGGTGGCGCTGCTGCTGCCGGCCGGCGTCGCGGTCATCAGCGCATTCATGCAGCCCGACGCGCCCGCCGGCGCCTTCTTCGGCCATGCCGTCGGCCTGCCGTTCAGCGCCGACCTGCTGCCGATCAGCATCGGCTTCTTCCTCGCCGGCCATGTCGCGGCGCGCGCGGTGCTCGATTTCCGTTTCAACGCGGCCGGCGCCATCGGTTGCGCGGCGATGTTCGCGACGCTGCATCTGCTGTTCAACGAATCGCTCGACCTGAATTTGCGCGAGTACGGCAACTTCACCATCGCCACGCTCGAAGCCTTCAGCGGCATCTATCTGGCGCTGGCGGCGTCGGCGCTGCTTGCGCGCTCGGCGCTGCTGACACGCGCCTTGTCGGCGGTCGGCGCGGCGAGCCTGTTCGTGCTGATCTTCCATGCGCCGATCCAGGGCGCCGCCGTCTTCCAGCTGGCAAAGCACACGCACTTGCCAGCCTTCGTGACCGGCACGCTGGCGCTGCTGATTGCGCTGATCGGCTCGGTGCTGATTGCCGAAGCGGCGAAGCGCCTGCGCTGGTTTGGCTGGCTGATGCTGCCGCGGCCGGCGGTGCGGCGCGCGGCGGTCGGGCTGGCAGGCACAGTCGCCGAACGCGCGGCCTGACCCGCGCTAGACCAAGAAGCGCCCGGCCGGCACCACGCGCCCGGTTTCGGCGACGGCTGCGCACAGCCCGGTCACCCAGCGCTTGGCGCGCAGGCCGGTTTCCGCCTCGACCACCTTGGCGCGCGCGTGCAGATCGGCCAGCGCGATGTCGATCGGCGGGCCGCTGAAGCACAGCGCCACGCGGTTGCCGGCGTCGATCTCGGGCAGGCAGAGCACGCGACCGTCGAACACGTCGAGCAAGCGGCGCCGGTTGCGCGGAAAGCTTTCGTGCTCGCCGAACAGGTTGACGACGACGATGCCCGCATCTTTCAGCAGCGCGCGGCAGTTGCCGTAGAACGCGACGCTGTCTTCCACCGGCCCGCGCGCGGCGGCGTCGTACACGTCGATCTGGATCACGTCGTGGCGCGCGCGTTTGCGCTGGATCAGCCGCGCCGCCTGCCGCGCCACGAACTCGCCCGCGCCGTCCTCGATGACGGCCAGCCGAGCGTCGTCGGGCGGCAGCGAGAACATGCTGCGCGCGACCGCAATCACCTGCGGATCGCGCTCGACGGCGGTGACCGCCAGCGGAAATTGCGCCCAGCAGAACTTGGTCAGCGCACCGGCGCCCAAGCCCAGTTGCAGCACCGAAGTGCCGGCGCGCGCGGGGTCGAGAAAGAGCAGCCAGGCCATCATCTGGCGCACGTATTCGAGCTCGATTTCCCAGGGCCGCGACAGACGCATCGCGCCCTGGATCCATTCGGTGCCGAAGTGCAGATAGCGCACGCCCCGGTCTTCGGACAGCGTGATGCCTTGCGGGCGGAACGGTTTGGGCTTGGTCATGGCGGGCGCGCGCGGCGGAACGGAGGGGCGCGCATTGTGCGCGAGCGCCGTCAGTTGCGGTGATCGCGCACGTCGGCCTTCTGGCCCGGAAACAGGAAACCCTGCTCGACGCCGACCGGCGTCTGGCCGTCGCCGGCGGCATAGCGCCAGTGCGTGAAGTAGAACGCGCCCGGCGTGGCGACGGCGCGCTTTTCGAGCACGCGGAAATCCTTGACGTTGACCGCGCCGAGCTGGGTGACGAGGTTGATGTCGGTGCCGCCGCCCAGCGTGTGCGGAATCGCGTGGCCACGGTGGTAGACCGGCCCATTGCTGAGCGGATGGCCGGCCATGCGCGCCGCCGGGCGCGGCTCGCCGTGGCGCCCGGCGCTCACGCCCCAGGCGGCGACGAGGCAGTCGGCGATCACGTCGAACAGGTAGTGGAAGCCGAGATCGACCTCGACCATCTCGCAGACCGGCCGGATCGCGCGGTATTCGCCGAGCCAGCCGTCGAGCAGGTAGGGAAGGATGGCGGCGCCGTAATCGGCATAGGCGGGGCTGGCGGGCAGTTGCCCGAGCATGGCGTCGAGTTGCGGGTCGGCGGGCATGGCGATCTCCTCGTGTCGAATGTGGCGGGGTGCTGCGGCCGAAGTATTGGCCGGCGCGCGCGGCGGCGCGATGGGACCGTATCAGCCGGGCAGCGTCGAAAAATCGAGCGCGTCGCGCCAGGCGGCGAGCTTGGTCGCGTGCGGGATCGAGGCGTTGGCCGGGCTGGTCGAGGGCAGCACGCGCACGTCGAAGCCGAGGCTGCGCCAGTGCTCGGCGAAGCGGCCCGAGGTCTTGCCGTTGTGGCAGATGCGCGCGAGACCCGGCGCCTGCTGGCGCAGCGCGGCGAAGTCGTTCGGCTCGGCGAGGCGGATGGCGCTGTCGAGGCTGCCTTCGCGCTCGCAGGCGGCGTACACGTCCCAGAGCGCGAGGCCGGCGTCGCGCAGCGCCGCAAGCCGGGCCGCGTAGTCAAGCGCGACGAGATTGCGGCCAAGCACCTCGCCGACGATCGGCCAGAAGCGGTTCTGCCGGTGTGCGTAGTACTGCCCGGCCGCGAGCGAGGCCGCGCCCGGAAAACTGCCGAGGATGAGGATGCGCGACTGCGGCGCGACGACGGGAGCGAGGCCGGTCAGGCGCATCACGCAGCGCCCGACATCACCCGGAAGTCTGATTCGCCCCAAGGTTTCACGACCCGGAAAATCTTGACCATCCGGCAAGGAGTTGAGACAGCGCACACCTCTGTTTTCCTTTCTTTGAACATGCACTTACCTTGAATTCGGCTCTTTCATGAGCCATCAGTCACATCAAGCGCAACTACGGAAAAATGATGCTCATCCACAAGAAACTTGTCCCTGCCATGGCCGCGCTTGCGTTCAGCCTGCCGGCGTCCGCCACCAGCTTCACGCTCGACTTCGAAGGCGTGGGGAACCTCGCCCGGATTCTGGATTTCTACAATGGCGGTACCGATAGCGCGGGACATCGCGGCCCCGACTACGACGTCACCTTCGGATCAAACGCCCTCGGCCTCATCGATCGGGATGTTGGTGGTGACGGCAACATCGCCAACGAACCAAGTCCGAGCACGACGA
>Ga0302291_10000565_pt1 | contig 10881 bp, 12 predicted proteins | sample III_Fen_N1_4_FD_194548 | JGI IMG/M metagenome (GOLD analysis project Ga0302291, IMG submission 194548) | Peat permafrost microbial communities from Stordalen Mire near Abisko, Sweden - III_Fen_N1_4 | ecosystem: Environmental > Terrestrial > Soil > Wetlands > Permafrost | place: Sweden: Abisko... | reverse complement strand
CTACTCGACCAAGTCGTACACCTACAACGGCATCAAGCAGGAGAACCGCAACCGCCTGCTCTGGCTCGATCCGTCGGTCGATGGCCTGAAAACCGGCTACACCGACCTCGCCGGCTGGTGCCTGATCGCGACCGCGCACCGGCCGTTCCCGGCCGCGCCCGCTGCCGGCGCGCCGGCCGGCGCCACGCCCGCCGACGGCCAGCCGGTGGCCAGCGCGCCCGAGGGCGAGCGCCGCGTCATCTCGGTGGTGATCGGCGCACAAAATGCATCCGGCCGTGTGCAGGAGTCGCAGAAGCTGCTCAACTTCGCGTTCCAGAGCTATGACGACGTGCGCCTCTACGCCAAGGGCGCGGTGGTGCAGCAGATCCCGGTGTTCAAGGGCACGGCCGACGAAGTGCCGGCCGGCGTCAGCCGCGAACTGGTGGTGAGCGTGCCGCGCGGCCAGGGCGACAAGATCCGCGCGGCGGTCGAGCGCAGCGAACGGCTGATCGCGCCGATCCAGATCGGCCAGCAGGTCGGCACCATCAAGCTGACGCTCGACGGCCGACCGGTCGGCGAGGTGCCGCTGGTGGCGATGGGCAATGTGAACAAGGCCGGAATGATCGGCAGCGCAATCGACGCGATGCGGATGATGTTCAAGTGATGAGCCAAGGAGGCGCGATGGCAGACCAGTCGCTCGACAGCCTGATCGAGTACCCGCTCGATTTCCCGATCAAGATCATGGGTCGGCGCCACGACCATTTCGCGCAGACGGTGGTCGACATCGTCCGGCGCCACGCGCCCGACTGGGACGCCGCGACGCTGGAGATGCGGCTCTCGAAGAGCGGCACTTATCTGAGCCTGACCGCCACCATCCGGGCCGTGAGCCGCGCCCAGCTCGACGCGCTCTACACCGAACTGTCGGGCCATCCGATGGTGTCGGTGGTGCTGTGAGCGTGACGGCGGCGCACCGCGCGATTGCGCCGTTCGCGCCCGTCGTCCGCCAGCTGGGCCGCGTGCCCTACGAGCCGACCATCGCCGCAATGCGCGAGCTGACCGCTGCGCGCACGCCCGACACGCCGGATGAAATCTGGGTGCTCGAACACGACGCGGTCTACACGCTCGGCCAGGCCGGCAAGCCGGAACACCTGCTGCGCGGCAACGGCGTGCCGGTGGTGCAGACCGATCGCGGCGGGCAAATCACGTACCACGGGCCGGGCCAGGTCATCGTCTATCTGCTCGTTGACCTGCGGCGGCGCGGCTATCTGGTGAAGGAAGCGGTCGCGCGGATCGAGCAGGCGGTGATCGACACGCTGGCGCGCCACGGCATCGCGGCCGATCGCAAGGCCGGCGCGCCCGGCGTCTATGTGCTCGAACGCGGGGCCGATGCTGCACTGCAACCGGGCGCGAAGATCGCCGCGCTGGGGCTGCGGGTGCGCAATGGCTGCACCTATCACGGCGTCGCGCTCAACGTGGCGATGGACCTCGCGCCCTACGCCGACATCAACCCATGTGGTTACGCCGGGCTCGAAACCACCGACATGTCACGCGCTGGCGCTCAAGTTGCGTGGATGACTGCCGCTAACGATCTGGCCGGAGAGCTTGTGCGCCAGCTCGGCCGCACCGACTGACGCCTGCTGCTCCGCCTTCCGCACGATCCGACCTCGACGAGACCGCCTCCGATGCCCGACCTTGCCCGCTCCCGCCCGCGCCCCGCCATCGGTCGCGCCGCGCTTGCCTGCGCCCTCCTGTTCACCAGCGTCATGGCCTGGGCCGCCGCCGATTTCAAGGCCAGCTATCTGTTCTCACCCCGGCTGCACGGCATTGTTCATCTGGGCGTGTTCGCGCTGTTCGCGGCGGTCTGGGCGCGCGCGCTGCCGCGCCTGGGCGTGATGTGGATCATCGGCGCGATGTTCGCGTTCGGCTTTGCGCACGAGGGCTGGCAGATCGTCGGCCACCGCCATCCCTTCGAGCTGGGCGATGCGCTCGTCGATGGCATTGGCGCCGCGTTCGGCGCGCTGCTGATGCGCTCGCCGCTGGCGCGGATCACGGTGTTCGGCCCGCGCCGCTCGCAAGCCGCGAGCTGAAGCGCGACCGGCGCCCCCGACGGCAACCGGGCGTTGCAACGCCCGGCGAACCGAAAGCCCTGTGGCACACTCGAATGTCATTCCGGCCGGCCGAATTTCCTTCTCACCGGCCTCTCCGCGAGACTCCATGAGCAGCAGCCAAGCCCCCGAAGCCGCGACCGCAACGGTCGCTGATGCCAGCACTTCCGCCCCGATCGCCACCACCGCAGCCGCCACCGCCGCGCCGCTCGTCGGCGGCACCAGCGCCGAGCGCACCACGCGCACCGCCGAATCGCGCGAGACCTACGACGCGACCGCGAAGCAGAAGGCCGAAGCCAAGACCGCGCGCATCCCGATCAAGATTGCGCCGCACGAAATCCTGCGCAAGCCTGACTGGATCCGCGTGAAAGCGGGCTCGGCGACCGGCCGCTTCGCCGAGATCAAGGACGTGCTGCGGACCAACAAGCTCGTCACCGTCTGCGAGGAAGCGTCCTGCCCGAACATCGGCGAATGCTTCGGCAAGGGCACGGCGACCTTCATGATCATGGGCGACAAGTGCACCCGCCGCTGCCCGTTCTGCGACGTGGGCCATGGCCGCCCCGACCCGCTCGACGCCGGCGAACCGGGCCGCCTCGCGCAGACCATTGCCGAGCTGAAGCTGCGCTACGTCGTCATCACCAGCGTCGATCGCGACGACCTGCGCGACGGCGGCGCCGGCCACTTTGTCGAGTGCATCGCCGAGACGCGGCGACTCACGCCGTCGACGCAGATTGAAGTGCTCGTGCCCGACTTCCGCGGCCGGCTCGACAAGGCGCTCGACCTGTTCGCCGGCGCCCTGCCCGACGTGATGAACCACAACATGGAGACGGTGCCGCGGCTCTACAGGGAAGCGCGGCCGGGCGCCGATTACGCCCATTCGCTGACGCTGCTGAAGGACTTCAAGCGGCGCTATCCGGGCGTCGCGACCAAGAGCGGACTGATGGTCGGCCTGGGCGAGACCGACGACGAAATCCTCGACGTGATGCGCGACATGCGCGCCCACGACATCGACATGCTGACCATCGGCCAGTACCTCGCGCCGTCGGGCCACCATCTGCCGGTGCGGCGCTATGTGCATCCCGACGTGTTCCGGATGTTCGAGGCGAAGGCGATCGAGATGGGCTTCAGCCACGCCGCCGTCGGCGCAATGGTGCGGTCGAGCTATCACGCCGACCAGCAGGCCCACGCGGCCGGCGTCGCGGAGTAAGGCGTGGCCGAATCGCGCGACGATTTAGCGCCCGACGCTGCCAATGGCGCGGCCGGGGCAAGCACGCCCGGCGCCGGTCGCCGGCGCCTGCTGCACACCGGCGCGATTGCCGCCGGCGTGCTGGCGGCGGTTGGCGCGGGCGTGTTCGTCGCGCGGCGCGGCCGGCGCTACACGCCGCCGGCGGTCGAGCAGCCCGAGCTTGCCGGCACCGACGTGACGACCGGCGCGGCATTCGACCTCGCCTCGCTGCGCGGCAACATCGTGCTGGTCGAGTACTGGGCGACGTGGTGCGGCTACTGCCTGCGCAACCTGCCCGAGGTCGAGCGCTTTGCGGCCGAGCATCGCGAACGCGGCTTGCGCGTGGTCGGCGTGTCGATCGACGAGGACGCGGGCGAGCTGAAGAACTTCGTCGCCCGGTGCGCGCCGCACTGGCCGGTGCTGCGGCAAGCCGATGCGCGCGGCAACATCGGCATCGTCAAGCAGGTGCCGAGTTTTTACGTCGTCGGCCGCGACGGCAAGACGCTGCTGCGCTGGCAGGGCGAGCTGGAAGGCGAGCGGCGCGACAAGCTGGCCGCGCTGCTGACGGCCTGAACGACGGCTGCCTCAAGCGGCGTCGAGCCATTCGACGCCACCCCGAATCCCGATCAAACCGCCGCCAGCTCCGCCTCGACGCTGGCCGCAAAGGCCGCCCAGTCCGGCTCGCCGACATAGCGCTGGACGATTGCGCCGCGCTTGTCGATCAGGAACGAGGTCGGCGTGGCGCGGATGCCGTCGAAGGCCTTCTCGATCGCGCCGTCGATGTCGATCGCGACCTTGAACGGCAGCGCCCTTTCCTTCGCGAAATTGGCGACGTAATCGGGCCGGTCGTAGTTCATCGCGACCGCCACCGTCTCGTAGCCGCGCGCGGCGTAGCGGCGATGCGCCTCGGCCAGTGCCGGCATTTCGTGCACGCAGGTCGTGCACGACGTGGCCCAGAAATTCAGCAGCACGACCTTGCCGCGCAAGTCCGACAGCTTCAGCGATTCGCCATCGAGCGTGCGCAACGCGATGTCGGGCGCGGGCGCGCGGCCCCGGCCGAACAGCGTCCAGGCGCCGGCCGTCAGCGCGACCGTCGCCACGCCGGCGCCAATCAGCACGCCGCGCCGTGCCTGCGATGCCGGCGCCGCGCCAGCCTCCGGCGTGACGGCGTTCGGCGACAGGGAAGATTCCGGAAGGGCGGCCATGAGGTGACTCCGCAAGAAAGCTGCTGAAGCCGCCGATTATAGGAAGCCGACGGCGCGCCTCCAGCCGGTTTCGATCCAGTCGGCGATGCGACGCAAGGCCGGCAGCACCGGGGCGGCAACGCACGCGCCAACCACCGCCGGCGCATCGAGCGCGAGCCGGCTGTCGGTCCAGGCTTCGATCACCAGCGGCCCGGCGCCCGAGGCGCGCAGGCACATGCCGGGCCTCAGCACGTGGTCGCCGGTCGCGCCGGTTTCCGTGACCCAGACCTCGCCCATCAGCACGCGCAGGACGCTGCCGCGCGCCGCATCGAGCGTGATGGCGCAGCCAGCGCCCAACACAATCGGCTGCGTCGCCGCACCGCGCTCAAGCGCGCGTTCGGCACGAATTGCGCGTTCTTCTGACCAGCCCTGTTCCGTCGTCGTCGCCATGATCGAACCCCCCTCGCCCGATGGCTGCATGCATGCAGCACATGCATGACCGGCATGCGTCGCACGCCGCCCATTGCGCATCGATGCTGCGGCCATCCGCATCCACCGAGGCAATCACCATCGTTAGCGTGCATTCCACCAAGCGCGGAGCGCGTGGACAAACGAAATCGGTGCGCATAATGCATGCACTTTCCGCATTCATGCGTCTACCGGAGAACCTCATGGCGCGTCGTGCCCGCCCGATCGGTCTGGCCAATCTGCGCGGCTTCGAGGCCGCCGCGCGCCTGCTGAGCTTCACGCTCGCGGGCGAGGAGCTGCACCTCACGCAATCGTCGATGTCGCGCCAGATCCAGTCACTGGAGCAGGAGCTGGGCAAGCCGCTGTTCGTGCGCCGCGTGCGCGAGCTGGAGCTGACGCTGGCCGGGCAGAAGCTGCAACGCGTGGTGCGCGCGACGCTCGGCGAGCTCGACCGCTGCGTCGCCGAGATTCGCGGCGAGGCCGAGCGGCGCCGCGTCGCGCTGACCACCTGGCCGTCGTTCGCGTCCCTGTGGCTGGTGCCGCGGCTGTCGTCGTTCGCGCGGCTGCATCCGGCGATCGACATCCGCATCGATTCGGGCGATTCGGTGCTCGACATGGTGGCCGAGGAGATCGATCTCGCGATCCGCTACTGCCGCGACGATCAGGCGCCGCGCAACGCCGTCCGCCTGCTCGACGAGGAGCTGACGCCGGCGCTGTCACCCGCGCTGCTGGAGCGCTGCGGCGGACTCGCGCGGCCGGCCGATCTGGCGCGCTGCACGCTGCTGGTGCTCGACGACGGCTTCCAGAGCTCGGTCGAGAACAGCTGGGAACGCTGGCTCGACGCGGCCGGCGAGCCGCAATTGCAGCCGGCGGGGCGGCTGCTGTTCAACTTCGTCGATCAGTCGATGCAGGCGGCGGTGCGCGGCCAGGGCGTGATTCTGGGCAAGACCCAGTTCATGCGCGATTTCATCGAGCGCGGCGAACTGATCACGCCGTTCGCGCAGCGGCTCGCGTCGCGCTACGGCGTCTATCTCGTGGTGTCGGAACTGGCGCAGGAAGGGCCGGCGGCGCTGTTCGTCGAGTGGCTGCTGAGCGAGGCGCGCGCGGCCTAGAACAGTTCCATCTCGGCGCGCTCGGTCTTCGGCACCAGCAGCCCGCGCCCGACCAGCAGCTCGAAGCTGCACGACTGGTTGCGGCCGTGCTCCTTGCTGTAATAGAGCGCGGCGTCGGCGCGCTCGATGGCGCCGGCCGGCAGATCGTCTGGCTTGACCGTGGTGTAGCCGAGGCTGACGGTGACCTGCCCGACCTGGGGAAAATGATGGGTCTCGACCGTCTTGCGCAGCCGCTCGAAAGCGGCTTCGGCGGCGTCGGGCGAGGCCCGGTCGAGCGTGACGATGAATTCCTCGCCGCCGAAACGGTAGATGCGGTCGCTGGCGCGGAAGCAGTCGCGCATCAGCTGGGCCAGCAGCAGCAGCACTTCGTCGCCGAACAGATGGCCGAAGTTGTCGTTGATGTTCTTGAAGCGGTCGATGTCGACGATGGCGAACCACGGTGCCTCACCCTCGCTGCGGCTGGCGCGCGCCACCAGCTTGTTGAAGCGGGTGTCGAAGGTCTTGCGGTTGAGCAGGCCGGTCAGCGTGTCGTGCTCGCTGTAGTCGAGGATGGCGAGGTGGTTGCGCATGATGCGCAGCACGCCGAGCGCCATGCGCTGCTCGCGCGCCGTCATCGCGTCGCGCGTCAGCACCTCGATGACCGCAATCACCTCGCGATCGGAGGCGAGCGGGAACAGCGTCCGCACCCGGCCGTCGGCCGACAGCCCGCGCACCACGCAGCCGCCGGTCACGCAGCGGTTGGCCAGCTCGCTGTCGACCAGGCGCGGGATGGCGTCGCGGATGCTGCGGTTGAGCTGGATGGTGGCGAGCGGCGATTCGCTGCCGGCGCCGAACACCGCGCGCGGCATCAGGCGGCGCTGGCGCGAGTCATCCTCGAACAGGCGAAACAGCGTCAGCGCGTCGGGGTCAAGACAGTCGAAGAGCGCACGGGCAATGGCCACGTCGATCATGTCCCGGTCACGCTCGCCCGTCACGTCAGCCACGAAATCGATGATCTTGTCCATGCCCCTGCCCTTGCCGACGGGCTAGATGCGCCTCGTCCGGATTGGCAGAAATGGTAGGCAGGCGGTCGCTGATGGAATCGCAAGAAATGAGGCCAAAACCGCTGCCACAGTCAGGTGAGAACCCGACCGGGGCAGCGCTCCTCAAGGGCCATCAGGCCTTGTGATAGACCTCGGCGCCCTTCTTCACGAACTCGATCGACTTCTCTTCCATGCCGCGGTTCAGCGCGTCTTCCGCCGCGATGCCCTGCTCCGCCGCGTAGTCGCGCACGTCCTGCGTGATCTTCATCGAGCAGAAGTGCGGGCCGCACATCGAGCAGAAATGCGCCGACTTCATCGAGTCCTTCGGCAGCGTCTCGTCGTGGAAGTCTTTCGCGGTATCGGGGTCGAAACCGAGGTTGAACTGGTCGTCCCAGCGGAACTCGAAGCGCGCCTTGGACAGCGCGTTGTCGCGGATCTGCGCGCCCGGATGACCCTTGGCCAGATCGGCCGCGTGGGCGGCGATCTTGTAGGCCATGATCCCGTCCTTCACGTCCTTCTTGTTCGGCAGCCCGAGGTGTTCCTTCGGCGTGACGTAGCAGAGCATCGCTGTGCCATACCAGCCGATCTGCGCCGCGCCGATCGCCGACGTGATGTGGTCGTAGCCCGGCGCGATGTCGGTCGTCAGCGGCCCCAGCGTGTAGAACGGCGCCTCGTGGCAGTCCTTCAGCTGGATGTCCATGTTCTCCTTGATCATCTGCATCGGCACATGGCCGGGGCCTTCGATCATCACCTGCACGTCGTGCTTCCACGCCACCTGCGTCAGCTCGCCGAGGGTGCGCAACTCGCTCAGTTGCGCCTCGTCGTTCGCGTCCCAGATCGAGCCCGGACGCAGGCCGTCGCCGAGGCTGAAGGCCACGTCGTAGGCCTTCATGATTTCGCAGATGTCCTCGAAGTGCGTGTAGAGGAAGCTTTCCTTGTGATGCGACAGGCACCACTTGGCCATGATCGAACCGCCCCGGCTGACGATGCCGGTCATGCGCTCGGCGGTCATCGGGATGTAGGCCAGCCGCACGCCGGCGTGGATGGTGAAGTAGTCCACGCCCTGCTCGGCCTGCTCGATCAGCGTGTCGCGGAAGATTTCCCAGGTCAGGTCCTCGGCCTTGCCGTCGACCTTCTCCAGCGCCTGATAGATCGGCACCGTGCCGATCGGCACCGGCGAGTTCCGCACGATCCATTCGCGCGTCTCGTGGATGTGCTTGCCGGTCGACAAGTCCATCACCGTGTCGCCGCCCCAGCGGATCGACCAGGTCATCTTCTCGACCTCCTCGCCAATGCCCGAGCTGACCGCCGAGTTGCCGATGTTGGCGTTGATCTTCACCAGGAAGTTGCGGCCGATGATCATCGGCTCGGTCTCGGGGTGGTTGATGTTCGCCGGGATGATGGCGCGGCCGCGTGCCACTTCGTCGCGCACGAACTCGGGCGTGATCTCGTCGGGAATCGACGCGCCGAAGCTCTGGCCCGGATGCTGGCGGCCGAGCAGGCGCGCGAGCTTCTCGCCGGTCGGGCCGCCGGCGCGCAGGCCGGCCAGGTATTCCTTCCGCAGCAGGTTCTCGCGGATGGCGATGTATTCCATCTCGGGCGTGACGATGCCGCGCCGCGCGTAGTGCATCTGCGTCACGTTGGCGCCGGCTTTCGCCCGACGCGGCGCGCGCTTGAGGTTGAAGCGCAGCTCGGTGAGCTTGGGGTCGTTGAGCCGCGTCTGGCCGAAATCGGAGCTGGGGCCGGCGAGCACTTCGGTGTCGGCGCGCTCCTCGATCCAGGCCGCGCGCACGGCAGCAAGGCCCGAGCGGATGTCGATCTTCACCGCCGGATCGGTGTAGGGGCCGGAGGTGTCGTAGACGTAGATCGGCGGGTTCTTCTCGACGCCGGCGTTGGTGTGCGTGTCGCCCTGACTGATCTCGCGCATCGGCACGCGGATGTCGGGGCGCGAGCCCGGCGCGTAGAACTTGCGCGAAGCGGGCAGCGGCTGGACTGCGGCGTCGTCGACCGTGGCGGTCGCGGCGAGGAATTGGGGATTGGCGTTCATGTGGGGCTCCGTTCGTCTGAATCCGCGGCGGGGACGGTGCGACGAAGGAGCCGGCGCTTCATGCAAAACCATGAATGGCGCCTGGCACGGCTCCCTACGTCGGCATTATCCGGACAGGTTCAAGGGACTCTCTCACCCGCCGGACTTGCCGGCAGGACCCCCGCGTGCCCGGCCGACAGTAGGCGAATCGCCCGGGGCAGGCAAGTCGGCGCACGGCCCGATACAAGCGGAGACTGCGGCTGCGCCGCCGCGCTTAACCCGTTCCGCCGAAAGGCCCTTTGTTAGAATCCGGCCCGTTTCAAACAGGCGCCCCGGCGGCATTCCCGGCACGGCAGCGCCGCAGCAAATCTTCCCGATTCCGGCCCGAAGCCATCGACCCGACCGCGTACTTGCCTGTCGCGGCGCATCACTTGAAACCCATCGCCCAATGACGACGCCCACTCTCGATTTCGACCTTGCCCGGTTCCACATGATCGAGCAGCAGATCCGCCCCTGGGACGTGCTCGACCCGTCCGTGCTCGCGCTGCTTGCGGTGATGAAGCGCGAAGACTTCGTGCCGCCCGCCTATCGCAACCTCGCCTTCACCGACGTGGAAATTCCGCTCGACATCGAAGGCGTGGTGCCGAACTCGGCCAAGATGTTCCAGCCCCGCGTCGAGGCGCGCGTGCTGCAGGAGCTGAACGTCGGCCCCGACGACACGGTGCTCGAAATCGGCGCCGGCTCGGGCTTCATGGCGGCGCTGCTCGCGGCGCGCGCGCGGCATGTGACCACGGTCGAGATCGAACCGGCGCTGGCGCGCTTTGCCGAGGCCAATCTGGCGCGGGCCGGCGTGCGCAATGCCAAGGTCGTGGTCGCCGATGGCGCGCGCGGCCTGCCCGATCTGGGCAGCTTCGACGTCATCGTGATCTCGGGCGGGCTGGCGATGCTGCCGCCGGCCTTCGTCAGCCAGCTCAAGATCGGCGGCCGGCTCTGTGCCTTCGTCGGCGCCGGCACCGTGATGGAAGCGCTGCTGCTGACCAAGACCGGCGAGCAGTCGGCCGAACAGCGCAACCTGTTCGAGACGCGCGTGCCCTTGCTGCGCAACGCCGAGCTGCCCTCGACCTTCCGATTCTGAAATCCGCTTGCGGGCCAGCCGGCCCGCGCAGGAGCCATGCCGTGCAACAGATGCAGCCCCGCGAACTCGCCGACCGCCTCGCCGATACCAGCGCCGAACAGCCCGTGCTGGTCGATGTGCGCGAGACCTGGGAGGTCGAGCTGTGCCAGATCCCCGGCTCGATCTCGATCCCGATGAACACGATCCCGGCGCGCGCCGCCGAGCTCGACCCGGATCGCGAGATCGTCTGCATCTGCCATCACGGCGGCCGCAGCGCGCAGGTGGCGTTCTGGCTTGAGCGCAACGGCTTCACGCGCGTCATCAATCTGGCGGGCGGCGTGCACGAATGGGCCGGCCAGGTCGATCCGGCCATGCGCCGCTACTGAGCCGGAGCCTGCATGCGCCCGAGCCAGCAAGTCATGCCGGCGCGCTCGCGCCGGACCTCGTCAACCTCGATCGGGCGCGCGCTGCTGACGGCGCTGCTGACGGCGCTGCTGCCGCTCGCCGCCGCGCTGCTGCCCGGCGCGGCCGGCGCGCAATCGCTGCTCCAGTTCTATGAATCGGCGCTGTCGAGCGATCCGGTCTATGCCGGCGCCCGCGCCCAGGCGCTCGCCACCCGCGAGCGCGAGCCGCAAGCCTTCGGCGC
>Ga0302291_10000563_pt1 | contig 10903 bp, 5 predicted proteins | sample III_Fen_N1_4_FD_194548 | JGI IMG/M metagenome (GOLD analysis project Ga0302291, IMG submission 194548) | Peat permafrost microbial communities from Stordalen Mire near Abisko, Sweden - III_Fen_N1_4 | ecosystem: Environmental > Terrestrial > Soil > Wetlands > Permafrost | place: Sweden: Abisko... | reverse complement strand
GCCGCAGCCGATCAGCTGCGCCAGCCGGCGCTGGCCTGCTTCGCGCAGCGTCTGTTCGCGCTGCAAGTCCTCGGCCGACAGCAGCCGGCCGTTGAAGAAATAGGTGCGCGCCAGCCCGGTCGCGATCTGCGGCTGGTTCAGCGCGAGGCTGTCGCTGGCCATGGTCAGGCCCTCCCGATCACGAGCCAGTTCTTCAGCGCGGCATTGCCGATCAGCGTCACCGCGCGGCCCGGTTCGAGCGCCAGCGACCGGCCGCCGTCGATCGACGCGCCCTCGGCCACGATCGTCACCGCCACGCCTTCGGTCGCCCCGCCGAGCGCCTTCACCACCACCACGCGCTCGTCCTGCGCCGGGCCGAGCTGCAACTGGCCCTTCGCGGTGAACACCAGCACATGGTCGGTGTCGAGCAGCTTGCTATCGCCGTCCTTGACGAGCCGCGTCGCCCAGTGCGTCTGGCTGCTGCCGCCGCTTTCGGCCGCGTTGATGAGGAGCTGCCAGTTCTCGCCGCGCGCCTGCGGCAGCGCGTTTTGCAGGTCGAGCGACACGCCGCTGCCGGCCACCAGCGTCGCGAGCACGAAGCGGCCGTCGGCGCCGTCGTGGTCGCCGATCAGCACTTGCAGCCTTTGCGGCGCGTCGTTGCGGCCGGTGCCGCCCGAGGCGATCGGCAGCGGCGCGTCGAGCGTCAGCGCGCCGAAGCTCGGCGCGTCGGTCGGGCCGATCGGCTGGACCGTGTCAATGAGGATGTCGGGCGCGGCGCTCGCGACATCGACCGTCAGGTTCGTGACGGTGACGCTCGCATCGCCCTCGCCGCTGCTGCGCTCGACCGGCCGCAGCGCGCCGAGCCGGAAGCGCGCCGCATCCTCGCCCGCCGCCGGCGTGCCGACGAGCAGCTGGCCGAGCGCCGGATCGGCGTTCTGCGCCGTCCCGCCCGAGCCGACCGGCAGTGGCAGTTCCAGCGTCAGCGATTGCGCGCTGGCGGCGCCGCTCACGGCCAGCGTGATGGCGCTGATCTCGCCCGCGACCGCCAGCCCGGCGAACTGCGGGCTGTCCATCGGCGTGATGCCCTGGATCGTGCCGAGCCCGAGGTTCGGCGCGCCCGGCGCTGCATCGATGGTGACGACGATGTCGGCCAGTTCCACCGCCGCATCGCCCTCGCCGAGCATGCGTGTCGTGCCGTACACGTGGCCGAGCGCGAACCGGCCCGGCGCGGCGGCGCCGTCGTCCACGCCCAGCAGCAGCTCGCCGCGCGCCGGCTTGCGCGCCTGCGCCGTGCCGCCGTCCTCGACGCGGATCGGCGCGGTCATGAACGGGCCGTAGTAGTCGGTGCGGCCCTTGCCGCCGCTGCCGGGCCACTTGACCGCCGGGCGCAGCACCGCCTTGCTCGCGCCGTCATCGTCGGGCGTCGGCGCCGGAATGAAATCGACGCGCGCCATCGCGTGGTTGTGCGCGGCGAAATCCTGGTCGAGGTATTGCGCGTTCGGCAGCCGCGCGTCGAAGCGGCCGAGCACGTAATCGGCCTCGCGCGGCGCGTCGTTCTCGACGTTGCTGACGACCCATTCCTGCAACAGCCGCAGGTGCACGAGCTGGGCCCGGCCGAGCCAGCGCGCGATGGCGGTCTGGGTCTTGTCGACCGGCAGCAGCAGGTTGCCGGCGTCGAGCGTGATGTCGATCGCGGCCAGCAGCAGGCCGGCGTCGGCCGCATCCTCGGCCGCCGGCACCGGGCCGAAATGCGCCATCGCGCCGACGCGCAGCTCGCGCACCCAGACGTCGAACGCGGCATTGACGAAGGCGGCGTAATGCGCGCGCGGAATCACCAGCGTCGAGGGCGGGCTGGCCGGCGCGCCGGGGTCGGGATCGGGCGCCGGCGTTTCGGCCAGCGGCGGGTTGGCGAAGGCGCCGGCCGCGTGCGCGAACACCTGCGGCAGCTGCGCCGCGACCTCGGCCTGGAACTCGGCCAGCGTCGGTTCGGGCACCGGCAGGTCGAGCACCGGCACGCGCCGCAGCCAGGCCGCAAAGCTGCGCGCGGCGGCGTCTTCCGATTGCGCCGGCGGGCTCCAGCTGAAGTCGAGCGTGAAGCTGTCGGCAATGCGCGAATCGGCGAGCAGCGCGCTCTCGTCGCGGCAGGGTTCGCCGGGGATGGGCACCGGCGTGCCGCTGACTTCCACATGCCGCAGCACGACGTAGATCGCGGCCTTGCCCGACTTGCCGTCGGCGCCGGCCTTGCCCGGCCCGGCGAGCCATTCGTCGAGCCGCGCGCACTGGTCGGCCGCGACGCCGACGAGCTTGCCGTCGGGCAGCAGCGCGAGGCCGGGCGCGACCCGCACCTCGACCGCGCTGCCGGTGACGCCGGTGCTCACGCCGAGCCCGGTGATGGTGCCGTAGCCGATCAGCTCGCGCAGCGCGCGTTCGTCGCGCGCCGCCAGCCAGGCGTGCTCCTGCCGGAAATCGTCCACGCCCAGCACCATGCCGAAGCTGAAGTTGACGCGCTGGTTCGGGTCGAGCGCCGCATCGGGCGCGGGGGCGAAGTTGTAGCCAGTGCAGCAGCCCATGAAGGTCTCCGGTGAAGGTGGTCGTCAGCCGCGATCGAGGCCGATGCGATCGGCCGGCGGCAGGGGGCGGATCGGTGCGAGTCGCGCGCCGCCAAGGTCGATGCGGCCGAGCACGGCGGGCGCGACGGCGCCGCTGCCGCTGCCGTCGCCGGTGAAGCCGAGCGCGGCCAGTTCGGGCCGGCGCGCGAGGCCGGCTTCGAGCCGCGTGTCGAGCCCGAGCCGGGCTTCGCCGACGCGGAACAGGTCGAAGCCGAAGCGGACTTCGGCGACGGTGTGGGCGGGCTTTTCGGCGGCGATCACGCGCAGCACGGCGGCGCGGCGGCGCGCGAGTTCGTCGAGGTCGAGCGCGGCGGCGCCGGCATCGGGCAGCGGCAGCACGATGCGGAAGCGATGCGCGCCGACGAGGCCGCGCAGCACGCGCGCCTCGAAGCGGTGCCAGTCGGCGAGGGCGGCGTCGGTCGCCGGCAGTGCGACCGGCGCGGGGATGCGGTCGAAGCCGCGCCAGCCCGTGCCCCAGGCGGCGTTGAGCGCCGAGATGCGGCGCCAGCGGCGCGCGAGGAAGTCCTGCCAGCGCTGGCGCAGCGGCGCGCAGGGGGCGCTGGCGGCGAGGTAGGCGGACCAGTCGGCGCGCCCGGCGACGCTGGCGGGTTCGTCGGCGGGGAGGGCGGCGGGCGCGGAGTTGCCGGTGGCGTTGGCGCTGCCGTTGCCGTTGCCGGCGTTCGCACCGCCGTTGTCAGGCCCGGCGCCGGCCGCGTCGGCCTCGAATGCGTCGGCGAAGGCATTGGCCTCGGCCACCGCCGCGCGCGCCTCGATCCAGGCCGACCAGAGCCGCTGCTCCTCGATCGCCGCGCGCGGGAGGAAGCCAAGCGCGCGCAGCAGCGTCGCGTGGCGCGCGGCTGCGGCGGTGGTGGTCGCGGCGGTGGCGCTTGCCGAGCCGGTCGCCGCCGCTGCGACAGCCGCCGCACCCTCCACCGCAAGCGCTTGCGGATCGACCAGCGTCGCGTCGCCATCGAGCCGCGCGAGCAGTTGCGCGCCGTTTGCCGTCGCCGGCGTCCACGCGCTCGCGGGCAGCGGCGGCGCGAGGCCGAACAGCTCCTGCAGGCGCAAGCCGTGGGCGCGATCCGGCAGCGCCTCGGGCGCGGTCAGCCAGGCTTCATCGGCGACCGGCTCCCACGCCAGCGTCGCGCTCAGCAGCAGGCCGGGCACGGTGCCGCGCCGCGCGTGGCTCGTCATTGCGTGGCGGATCAGCAGGCGGCGGCGCGCCTCGTTGGTGGCCGGATCGAAGACGAGGCCGACCCAGCCGGCGAGCCAGTCGAGCGTGCCGGCGGGCGCGGTGCGTGCGTCGAACAGCCATTGCGCGGCGGCGATGCGCTCTTCCCAGCGCGTGAATTCGCCCTCGAACAGCGCGAGGAAGCGGTCGAGGAAATCGGCGCTCGCCGGGTCGCCGCGATAGACCGGCGGCAGGTATTCGCGGGCGTAGGAGAAGCGCGGAAACCACGCGCGCAGGCCGCGCAGCAGCGGCGTCTGCTTGCCGTCGCCGGCCAGCGTGAGGCGGATTTGCAGCCAGCGGCCTTGCGCCGCCTGCAACAGCGTGCCCCAGGTGCCGGAGGCGCCATCGGCGGCCGCCGCGCCCGCGCCGTCGCCCGCGCCGCGCCACGGCAGTTCGCTGCCGCCGGGGCTGCGCGCCGGGCCGGGTTCGGCGCGCCAGGCCGCGCGCGGCAGATCGGCGGCGGCGTCGGCGGCGCGGGTTTCGATGCGCACCGAGGTGCCCGGCGGCAGCCGCAGGTCGAGCGCGATGCGGTGCCAGACGCAGCCGGGAATGGCGCTGTCCCAGGGCGCGGTCTCGATCGCGGCGGCACGCAGATAGCGCGGCTGCGGCAGCGCGAGCAGCGGCGCCCAGCGCTCGTCGGCGGCGTAGAACACGCGCGCGGCCGGATAGGCGTGCAGCGTGACGCCGCCCGGCAGCGCGGCGAGGCCGGCGCCGAGGTAGCGGCGCAGCGGCAGGAAGTCGCGCGTGATGCCGATGGCGAGCGCGGGGTGGCCATCGGCGTCGGCGCGCCAGTCGGCGGCGAAGCGGAAGGCCTGATCGCCGCCGGCCGCGACGACGATGAACGAGAACGCGGCGTCGGCGCTGGCGGCGTCGCTGCCGTAGTCGATGGCGAGCGCGCGGCCGGCGAGCGCGGGCCGCTGGCGCTGCTCGACGAAGACGCCGGGCGCGGTCTCGATGGTCACCGGCTCGACGATCTCGGCGATGAGCTGGTCGAGCGCGGCGGCCGGTTCGGCCGGCGATTCGACGCGGCGGTCGAGCACGGCCAGCGCAACGCCGTCGAGGCCGAGCACGCCGGCGACGGGGGCATCGCGGGTGGTGTCCACGCGCCGCCGGCCGATGACGAGCAGCCGCCCGCCGCGCAGCGCCGCAACCGCCGTGACGGTGACGGCGGCAAGCTGCGCCGGCGTGGGCGCGGTGCCATCGCTTGCGCCGACCAGCGCCGGCCGCAGGTCGAGCAGGCAGGGCCCGGCGACGGCGGCCCCGGCGCCACTGTCCGCCGCCGCGCCGGCACCGAACGCCCCCGCCGCCGGCGGACTCGCTTCCGGCGGACTCGCGTCACCGCCGCCCGGCGCGTTCTTCGCCGTCCCGAAGGCCACGGCCGCCGTCGCGCCCGGCACGCGCGGCTTCAGGTCCGGCCCGAGCCGCCACAACCCGCCCTCGACCAGCACGCCAATCCCGCCGTCCTCCAGCGCAATCAGCGCCTCGGCCACGGCCGGTGCCGACGGCGGCGTTTCGCCCGGCAGCCGGCCCAGTCCGGGCCAGCCCTGGAACAGCGGCGGTCCGGCGCCATGCAGATCGAAGATCAGCAGCCCGCCGGCCGCCGCCGACGCCGCGACGAGGTAATGCCCGCGCGTCACCGTCAGCGCGTCGAGCCGCGGCGGCGCCGGATCGGCCACTGCCGCGACCGGCGCAAACCCGCCCACCGCCGTGCTGCCCGGCCGCGCCGCGCGCCGGCCCGGCGTCAGGCCCTCGATTGCCGCAATCCCGTCGCGCGGTGCCGCGCCCGCGACCGCGCCGGTCACCGGCCAGAAGTCCGACATCGCGCCGCTGCCCGCCGAGCGCACGCGCACCGCGCGCCGGTCGGCCGCGAGCGAATACAGATTGCCCCAGGCATCGAAGGCGCCGCCGCGCCCGGTCGGCTCGATGGCGGGGGCGGCATCGGCCGAATCGGGCGGGCTTGAGGGCGGGCTTGAAGGCGGGCTCGACTGACCATCGCCGTCCGCCCGGCGCGCCTTGAACTCGGCCAGCAAGCCCTTCAACCCGAGCCCGCCGGCGCCGCAATTCGTCGCCAGCGGCCCGCTGCCGCTGCTGCCGTCCGACCACACCAGCGCGCGCTCGCCGACCGGGCCGCGCATCAGCGCCTCCCAGTCGCCGCGCGTGACCAGCGCGTGATAGCGGCTGCCGTTCGCATCCATGCTCAGCACTCCTGCGGGACTTTGGGCACCGGCAGCCGCCGCGCGCGCGGCGTGCCGTCGCTGCTGCCCGTGCCGTCGGCGCTGCCGTCGCCGGTGCCGCTGCCCGCGCGCCCGAGCAGTTCGTCGAGCGGCACCGGGTCGCCCAGCGTCACCGACAGCCCGGCGATGAACGGCAGTTGCAGCCCCTGCATCGCAATGCTGTCGCGCCGCGCGCCGCCTGCATCGCCGAGCAGCAGCCCGGCCACGCCGCCGACACCGGTCGCGCGCGCCACCACCGCCGCCAGCTCCAGCGCCGTCACCGCGCGGAACAGCGGCCAGCCGTTCTCCAGCCCCGGCAGCGTCGCGGCCGGCGCGCCCGTCACGGCCGGCGGCAGCGGCGCGAGGTGATCGCGCAGTGCCGTTCGCACCCGCTCGCGCACCGTCGCGACCGACTGCCCGGCGACGATCTCGATGCCGACGCTGATCCACACGCCGGCGTACACCGGCCCGCGCAGCAGCACCTCGCAGGTGACGAGCCGGCGCGGCGCCAGATGGCCGCAGAGCGCGGCGATGAAATCGGCATCGGGCAGCGGGTTGTCGGGCCGGTCGGCGTCGGTGCGCGGCACGACCATGCAGGTGACCACGCCCGGCTGATCGCCCGGCAGCGCCGGCGACAGGTCGGGATGCCAGGCCGACAGCACCTCGACCCGGCCGACATCGGCGCCCGGCGCGGCCTTGAGGATTTCGCTGAAATCGTCGGCGCTCACGGCGCGGTCGCGGTGGCGCAGCACCAGCGGAATCCGGCGCTCGCCATCGACGGCGGTTTCGGCGTTCGTGCCGCCGGTGCAGGCGACCGGATTGCCCGCCTTCACGCCCGCCGGCAGCTCGGCCCCGAGCGTGATCGTCCCCGGCGCGACATTGCCGGCGGCGCCGGCCGACCAGTCGTAGCCGGCCGCAATCTGCGCGCCGGGCGCGGGCCGCGCGCCATGCGTGCCGTCGCCGAAGCGGACCACGCCGGCCTCGGCGTCGAGCGCGAACACGGTCGCGCCGGCCTTGCCCTCGGCGGGCGCGGCTTCAAGCTCGTCGGTCAGCGACCAGCGCGCGCCGCCGACGGTGAGCGCGATCGAATCGGCCAGCACCTGACCGTGGCCGAGCTGGCGCTGCTGGCTCACGTCGCCATCGCCGGGCGCGAGGATTTCGCGCGCCACCCGCGTGCGCTGCGTGACCGTCGTGCAATGGATGCCGGCCCAGCGCAGCTTGACGCCGGCGGTCGCCAGCCCGTCGATGCGCAGCCAAGTGAGTACGCGGTCGGCGAGTTCGTCGTCGGTGAGCAGCGGCGGCAGGTCGCCGACGCCGGCTTCGAGCGGCTCGTCGATCGGCCAGGTGGTGATGGCCGGGGCGCGCGGCAGCGTCACCTGCAACAGGCCGGCGCGGTCGGGGAAGCCGGCCGGTGCGATCGAATCGAGCCGGCAGTAGCCGGCATTGGCGGCCGAGCCGCCGGCACCCGCGAGCGGCTTCGGCAGCCACACGGTGAGCGTCGGCGCGGGCGTGGCGCTGGCGCCCGGCACGAGGCGCGCCGACGGCTCGGCCCGCTCCGGCACCAGACCGATCGACAGCGTGCAATCGGCCAGCGCATTGCGCACCTGTTCGCGCTCGGCATCGCTGGCATTGACCGGCGCCAGCAGCGCGAGCCAGACCGCGCCATCGACCGCGTCGGCGCCGACATCGAGCGCGGTCGCGAGGTCGTCGAGCGCGACGGTTTCGTAGAGCACGGGCGCAAGCGCTTGCGTGCCGCCGGCGTCGGACCAGTCGCGGCCGGTGGCTTCGTAGAGCTGGCTGTAGTAGTCGAGCAGCGCCGGGTCGGGCGCGGCGACGGTGCGCTTGAACACCGCCAGCCCCTCGACCGGCGGCACGTCGAGGCCCATGTCGGTGACGAAGGGCAGCGCGCCCGCGAACAGCGTCAGCCCCGGCGCCAGCGTGAATGTGCGGCGCTCGGCCGACGCGTTGCGCAGCTGCACCACGCCATGCGCCGGGCTCGCCGGCAGCAGCGCGATGCCGAGCAGTTGCAGGAACTTGAGCCGGTTGCGATCGGGAATCAGGTTGGCGCGGTAGAGCAGGCTTTCCGCCATGAAGGCGAACAGCTCGACCAGCGTCACGCCCGGATCGGACGGGCCGGTGTGGGTCCATTCGGGCGCGTGGACCGAGGCGTAGGTGAGCGCATCGGCAACCAGGCGGTCGAAGTCGCGGTCGTCGATGGCGGGCAGGGTGATCGGCATGGCGGTCTCGGTGCGGGCGCGCGGTCAGCGGCCCTGGACGGGGATGCTCAGCGTGGTCTGGCCGGCCGCGCCGGTCGCGACGAGCGTGAAGGCGAGCGTCGCGAGCGCGGCCTCGGCGTCGTCGGGGTCGGCGCCGACGCTGATCGATTCGACCTTCAGGCGCGGCTCCCAGCGTTCGAGGCTGCGGCGGATGCTTTCCTCGATCGCGCGCCAGGTCGCCGGCGTGTTCGGCTCGAACAGGAAGCGTTCGAGCCCGGCGCCGAAGCCGGGACGGCGCAGCCGCTCGCCTTGGCCGGTCAGCAGGATGAGCCGCAGCGACTCGCGCACATTGGCTTCGCCGGCCGACCACGCCAGCCGGCCATCGGCGCCGACGCGCAATGGAAAGCCCGGCCCGCGACCGTAGATGTCGGCTTCATCCATCAGCGTTTTCCTTTCAGGCCGGGCACCGGGAAGCAGGCGATGAGGAAGGGCAGCCAGCGGAAGATCAGGTCGAGCAGCGTCGCGATGACGATGAGCAAGATGAACGCGACGATCGTGATGATCGGGATCGACAGCGAGCAGATGGTCCCGAAGTTCGCGCCGCTATCCGCGCCGCAGGGCCCGCCCGCGCCCACCTTCAGGCCCTTGTGAAACGGCCACGGCAGCACCGACAGCACCATGTCGCCGAAGCCCATGCGGCGGATGCGCTTCATCTGGCCGCAGAGCAGGTCGCTCATGATGAAAGCGCTGTTCTTGCCGTACTTGCGCAGCCCGCCCGGCGTGGTGTCGAAGGGCAGCGCAATGCGGATCGGGCGCAGCGGCGCGTCGCTGTCGAAGAAGCCGGCCAGCTCGAAGACCTCGCTCGGCGCCGACACCACCAGCGGCGCTAGCGGGCCGCAATCGCAACGCCGGTGGAGGAAGCGCAGCACGAAGCGCGCGGGGCCGCTGTCGTCGGCGAGAACCTTGGTCAGCTCGGCGGCAAGGCGCGCGGCCGACGTTGATTGCGCGCGGGCGTGCAGCCGGCCGGCGGCGTCGGCTTCGTCGATGGCGGCGGCGAGGCGGTCGAACAGCAGGTCGAGCCGGCGGTTGTCGGCGTCCTGCGCGCCTTCGTTCGGGATCGGCGGCACGAGCTGGTCCGGCGCGACGAAGCCGGGCCAGAAGCGGAACGGGCCGGTCAGGCGCGGCAGCGACGAACCATCGGCCTGCACCGCGCTGCCGGCGACGAGCGCGACCAGCGGGAAGGCGTAGCCGGGCCAGCCGACGCCGTCGGGGAAGGCGCGATCCTGCGCGTCGAGCGCGTCGGAGACGGCGCCGATGTCGGCCAGCGCGCGCCGCAGCGAGGCACGGTCGTGCGCGAGATTGGTCGCGGCGCCGCCGAGCTGGGGCCGGTCGGCGGCGAGAAAATCGGCCGGCTTCTTCCACGTTGCCAGCGCGAGCAGATCGAGCAGCGCTTGCAGTTGCGGTCGGTCGGCCGGCGCGCTGCCGGCGGCGAGCAGCGCCGGCGTCAGGTCGGGGAGGCTTGCGAGCAGGAACTCGCGCATGTCCTGCAACAGCCGCCACGAGGCTTCGACGAGCTGGTCGTTCGCCGCTTGCAGCGTGCCGGCGACGGCGCCGTCGGGCGGGCTCTTGTCGCTCCACGGCGTGTCGGCCTTGACCGGATCGTTAGCGCCGCCGCTCAGGTAGGCGCGCTCGATCAGCCCCTGCCACGGCGCAATCACCTTCATCCGCGCCAGCGCCTTCACGTCGTCGCGGGCGTGCCAGGCGCCGGCGTCCTGCGCCGGATCGGCATGGCTGGCGCGGCGCGCGAAGCGGTATTCGTCGTGGCGCGCGACCGGGATCAGTCCGCCGAGCAGGGTGCGGCGCGGGCCGGCCGGCGGCGCGTAGTTGAGCGGGAACACCGGCAGCCAGTCCTCGCCGGCCGGGCTGGTGGTGGCGGCATCGGCATCGGCGATCGGCTGCCAGTGGCCGGGCTGGCCGGGCGTCTTGATGAAGGCGTGCTCGATCGCGCGTGGCGCCTGCGTCGCCGGATCGGTGACGGTGTAGATGCGCCGCAGCACGAAGGCCGACTTGTCGCCGCCCGAGGTGAGGCGCGGCGGCAGCCCCGGCAGCTCGCAGACGAGATGGGCGGCGGCGAGGTAGTAGCGCTGGTGGATCGGCTGGAACAGTTTCAGCGTGCGCGCGGCAGCGGCGGGAGGCGCGTCGGCCAGCGCGAGATCGGTGCCCGGCGCCGGGCTCACCGCCACCTGCCCGTCGCGCCGGAAGCCGAGCAGCGCCGTCCCGCGCCGCAGCAGCCGCGCCGGCCGCGACGCGTTCACGACCGCTGGCGGCGCCACTTCCGGCGTCGGCTCGCCGAGCCCGTTCCAGTTCTCGTAGCGCGCGACCAGCTCGGGCAGCCGCTGCGGCGTGTGCTCCAGCAGCGCCAGCATGCGGACCATGAAGTCGTCGCCGTCGAACCGCAGGATGGCCGGCGATGGCCGCGCCGGCGCCGCCACGAAAGCCTCGGCGCCGACCCAGCGCAGGACGTGTTTCGCGCTCACAGGATGTTCCCCGCGCCCGGCGTGTAGGTCGCCGCGATGATGGTGTTGGTGATGACCGTGTCGGCCTGCACCACGCCCGAGAACTTCGACATGCCGGCGTTCACCGTGACCATCCCGG
>Ga0302291_10000562_pt1 | contig 10909 bp, 9 predicted proteins | sample III_Fen_N1_4_FD_194548 | JGI IMG/M metagenome (GOLD analysis project Ga0302291, IMG submission 194548) | Peat permafrost microbial communities from Stordalen Mire near Abisko, Sweden - III_Fen_N1_4 | ecosystem: Environmental > Terrestrial > Soil > Wetlands > Permafrost | place: Sweden: Abisko... | reverse complement strand
CTTGACGATCTGGTCGATCATCTTCGCGGTCTGGTCGCCCAGCGCACGCGTGTCCTTCCACACCGTCATCGACTGCTTGCCGGCGATGATGTTGAGGACGTTGGCCTTGTCGGCGTCCTGACCGGTCAGGATCGGCCAGTCGGTGCCCACCGTGTAGGAGGACGAGAGCGCCTGCGCGATGCCGAGGGCGAGCGAGTCGTTCGGCGACAGGACGACGTCGACCTTCTTGTCCGTGTAGAACGAGTTGAGGCGGTTCTCCATCTCGGCCTGGGCGGCGTCAGTCGTCCAGCCCTGGATGCCGATCGTGGCCCACTCGTCGTTCGACTTCGGGGACTTGCCGGACGGCACGACGAGCTTGCCGCTCTCGACGTACGGCAGCAGGATGTCCCACGCGCCGGCGAAGAAGAACTTCGCGTTGTTGTCGTCAGGCGAACCGGCGAACGGCTCGAGGTTGAACGGGCCCTTGCCGTCCTTGAGGCCGAGAGCGGTCTCGATGTACTCGCCCTGCGCCTTGCCGACGCCGTAGTTGTCGAACGTGGCGTAGTAGTCGACGTTCGGGGTCTTGTTGATCAGGCGGTCGTAGGCGATGACCTTGATGCCGGCGTCGGCAGCGGTCTGCAGCACCGGGCCCAGGGTGGTGCCGTCGATGGCGGCGATGACCAGGATCTTCGCGCCGTCGTTGATCATGTTCTGCAGCTGGGTGATCTGCTGGTCGGTCTTGTTGTCGGCGTACTGCAGGCTGGTCTTGTAGCCGGCCTTGCCGAGCAGCTCGACGAGGTGGGCCCCGTCACGGTTCCAGCGCTCGAGGCTCTTCGTCGGCATCGCGATGCCGATGAGCGTGTCGGTCGCGGCGGCGGTCGAGCCGCCCGTGGTGGGGGTGGTGCTGGTCTTGTCCGTCGAACTGCACGCGGCAAGCGAGCCGACTGCGAGGCTGATGCCGACGAATGCAGCCGCAGCCTTCCTCCAAGTAAGTGACATCGTCGTCCGCTCCTGTCGTTGAGTCATCCGGCACCTGCGCCGTCACCCGGAGCATCTGTGCTCCGGGCGTTGGCCGACCGCCTCGTCGTCGATGGGGCCGACCGCGCAGGACCGATGGCTGGATTCAAGACCTGAAGGCTAGAGCGCCGCAAGGCCCGTGACCAAACTGTGACGGTGTCGGTATGCGACCGAGTTCGACGCCGCGACGCTCGTTAGCCTTCGACGAACGAATCCAACGCCGGTGCGAGGAGCGCAGCGAGCGTCGCCCGCACGACCGGCACCAGGGCCTCGTCGGCGACGTCCAGCACCTTGTCCCGGCTGGTGGCACCGGACACGAGCGTCACGTGCCGGGGGCGCACGCCGAGTGCGTCGGCGACCGCCTCGAGGGTCGCCGCGGTTGCCGCGCCGTCCACCGCGCGGGCGGTGACGGCGACCACCAGCCGGCCGTCGTGCAGGGTGCCGACCCGGGTGCGCGAGGCACCCGGCCGCACCCTCACGGCGAGGCGCACGGCGGTCCCCCGGCCGCGATCAGACCAGGCCGAGCGCCCGGACCTGCGCGCGCTCGTCGGCCAACTCGGCCACCGACGCGTCGATCCGTCCGCGGGAGAAGTCGTCGAGCTCCAGGCCCGGCACGATGGTGAACGCACCCCCGGCTGCGGTGACGGGGAACGACGACACCAGCCCGGCCGGCACGCCGTAGGACCCGTCGGACACCACCGCGGCGGACGTCCAGTCGCCCGCCCGGGTGCCGTGCACCCAGGTGTGCACGTGCTCGATCGCGGCGTTGGCCGCCGACGCCGCGGACGATGCGCCGCGGGCGGCGATGATCGCCGCGCCGCGCTGCGCCACCGTGGGGATGAAGGTGTCGCGCAGCCACGCGGGGTCGTCGATGACGTCCACGGCAGGGCGGTCGCCGATCGTCGCGTGCGTCACGTCCGGGTACTGCGTGGCGGAGTGGTTGCCCCAGATCGCGAGCCGCGCGATGTCGGTGACCGGGACGCCGGCGCGGGCCGCCAGCTGGGCGACCGCCCGGTTGTGGTCCAGGCGGGTCATCGCGGTGAACCGGTCGGCAGGCACGTCGGGCGCGTGCGACGCGGCGATGAAGGCGTTGGTGTTCGCCGGGTTGCCGACCACGAGCACTCGCACGTCGTCCGAGGCGCCCGCATTGATCGCCGCACCCTGGGGACCGACGATGCCGCCGTTGGCCGCGAGCAGGTCGCCCCGCTCCATGCCGGCCGCGCGCGGCCGGGCGCCGACGAGCAGCGCGACGCCGACCCCGTCGAACGCCGCGACCGGGTCGTCGTGGAGATCGATGCCGACCAGGGCCGCGAACGCGCAGTCCTCGAGCTCCATCGCGACGCCCTCGACGGCGGTGATCGCCCGCGGGACCTCGAGCAGGTGCAGGTGCACCGGCACGTCGGGTCCGAGCAGCTGTCCCGACGCGATGCGGAACAGCAGCGCGTAGCCGATCTGGCCGGCGGCCCCGCTGACGGTGACGTGGACGGGCGCGGGTGCGGACAAGGTCGCTCTCCTTCGATGGACCGGTGCTCCAGCGACGCTACCCGAGGCGGGCGGCGAGGTTCTCGTCGAGCCGGGTGAGGAAGTCCTCGGTGGTCAGCCACGGCTGGTCGGGGCCGACCAGGAGGGCGAGGTCCTTGGTCATCGCGCCGCCCTCGACGGTGGACACCACCACGTCCTCCAGGGTCGCCGCGAAGCGCACCACCTCGGGCGTGCCGTCCAGCGCGCCACGGTGCTTGAGCCCGCCGGTCCACGCGTAGATCGACGCGATGGGGTTCGTCGACGTCGGCCGGCCGGCCTGGTGCTCGCGGTAGTGCCGGGTGACGGTGCCGTGCGCGGCCTCGGCCTCGACCGTGCGGCCGTCGGGCGTCATGAGCACGCTCGTCATGAGGCCCAGGGAGCCGAAGCCCTGGGCGACGGTGTCGGACTGCACGTCGCCGTCGTAGTTCTTGCACGCCCAGAGGTAGCCGCCCTCCCACTTCATCGCGGAGGCGACCATGTCGTCGATCAGGCGGTGCTCGTAGGTGAGGCCGGCGGTGGCGAAGCGGTCCGCGAACTCGGTCTCGAACACCTCGGCGAACAGGTCCTTGAACGCACCGTCGTAGGCCTTGAGGATCGTGTTCTTCGTCGACAGGTACACCGGGTAGCCGCGCTGCAGGCCGTAGGCGAAGGAGGCGCGCGCGAAGTCCTTGATCGACTCGGTGAAGTTGTACATCCCCATCGCCACCCCGCCGCCCTCCGGGTAGGCGACCACCTCGCGGCTGATCGGCGCGCTGCCGTCGGCCGGCGTGAAGGTCATCGTCAGGGTGCCGGCGCCGGGGACCTTGAAGTCCGTGGCGCGGTACTGGTCGCCGAACGCGTGGCGGCCGATGACGATCGGCTTGGTCCAGCCCGGCACCAGGCGCGGGATGGTGGAGATGATGATCGGCTCCCGGAAGACGACGCCGCCGAGGATGTTGCGGATCGTGCCGTTGGGGCTCTTCCACATCTGCTTGAGGCCGAACTCGGCCACGCGCGCCTCGTCGGGCGTGATCGTGGCGCACTTGACCCCGACCCCGTGCTCGGCGATCGCATGCGCCGCCTCGACCGTCACGCGGTCGTCCGTCGCGTCGCGGTTCTGGATCGACAGGTCGAAGTAGCGCAGATCGATGTCCAGGTACGGGTGGATCAGGCGGTCCTTGATCACCTGCCAGATGATGCGGGTCATCTCGTCGCCGTCGAGCTCGACGACCGGGCCGGCGACCGTGATCTTCGCCATGGATGCTCCTTGCGCAAGGACGGGACGGACCGCCGGCCGTCCGGCCAGGTCCCGGGACCAGATTACTTGACGTCGAGAGACTTGGGGCGGAGCGCCGTCAGGCCACGCACAGCGGCGACTGGCATGCTGGTGGCGTCACCTCCGCCTCCACGACAGGACCGTCATGTCCCAGCAGAATCCCGACCCCGTCGGCGACACCCCCGACCCCGCCGACCTCAGTGCAGCCCTACCAGCCGACGAGGGGAACGTCGGTCTCGACGAGACCGTCGTGCCGGCCCCCAGCGTGCCGACCGTCGCCGCACCGGACCCCGAGGCGGTCCCGGTCGAGCTGGTGCTGGGCTACGCCGAAGCACCCGGCGACGATGTCGACATGCTGCAGGACGTCCCCGAGGGGATGAGCCTGCTCGCACGGTGCTCCGCCGAGGCGTTCGGCGCGTTCTTCCTGGTGCTGGCCGGCGTGGGCGTCGCGATCTACTCGGTGTACGACCAGATCGGCAGCCTGGCGGTCGCCCTGGCGTTCGGCCTCGCCGTGATGGCCGGCATCATCGCCGTGGGCCACATCTCCGGCGGGCACTTCAACCCCGCGGTGACGTTGGGCGCGGCGATGGCCGGCCGCACCCCGTGGCGGGACGTGCTGCCCTACTGGCTCGCGCAGCTGGTCGGCGGCCTCGCCGCCGCCGCCGTGCTCTTCCTCACGGTGCCGGACGGGCTGGGCAACCTCATCGGCAAGGGCGACGGGCGGCGCGGCGTGTTCAGCGCCGTGTCCAACGGCTTCGGCGCGCACTCCCCGCTGGCGCACCTGCTCGCCGACGGCGGAGTCAAGAGCGACGTGACGTTCAGCCTGGTGACGGCGCTGCTGGTCGAGGTCGTCCTCACCGCCGTGTTCGTCGGGATCATCCTCGGCTCGACCAGCCGGCTGGCGGCCACGCACCTGTCGCCGGTGGCGATCGGGCTGACCCTGACCGTCGTGATCCTCATCGCGATGCCGATCACGAACGCCTCGCTGAACCCGATGCGGTCCACCGCCACCGCGATCTTCGCGGACACGTGGGCGCTCAAGCAGCTGTGGCTGTTCTGGCTGGCCCCGCTGCTCGGGGCGGCCATCGCCGGCCTGCTCTACCGGGCGTTCGCCACCCCGCAGGACGAGGAGTACCTCGTCGTCGAGGAGGAAGAGCTCGTCGAGGCCTGAGCCTGTCGCAGGACGCCCCGGTGCCGCAGGTCGGCGCCGGGGCGTTGTGCTGTCACCGGCGGACGAGCTGGCAGGTCAGGCCGGGCGTGCCGCCCGGAGCGGGAGCGCCGGATCGGCCACCGCCGCGACATCCACCCGCGGCAGCGTCGCACCCGACATCAGCCGCCGCGCCGCGCCCACGTCGTGCGGCCGGTCGACGACGAGCACGGCGTGCACTACGTCGCCGGACACCCACAGCGCGGTCCAGCCGTCGCCGGCCGCCGGGTCGCCGCGGAGCACCACCGGGCATCCGTCCCCGGGCAGTCCGAACAGTGCGACGTCGTGGCCCAGCTGGGTGGAGAAGACGTACGGCGCCGGGTCCGGTACGGGTTCCTCGGGCGGTGACATGTCGGGCCGCGCGTCGCGGACGAGCGCGCGTGCCAGCGCCTGGGGGCCGCGCAGGGCGCCGTCCCAGTGCCCGCCCGGTACCCAGCCGTGCCGGGCCGAGCGGCGCACGGCGACGTCGCCGACCGCCCAGAGGCCCGGCACCGGGACGTCGTCGTCCAGGACGCGGTACGCCGCGTCCACCCGCAACGCCCCGCTCCGGTCCACCGGCAGCACCCCGCCCAGCCACAGCGTGGACGGACGTGCGCCCACCGCGGCCAGCACGGTCGGTGCGGGAAAGCGCCGGCCGTTGGTCAGCGTGACGCCCGCGCCGTCGACGACGTCGACCCGCGCGTCGGTGACCAGCTGCACGCCCGCCGCCGCGTACCAGGGCATGGTCAGGGCGCCGACGAGCCCGCCGAGCGCCTCGTGCAACGGCGTCGGCGCGCCTTCGAGCACCGTGACGTCGATCCCGGCCGCGGCGACGACGCCGGCCACCTCCGCGCCGATCCAGCCCGCGCCGACCACCACCAGCGGGCCGCCGGCGGCCAGCGCCGCCCGCAGCCGGCGCGCATCGTCGGCCGTGTGCAGCGTGAGCGCCGCCTCCCACCTCGGGGGGCGGACGGCGTGCGCACCGGTCGCGACGATCACGTGCCCCGCGATGAACGCGCCGTCCTCGGTGAGCACCTGCACGCCGCCGGCTCGAAGGCGCAGCCCCCGGGCCGGACCTGCGAGATGCACCTCGTCGGCGAGCGCGGCCAGGTCGAGGTCGAGCTCGTCGCGCAGCCAGGCGGGCGCCGGCCGGGTGAGCAGCTCCTTGGACAGCGGCGGACGGTCGTAGGGCAGCACGCCCTCGTCGCCCAGCACCCGGATGGACCCCTCGAAGCCCTCGGCCCGCAGCGTCTGGACCGTGCGGGCGCCGGCCAGCCCGGCCCCCACCACCAGCACGTCACTGCGGCGGTCCGAGGGTGGGGGCACGTGGAAACGCTAGTCTCGCCGGGAGGAGGCAGCATGACGACGCCGCACCAGGTCGACCCGGGGGCCACCGGCCGCGGCACGTCGGACCTCGCACCGACGTCCGCGCCCGGCGCGGACGCGACCCCCGCCCCGCGTCCGGTCCCGGCGCTGAGCCCGGCACCGGTGACGGCGCCCGCCGGGCGACGGTTCCGGCTCTCGCTCTGGCTCGTCGGGGCGGGCATCGTGGCGTCCGTCGTCGTCGGGCTCGCGGTGTCGACGCGCGCGGGCTCGGACGTCCTCGCGGGGGTGCTCGCCGTCGGTGCCGTGCTGCGCGCCGTGCTGCCCGCTCCCGGACCGGAAGCCCTCGCGGTGCGCTCTCGCTGGGTCGACGTCGCCGCGCTCGGCGGCCTCGCCGCCGCCGTCGCGGTGCTGGCGCAGGTGCTGCCTCCGGGTTGAGCGCCGTCAGTGCGCGAAGTGGCGGGTGCCCGTCAGGTAGAGCGTCACCCCGGCGGCCTGCGCCGCGGCGACCACCTCGCCGTCCCGCACCGACCCGCCGGGCTGCACGACCGCCCGCACCCCGGCGTCCAGCAGCACCTGCAGGCCGTCGGCGAACGGGAAGTACGCGTCGGAGGCGGCCACCGAACCCCGGGCGCGGTCGGCACCGGCCCGCTCCACGGCCAGCCGGCACGAGTCGACCCGGTTCACTTGGCCCATGCCGACGCCCACCGAGGCGCCGCCGCGCGCGAGCAGGATCGCGTTCGACTTCACCGCACGCACGGCGCGCCAGGCGAAGGCCAGATCGGCGAGGGTGGCCTCGTCGGCCGGCGCGCCGGCTGCCAGGGTCCACGTCGCCACGTCGTCGCCGGCTGCGTCGATGCGGTCGGCCGCCTGCAGCAGCAGGCCGCCGCTGATGGGGCGCATCTCGACGACGGACGCGGCCGGGGCGTCGACGACGAGCAGCCGGACGTTCTTCTTGCGGGCGAGCACCTCGAGCGCGTCGTCGTCGAACCCGGGCGCGACGACCACCTCGGTGAACACCGAGGCGATCTGCTCGGCGGCCGCACGGGTGAGCACGCGATTGGTGGCGATGACGCCGCCGTAGGCGGACACGGGGTCGCACGCGTGCGCCCGGGCGTGCGCGTCGGCGACGTCGGCGCCCACCGCGATGCCGCACGGGTTGGCGTGCTTGATGATGGCCACCGTCGGGACGTCGCCCTGGTCGTGCGCGGCGCGCCACGCGGCGTCCGCGTCGACGTAGTTGTTGTAGCTCATCGCCTTGCCGTGCAGCTGACGAGCCTGCGCGAGCCCGGTCACGCCGTCGCCGCGCGTGTACAGGGCGGCGCGCTGGTGCGGGTTCTCGCCGTAGCGCAGCACGGCGGCGCGGTCCCAGGTGCCGCCGACCCAGGCCGGGAAGCCGGTGTGCTCGCCGTCCACCTGGTCCGTCGTCGTCGCGACGCTGCCCATCCAGGAGGCGACCGCGACGTCGTAGGTGGCCGTGTGCACGAAGGCCCGCGCGGCGAGCGCGGTGCGCTCGGCGAGCGTGAAGCCACCGGCGCGGACCGCGGCGATCACCTGCGGGTAGGCCACGGGTTCCACCACGACCGCCACCGAGGGGTGGTTCTTCGCGGCGGCCCGCACCATCGACGGTCCGCCGATGTCGATCTGCTCGACGCACTCGTCCACCCCGGCGCCCGAGGCCACGGTCGCGGTGAACGGGTACAGGTTGACGACGACGAGCTCGAACGGCGCGACGCCGAGCTTGTCGAGCTGGGCCAGGTGCTCCGGCCGACGGGTGTCCGCCAGGATGCCGGCGTGCACCCGCGGGTGCAGCGTCTTCACCCGCCCGTCGAGGCACTCCGGGAAGCCCGTGAGCTCCTCGACCCGGGTGACGGGCACGCCGGTGGCGGCGATCGTCGCGGCCGTGGAGCCGGTGGAGACGATCTCGACGCCGGCCGCGTGCAGGGCGGTGGCCAGGTCGGTGAGGCCGGACTTGTCGTAGACGGAGACGAGGGCGCGGCGCACGGGCCGACGGCCCTCGGCGTCGACGGGCTGGGTGCTGGCGGGCTGGGTCACGGTGGCTCCCGGGTCAGGGCGTCGCCGGTGGGGCGACGCACGCTACGGACCCGGGCACCCAGGCGGGCGGTGCCGCGGACTTCGGTGACGCTCGGCCGCTCCCCGGTGGTCATCCACCTCGGTTCGCCAGTCACGGCCGGGGCCTATGGTACCCGGGCGCCACCCCCTGCCGCGGCGTACGCGCCTCAGCGGAACCGGCGGCCGACTCGGGCGTGGCGGCCCTCCACGGTGAGGCCGTCGCGGGCCACTCTTCCGACCGTCTCGACGAGCATCACGCGCTCGGCGACCTTGATCCGCTCGTGCAGGCTCGCCTCGTCGTCGTCGTCGAGCACCGGCACCGGCACCTGCGCGACGATCGGCCCGGAGTCCACACCGGCGTCCACGACGATGAGCGAGCAACCCGTCACCCGAACGCCGTGCGCCAGCGCGTCACGCACGGCGTGCGCGCCGGGGAACGCCGGCAGCAGCGCGGGGTGGGTGTTGAGCATGCGGCCCGCGTAGGACTCCAGCAGGGGCGGCCCGACCAGGCGCATGAAGCCGGCCAGCACGACGAGGTCCGGGCCGAACACGCCCACCGCGTCAGCCAGGGCGCGGTCCCACGCGAGCCGGTCGGGGAAGTCGGCCATCGCGACGACCGCCGTGGGCACGCCCGCGGACCGCGCCACGTCGAGGGCCCCGGCGCCCGGGCGGTCCGACACCACCGCGACGACGTGCGCGCCCCACGCGGGGTCGTCGTGCGCGGCGAGGAGTGCGGCGAGCGTCGACCCGGCGCCGGACGCCAGCACGACGATGCGACCGGACCGGCGGGTGCTCGGCCGGGGCGCGGTGGGCCCGGTGCCGGTGCCCGCGCCGGTGCCGCACGGGTCGCCGTCGGGCGCGCCGCGGTCCGACGGGCCGGGTGGGTGCGGGCGCGCGGTCACCGCTCGACCCTAGCGGGCGGCCGGGCCGTCCGATCGAGGGTGCCGACGAGGGACAATGTCGCCGTGAGCAACCCGTACGCGCCGCCCGAGGACCGGCCGCGCGCCGACAGCACGGGCGCCGGGGGTCCGGGCGCCGACGGCGGGGCGGACCACGGGCCGGCCGACGACGTGCCGCAGCACCGGCCGCCCACCGGGCCGCCGCCGGGTGGCCTCGGCCGCGCGGGCGCCTTCGGTCCGGTGCCCGACGTGCGGCCGCCGGACCCGAACGACATGCTCGACGTCCAGGCGCGCACCCGCGGGGCGGCCGTGCTGGGGCTGGCGGGGGTGCTCCTGATGGTGATGCTGCCGCAGATGCCGTGGTTGCTGACGTCGTTGCCGTTCGCGGTCGCGGCCATGGTGCAGGCGGTCCGCGCCCTGCGCGTGGCGCGGCGCACGCGGGTGGTCGGTCCACCGAGGACCACACTCGGCCTGCTGCTGGTGCTCTCCACGGGCACCGTGCTGGTCACGCTGTTCAGCGCCGCCCTGTGGCCGGTCCAGGGGCCCTACGTGCGCTGCCAGCAGGCGGCGCTCACGGTGCAGGCGCAGCAGGCCTGCACCACCGCGCTGAAGGACCGTATCGGTCAGCTCGGGGTCTCCCGCTCCTGACGAACGTCGCGCTGCAGGACCGCTCCGGTCAGCTCGAGGTCTCCCGCTCCTGACGGCCCCGCCAGGGCGGCCCGTCACTCGTCGTCGAGCGTCGGGCCGGCCCAGCCGTCGCCCCGACCACCGCGCCCGAGCGACGCGGCGCGGCCGACGGCGGACCGCAGCCCCGCGCGCACCACGGGTGAGCCGACCGACGCGACCGCGGCGGCGCCGAGCGCCAGCCACAGCGCGGCCCACGCCCCGACGACGACACCCTGCGCCCCCACCGAGGCCATCCGCCCCGGCCCGATGCCGCCGCTGGCGGCCGTCACCAGGGCGGCGACGAGCGCCCCACCGACCACACCGAGCACGCCCGACGCAGCCGCCGGCTGCCACCACCGCGTGTGCACCAGTCGCCGCGCCACGTAGGCGCCGGCCACCCCGCCCGCGACCACCACGACCACCGGCGCCGCCGTCAGCCACCCGCCGACGAAGTCCGGCGCCGGCAGCGCACCCAGCAGCGGCAGCGCCGGCAGCGGGCCGACCAGCACCTCGTCCGGCGCCAGGTGCGACCCGGCCCCGACGGCGAACCCCGGCCCGGCCAGCCAGGCCATGCCCCACACCACGAGGTTCGGCACCCAGGCGAGCTCGACGACCGCCAGCACCAGGCCACCCACGACGTCCAGGCTGAGACCCGCCGCGACCTGCGTGATCGTCAGCCGGCCGGCGACGACCCATCCCGTCACCAGCAGCGTGGCGGCAGCGACCAGCACACCCACGCCGACCACTGCACCGGGCAGCGCCACCCGCAGCACGCTCGGCATCCTCGACCACAGCGGCCGCGCCACCCCGCGCAGCCCTGCGGCGCCCGGTCGCCGCGCCAGCCCGGCCCCGAGGCCGAGGGCAGCCACCAGCAGGGCACCGACGCCGCCGCGCAGCAGCGACCCGGAGTCGGCGCCGCCCGCCGCCGCCAGGGCGACGACCAGGGCGACATAGGTCGCCACGCCCGCCGCCAGGCTCGACCTCGTCGGG
>Ga0302291_10000561_pt1 | contig 10914 bp, 10 predicted proteins | sample III_Fen_N1_4_FD_194548 | JGI IMG/M metagenome (GOLD analysis project Ga0302291, IMG submission 194548) | Peat permafrost microbial communities from Stordalen Mire near Abisko, Sweden - III_Fen_N1_4 | ecosystem: Environmental > Terrestrial > Soil > Wetlands > Permafrost | place: Sweden: Abisko... | reverse complement strand
CCGCGCGATGCGGACGGCCTCGGCGGCCACGCGGTCCGCCTCCGCGGTGGTCAGGCGGTGGCTCGCGGCGAAGCCCCACGCTCCGCCCACGATGACCCGGACGCCGAACCCCTCGCTCTCGCCGCCCGCGACGCCTTCCACGCGTCCGGACTTGATCGTGATCGACTCCTCGAGCCGCCGGACCACGCGCACGTCGGCGTACGTGGCGCCCAGGGCAGTGGCCGTGTCGAGGGCACGGCTCGTGAGATCGCGCATTGCGGCGCAGCGTATCGCGGGGGCGCCCGCAGCGCGTTAGGGCGAACCACCTAGGCGGTCGGGCTCGCCGCCCGCGACGGGGCGCCTCGCCCTTGCCACGGCCCCCCGGGATCACGGGGCATTGGGGGTGCGTCATGCGGGACGTTCGGCCCCCCTACGGACTTCCGATCGGCCCTGTGGCCGGTCCCCGGAGGTCACGACACTCCGCCAATCCGACGGCCATCGGCAATGGGCGACGTTCGAGCCCAGCCCAGCCCGAGAAGGGCCGCCGGCAGCGGTGTTCGGACGCGGCCACGCGGGGCGCGCCGACGGCGAGGGCCTGGAGGAGAAGACGATGGGCGAAGCCGGAGGGCTCCACGTGAGCCCCGTCCTCGATCCTGGCGCCGTTCAGCCACCGGGGGCCGCGGACACCCACGGCTGGCTCATGACCGCGCTGACAGACCGCGGGATCAGCCGCCGCCGGTTCCTCGGCTTCGCGTCCGCCATGACGGCGCTGCTGGCCCTGCCGCAGGCCATGGCGCCCCAGGTCGCCAGGGCCCTCGAGAGCACCCGCAAGCCCGTCGTCGTGTGGCTGGAGTTCCAGGACTGCGCCGGCAACAGCGAATCGATGCTCCGCAGCTCCCACCCCACGGTGGCGGACGTCGTCCTCGACGTGCTCAGCTGGGAGTACCACGAGACGATCATGGCTGGCTCGGGCCACCAGGCCGAGGCCGTGCTCGAGCGCGTGAAGACCGGCACGGACCCGTACGTCCTCATCGTGGAGGGTTCCATCCCAACGGCGGACGGCGGCGTCTACTGCACCATCGGCGGCAAGACCGCCATCGCCCTGCTCCAGGACATGGCGGCCAACGCGGCGCTGGTCGTCGCCGTCGGCGCCTGCGCCTGGGACGGCGGCTTCCCGCGCCTGGGGCCCACGGGCGCGGTAGGCGTCGGCGACATCATCGGCAACAAGCCGCTCGTGAACCTCAGCGGTTGCCCGCACAACCCGGCGAACACGGCGGCGACGCTGGTCCACTACCTCGCGTTCGGCAAGGCGCCCGCGCTCGACCAGTACAACCGCCCGCTGTTTGCCTACGGCCACCTCATCCACGACCAGTGCGAGCGGCGCGCCAACTTCGACGCCGGTCGGTTCGTCGAGGCGTGGGGCGACGAGGGCCACCGCAACGGGTGGTGCCTCTACAAGATGGGCTGCAAGGGGCCGCAGGCCACCTTCAACTGCCCGATCGTCCGCTGGAACGACGGCACCAACTGGCCGATCGGCGCCGGCCACGGCTGCATCGCGTGCGCGTCGCCGCAGTTCTGGGAGCGGATGAGCCCGTTCTACGACCGGCTGCCGGGCGTGAAGATGTTCGGCGTCGACATCGACGCGCAGACCATCGGCATCGGCGCGGTCGGGTTCGTGGCAGTGGCCACGGCGATCCATGCGGGCGGCGTGGTCGCGCGCAGGTCCCGGGAGCGCAGCAGGCGAGCGACGGTCGCCACGGATGGCACCGTGGTGCCGGAGACCACGTCCGAGCCCGCCCCGTCGGCCCCGGCCGGCGACGGCGACCAGAACTAGGAGCGGACGATGGCCGATCGAATCGTCATCGATCCCGTCACACGGATCGAGGGACACCTCCGGATCGAGGCCCAGGTCGACGGCGGCAAGGTCACCGCCGCGTATAGCTCCGGGACGATGTTCCGGGGCATGGAGCTCATCCTCAAGGGTCGCGACCCGCGCGAGGCCTGGATCTGGGCGCAGCGCATCTGCGGCGTCTGCACAACGGTCCACGCCCACGCGTCCGTCTACTCGGTGGAGGACGCCCTGGGCGTCGAGATCCCCCCGAACGCCCGCCTGATCCGCAACCTGATCGCGGGCGCCCAGCACATCCAGGACCACGTCATCCACTTCTACCACCTGCACGCGCTCGACTGGGTGGACGTGACCGGCGCGCTCGCCGCCGATCCGGCCAAGACCGCGGCGCTCGCACAGTCCATCAGCGACTGGGACAGGAGCTCCGCCGACTACTTCGCGGGCGTCCAGGCCCGCGTGAAGAAGCTGGTGGACTCCGGGCAGCTCAGCTTGTTCGCAAGCGGCTACTGGGGACACCCGGCCTACAACCTGCCGCCCGAGGCGGACCTGATGGCGGTCGCGCACTACCTCGAGGCGCTCGAGTGGCAGCGCGACGTCATCCGCGTGCACGCGGTCCTCGGCGGCAAGAACCCACACCCGCAGACGTACCTCGTCGGCGGCATGGCGGCGGCCGTCGACCCGAATTCCCCCAACGTCATCAACTGGGAGCGGATCACGTTCATGCAGGAGCGCATCAAGACGATGCGCTCCTTCGTGGAGAAGGTCTACGTCCCGGACGTCAAGGCGGTCGCCTCGTTCTACCCCGAGTGGTGGCAGCTGGGCGCCGGGCACAAGAACTACCTGGCGTACGGCGGGCTCCAGCAGGGCAACCGCACGGACGAGAAGTCGTTCGGCTTCAACCGCGGGATCATCGTCGGCGGCGACCTGTCCAAGGTTGTCGGGCTCGACCAGCAGAAGATCACGGAGGCCATCGCCCACAGCTACTACGAGTACGGCGGCGGTGACCAGGCGGCCCTCCATCCGTGGTCCGGCGAGACCAACCCCAAGTACTCCGGCCCCACGCCGCCATTCACGCAGCTCGACGTCGAGCAGAAGTACAGCTGGCTCAAGTCGCCGCGTTACGACGGCATGCCGATGGAGGTCGGTCCGCTGGCGCGGATGCTGGTCGCCTACGGCTCGGGCAACAAGCGCGTCCAGGACCTCGTGAACGGCGCCCTCGCGGAGCTCAAGCTCCAGCCGGCCGCGCTGTTCTCCACGCTCGGCCGCGTCGCGGCCCGGGCGCTCGAGACCGTCTACCTGCTCGACCTCATGGACCAGTGGATCGGCGAGCTGGCCTCCAACATGGAGTCCGGCGACCTCCGGATCCACGACGGCTCCAAGTGGGACCCGTCCACGTGGCCGGCCGAGGCCGAGGGCTGGGGCTTCCACGAGGCGCCGCGCGGCGCCCTGGGGCACTGGATCAAGATCAAGGACCGCAAGATCGAAAACTACCAGGCCGTCGTCCCGTCGACCTGGAACGCAGGGCCGCGTGACGAGAAGGGCCAGACCGGCCCATATGAGGCGTCCCTCGAGGGCACGCCGGTCGCGAATCCCGAGCAGCCGCTCGAGCTCCTCCGCACGATCCACTCATTCGACCCGTGCCTCGCATGCGCGGTCCACGTCGTGGATGCGAATGGCAAGGAGCGCGTGCGGGTGGAGGTGCGGTGATGACCGCCTCGACGCCCATCCAGCCCGGCGAGATCCCCGTCACCCCGATTGCCATCACGGACGAGGACGAGGCCGTCCTCGGCTGCAGCCCGATCTACGTCTGGGAGGTCCCGGTCCGCGTGACCCACTGGGCGATCGTCATCTCGATCGTCGCCCTGGGCATCACGGGTCTGTACATGCACGGCCCGTTCCTCGTGCCGTCCAAGCCCGTCGAGGCGTCGTCGGTGATGGCCACGGTCCGCTTCTGGCACGAGATCTTCGCGATCGTGTTCACCATCTCGATCGCGGTCCGCTTCTACTGGGGCTTCGTGGGCAACAGCTTCTCCAGCTGGCGCCAGATCATCCCGCACCGCCGTGAGCAGTTCCACTGGATGGGCGAGATGTTCAGGTACTACACGTTCCGGCGGCGCCACGCGCCCCCGTACGCGGGTCACAACCACCTCGCAGGCCTCGCCTACTCGGTCGTGTCGGTCGGCCTGTTCGCCCAGGTGCTCTCGGGGCTGCTCCTGCTCGGCTGGATCATGCAGACGGGGCCGATCCACACCCTCTTCGGATGGGGCAATGCCTTCCCGTTCGGCGGCATCCAGGGGGTGCGGACGCTCCACTACATCCTCACCTTCCTGTTCGCCGCGTTTGCCATCCACCACGTCTACTCCGCGATCCTCGTCGACATCGAGGAGCGGTCGGGCGTGATGTCGTCGATCTTCTCCGGCTACAAGAACATCCGACCCTCGGCGTCGCTGGAGGCCCTCGGCCTCATCGGCGACTCGCCCGAGGAGCGTGCGCGCAGCGAAGCCTACGAATCCCGCGATGCATGAGGCGGGCCTCCTCGCCGCCGCCGTCGCCGAGGCGCTGGCCGCCGGTGAGCCCACCGATTCGGCAGGCCCCGGGCCCGCCGGGGCCCGCCATCCGGTCGCGATCGACATCAGGGTCCACGATCCGATGCACGTCGCGCCCGATTCCGCACGCCTCCACGCCGAGCTCGCCTTGCGCGCGCGTGGACTCGGCGACGTCGAGGTCACCGTCTCCGCGGACCCCGTGACCTGCGTCATGTGCGAGGTCGACAACGAGGTCCGCTCCGAGCATCCGTTCTGTGCCCAGTGTGGCTGGCCGCTGCCCGACCGCGGCGGCCACGCCGTGGAGGCGGTCGTGCGCTGGGCCGGCGACGATGTCGCGGCGGCGGCCCGTTCCGCCGCCAGGCCCGTGGCCGAGGCCGTCGCATGAGCGCGTATGTCGTCCTCGGGCTGGGAAACCGGCTCGAGACGGACGAGGCGCTCGGCGCCCTGGTCGTCGAGCGTCTCACGGCGGAACCGTCACTCCTCGGCGACCTGCCGGACCCATCGGCCGTGGACTTCGTGGACGGCGGCACGGTTGGGCTGGGGCTGCTGCCCCTGCTGATGGACCTGGACGGGCTGCTGGTGGTCGACGCGATCACCGCCCGGACCGAGCCCGGCACCCTGATCGACCTCGAGGGGGCGTCGCTCATCCGCCATGACCTGGTGATGAGCGTCCATGACCTGGGCGCCGGCGAGCTCCTCGGGGCCCTGCACGTGCTGGAGGCGTGGCCGAAGCGGGTGCGGGTCATCGGGCTGGAACCCAAGGCGATCGAGCTGGGGCTGGAGCTCAGCGAGCCGGTCGCGGCGGGGGTCCCGGGGCTGATCGAGGCGATCGCCGGGTACCTCGGGGAGTGGCAGCGGGCGGACGCGTAGGTCAGGCGCGGTGGTTCCGCGGCCGCTCAGCGGCCGTCGCTCGCGTCCCGCGGCCGCTCAGCGGCAGTCCCTCGCGGTGGTTCCGCCGCCGCTCTGCGCCGGTCCCTCGCGTCCCGCGGCCGCCGCCGCTCTGCGGCGGTCCCTCGCGTCCCGCGGCCGCACAGCGGCCGTCGCTCGCGTCCCGCGGCCGCACAGCGGCCGTCGCTCGCGTCCCGCGGCCGCACAGCGGCAGTCCCTCGCGGTGGTTCCGCCGCCGCTCTGCGGCGGTCCCTCGCCACCCGGCGACCGGCGCCACCCGGCGACCGGCGCACCCGGCGGGCGGCCCGTGGCGGCCGGCGCCCTCGGCGCCCCCGTGGCCACGGTGCACCCAGCGGCGCGCCCGCCTGGCGGCGCCCGACCGGCGGCAGGCGACGGCGCCGGGGCGATCATGCGGGGCCGGACGCCCGCGCGCCATCACCTACACTCGGGCCGTGGTCGAATCACCCAGGGGCGTCTTCATCACCATCGAGGGGCCGGACGGCTCCGGCAAGTCCAGCCTCGTGCCGCGGCTCGCGGCGGTGCTGGCGGTCGCGGGCTGCGAGGTGGTCGCCACCCGGGAGCCCGGCTCCACGCCCTTCGGCGAGCAGGTCCGCCGCCTGGTGCTGGACACGGACCCGCCCGTCGACCGCGGCGGCCGGGCGGACGCGCTCCTCTTCGCCGCTTCGCGGGCCCAGCACGTGGACGAGGTGATCGAGCCGGCCCTTGCCCGTGGCGCGGTGGTCCTGTGCGACCGCTACGCCGACTCGTCGCTGGCATACCAGGGGGCGGGCTCGGGCGTGGCGATGGACCAGCTGCGCGAAGTGCAGCGGTTCGCGACGGGCGGCCTGTCGCCGGACCTCACGATCCTGCTGGACCTGCCGGTCGACGTGGGCCTGGGGCGCAAGGCCGACGAGATCACGCGGTTCGAGGCGTTCCAGGACACGGCCTACCACGAACGGGTCCGGGCAGCCTTCCTCGGGTTCGCCGAGGCGGAGGCGGGCCGGTATGCGGTGGTGGACGCGGCGGCCGGGCCGGAGGTCGTGCTGGCGGGCGCGCTCGAGGCCGTGCGTCGCGTGGCGGACCGGCTGCCGTGCCTCGCCGCGGCGCTGGACGAGGGACCCCGCTGACCCGACCCGGGACCTGCCGCCTCGGCCTGGGGCTAGGCCTCGGCGCCCATCACCTCGACGATGGACGAGCGGTCCGTCGCGCCCACGAGGGCCGCGCGAGCGGCGACCACGAGCGCCTCGGCGTCCGCGCCGTCCTGCGGGAACCGGGCCACGGCCGCGGACACCGTGATCGTGTGGTCGCCCACGGCATCCAGCCTCGCGATGCCGTCCATGACCCGCCTGGCCACGGTCACGCCCGCCGAGCCCGGGGCCACCAGGACGAACTCGTCGCCGCCCGTGCGGGCGATCGTGTCCACGAGCCGGACGCTCTCCGCGAGAACGGTCGCGACCTGCCGCAGGACGTGGTCCCCGGCGCGCGACCCGGACGCCGCGTTGAGCTCCCGGAAGCCGTCGACATCGAACAGCGCGACCGACACCTCCGTGCCCTGGCGCTGCGCTCGTGCGACCTCCAGGTCGAGGACCCGGGCCACGGTCCGCGCGTTGGCGAGGCCGGTGAGGGGATCCGTGAGGGCGACGCGCTCGAGCCACTCGGCGCGCTCGGCGGCCATGGACGAGGTCCGGAACGTGGCGATGGCCGCGGCGGCGAGGTCCGCGACGGCGACGAGGAGCGTCTCCTCCTCGGTGCCCACCGCGTGCTCGCCAGGCCAGCCGAACGTCAGCACGCCGACGCATGCCTCCACGCTCCCGCCGCCCGCGACGACGAGCGGCAGGTCCGCGGCGGTGGTGTGGCTGCCGTCCGCCGCCCGGCCCGCACGGCCCAGCGTGCCCGAGCGGTCCAGCGCGGCGTGCTGGACGGGGTGGTCCGGGTTGGCGACGATCTCGGCCTCGAACGCCTCGACGGCGTCGTCCTCCATCCCCAGCGTGAGCAGCAGCTCAAGGGCGTTGCGGTCCGAGTCCTGCGCGAAGACCGCGGCCGTGGCCGCGCCCGTCGCGGCCGCACCGGCCTCCACGATGACCGCCAGCGCCGTGTCCAGGTCATGGGCGCGGGCCAGGGCGGCCGCGCCGGCCGAAAGCACGCTGAGCGAGCCGCTGCCGGCGCCGGCGTTCGTGTCCGCCACGGGTCCCTCCGCGTCATGTCGGGACCGGTCCCGCCCAGCCTCCGGACGGCCTCGGACTCGGTGTCCCGAACGACTTCGCATGCTACACCGGGCTTCCCCCGCGCGACCGACCGTGTGCGAGGACGAACCGCCGCGGCGGGCCGTGGGCTATGCTCCGCCTCGTGAAGCTCGTCGTAGCCGTCGTGCACAACGAAGACGCCGGGGCCCTGGTCGATGCCCTCCTGGAGCGCGACTTCCGGGCGACCCGCCTGCACTCCTCGGGCGGGTTCCTGAAGCAGTCCAACGCCACCGTCATGCTGGGCGTGGAGGACGACGAGGTCGACGAGGTGATGGCGATCGTGCGCGAGAGCTGCCACTCCCGGACCCAGATCGTGAACCCGATGCCGCCGATCATGGAGCCAGGCGAGTTCTTCATGCCCTACCCGCTCGAGGTCGAGGTGGGCGGCGCCACCGTCTTCGTCGTCCCCGTGGAGCGCTTCGAACGGCTGTGATCCACCGACTGCTCCGCGCGGCCCTGCTCTGGGCCGCCCGTAACCCCTGGCTGGGCGAGCGCCTCCCGAACCTCCCCTTCATGCGGAAGGCCGTGCACCGGTTCATGCCCGGCGAGGAGATCGACGACGCGCTCGGCGCGGCGGTGGACCTCCAGGTCCTGGGGATCGGCACGCTGTACACGAAGCTGGGGGAGGCCATCACGGACCCCGCGGGCGCGCAGGCCGTGGCGGACCACTACCTGCAGCTGCTGGGGAGGATCAGGGACGCCGAGATCACCGGCGAGATCAGCGTGAAGCCCACCCAGCTGGGCCTCGACATCGACGAGGACATCTGCCTCAGCCACCTGCGCGTCCTCGCCGAGGCGGCGCTGGCCCAGGGATCCTACCTGTGGATCGACATGGAGGACAGCACGTACGTGGACCGGACGCTGGACCTCTACCAGCGGCTGCGCGCCACCCACGCGAACACGGGCGTCTGCCTCCAGGCGTACCTGCGCCGGACCGCGCGCGACGTCGAGCGGCTGCTGCCGCTCTCGCCCGCCGTACGCCTGGTCAAGGGCGCGTACGACGAGCCGCGCTCCGTCGCCTTCAGGTCCCGCAAGGAGGTCGACGCCAACTACCTGGGCCTGTCCGTGACCATGCTCCGCGAGAGCCGCGCCCGGACCGGGATGCGAGTCTGCCTGGGCACGCACGACGTGGAGCTCATCGAGCAGATCGCCGTCCACGCCGCGGCGGCCGGGATCCCGAAGGACGCCTTCGAGGTCCAGATGCTGTACGGGATCCGCGCCAGGGAGCAGCGCCGGCTCGCGCGCTCCGGGTACAGGGTCCAGACCCTCATCGCCTACGGCGCCGCGTGGTACCGCTGGTACATGCGCCGGCTCGCCGAGCGGCCCGCGAACGTGCTGTTCGCCGTGCGGCAGATGCTGCCCTGGTAGACCGGATCGCGGCTCTCGCGGCTCTCGCGGCTCTCGCGGCCCCAGCATGAGCCTGCGGCCCGACCTCATCGAGTGCTGGCTCTTCCGCGTGCCCCCGCCCGCCGGCCCGGACGACGCCCGCGCCGACGCCGACCGGCTGGAGATCCTGCTGATCCGCCGCGCGCCGCACCGGATCTTCCCTGGACTGTGGCAGTGCGTGACGGGCGGCGTGGAGCCGGGCGAGCGCATCCCGGCCGCCGCGCTGCGCGAGGTCCTCGAGGAGACCGGCCTCGGGCACGCGGAGATCGAGGCGTTCTACGACCTGGACCAGGTGGCGCCGTTCTACGACGAGGGCGCCGACGCCGTCGTGGTGTCCGCGATCTTTGCCGCCCGCGTTCGCCCCGACGCCGAGGCACGGGAGAGCTGGGAGCACGACGGCCTTCGCTGGGTGCCGGCGGTGGACGCGCCCGGGCTCGCGATCTGGCCCACCTACCGCGAATCCGTGCGCCGGGTCCGCGAGCTGCTGCTGGACCCCGCGCTGGAGCCCTGGTTCCGCCTCGACGAGCGCGGCGGCCGGATCGCCCGCCGGCCCACCGCGTAGCCGCATCCGGCGCTCAGCTCCCGCGCAGCCTCGTCCGGGTCGCCTGGACCCCCGTCAGCGACGGCTGGACGATCGTGAAGCGCCCCGTGGCCTTCGCCTTGAGGGACGAGGGCGTGGTGCTGACCCATCGGGTCGCCAGCACCTCGCCCCGGCGGCCGTACCAGGTGCGCGCCACCGCCACCGGCGTCGCCGTGGTGGTCCCGGTGTTCTTGACGCTGCCGGTCTCCGTGACCGTGCCGTTCGCGTTGGCGGTGCGGGTGATCGCCGAGAGGGAGAGGGACCGTGCCGCGTGCGGAGCGGCGGCCGCCAGCGTGTACCCGAGCGACGACCAGGCGGGCACGCTCGCGCTGATGCTGAACGGCGTCACGCCGCCTGCGCCGATGCGGGTGCCGAAGGCGGTGGTCGTGAGGGTCCGCACGACGGCCCCCGCGGCGTTGCGGAACCTGACCGCTACCGTGACGGGGCCCACCGTGGTGCTGCGGGCGTTGAGGACCTCGCCCGCGATGCGGACGCTGCCCGTGCCGCGGGTCACCGTGGCGCTCTTGACGGCGAGCGAGGTCCCCGCCACGAGGGCGCGGACGACGTACGGGGCCATGCTGCGCGCGTCCGACGGGACGGTGACGCGGACCCGGTAGGTCCCCGCGGCGAGTGTCCGCGTCAGCTCTTCAAAATGGGTCCCGGCCGCGTCGGACGTGCCCAGGAGCGTGCCGCAGCCGCCATAGAGCTGCAGTCGGGCGTTCACGGGCAGGTCGCCCAGCGACACCACGACCCGCCCCCTGGCGGTGGTCTTGAAGGCAAACCAGTCCTGGTCGCCGTCGCCGCTGGCTCGCTCGGCGTGCCACGAGCCGGTGCCGATCGGGGTGGCCGCCGCGCACGTGTCGGAGGCGTCCGTCACGTAGGTCGCGGTGACCGTTGCGGGATCTGTCACCACGACGTCCCGCGAGCGCTGGAGGCTGCCGTCGTTCCAGCTCCCGAACCGGTAACGGGTCGCGCCCGCCTTCCAGGTGGCCGGCGCGGAGAGGGTCATGGACCCGCCGCGGATCAGCGTGGTCGCGCTGGGGCTGGGGACGGCCGTGTCGCCGACGGTGATCGGCACGCCCGCCGGCACGGACGCCACGGTCAGGGTGGTGGGCTGCGGCTGCAGCTCCACGGAGGTGCTGCGCACGGTGCCGTGGCTGTCCTTCGCGTCGAGGCGCAGCTGGATCCGCGACGGGTAGGGGTGGTCCGGAGCGCTGATCTGGCCGCTCGCCTGGCCCACGAGCGTCTGGATCACGTGCTCATGGCACTCGGACGGGCTGCAGTGCAGCAGGCTGAGCGTCCACGACAGCCCGGACGCCGGGATCGTGCCGTCCTCCGCGTCGGTCGCGTGGCCGCCAAAGCTGATCGTGTCGCCCACGGCCCAGGTGAGCGTGGACGCCGGCGTATCGATGAACGGCTGGGGGGGCGCATTGCTGGCGTCCA
>Ga0302291_10000560_pt1 | contig 10930 bp, 12 predicted proteins | sample III_Fen_N1_4_FD_194548 | JGI IMG/M metagenome (GOLD analysis project Ga0302291, IMG submission 194548) | Peat permafrost microbial communities from Stordalen Mire near Abisko, Sweden - III_Fen_N1_4 | ecosystem: Environmental > Terrestrial > Soil > Wetlands > Permafrost | place: Sweden: Abisko... | reverse complement strand
CTGGCCCAGCTGGGAGAGCCAGCCGCCGCCCCACACCCAGGCCGCGAACATCGGGTAGAGCAGGGCCGAGACGAACAGGCCGTAGACCACGAACGACTTCCAGCGCCAGCGCTCGGCCATCGAGCCGGTGGGAATGGTCGCCGTGGTGTCCATGAACACGAGCTGGAACAGGAAGAACGCGATGACCCCGACGTCATAGGTCGCGCCGGTCAGGGCGAATCCCGTGGTGCCGAACAGGTTCCAGGTATGGCCGCCGAACGTGACCGACGCCATGCCGTTCAGCGGGTGGAGCCCGCCGAGGTTCCCCACGCCGATGGTCCCGACCCCGCCGAAGGCGATGCCGAACCCGACGAGGAAGAAGCCGACGATCCCGAGGGCATAGACCATGAAGTTCATGGACATGGTGTGCATCGCGTTCTTGGCCCGCGTGAAGCCCGTCTCCACGAGGGCGAAGCCCGCCTGCATGAACATGACGAGGAAGCCCGCGACCAGCAGCCACGTGAAGTTGATGCCCAGCCGGTTCTGGTCGACCAGGTCCGCGAGCTTGGCCGCGTAGGGTTCGGCGATCTTGGCCTTGTCGTAGTCGGCCTGCCCGATGGTGCCGGGGGCCAGGCCGACGAGATTCTGGCCGGTGCTCGTCGTGAGGCCGGACGGGTCGCCCGGCGCTTCGACCGTGGGTGCGGCGCAGCCGGCCACGACCAGCAGCACCCCGGCCATGCCGGCCACGAGCGCGAGGCGGTTCAGGCGCCGGCGCCAGGACCCGCCTCGCGGAGCGGTCGTCGGATCGGCGGCCGGGCCGGCCGCCATGGCTCTGGGTTCCATGATCCCTCCTTGATCCCGCTTAGCGGGTTCCCTCCAGCGGCTTCTCGCGAAGCCGGAAACGGGCGAACGGCAGGCGCAGCCGGGGGAGGACAGCGCCGTGTGAGATCGAGGTCCGGAGTCGCTTGCGGACGATCACAAGGTCGTCCTTCGCGACAGCCGCATCGCGGCTGGCCGGGTCGGCGGCGCGCAGCGCGGCCAGGAACCACGCCTCCGCCGCGGACAGATCGCCCAGGCGGAAGGCGAGCTCGCCCGCCTTGAGCAGCGGGGCGAAGCCCCCGGGGTCGAGCGCCAGGGCCCGCTCCGACGCCTCCTGCGCCTCGGCAACGGCCCCGAGACCAAGGTGGGCGCCGCTCAGGTAGGCCCAAGCCGGGGCGCTGCCGGGATCGGCCGCGACGATGGCGAGCAGGGCATCCCGGCCCTCGACGACCTCCTCCCGGGCGAGGAGGCGGAGCGCCTCCGCGAGCGTGGTCACTCGCTGTCCAGGCTGGTGATGCGGACCGGCACCAGTGCGGCGCCCACCGCGGACGGCAGGGACGGGACCCGCACGCCACGCGTCCAGAGCGTCACGGCAATCGGCGTGATGACGGTCGTCACGAGGGCGAGCAGGACGATCGCGGCATACACGCCCGAATCGATCGCGCCAGACTGGAGGCCGACGGTGGCGGCGACGAGGGCCACCTCGCCGCGCCCCACCATCCCCAGGCCCACCAGGCCCGAATCGTTGCCCGCGAGGCCGCCGAGTCGCGCGCCGATCCCGGAGCCCACGATCTTCCCGGCGACCGCGACCGCGAGCAGCGCGAGCGCGAGCGGCAGGACGGGCGGGACGGCCCGCAGGTCGGCGGCGAGGCCGATGCCGGCGAAGAAGACCGGCACGCAGAGGGTCTCGCCGGCGTGGGCGAGGCCGCTCTTGAGGCGGTCCGCCATCGGCGAGCCGGCGAGGGCGAGCCCGGCCACGTAGGCGCCGGTGATGCCGGCGAGGCCTCCGAACTTCTCGAAGCCCCACGCGATGAGCAGGACGAAGCCCAGGGTGGCCGCGAGGCCGCCCCCGCGGATGTGGAGCACGTCGAGGATACGGTGCAGGTGGGGCGGCAGGACCTTGAGCGCGACCACCGCGGCCACGATCGTGACGGCCATGGGCACCATGACCGCGACCGGCGAGGAGCCCGTGCTGACGTCGGCAACGACGAGGGCGAGGACCACGAGGCCGAGGACGTCATCGATGACGGCGGCGCCGAGGATCGTGAGGCCGGCGGTCCCGTTGACGAGGCCCAGGGACTGCAGGGTCGCGGCCGTGATGCCGACGCTGGTCGCGGTGAGGATCGCGCCGACGAAGAGCGACGCCGTCGTGGTGAGCCCGAAGGAGGTCGAGACCCAGAACCCGCCGATGAACGGGAGGATCACGCCGCCGACGGCCGCGAGGACCGCCGGCCGGCCGACGCGTCGCATGGCCGAGAGGTTGGTCTCGAGGCCCGCGGTGCCGAGGATGGCCAGGGCGCCGAGCTCGGCGACGACCCTGATGGCATCGCCGTTGCCGACGACACCGAGCAGGCTGGGGCCGATGACCAGGCCCGCGCCGATCTGGCCGACGACGCGGGGCAGGCGCATGGCATGTGCCAGGGCGGCGCCCAGCTCGGCGGCAAGCAGCACCAGCGCCAGCGGCAGGATCAGCTCGGCCACGTCACGGTCTCCACGACCCAGCCCCCGACCTGAGGGCTGTTCACGGGGACCGTAGGCGCCCAGGGGCTCGAGGTGAAGGTGCAGGACGGTACCGTTTTGGGCGCGACGACCTAGATTCTAGGGCGCAATGAGCTGGCCTACAGGATTCGTCGCCGATTCTTGTTCGAGTTGCACTAAGTTCGCTACCGGAGGCGAACCTCCCGCGGCCCGACCCGGATCGCTCAGAATGGCGCCCATGACCGATCCGTCCAAGGCAACCGACGTCGAGGTGCCCCTCGCGGGCGGCATGGGGTCGGGTGGCGCGGTCGTCCGGGTCGGCTCGACGGTGCGCCGGCCCGTCCGCCCGCACAGCGCGACCGTCGCCGCGTTCCTGCGCCATCTCGAGTCGGTGGGCTTCGAGGGTGCGCCGCGGCACCTGGGCGTCGACGACCGCGGGCGCGAGGTGCTGACCTGGATCGATGGCATCGTCGGCGTGCCGCCGTTCCCCGGCTGGGTCGCGGACGAGGCGCTGCTGGTCGGGGTCGCCCGTCTCCAACGCGAGCTCCACGTCGCCGCCTCGTCCTTCACACCACCGGCGGATGCGACCTGGGACCGGCCCAACCTGCCCGAGCCCGGAACGGGCGCAGTCGTCTGCCACAACGACCTGTGCGTCGAGAACGTCGTCGTGCGCGACGGGCGCGTCGTCGCGTTCATCGACTTCGACTTCGCCGCCCCGGCCGACCCGCTGCTCGACATCGCGATCGCGGCGCGCCACTGGGTGCCCGTGCGCGACCCGGCGGACCTGGACCCGGGGCTGCGAGGCATCGACCAGGTGGAGCGGTTCCGGGCCTTCTGCGCGGAGCACGGCCTGGACCGCAGGCGGCGCGCGGCCGTGGTCGCCCACCTCGGCGCGTTCCTGGACCGGGCGCTCGTGTCCATGCGGACCCGCGCCGAGTCGGGGCTGCCTGCCTACGTCGCGGCCTGGGAGGCCGGCTACCCGGGGCAGAACCGGCGATCGTCCGCCTGGGTCGCCGCCAACGCGGCGGCGCTCGAGCGCTGATCCTCGGACGGGCGGAGGTCAGGCCGCGTCGACCATCGGGCGGACCTCGCCGATCCAACGCTCCAGTGTCTCGTGGTCGAACGGGGCCGCCACCTCCGCGATGAAGGTATGGAAGCCCAGCGCCTTGCGCTCGAGCATGGCCTCGGCGACCAGCGCCGGCGTCCCGACCCAGAAGGTGTCGTCGTCCAGCACGTCCGCCATCGGCGTCCGGTTGTGCGCCATCTGCGCCTCCCAGACCCGGCGTGCCTCCTCGACCGTGTCGCGGATGATCGGCTTGCACCCGGCCGTGATCTCGATCTCGTCCGGGTCTCGGCCCACGGCCTCGCAGTGGCCCCGCAGGACCTCCACCTTGTGGCGCAGGAAGTCGACCGCGCCCATGGCATTCCACATGTCCGCATAGGTCGCGACCGTCCGCAGGGTCTTCTTCTCGCCGGTGCCGCCGATCATGAGCGGGAGCCTGGGCTGGACGGGCGGCGGCAGCAGGCGCATGGCGTCGAGCGCGTAGCGGCCGCCGGCGGGCGAGGTGACCGTCGCGCCGTCGAGGAGCGCGCGGATCGCGGCCGCGGACTCGTCGAGCCAGTCGAGGCGCTGCCCGAACCCGGTGCCGAAGTCGATGCCGGCCGCCGTGTGCTCCAGGTCGAACCACGCGCCACCGAGGCCGGCGATGGCGCGCCCGTCGCTGATGTGATCGAGTGTGGTCAGCATCTTGGCCACGACCGCCGGGTTGCGGAACGTGTTCGCGCCCACCAGGAGGCCGAGGCGGGCCCGGGTCGTGACCTTCGCCCAGGCGGCCAGTGTCGTGTAGCCCTCGAAGATGGGCTGGTACGGGTCGCCGAAGATCGCGTACAGGTGGTCCCACGCCCAGAGGTGGTCGTAGCCCAGCGCCTCGACACGCCGCGCGCCGTCCTCCAGCTCGCCCCAGGTCGCCGCCTGGCTCCACAGCAGCACACCGAGCCGCGTCCCCATGTCCGTTCGCCTCCAGCCTGGCGTCGCCCGAACCTGGCGTCGCCCCGTCGGCCCACCATACACGCGACTCGCGGTCCGGCGGGTGCGCCGCGCTACTCGAGGCCGATCTCGACCCACGTCCCCGACGGGGTGTTCACCACGACGGCCCGGACCGCGGCGAGGTCGTGGATCGCCGTGCGTCCCACGGCGGCGTCCGCCGCCAGGTCGCCCACCACGACGGTCCGGATCCCGGCCGCCGTGGCGGCGGCGATGCCCGCCGGCGCATCCTCGAACGCGACAGCGTCCTCGGCGCGCGCGCCGAGGCGGGCAAGCGCGAGCCGGTAGCCCTCCGGGTCCGGCTTTCCCCGTTGGATGTCGTCCGCGGTGACGACGACCCCGGGGATCTCGAGGCCCGCCGCGGCCATCCGCACGCGGGCGAGCCCGGCGGGGGCCGACGTCACCATCGCGACCGCCTCTCGCGGGAGGCTCGCAAGGAGCCGGGCGGCCCCCGCCACCGCGACGATGCCCCGCGTGGTGGCGACCTCGAGAACGGTCAGCTCGTCGGTGACGGCGTCCACGTCGGTCCCGGCCGGTGCGTAACGCCCCACGGTGTCGCGCGTCGGGCGACCATGCGCGGTCCCCAGGACCACGGCCAGGTCCAGCCCGAACCGCTCCGCGAACCCGGCCCAGACGGCCTCCACCACCGCCGTCGAGTCGACCAGCGTGCCGTCCATGTCGAACAGCACCGCGCGCACGACGAGTGGATCCGGCATGGACCGATGGTCGGGTCGGCCGGCCCGCCGGTCAAGCGGTCGAGCGAGCCGTGCCCTGCCCGTCAGGATTCGAGCAGCTCCCGGCGCAACGGCGCGGCCAGCCATCCCTCGTACGCGTCCTCGGTCCACGCCCGGGCGACCGCGAACAGCGTGTCACTCTGCCAACCGACGGAGGACGGATGTCCACCGCCCCGTCCGCCCGCCTGTCGATTCGGGCGCTCTCCGTTCGTCGTGGTGATGAGCGAGCGCCGGACGGCCTCGCACCCGGAGGTACCCGGCGACGGCGTCGCCGGATCGGAGGTCAAGGTCATGGCGAACTTCCTGCTCACGTACCACGGCGAGGGTGGCATGCCGACCAGCGAGGAGGAGACGGCGCAGGTCACGGCAGCCTGGGGCGCCTGGTTCGGACGGCTCGGCGCGGCGGTCGTGGACCCGGGGAACCCCACCACGCACACGAAGGCCCTCTCCCCCGACGGCTCGGTCATGGACGCCACCTCGGCCCCGACCGGCTACTCGATCATCAAGGCCGACAGCCTCGACGCCGCCGTGGAGCTCTCGCGGGGCTGCCCCGTCCTTGCGGCCGGGCAGGTCGTCCTCGTGTCGGAGACGTTCCCGGCCATGTAGGCCCGGCCGGCACACGCCGGCCCGCATGCGTCCCTCGGGGCCCGGTCGTTCGGCCGGGCCCGCCGGCGCGCCCGGCGTCCCCGCTCGGGCCGCGGCGTTGCGCTCGGTGGCCATGATCCCCACAATCGCGCCCATGAGCACCGACTTGGCCTGGGTCGTCGTCGACGAGAACGGGAATCCCCAGCCCCGCGACTGCAGCCACCTTGCCGACCTCGGGCCGGTCGAGTCGCCCCCGCCGCAACAGTGCGTGGACTGCATGCGCGAGGGCAGCACATGGGTGCATCTGCGCCAGTGCCTGACGTGCGGCGGTGTTCGCTGCTGCAACAACTCCCCGCGCAAGCACGCGACCAGGCACTGGCGCTCGTCCGCACACCCGCTCATCCGGTCCGCGGAGCTGGACGAGGCCTGGGGGTGGTGCTACCCGGAGGAGCTGCTCCTGGCGCCGGCCGGGCCCGATTGAGGCCGGCCGAGGGTGCTGGGCCTCGACGCTCGCTGGCCGCCCCAAGCCCGAGGGGTCCACCACCCGCTCGCGCGACGACCGGAGGGTTGGGAGGGCGGTCCGGCACTGGGGCCGAGCCTCGTGCCCGGCTAGGCTGGACAGGTGACGATCGACGGCACGCCGCTGCTTCCGCGCGACGCCACGGGGTCATGGCCGAAGGAGACGACGGACGATCATGCAGGGCTTCGTTGACGATATCGGGCGGCTGACCCTGGACAACGCGGACTTCCGCCACGTTCTCTACACCGGTCACCACCTCCAGCTGGTGCTGATGGCCCTCGCGCCGGGCGAGGAGATCGGGGAGGAGGTCCACGAGGACCGCGACCAGTTCTTCCGGATCGAGGCGGGCAACGGCGAGATCACGATCGACGGCACGACCCGCCCGGTGGCGGCCGAGTTCGCGATGGTCGTGCCCGCGGGCGCACGCCACAACGTCCGCAACGTGGGCGCGTCGCCCCTGCGGCTGTACACGCTGTACGGCCCGCCCGAGCATCGTGACGGCGTCGAGTTCGCGTCGAAAGCCGAGGCCGAGGCCGCGCACGAGCACTTCGACGGCACGACCACCGAGTAGCGGCCCGCCTTCAATGGGCTCCGCTCCCCGACCGCGGGGGGCTGGACAGGAGGACCCCGGCGACTAGCATTCCGACGATGAGCTTCGATGTCGCCGCCGATGCCTACGATCGCTACATGGGCCGCTTCTCGCGCCAGCTGTCGGGCCAGCTCGCGGCCCTCGCGGACGTGCGGCCCGGCCAGCGCGTCCTCGATGTCGGATGCGGCACGGGCGCCCTGACGGCCGAGCTCGTGACGCGACTGGGAGCGAGCCACGTGGTGGCCGTCGATCCGTCTGAGCCGTTCGTGGCGGCCGTGCGCGAGCGCCACCCGGGCGTGGACGTGTCGCGGGCGACGGCAGAGGCCCTGCCGTTCGCCGCCGCCGGCTTCGACGCGGCTCTCGCCCAGCTGGTCGTGCACTTCATGGCGGACCCCGTCGCGGGGCTCGGCGAGATGCGGCGGGTCACCCGGCCGGGCGGTGTCGTGGCCGCGTGCGTCTGGGACTTCGGCGGGCAGCGCGGGCCGGTGAGCCCGTTCTGGAATGCCGCCCGGGCGCTCGACCCGGGACTCGAGGACGAGTCCGAGCGGCATGGCGCCCGGGAGGGCGGGCTCCAGGCGCTGTTCGCGGCGGCAGGGCTGGTGGAGCTGGAGGTCGCCACGCTGTCCGCGCGTGTCGAGTACCCGACCTTCGAGACCTGGTGGGAGCCATACACCCTGGGCGTGGGACCCGGCGGCGCCTACGTCGCGCGTCTCGACGCCGATCGGCGGGACGCGGTCCGCGAGGCCTGCCGCCGCGCGCTGCCGCCGGCGCCCTTCGTCGTCACGGCCAGCGCCTGGGCGTGCCGGGGAACCGCGCCAGCGACCTGAGGGAGGCCCAGCACGGCCCAGCCGCCGCCCCGGCCGCGGGACGGGACGGGCGGGTGCGTGTGGGCGGCCCGGATGCCGTATGGTCGGCGGCACGCACCGCCGCGGCTCGCGGGCGCATGGAGGTTGCAGCATGACCCTGATCGGGGACTTCGACCCGGAGGCGCGGCGGCTTCTGCTGCGGGGCCTGGAGGCGGCCGCCACGCTGGTGTCGGCAGCGAGCCTCGGGCGCACGGAGGAGACGGCGAGCGAGGGGATCGCGATGGCCGCCCACGTCCTGGCGAGCGCCCGCGACCAGATCGCCCACCCGCTCCTCATGTCGATCATCGGGGCGGTCACCGACCACGCGGCGCGGGGCGGCGCGTTCCCGGACTACGGCAAGGTGGTGACGGCGCCCGGCGCGCGTGACCGGGCCGCGGACACCGTGCGGTCCGCCGTGGCGGTCGTCGACGCCGGCGCGACACCGGACGAGGCCGCCGCCTACCGGGCGTGGCTGCTGTCGATCGCGACGGCCGTGGCGCAGGCCGGGAAGGAGGACCAGGGGTTCCTCGGCAGCGGCGGCGTGATGGTCAACGACGCGGAGCGGGCCGCCCTTGCGGAGCTGGCGGGCATGCTCGGCCTCGAGGCCCCCAGCGTCTGACGGGCACTGGGGCCCTCGAGCGCCGTCGCACAGCAGCTCCGCGAACTCGTCGGCGTCCGGCATCGCCGTACCAGCCTTCGCGACGGCATGCGGCGGATGACAGCCACCACCGCCGCCGCGGGCGCGCCGCGGGGACGCGCTCCGCTCCGGGCGAGCGGTCCACTAGCCCAGTTCGCCGCGCCCCGGCCCAGCCCGCGGCGCCCCGGCCTAGATCGCCGAGCCGCCGCGTTCGCCGGTGCGGATCCGGATGACCTCATCGAGCGGCTGGATGAAGATCTTGCCGTCGCCGATCGTGCCCTCGCCGTGCTTGGCGCCCTTCAGGAGCGCGTTCACCGTCGGCTCGACGAACGCCTCGTTGACGGCGATCTCCAGGCGCACCTTGGGGATCAGGTCGGGCTTGACCTCCTCGCCGCGGTAGAGCTCCTGGTCCTCCTGCTGACCGTGACCCGTCACCCGGCTGACCGTGATCCGGAAGATCTCGGCATCGATCAGGGCCTGGTGAACCTCGTCCAGCTTGTCCGGCTGGATGATGGCGATGATGAGCTTCATGCGCGTGACTCCACCGGCTTGGCCGTCCGTCAGTTGAGGTTGAGCAGGCCGTAGCCGTGCTCGCCGTGCAGCTCGTGGTCCATGCCCGCCATCTCGCCCGTGGTCCCGAGGCGGAGCCCGAAGACCCTCTGGGTGACCAGCACCAGCCCGATGGAGACGACCGAGCCGTAGACGAGCGTCACCGTCACGCCGAGCACCTGGACGGCGAGCTGCGAGAGGACGTCGTGACCCGCCGGCATGTCGCCGGCCCGGATGAAGAAGGTCAGGAGGATCGCGCCGGCCATGCCTGCGATCCCGTGCACGCCGAACACGTCCAGCGTGTCGTCGTAGCCCAGGCGGTTCTTGAGCAGGATTGCGCCGTAGCAGAAGGACGAGGCGATGAAGCCCAGCGCGATGGCGCCGGCGGGCTGGACGACCCCGGCCGCGGGCGTGATCACGACGAGGCCCGCCAGGATGCCCGACGCGATACCGAGGCTGGTCGCCTTGCGATGCTGCACGGCCTCGATGCAGATCCATGCGAGCGCGCCTGCGGCGGCTGCGGCCTGCGTCGCGGTGAGCGCCTGGGCCGTCTTCACACCGCTCGAGAGCGAGCTGCCGGCGTTGAAGCCGAACCAGCCCACCCACAGGAGGCCGACGCCCATCATCACCATCACCAGGTTGTTCGGGTGCATGGCCGTGCGCGGGTAGCCGCGGCGTGCGCCGAGGTACAGCGCGGCGATCAGGCCGCTGATGCCGGCGGAGATGTGGACGACGGTACCGCCGGCGAAGTCGATCGCGCCGGCCTTGAACAGGAAGCCGTCGGACGCCCACACCCAGTGGGCGAGCGGGCAGTAGACGAGGAGGCTCCAGGCCGCGATGAAGACGACGTAGCCGCGGAACCGGACCCGCTCGGCGAACGCGCCGGCGATCAGCGCCGGCGTGATGATCGCGAACTTGCCCTGGAACATGGCGAACACGAGGTCCGGGATGCCGCCCTGGCTCACGGTACCGTCGATGCTGCGGAGGAAGAGCAGGCCTGGGTCGAAACCGATCCAGCCGCCGAGGACGTTCGGCCCGAAGGCCAGGGCGTACCCGACGGTGACCCACAGCACGCCGATGATCGCCATGGCGGCGAAGCTGTGCATCATCGTGCCCAGGACGTTCTTGGTCCGGACCAGGCCGCCGTAGAACATCGCGAGGCCCGGCACCATCAGCAGCACCAGCGCCGTGGAGGTCAGCATCCAGGCCGTGGCGCCCGTGTCGACGGGGGGCTGCTCGGGCAGCGTGGTGCCCGCCGTCCCCGCCAGGCCGATCGCGATCGTCACGCCGAGGACGATCAGCAGGCCCACGGCCGGCACGACGGTGCGGACCGGGTCGCGTTGGGTGGCAAGCATCCGTGTCTCCTCGCTCGCATTGGCTCAACGCCGGGCCGGGGACGACGGGCCCAGTCGATCTCGCAGCGGGACCCGGTGCCCGCCGGGAGGGGCCCTCGCCGGACATGGTCGGCGACCGCGACCCGCCAGACGCGAACCGTGGAGGTACGTCCGAGTTGCGGTTCGGCGTCACCGCCCGCCCGGCCCGGCTGCCGCGGCCCCCGGGCACCGCTCCCGGGCGGGCGTCAGCCGCCCGCCTGCAGCGCGCCGGGTGCCCAGGGCACGGCGGACGTGGAGCCGCGCTCGACGTCCAGGAACCGGTTCGCCTCCACCGGGAGCCACGGCCCGACCGCGCCGTCCGGCCAGGTGACCCGGACCTCGGCCCGGCTCGCGGACCCGAGACCCGCGTGGACGGGTCCCAGGCGCCCGCCGATGTGGCCTCCGCCCACGACGAGCTCGCGGTGGACGACGGCCTCGCCGATCCGGACCTCGACCACGGCGCCGATCGCGTCCCGGTTGGGACCCGGCTGCGCCACGTGGACCGCGATCCAGCCACCCATCGCCGCGGGCGCCTGCTCCGTGCCGGCACCGGCGTTA
>Ga0302291_10000559_pt1 | contig 10943 bp, 7 predicted proteins | sample III_Fen_N1_4_FD_194548 | JGI IMG/M metagenome (GOLD analysis project Ga0302291, IMG submission 194548) | Peat permafrost microbial communities from Stordalen Mire near Abisko, Sweden - III_Fen_N1_4 | ecosystem: Environmental > Terrestrial > Soil > Wetlands > Permafrost | place: Sweden: Abisko... | reverse complement strand
TGGGCACCAAGGTCAGCATCAAGAACGGCACCGTGCCCCAGCCCGCGTCCTCGCAGAGCCCGGCTCCGTCGCCGACGCCCTGACGCGGCCGCGGGCCGCCGGCACAGCTCGCGAGAACGGCGCAGGGACGCGACGCCGGGACGCGACGTCCGGCGCCCGTCGGTTGGCCGGGCCTGACCTGGACTGGCCCTCACTGCCCCCTAGATGAGCGGTGCCCGGCTCGCAACCTCGGCCCAGATCGCCCGGGTCTCCCGCGCCACGTCCGCCCACGTGCGGCCGGCTTCAGGACGCTCCAGCACCGCCGACCGGAGCGATCGGTACAGGTCGTCGTCGGCCCAGGCGGCCCGGACCGCGGTGGCGAGGCGGGCCGGATCCCCGGGGTCCACCAGGATCCCGGCGGCTCCGACGATCTCGGGCAGCACGCCCACGGCGCTCGCCACGACCGGCACACCTGCCGCGAGCGCGTCCAGCGCCGCCTGCCCGGAGGCCTCGGAGCGGACGGGCAGGATGAGGATCCGGGCCCCCGCGACCAGCGCGGCAAGTCGCTCGTCCGGCATGCCCTGCTCATAGACGATCGCGTCGGCCACCCCGGCCCGGGCCGCGATCCGCGACAGGGAGGCCCGGTCGTCGGGCGATGCCCCGACCAGGCAGACGCGCGGCGGCCAGTCGGCGGCGGCCACGCCGGGCGGCGGGGCTTCGGCGGCGAGGCGCCCCAGCGCCTCGAGCAGCGTCGGCAGGTCCTGGCGGGCGTCGTAGCGACCCGCGTAGACGGCGTAGCGATCGCCCAGGCCGATGCGTTCGCGCTCGGCGGGCGCTGCCTCGACGGCCTCGGGGCGATAGGCGGGCCGGGCGGCGAGGGGCACCACGCGCAGCCGGTCCTGCCTGGTGTGGAGAAGCCGGCGGGCCTCGGCGGCGGTCGCACGACCGGGCACGATCACCGCGGCGGCGTCCTTCAGGATCCGTGCGCGCAGGCGCTGGCCGAACCGCGCGGCGCTCCCGCGCTGGTACTCGTCCGGCATCGCCCACGGCGCCAGGTCCAGCAGCGCCGCGACCACCGGGATGCGGGAGGCGATCGGCAGGGAGCCGCCGGCCGCGTGATAGATGGCCCCCGAGGCCCCGCCGCGCTCGGCGCGCCAGCCGGCCCCGATCGACGCGCCGCGGAGCATCAGCGGATCCACCGTGAGGGAGCCGGAGCGGAGCAGGCGCGTGGGCGGCAGCCGCCGGCGCCCGATGACCTCCAGGCGCGACCAGCGGGTCGTCGGATCCTCGCGATCCACCGAGAGCAGGAACGCGAACGACTCTCCTTCCTGGGGGTCGGCATCGAGGGCGCCCAGGAGGCTCTCGAGATAGGCGGCCGTCAGGGGCGCACGTCCGGGATCCTGCAGCGGTCGCATGTCGATGACGATCCGCACCCCCGGCGCAGCGGGGTGCTCGACGGGAATGGATCCCGGTCGCCAGCCGTGCCTGCCGGTGCTCCCGGTCCCGGTCACCGGGCGGGCCGGGCCGGGCCGCGGCCCCGGAGCTCGTCCCAGCGAAGGGTGATGACGACCAGCAGCGCCTCCACGATGATCCGGCGGCTCATCTTGGACCGGCCGACCTGGCGGTCGCGGAAGACGATCGGAACCTCCGTCACGCGGGCGCCGAGGCGGGATGCCCGGTACGTCATCTCGATCTGGAACACGTAGCCCCCGGCACGCACGCCGTCGAACGGGACGGCGGCAAGGGTTTCCGCGCGCCAGGCCTTGAAGCCTCCGGTCAGGTCGTGCGGACCCAGGCCGAGGACGATCCGGGCGAACACGGACCCGCCCCGCGAGACCAGCCGCCGGAACAACCCCCAGTCCGTGACGCCGCCGCCCGCCACGTAGCGCGACCCGATCACCAGGTCCGCGCGCCCGTCCACGACCGGTGCCACCAGTGCCGGCAGCGCCCCCGGATCATGAGACCAGTCGGCATCCATCTGCACCACGCACGTTGCCCCACCCTCGAGCGCGATCCTGAACCCGTCGAGGTAGGCTCGTCCGAGGCCCTGCTTGGCCTTGCGGTGTCGGACGCGGACGCGCGGATCGCTTGCCGCGATGTCGTCCGCGAGGCGGCCGGTCCCGTCCGGGGACCCGTCGTCGACGACCAGGAGGACGGCGCCGGGGAGCGTTCCGACGATGGCGGCGGCGATCCCCGGCAGGTTGCCCGCCTCGTTGTACGTGGGCATGACGACCCAGGTGCCCGAACCGGTCAGGTCCGGTGCACCAGGGGGCACGGCCCGTGCGACGGGGAGGATCGGCTCGGTCGTCACGATCGCGAGAGTGTACCTGCAGGGCCTACCGGGCGACCCGGATCGGCAGCACCATCGCGTTGACCTGCCCGCCGGAGTCCTTTGCCGAGATCCTGACCTTCCCCGCGCCGGCCTTCCCGGGGAAAACCCTGAACGTCGCCCTGAAGGTGCCGTCCGCGAGGCGGGTGGCCTTCACGGTCACCGTCGCCCTGCCCGGCTGGGTCCAGGACACGGCGGGCCGCGTGCTCAGTGCCTCGATGGTCGCAAACCGGATCGTCAGGCGCCCGCGGACGCGCACCGTGGCCGCCGAGGGTGTCGCCGCGAAGGCAGCCGCCCACACCGATCCGGACAGCTGCTGGGTGCCGATGGAGGAGGTTGCCTCCAGGCGAGCCTCGTACCGGCCCTGCGGCACGGACGTCCCATCCGCGAGCTTCCCGTTCCACGTCCAGGACCGGCTGCCGGCGGCGAGCCTGCGGCCCGTCCAGACCGTGCGCACCAGAACGCCGTTCGCATCGTAGAGACGAAGCGTGGTGGCCGCGGTCCGGGTCAGCCTGAAGGTGACCTTGCTGGTCGGGAGCAGCGGATCCCCGTCCTGCGGGAAGAAGGACTGCGACCAGCGGAGGAACCCGGCCGTGCGGTCCACGGTGATCGTCCGGTTGACCACGGTCCGGTTGCCGCCGCGGTCCTTGACATCCACCCGGAAGCGGTATCGGCCGTCCACGACGGCCGCCCCGGCCATCGTCCTGCCGTTCCACGTGACCGACCCACCCGTCCCGGCGGTGACCTTCCAGGACCTGACGCGCGTCGCACCCCTCCAGATCGATGCCGTGCCGGTGACCGTCTCCGGGCCGGTCCAGCCGAGGACCACGCTGTCCGCGGCCCCGTCCCGGTTGGGCGAGAAGCTGTCGAGCGAGGCGGTCTGGGTCACTGCCGGCGGCGTCGTGTCGACGACGACCGCCAGCGTCCGGCGCGCCGTGTTGCCGGCGTTGTCCATGGCGATGAGGCTGGCCGTGTACCGGCCGTCCGGCACGCGGGTGCCTGCGTCGCTCGTGCCCCTCCAGGTGAACGAACCCTTGGCGCCCTTGCCGGTCGCGGTGCGGACGACCGTCCCGCCCGCGTTCGCGAGGCGCACGGACCAGCTTGTCGCACCCGTGGAGCGAAGCGTGAACCGGACCGACTCGCGGTTGCCGTCCCCATTCGGCGAGATCAGGGAGGCCGTGGCAGCCGCCGACGTCAGGACCGGGTCCGTGAGGTCGACCGTGATCCCGAACGCGGCCAGCTGGGCCGGCGTCACGGGGCGCGCGGATGGCGCATGGTATATCCGCCCGCCGGCCGTGCCCACCAGCTGCAGCGCATACGAGCCCCTCCGGAGGGCGACGCCGCCGACCTTGCCGTCCCAGTCCCACGTGCGGTTGCCCGCGGCACGTTCCGGCACGGCGCGCGACCCGATGAGCGTGCCATCGGACCGGTACACGTTCAGCCTCAGGGTCGCCATCGCGACGGTCGCCGTCCAGCGGATGCGGAGCGTGTCTCCCGAGCCGTCCCCGTCGGGCGAGAACGCCCGGAGGCCGGCCTTGTTCGCGCCCGTGATCGAACCCGACCCGAAGTCGAGATCGCGCAGGCCGGCGTCGACGACCGTGCTGTTCGGGGCACGCGAGGCGGCGACACGGGTGGTCGAGGACGAGCTGGCCGCGAGCCAGACGCCGTGCTCCACGAACGAGACCGGCGACCACTCCGCGATCGGCTGCGTGACCTCGTACCAGGTGTACCCACCGGCCGAGACGGGGCCGCGGGTGATTGCCACGATCGTCCCGGCGGCGAGGGTGCCCAGCCTGGCCGCCGACGTGCTCGGGCCGGTGCGGTAGGGAAGGCCGTCGGTCACCACGCGCCCGAACCCGCCCACGGACAGCGACGGCGTCGCGGTCCATGCCGACGTCACGTTCCAGGCGCCTACGTGGCCCTTGGCATCCGTCGCGCGCACCCGGAAGGCATATCCATGGGCGTCGTTGCCCAGCCAGACGTCGCTCGTCGCCCGGGTACCGGTCCGCCACGCCGTCCACGGCCCGCCATCGGTGGAGGACTGGACGTCGTACCCGGTCACGCCCGACACGTCGCGCGCCGACCAGCTGACCACGAAGCCCTCGTCCGCCTCGGTCGCGGGAAGCACCTTCACACCGGCCTGGGGCGCGGCCTTGTCCACGAGGAACGAATCGGAGATGGCGCGGTAGAGCTCGGGGTGACCGCCGTCGTAGCCGAGTGCCCAGATGCCGGCGCCGCGGAGGTTGTAGTCGTTGACGAGCGCGAACCGGCGCGTCATCGAGGCCGCGTCGTCGTAGTAGACCTGGCGCCAGCTGGTCACGCAGCCGTACCTGGCAGTGCAGTTCTGGCGCCGGTAGGCGACGTACGGACTCTGCTCGGCCGCATCCCACCTTCGGCCGTACCTGGCCACGAGGTCCACGAGCGTCTCGTAGTTGACCGCGGTGCTGTAGCCGAACTTCGCCCCGGTCTGCGTCCTCGAGCGAACGGCGTCGGACACCGTTGACCAGGCGCGGCCGTACCACGGGATGCCCAGGATGATCCGGGATGGTCTCACCCGCGCCACGTATTCGCGAACCGTGTCGGCCAGGTCGTAGCCGGTGCCGGACAGCGGGTCCACGGACCCGGCGGTCCTGGAGCCGGCCGCACGATAGTCGTAGCCCATGATGAAGATCGCGTCCGCAGCGCCGGCGGCCACCGACGCCTCCAGCGGGTAGTTGCCGATGGAGCCCGTCGTGTCGTAGGTGAGCTGGTAGCCCGGGCGGACCTTGTTCAGCTCCGAGCGCACGGCCCGCAACAGCGCCACGAACTCGTCGGAGTAGGTGCTGGCCAGGGGCTCGAAGTCCAGGTTGATGCCGTCCGCGCCGCGGTCCCTGACGGCGGCGGCGGCCTGCCGGGCGAAGTTGCGGCGCGCCGCGGAGGACCCGAGCAGGGCCTTCTGGACCGACGCCTGCGACGTGGTCCAGGCGAACACGCTGAGGGTCAGCACCACGCGGGTGCCACGGGCATGGGCCCTGTTGGTCACCGAGGTCATCGAGCTGCTGGTCCAGCCGCCCCACCCCGTCGTGTTCGTCCCGTTGCTGTTCTTCTTGCGCAGGTTGCCCTTCGCGTCGGCGCCGACCGAGAAGTAGGCGATGGTCGAGAGCACGTCGTAGTCGAGCTTGGTCGAGGCTCCCGACATCTCCCAGTAGGGGAGGAAGCCGAACACCTGGCGCCTGAGACCGGAGGCGGCGGCAAGGTCGAAGGCAGGCGCGGGCTCCGGGATGGCGAAGCCGACGGCTCGAGCCGCGGAGGCCGGGGCGCCGGCGGGGGCGTCAACCGGCACATCCGACCGGGCCGGCGCCGGATCCGACGGGGCTGCCGAACCTGCGGAGCCATGGCCCAGGTCCGCCCAGGCCGTCCCCTGCGCACTGGCGGCCATCTGGCGACCAGTGGCGCGTCCCGCGGGCAGCGCCGAGGGGGCGCGGCCGTCCACCGGCCAGCGGTCGCCGGCGCGCGGCGTGAAGCCGACCGTCACCTGCCCGCCGGGTTTGAACGTGATCCTGTCCGCGGCGTGTGCGGAGGCCTCCTCGTAGACGATCGAGGGCTGCAGGCCGGCCTGCTCGGCCGCGCCACCGGCGTCGGCCGGGGTGAGGGGCGGGGCCGCCGCCGGCGTTGGAGCCGGAGTGGGGGTCGGGGTCCCGGCCTGAAGTGCCGTCCCGGCTTGGGCCGCGCGAGGATTCACCTTGAGGCTCGTGTCCGGTGCCTGGTCGCCCGCCTGGCCCGCCGTTGCGGGCGAGACCGCGGCGACGGTGGGGGAGGGAGAGACCGCGGCGACCGCGCCGGCTGGGGGGGCCGAGCCGACCGCCAGGACCGCGATGAGCACGGCAGGGACGAGCGATCGCAGGCTGGGGGCGGGACGGGGTCGCGACACTTCGAACCTCACGGTTGTGCCCGGGCGCTCGCGAGACCGCGGGCGCACGGGTGCCGGGGGCTCCGGTCGGCGGAGCCAGCCCTCCCCGGCGGGGGGACCCACACCATAAGGGTCCATGCAACCGTCTCCCACCACCCCATGGTCCCATTGGGGCTGGTACGGGAGTCTTGGCGGTGGTCCGGTGCGGTCCGTCACGGTCCGGTGCGGTCCGCAGGTCGGGCGGGGTCAATGCCGCGGGAGCGTCACGGTCCCGGTGCCGATGGCGTCCCGTCAGGCGCCGGTCAGGCCCCGGGCGATGGCCGGCGCTGCGTCGGCGAGGGCCTCGCGCCAGGGGCGCATCAGCTCACCGGACGGGAGCGGCGTGGGCTGCAGGACGGCCCAGGCCGGCGGGGTGGACGCGCGGGTCCAGGTGGAGCCGGGCACGTCCACGACGTCGACCACGACCCCGGTCGCCCGGAGGACCTCCCGGGCCCAGTCGGCCCGGGAGACGCCGCCGGTGTTGACCAGGTGGTGGACGGCGGTCCGGGCGGGGGCTTCCGTGATCGCATCGGCGCCCACCAGCTCGACGATGGCCTCGGCGAGGTCGGGTGCATACGTCGGGCAGCCGATCTCGTCGCCCACGACGCGGAGCGGCTCGCCGGCGGTCTTCGCCTTCAGGGCGGCGGCGGCGATCTTCGCGGGAAAGTCGTTCCCGGGCGGGCCGTAGAGCCAGGACGTCCGGACGATCCCGAGACGGCCACGCGGCCCCTCGGCCTCGAACGCAGCGATCGCGAGCCGCTCGGCTTCGGCCTTCGCGGCGCCGTACGGATTGATCGGGTTCCGCTTGTCACCGGGCGCATAGCCGATGCCATCGGTCCGCCGCCCGTCGAAGACCTCGTTCGTCGAGATGAACACCATGTCGATGCCGCGCCGCGCGCAGGCGGCGGCCAGCTCGCCCGCGGCCGTCCCGTTGCGGCGCATCGCGAGCTGCGGGTCGCGCGCGCAGCCGTCCACGTCCGTCCATGCCGCAGTGTGGATCACGACCTCGGGCCGCTCGGCGTCGAGGAACGCACCGGCCGACGACTCCGTGAGGGCGTCGAGGTCGAGCTCCGGCTGGTCCCAGCCGATGGGACCGCGAGTCCCGGTGAACGGCGCGTTCTCGAGCGCCTCGGCCAGCGCGCGCCCGAGCCGCCCGTTGACCCCGACGACGGCGACCCGCATCGCGGTCAGTCCGCCTCGCCTCGCGACTCGACGGCGCGGCCCGCCGCGAGCCGGTCGCCGTACTGGAGCGCGTAGTAGCTGTCCCAGTCGCCGCTCCGGGCGCTTGCCACCCATTCCGGGTGATCGCGATACCAGGCGACGGTCTCCGGCAGGCCCGTGTCGAAGCCCACGACGGGCCGCCAGCCGAGCGCCGCCAGCTTCGAGCTGTCCATCGCGTAGCGCCGGTCATGCCCGGGACGGTCCGGGACCGTGCGGACCAGCGTCCAGTCGCGGCCGGCCGCCGCGAGCAGACGCCCGATGACCTCACGGTTCGGCAGCTCCGTGCCCCCGGCGATGTTGTACGCCTCGCCCGCCACGCCATGCCGCAGCACGAACTCGATCCCGGCCGCGTGGTCCGAGACGTGCAGCCAGTCACGGACCTGCATCCCGTCGCCGTACATCGGGAGAGGCTCGCCCGCGAGTGCGTTCGTCGTGAACAGCGGGATCAGCTTCTCGGGATGCTGGTGCGGGCCGTAGGTGTTGGACCCGCGGGTGATCACGGTGTCCAGGCCGTAGGTCACGTGGTACGCACGGACCAGCAGCTCGCCGGCGGCCTTGGCGGCGGCGTACGGGCTTCGCGGGGCGAGGCCGTCGGTCTCGACGCTGCGGCCCTCGGGGATGTCGCCGTAGACCTCGTCGGTGCTGACCTGGAGAAAGCGCGGGGCGGCGGGGCGCTCGCCTGCGCGGGCGCGGTTGGTCTCGCGCAGGACCGCCTCCAGCAGCACGTGCACGCCGAGGACGCCCGTGCGCAGGAACGCCTCCGGGTCCAGGATGGAGCGGTCGACATGCGTCTCGGCGGCGACGTTCAGCACCGCATCCGTGCGGGCGACCAGGGGGTCGACGACGTCCGGATCTGCGATGTCGCCCGGGACAAAGGTGAAGCGCCGGGCCTGGTCCGGGTCCTTCTCCACGGGCGCGAGGTTCGCGAGGTTGCCGGCGTAGGTGAGCTTGTCGAGGACCGTGATCCGGGTGCCGTCGTGGCGGGCGAGGATCGCCCGGACGAGCTCGCTGCCGATGAAGCCGGCGCCGCCGGTGACCAGGAGGTGCGCGCCCGGGGCGACGTGGTCGGCGGTCACTTCGGCTCGATCGGGTGCGGCGGAGGCGGCGTCAGCATCCCGGCCTCGTCGTCGGCGGATGCCAGCTCGGCCGCCCGCAGCAGCGAGGTGACGGTGCCTGCGTCCGCCCAGTGGCCTTCGTAGACCTGCGTGAACAGGCCGCCGGCCGGGATGTAGTGGTTCAGGACGTCCGTGATCTCGAACTCGCCTCGGCCGGACGGGGCGAGCGTCTCGATCACGTCGAAGGCGTCCGGGCGGAGGAAGTACACGCCGATCGGGATCAGGTCGCTCTTGGGATGCTCGGGCTTCTCCTCGAAGCCCACCACATTGCCGGCCGCGTCCAGCTCCGCCACGCCGAACCGGTGCGGGTCCGGGACGCGATAGAGCAGCGTGCCGGCGCCCCAGTCGCCCGCGTCAAAGGTCGCGGCCGTCTGCCGCAGGGCGGGCCCCCGGAGGATGTTGTCGCCCAGGACGACGCAGAACGAGTCGTCGCCGATGAAGTCCCTGGCCAGACCGATGGCGTGCGCGATCCCCAGTGCGCCGCGCTGGTAGCGGTAGGTGAGGTCCAGCCCGAGGTGCCGTCCGTCGCCGAGGAGCTCGACGATGTCGCCCACGCTCTTGCCGCCGACGATCACCATCGTCTCGCGGATCCCCATACCCGCCAGGGTGTCCAGCGGGTAGTAGATCATCGGCCGGTCGTAGATCGGCAGCAGGTGCTTGTTGGTGACGATGGTCAGCGGGAACAGGCGCGTTGCCGTGCCGCCCGCAAGCACGAGGCCCTTCATGCGCGAGAGGGTAGCAGGCGGCAGCCGGCCGGGCGACGGCGACGAGGAGTCCGCATCCCTACGGCTTCGCGGTTGCCTTCGGCGTGGCCGCCGGGACCGGCGTCGGCGTGTAGCAGGGCACCTCGCCATCCGGCACGGTCCCCGTGGTGCCGCACGGGACCGGCTGCTGGTCCACCGGCGGCAGGCCGCCCTCGTAGTCCGTGATCACCAGCGCCAGCTCGAACGAGTCCAGGTTGGCCGCCGGGGTCAGGTACGCGGTCTGGACGACGGCGTTGGCGTCCCGCTGGACGTCCACCACGGTCCCGACGATCAGCCCCTTCGGGTACGGCGACCGGATCCCGCCCGCCAGCTCGATCCCTGCGGTGAAGACCTCCTCGTCGAGGCCGATCGGGACCGCCGAATCGATGTTGCGCATCACCAGCACGCCGCCGGCCTGGCCCGTGATCTCCCCGGTCGCCCCGGACGCCTGGAGCTGGCCCACCACGGTGGACGCGCTGTCGCTGACCAGGGTGACCTTCGCGAACGTCGGCCCGACGTCCGTCACCCGGCCCGCGAGCGCACCGCCCTGGACGATGACGACGTCACCCTTGGCGATCCCGTCGTCCGTGCCCTTGTCGATCGTGACCAGCCGCCGCGTCTCGAGCATCTCGCGCCCGATGACACGCACGGCCACCGTCTTGTGATCGAACCCGCTCTGAAGCTGGAGCAGCGCGGCGAACTGGTCGTTCTCCTGCTTGATCGCCTGCAGCCGCGCGTTCTCGTTGGCCAGGCGCTCGTTCTCGGCCCGCAGGGCGCTGTTGTCGACCCGGAGAGCGTCGATCTCGCCCACGGCCGAGGCGACGCTCGCGATGCCGTCCGCCACCGACGCCAGCGCACCCTGGATCGGACGGAGCGCGAAGGCGAGTCCTCCCTGCACGCCCAGCACATAGGGGTTGGAGGAGAACGCCATGAACAGCAGCGTCACCGCGATCAGGATCGTGAACACGATCCCGCGACGGCGGGCCTGGCGGTTGGCGAGAAGCGAGGTCATCGGGCTGGCTCCGGGAGCCGGTGATCAGCGCGGGGGACGGCTGTAGGTCTCGGCGACGAGCACGCGCGCCATCGCCGGGCTGGAGAGCTCCTGCAGGACGACGCCCGTGCCGCGCGCCACGCAGGTCAGCGGATCGTCGGCGATGTGCACCGGCATCTGGGTGGCCTCGGCGACCCGCCGGTCCAGGCCGGCGAGCAGCGCGCCGCCGCCGGCGAGGACGATGCCCTGGTCCATGATGTCGGCCACCAGCTCCGGCGGCGTCTCCTCGATCGTGTCCTTGATGGTGTCCACGATCATCGCGACGGACACCTCGATGGCGTCTCGGATCTGGTCCGCGCCAACCTCGACCGAGCGCGGCAGGCCCGTCAGCAGGTCCCGGCCGCGCAATGTGACGCGCTGGGCGTCCCACTCGCCGGGGTACGCGGACCCGATGGCGATCTTGATGTCCTCGGCCGTGCGCTCGCCGAGGAACAGGTTGTACTCGCGCCGGGCGTACGCGACGATGTCCTGGTCCATCTCGTCGCCGCCGATGCGGATCGAGCGCGACACGACGATGCCGCCGAGCGAGATGACCGCGACCTCGGTGGTACCGCCCCCGATGTCCACGATGAGCGAG
>Ga0302291_10000557_pt1 | contig 10950 bp, 10 predicted proteins | sample III_Fen_N1_4_FD_194548 | JGI IMG/M metagenome (GOLD analysis project Ga0302291, IMG submission 194548) | Peat permafrost microbial communities from Stordalen Mire near Abisko, Sweden - III_Fen_N1_4 | ecosystem: Environmental > Terrestrial > Soil > Wetlands > Permafrost | place: Sweden: Abisko... | reverse complement strand
TCGCTCGGGCTCGATGGTGCCGGTGATGACGGCGCCCTGGGTCTGGGTGGTCAGGCGCACGGTGCGCAAGTCCTCGCGCGCCAGCAACAGCTGTGGCGCCGAGGCGGCCACGCTGGCCGAGGCGGCGGGCGCAGCCCCGCCCGGTTTCTGGCAGGCCGACAAGGCGCTGCACAGGCTGAGACAGATGAAAAGATGACGACGCATGAGTGGAACGCCCTGAACTCCCGGAAGACGAGATTATTGGGGCAGTTCGGTCCGCCGGATACAGGCCTCGACGCGAATCACGTCGCGGCGGCTGTCGGCGCGGTCACTCCCAAGGCAGCATCAAGGTCACCATCAGCAGCTTCTCGAACTCCGGCTCAAACCGATCAATGATCTTCTGCGGATCCGGGCACAGCTTCGCGTCGGTGATCAACCCGAACTGCACCCCGCCGCCGTAGCTGAGGATGGAAACGCCGACGCCGATCTCCCCCGACTGGGGCACCCAGAACATCACCTGCCGAAGCGTCGACCCGCACAGCTTCAGTGCCACCGCCGGCCCCGGCACGTTGGTCATCACCGCCGTCGTCTTCTTTGCAAACAGGTTCAGCAACGCATCCTGCATCGGCTTGATCAGCAAGCCGGCCACCGCGAGAACAGCAAACGCGAGCAGCGGCTGGTAACTCCCTTTCAACTCCGCCATGCGCGCCCTTACCGCGTACACCCGCTCCACCGGGTTCACGATGCCGATCGGCAGCACCAAAGGCACCAGGCCGAACTGGTTGCCGAGCTTGTAGGCCTTCTCCAGCGGCCGCAGGTTCACCGGCACCATCGCGCGGATCTCCTGGCCGGTGGTGTCGTCGCCCTGGTCGCGCAGGTAGCCGCCGATGGCGCCGGCCACGCAGGCGAGCAGCACGTCGTTGATCGAGCAGTTGAGCGCCTTGCCGATGGCCTTGACCTGGTCGAGCGGCAGCGGCTCGCCCCAGGCCACGCGCTTGGCGCCGATGGGCTTGCCCTTCAGGCGCGTGGGCGAGTCATCGGGCATCAGCAGCATCGCGCCGGCGTCCGAGATCACCTGGTAGCCGATGCGTGCCATGTCGAGCGTGCCCTGCACCGGCTGCTGCGGCTCGGCCAGCAGTTTCATCGACTTGGCCACGCCACTGCCGTACAGGCCGATGGCCTTGACGGTGACATCGGTCAGCGGGCGCATCACCGCGTCGGTCAGCCAATCCGAGCCTTCGTCGTCTGCGGCGCGGCGCTTGCGCGGCGGCGGCTCGGTGCCGCCATCGGTGATCGACAGCATCACCGAGATCAGCGCGATGCCATCGGCAATGCAGTGGTGCACGCGGGCGATCAAGGCGCTGCCGCCTTCGTAGTGGTCAATCAGCTGGAACTGCCACAGCGGGCGGCTGCGGTCGAGCGGCGTCATCGAGAGTTCGCCCACGCGCGCCTGCAAGGCCGCGCGCTCGCTTTGCCGGGGCAGGCGCACCAGGGCCTCGTGGCGCACGTGGTGGTGGATATCGAACACGGCGTCATCGACCCAGCTCGCACCCATCGCGTCTTCGACCACCTTCTGGCGAAAGCGCCCGTACTGGAGCAGCTTGGTGGCCACGCGCTCGCACAGCACTTCGTAGGCGATGCCCGGCTCGATCAGCCACACGCCAACGATGGTCATCAGGTTGACGTCGTTGTCCATGCGCAGCCAGGCGGTGTCCACCCGTGACATGCGTTCTGCGGCTTGGGCCATGTTTTTCAGCTTCCCTGTGGGGTCATGGGCCGCAAGATGCTGGGTAACATGCGCCCCGTCAATGCCGACTTTCACCCACAACGGAGACGACAACCATGGCTGATCTCGCCGCCCAGTTCGAACAGGCACGTGCAGACTCGAAGAACCTGCCCGAGAAACCCGACAACATGACCCTGCTGCAGCTCTATGCGCTGTACAAGCAAGGCAGCGTCGGCGATGTGGACACCAAGCGCCCCGGCTTCACCGACATGGTGGAGCGCGCCAAGTGGGACGCCTGGAACACGGTCAAGGGCAAGTCGAAGGACGAGGCGATGCAGGGGTACATCGATCTCATAGAAAGTCTGAAGTAGCCCCCCAGTCGCTGCGCTCCTGCCCCCAAGGGGCGCCAACTCTACGGCCGGGCAAAGCCCGTTCCGTGAGTTGTTGCTTGATGGAAGCGGTCGCTGCGCTACCGCTATTCGCTACTTCTTCGACGTCTTGGCCGCGGCCTTCTTCGCGGTCGTCTTGTTTTTGGCCAGCAAGTCGTCGAGGTTCTTCTCGATCTCGGTCTCGATGGTCTTGCTGAAGGCGCCGAGCAGAAAACCCAGCTTGGCGTTGAGTTCGAAGTGATCGGGCGCGACGACCAGGCTGCCTGTCACGCCGCTGCGCTTGAACTCGACCGTGTCGCTGGTCTCGCCCTCGATCACGGTGCATTCCATGTCGAATTTCTTCTCGGCGTCTTCGGCCCATTGCCACGCGATCTTGCGCGCCCTGGCCAGGCCGAGCGTGTGGTCGCGATGGATGTTGATGTCAGGCATGTCTTGTCTCCGATTCAGGAACCGAGTGTCGCGCGGCGCTCGGCCATCGGCAAGGCGGCGATGCGTTTGACCTCGGCGTAGAAGCGATCGAAATCGCGCCCCTCGCGCTCGAACAAGCGATCGAACTGCGGCACCAGCTCGTTGTAGGCCGCCAGCACGCCGAGCGAGGCGTTGTTGGCGCTCGCGAACCAGTTGTCGTAGCCGGCAAAGCCGTTCCACGGCCCGGCCTTGAGGGCGGCATGCTCGGCACGCAGCTGCGCCATGCGCTCGGCCTTGGCGGCCCGCTTGGCCTCGGCGCTCAACGCGGTGTTGCCGTAGATCGCGTCCAGGTCGGCACGCGCCTGCATCGTGATGCGGCGAAAGTCCTGCCGGCGGCTGTCGAGTGCCTCGTATTCGGCGCGTGCCTCGGGGGTCGCATGGTCCTGCAACCAGCGCTGGCCACCGATGCGCTCGACCGACGTGGCAAACGATTCGTTGAACATCGTGTCACCGGCCGCATACGCCACCTGGTGGGCGAGCTCGTGAAAGATCAGGCGTGCCAGCTCGCCTTCGGGCCAGCGGATGAAGGTGTTGAGCAGCGGGTCGCTGAAGTAACCACCGGGCAGCCGGCCGAGCGTGGAATAGGCCGGGATGGCCTGCACCACGGCTTCGAGCCCTGCGCTGCGCTGCTCGGCGGCGAGCGCTTCAGCGTCAGCGCGGTCGTAGTAGCCGCGGTAGCCCACACAGCCCACCACCGGGAAGCACCAGGTCTTCAGGGTGAGGCTCAACTCGGGCGCGGCGACCACGTTCCACACCGCAGCGGGGCGACCCAGGTCGGCATAGCGGCGGTAGCTGGCGTTGTCGGGCAGCTTGAGTTCGCTGACGGCGAAATCGCGCATGCGTTGGCTCAGGGCCAGGCGGTCGCGCACAGGCTGCGCGGTCGCGTCGTCGGCCAGCCAATCGGGCACCGGCTTGGCCTTGTTCAGCAAGGCCATGTGGCCCGAAGCGGCTTGCGCGTAGTAGCCCAGGCTGCTGCAACCGCTGGTCAGGCACACCGTGCCGAGCGCGAGCACCACCACCCCCACGACACCAGCCATCGCCATCAGCAGCCAGCGCCTCAAACCGTTTGCACTTCCACCAGACAGTCGTAGAACGAAGGCGCACGGCCCAGGTCGGTGAGCTGCTGGTGGGTGAGTTCGTTGACGTTGGTGCCATTCGTGCCGAGCTTGCGCCACCACACGCCGAGGCCGTTGACCACGCCCGGCCGGGCACGCGAGTTGATGGACAGCTTGCAGTGGTATTCGCCGCGCTGGTTGAACACGCGGACCATCGCACCGGATTGCAGGCCGCGCGCTGCGGCATCGCTCTCGTGCATCTCGATCAGCGGCTCGCCTTCGATGTCGCGCAGGCTTTTCACGTTGACGAAAGTGGAGTTGAGGAAGTTGCGCGCCGGCGGCGAGATCATCGCGAGCGGGTAGTGCCGCGCCAGCTCGGGCGACGACTGCACCGACTCGTAGTTGGGCACATGGTCGGGCACGCCCAGGCCCGGCGCGTCGATCATGCAGCGGCCGCTCGGCGTGGGGAAGCCGCCGTCGGCGAACGGCGCCTCGGGCAGCGGCAGCTTGACCCAGCCGTGCTCGCGCAGCGCATCGAAGCTCACGTGCTGGCTGAAGGCGGCACGCGCCATGGTCTCGTCGCTGTCGGCAAAGCAGGGCTCGGTGAAGCCCATCTGCGCGGCCAGCTCGCGAAAGATCTGCGTGTTGGGCTTGGCCTCGCCCAGTGGTGCGATCGCCTGTTCGTTGATCAGCGCGTAGGTGTGGCCGTAGCTGGTGTGCACGTCCAGGTGCTCGAGCTGCGTGGTGGCGGGCAGCACGTAGTCGGCCTGGTCGGCGGTGTCGGTCATGAAGTGCTCGAGCACCACGGTGAACAGGTCTTCGCGTGCGAAGCCTTTGGCCACCTTGGGCGACTCCGGCGCCACCGCCAACGGGTTGCTGTTGTAGACGACGATGGCTTCGATTTTCGGGCCGAAGGCGCGACCATCCGGCAGCAAGTCGTCGCCCTTGCGCAGCAAGTCGTCACCTAGGGTGCTCATGTTGATCGTGCGAGGCCGGCGACCGGCCAGCAGCTCGGGCCGCTGCAAGGCCTTGCCGTCTTTCGAGAACCAGCTGGAGGCCGATAGCAGCAGGCCGCCTGCGCGGTGTCGCCACGCGCCGATGAGGCACGGCAGGATGGCGATCAGCCGCACCGCATTGCCGCCGCCGCGCACGCGCTGCATGCCGTAGTTCAGGCGGATGGCCGCAGGCTTCGTGGTCGCGTAGTCGCGGGCGAGAGCGCGCACTTCGTCGGCAGTGATGCCGCAGGTGGCCGCGGTGCGCTCGGGCGTCCATTGCAGCGCGCGTTCGCGCAGCGCCGGCCAGCCGTGGGTGTGGCGCTCGATGTAGTCGTGGTCGAGCCAATCGTTGACGATCAGTTCGTGCATCAGGCCGAGTGCGAGCGCACCGTCGGTGCCTGGCAGCAAGGCGATGTGCTGGTGGCATTTGTCGGCTGTCTCGGTCTTGCGAGGGTCGATGCAGATCAGCTTGGCGCCATCGCGCTTGGCCTTTTGCGCGAAGGTCCAGAAATGCAGGTTGGACGCGATCGAGTTGCTGCCCCAGATCAGGATCAGCTTGCTCTCGGCGTAGTGCTCAAGGTGCATGCCGACCTTGCCGCCGTAGGTGGCCGCCAGCGCATCGCCGCCGGCCGACGAGCAGATGGTGCGGTCGAGCAGCGAGGCACCCAGCTTGTGGAAGAAGCGCCTGTCCATGCTCTCGCCCTGCAGCAGGCCCATGGTGCCGGCGTAGCTGTAAGGCAGCACGGCCTCGGGGTTGCGCGCAGCGATCTCGGCCAGGCGCGCGGCGATGTCGGTCAAGGCCTCTTGCCAGCTGACACGCACGAACTGGCCGCTGCCGTCCTTGTTCCCTTTTGGGCCGACGCGCCTCATCGGGTGGAGCACGCGCTCGGGGTGGTAGGTGCGCTCGGTGTAGCGCGACACCTTCGTGCACAGCGCGCCATGGGTCGGTGGGTGGTTGGGGTCGCCCTGCACGCGAATGGCGCGCCCGTCTTCGACGGTGACGCGCATCGCACAGGTGTCGGGGCAGTCGTGCGGGCAGGCAGCGCGGACAGTAATGCTGTTCATGCGGGAACTATTGCACATGAGCGCGCAACGCGCGCCTGGCAGAAGCTCCCGATCAGGAACACTGGGGTTTACACTCAGTTCAACCCGTTTGCGCCCGATCGTGCGAGACGCACCTTTCACACTTTGCCCACCCCCATGAAACGCCGTAACCTGCTCCAGCACATGGCCGCCACCAGTGCCATGCTTGCCCTGCCCTCGTTCGCTCAATCCGAGCGTCGCATCGTCATCGGCCAATCGGCTGCATTCAGCGGCCCCGCCGCCCAGCTGGGCATCCAGATGAACCGCGGTGCCAAGGTCTACTTCGACGCGCTGAACGCCGCCGGCGGCGTGAACGGCCAAACCGTCGAGCTGCGCACGCCCGACGACGGCTACGAGCCCGACCGCTGCAAGGCCAACACCGACAAGTTCATCAAGGAAGGTGTGTTCGGGTTGTTCGGCTATGTCGGTACGCCCACTTGCCTGGCCGCGCTGCCGCTGGTCAACGAGAGCCGCACGGTCTTCTTCGGCCCCTTCACCGGCGCCGAGTCGCTGCGCGAGCCCTTCAGCAAGAACATCTTCCACATCCGCGCTTCGTACTACGACGAGACCGCGCTGATCGTGAAGCAGCTCACCTCGCTCAACCTCAACAAGATCGCGGTCTTCTACCAGAACGATGCCTATGGCAAGGCAGGGCTGGAGGGCGTGGTCCGCGCGCTGAAGACGTCGAACCTGGCCCCGGTGGCCACCGGCACGGTCGAGCGCAACACCGTCAACGTGGCCCAGGCCGTGAAGGACATCGTCGCCGCCCAGCCCGAATCGGTGGTGCAGATCGGCGCCTACAAGGCCGCGGCGGCGTTCATTCGCGAAGCCCGCAAGGCCGGCTACGGCGGCACCTTCTACAACGTGTCGTTCGTCGGCACGCAGGCGCTGGCCGACGAGCTGGGCAAGGAAGCGCGCGGCATCATGATCAGCCAGGTGATGCCGTCCCCGTTCTCCACCACCTCGCCGATCGCACGCGAATACATCGAAGCCGTCGGCAAGGCCGGCGGCGATGCCGTGCCGAACTACTCGAGCATGGAAGGCTACCTGGCCGCCAAGGTGTTCACCGAAGGCGTGAAGCGTGCCGGACGCGCACCCACCCGCGAAGCTTTCATCACCGCGATGGAGTCGATCCAGGGCACGAGCCTGGGTGGCTTCCATGTCGCCTTCGGCGCACGCGACCACGTGGCCTCGCACTTCGTCGAGCTGTCGATGCTCACCGAAGACGGCAAGGTTCGCCGCTGAGCACAAGCCCCCACGAGGGCGCACGTCAGCGCCCCGGGGCGGCCCCCGGCGGTCCTGACCGCCCCTTCGCTCACCCTGCGCAGTAAACTGGCTTGATCCCTGCTTCGCCGTGCCACAAGCGCGGCGATCTGCGCTTAGGAGTCCCGCCATGCAGTTGATCGAATCCATCCTGGCCGATGTGGCCGCCGTCACCGCGATCCGCCGTGACATCCACGCCCACCCCGAGCTGTGCTTCGAAGAGAAGCGCACCGCCGACGTGATCGCCAAGGCGCTCACCGATTGGGGCATTCCCATTCACCGCGGCCTCGCCACCACCGGTGTGATCGGCATCGTGAAGGGCACGGCCGGCAACAGCGCCCGCGCCGTCGGCCTGCGTGCCGACATCGACGCGCTGCCCATCACCGAGCACAACACCTTCGCGCACGCCAGCCAGCACGCCGGCCGCATGCACGCCTGCGGCCACGACGGCCACACCGCGATGCTGCTGGCCGCGGCCAAGCATTTCTCGAACGCGAAGAACCGCAACTTCGACGGCACCGTGTACCTGATCTTCCAGCCGGCCGAAGAAGGCGGCGGCGGCGCACGCGAGATGATCAAGGAAGGCATCTTCGATCTGTTCCCGATGGAAGCCGTGTTCGGCGCGCACAACTGGCCCGGCATGCAGGTCGGCCAGTTCGCGCTGAAGAGCGGCCCCTGCTTCGCGTCGAGCAACGAGTTCAAGATCGTGATCCGCGGCAAGGGCTCGCACGCCGCGATGCCGCACCTGGGCATCGACCCGGTGCCGGTGGCCTGCCAGATGGTGCAGGGCTTCCAGACCATCATCTCGCGCAACAAGCGCCCCATCGACCCGGGCGTGATCTCGGTGACGATGATCCACACCGGCGAGGCCACCAACGTCGTGCCCGACAGCTGCGAGATCCAGGGCACGGTGCGCACCTTCACGCTCGAGCTGCTCGACCTGATCGAGACCCGCATGAAGGAAATGGCAGAACACACCTGCACAGCCTTCGGCGCCGAGTGCGAATTCGAGTTCGTGCGCAACTACCCGCCCACCATCAACCACCCGGCCGAAACCGAATTCGTGCGCGGCGTGATGACCGACTTGGTCGGCGCCGCCAATGTGCAGGAGTTCGAGCCGACGATGGGCGCCGAAGACTTCAGCTATTTCCTGCTCGAGAAGCCTGGCTGCTACTTCCTCATCGGCAACGGCGACGGCAGCCACCGCGTCGGCGGCCACGGCATGGGCCCGTGCATGCTGCACAACCCGAGCTACGACTTCAACGACGACCTGATCCCGCTCGGCGCCACGCTGTGGGCGCGGCTGGCCGAGAAGTGGCTCGCCCAGCCGCGCGGCTGAGTGCAAGACGCCCCCGCCTGTTTCGCGCAGACCTACGCGGAAGCGCGCGCCAAGTTCCTGGCGGCTGCCGAGGCAGCGCAGTTCGACGTGCAGACCCACGTGCACCCGATGCGCGGGCGCGATGGCGAGCTGCTGGCCATGGACGTGGTGCGTGACGGCCCCGGCGATGCAAGGCAGGTGCTTGTCATCAGCAGTGGCTGCCATGGCGTCGAAGGCTTTTGCGGCTCGGGCATCCAGGTGGCGCTGTTGAGCGATGCCACCTGGCGTGCCCAGGCGCGCGATGCCGGCGTGGCCATTGTCTACATCCACGCGCTCAACCCGTATGGCTTCTCGTGGTGGCGCCGCACGACGCACGAGAACGTCGACCTGAACCGCAACTTCCAAAACTTCCACCAGCCGCTGCCTGCCAACCCCGGCTACGACGAGATCGCGGGCTTGATGGTGCCGCCCACCTGGCCACCGCGCTGGCGCGATCAACTGTCGCTCTTGTCCTTCGTGTTGCGCCGGGGCGTGCGCGCGCTGCAGACCAGCATCTCGAGCGGCCAGTACGAGCACCCGCAAGGCCTGTTCTTCGGCGGCCGCAGCCCGAGCTGGAGCCACGCGACGCTGCGCCACGTGCTGCGCGAGCACGGCACACGCGCCGAGCGCCTGGCCTGGATCGACCTGCACACCGGCCTCGGGCCGAGCGGCGTCGGCGAGCGCATCTACGCCGGCCGCAACGACGACGCGGCCGTGGCGCGCGCCCGTGCCTGGTGGGGCGAACACATCACGTCGATCTACGACGGCAGCTCGAGCTCGGCGCCGCTCACCGGCCTGATGTGGAACGCCGCGTACGAAGAGTGCCCGCAGGCCGAATACACCGGCATCGCACTGGAGTACGGCACGCTGCCAATGACACGCACGCTGCGAGCGCTGCGCGCCGACCAGTGGCTGGAAAACCACCCCGAGCACCTGGCCACACGCGGGCCGCTGATCAAGCAGCAGATGCGCGACGCGTTCTACACCGACACCGACGAGTGGAAGCGCAGCGTCGTGAGCCAGGCGGCCGAGGCGGTGCGGCAAGCGGTGACGGGCTTGAGCGGAGCGGCTGTCCGGAACTGATCGTTTCTCGTCGTGTATTGTCGCGACGAAGTTGCTCGTTGTGCCTATCGTTCAGGCCGTCGATCACCTTCGGAGAAACACATGCTCGAACTGCGACCCGCCTGCGAGAACTGCCGGCGACTGCTTCCACCCCAGGCCACTGACGCCATGATTTGCAGCTTCGAGTGCACCTTCTGCACCGACTGCGTGGAGAGCGTGCTCGGCAACGTCTGCCCCAACTGCGGCGGGGGCTTCACGCCGCGGCCGGTGCGGCCGGCGCACAACTGGAACGGCGACAACTACCTCGGCAAATACCCCGCCGCCACGACGGTGAAACACCGCCCGGTCGACGCCCAGGCGCACACCGCTTTCTCATCCACCCTTCGCCACACAGCACCACAGGAGCGCTGAAACATGAACACCGCTTTGATCCTCATCGACGTCCAGCAATCGTTTCGCCACAGCCCGTATTGGAGCGATCGGGAAGCACCTGCCTTCCTCGCGCGCACCAACGCGCTGCTCGACGGTGCCGCGAGTCGCGGTATCCCGATCGTGCGCATCTTCCATGTGGACGGCGACAAGGCCTTCTCGCTGGCCTCGGGCCATGTGCGCCCGCTCGACGGGCTCACGCCCTTCGACGCCGCGGCCGAGTTCCACAAGAACCGCCACAGCGCGCTCGTTGGCACGGGGCTGATGGTGTGGCTGCACAAGCAGCGCATCAGCCGGCTCATCGTCGCCGGCATCCGCACCGAGCAATGCTGCGAGACCACCACGCGCCACGCCAGCGACGAAGGCTTCGAGGTCGACTTCGTGCCCGAGGCCACGCTGACCTTCGACATGAAGCACCTCGACGGCTCGCTGCTGGCCAGCAGCGACATCGTCGCGCGCACCACGGCCGTGCTGACCGGCCGCTTCGCCACCATCTGCAGCGTGGAGCAGGCGCTTGAGCGCGCGCAGCAAAAGTAAGCCGGTCGACGACGGCACGATCGACGTGCTGTTCGTCGTGCCACCGCACACCTTGCTGCTCGACGTGGCGGGGCCGGCCGAAGCATTTCGTTTGGCCAATCAGCAGCTCGTTCGCGCGGGTTCGAGCGCCCGTTTCCATCTGCGCTATTGCGGGCCACAAGCCAGCGCCGAAAGTTCAGTCGGCTTGCAGGTCACCGCACTGGAACCGCTCCCCACCACCCTCGTTCGGCCGACCTGGCTGATGATCGTGGGCCAGGCCAGTGAAGCGCTGAAGCAACCCGACGCAGCGACGCGCGACACCGTGACCTGGCTGCACCGGGACATGCGTCCGCTGTTGCAGGCCGATACGCCGCACCGCCTCGTAACGGTGTGCGCCGGCACGCTGATGGCCGCACGCGCCGGCCTGATCGGTGCACAGCAGCACTGCACCACGCACCACGAGTACCTGGACATCTTGCGCGGCCTCGCGCCGCAGGCGCAGGTGGTCGACAACCGCGTGTTCGTGATCGACGGCGCGATGGCATCGAGCGCCGGCGTCACCGCCGGCATCGACCTGGCGCTGCACCTCATCGCGCAGACCTGCGGCGACGCGGTGGCGGCCGCCACC
>Ga0302291_10000554_pt1 | contig 10964 bp, 10 predicted proteins | sample III_Fen_N1_4_FD_194548 | JGI IMG/M metagenome (GOLD analysis project Ga0302291, IMG submission 194548) | Peat permafrost microbial communities from Stordalen Mire near Abisko, Sweden - III_Fen_N1_4 | ecosystem: Environmental > Terrestrial > Soil > Wetlands > Permafrost | place: Sweden: Abisko... | reverse complement strand
GCCAGGAGTTCCGCATCCGATCCATGCAGTGCGAAACCGCACAGATCGCGTCGGCCAGCCCATGAGGCCGGGGCGCTGCGGCACAGGCAGCTCCCAGAAAAGCCCCCAATCCGCCCCTCTCATCCAGCTCAAGTTCCGGCCCCACCCCGGAACAATCACAAGGCGCCACCAACCGCGCCTGCCATGACGACACAACAACAGCATCAGCATCCCGCTCCTCAGCCCGAACCAACCCAAATGAAGGGCTTTACGGCTGCTGATTGCGCGACCGTCACGGCACACCCTCTTACACACTTGATGCCATGCCAAGCCCTCTCGATGGGCGCGGCCAAGCGGAGCAACCCATGAACGTCAAACGCTTTACCGCGCGCACTTCGCGCGACGCCCTGACCCTGGTGCGCCAGGCTTTTGGCGAAGACGCCGTGGTTCTCTCCACCAAGCCCTGCCCCGAAGGCGTGGAAGTGCTGGCCATGGCCCCCGAAAGCGTGCAGCAGATCGAGCGCCTGTCGGCCTCGTCGATCGCCGCCCGCACCGCGGCCGCTGCGCAGCAACAGCAACACGCTCAAGCCGCCCGCCAGGCGCCAGCCCGCCCCGCCCAGGCCCGGCTGGCTGCGCCGGTGACCGTGCAACAGCCGCCACAACAACACGATGACGACGTGAACGACGACGTGGCCCGCCTGTCGATGAGCACGCTGTCGTTCCAGGACTATGTGCGCGAGCGCATGCTCAAGCGCCGCCAGGCCGCGATGAACGCCCAATCGCGCCAGCAGGAACCGACCTTCGCCGATTCGCGCCAAGACCTCGAACCCGACCTGCCCAGCGCGCTCGAACAGCGCCTGGCCGCGCGCAGCGCCGTGTCGCAGCCGCCGAAGGCAGCGCCCTCGCTGGCCATCGTGCAGCCGGCGGCCGCACCGCGCGCCGTGCTGCGCGAGCCGCCCATCCTGCGCGAAGAAGTGCGCGTGGCCCAGGCCCACGCCCAAGCCCAGGCGCAACAAGCCCAAGCGCACGCTCAGCCGGTGCAGGCCCCGGTGGCCGTGCCCTCGCTGGTCGACGCGACCAGCCAGGTCAACCAGGCCGTGGCCCGCCGTGACCAGCAAGACATGATGAATGAGCTGCGCTCGATGAAGGGCCTGATCGAAGACCGCTTCGGTGCACTCGCCTTCATGGAAAAGATGCAGCGCCACCCGGCGCAAGCCCAGCTGATCCAGAAGCTGCTCGACTGCGGCTTCTCGCCTGCACTCACCCGCAAGCTGGTCGAGACCCTGCCCACCGACGTGGCCGACGAGACCGCGTGGGCCGCCAATGTGCTCGAGCGCAACCTGCTCACCGGCGAAGCCGAGGCCGCGCTCGAAGACCAGGGCGGCGTGTTTGCACTCATCGGCTCCACCGGCGTCGGCAAGACCACCAGCGCCGCCAAGATCGCCGCTGCGTTTGCCACCAAGTACGGCGCCGGCAACCTGGGCCTGATCACGCTCGACGCCTACCGCGTCGGCGCCCACGAACAACTGCGTGCCTATGGCCGCATCCTCGGCGTGCCGGTGCACACCGCGCATGACCGCGCCTCGCTCGAAGACCTGCTGGAGCTGCTGGCCTCGAAGAAGATGGTGCTGATCGACACCGCCGGCATGGCGCAGCGCGACACCCGCACCCGCGAGCTGCTCGACATGCTGGCCCACCGCTCGATCCAGAAGCTGCTCGTCATCAACGCGTCGGCGCAAGGCGAGACGATCGAAGACGTGATGATTTCGTACCGCGCCGCTGCCTGCAAGGGCATCGTGCTGTCGAAGATGGACGAAGCCGTGAAGCTGGCCCCGGCGCTCGACGCGCTGATCCGCCACAAGCTCAAGGTGGTCGGCGTGGCCAACGGCCAGCGCGTGCCCGAAGACTGGCACCGCCTGTCGGCCCATGCGCTGGTGCACCGCGCGCTGCGCGTCAACGTGAACCCCGCCTACCGCGTGGAAGCCTCCGACGTGAACCTGATCTTCACCGCCCGGCAGCAAGCGCAGCGCGCTCGCCCGCCGCTTCACGCTTGATTCGCCCGCCTGACCCCCACGTGCCAGACCCACACAAGAATTCCATGCACGACGACATCGATTCTTCCTTCCCGACCGACCAGGCCCACGGCCTGCGCCAGATGTTTGCCCACGCCCGCGTGCGCTTCGTGCCGGTGGTGGCCAACCCGCACGTGGCCTTCGGCGGCGTGATGCTGGAGCGCCTGTGCACCGCCTTCGGCGAGCTGGGTGCCCATGTGCTGGTGATCGACGCGGGCGATCGCGCCCCGGTGCCCAAGGAAATGGCCGCACTCGAGCTGAGCGAGTGCATCGAAACGCTGTCGTCGCAGGTGTCGTACCTGGCGGCCCGCGGCCTGCCGGTGCGCCATGTCGATGCACAAGGCTCCACCGCCAGCTTCCTGCAGGCCGCGGCCGACGCCGCGCCGCAGGCCGACGTGGTGCTGGTGCACGCCGGCGAATCCGACCTGTGCCGTTTGTTCACACGCAGCGAGGCCCGCCCGTTGCTGCTGGCCGACGACCGCCCGTCCAGCGTGACACACGCCTACGCCGCGATGAAGCTGCTCACGCAGCGCGCCGGCCTGGTGGTGTACGACCTGCTGCTGTGCGCTTCGCCCGCCTCGCCGCGCGCCGAGCGCATTGCGATGCAACTGGCCACCTGCGCCGACGATTTCCTGGGTGCGGTGCTGCGCGACTGGCTGCAGATCGACCCCGCGTCCGATGCACGCGAGCCGGCCCCGAGCGCGCTGCGCCGCTGGGCCCGCGACGCGCTGATGCAAGCCCCCGGCGGCTACCTGCCGGCCCCTGGCGCGTACGACGCGCCGGCCTCACAACACGCCTTGAATTGACCTCTCGGAGCCTATTTATGTACACCGCCAAAGGCCAACTCGACGTCAACTCGATGCTCAAGCAGTACAGCCCGCTGGTGCGCCGTCTTGCGCACCAGATGATCGCCAAGCTGCCTGCCAATGTGGAACTCGACGACCTGATCCAGGTCGGCATGATCGGCCTCACCGATGCGCTCAGCCGCTTCGATGCAGCGCAGGGCGTGCAGTTCGAGACCTTCGCGACGCAACGCATCCGCGGCGCCATGCTCGACGAGCTGCGCGGCAACGACTACCTCTCTCGCGGCGTGCGCAAGCAGCAGCGCAGCATCGAGACCGCCGTGCACAAGCTTGAGCAGAAGCTCGGCCGTGCGCCGGCCGAGAGCGAGATCGCCCGCGAGATGGGCGTCACGCTGGTCGAATACCAGGAACTGCTGGGCAAGGTGCGCGGCACCCAGCTCGTGTACCTCGAAGACATGTCGGGCGACGAAGGCGACAACGACTTTCTCGACCGCCACGTGGCCGACGAAGGCTTCAACCCGCTCGCGCAGCTGCAAGACCAGCGCATGCGCGAGGCCCTGGTCGAAGGCATCAAGAACCTGCCCGAACGCGAGCAGTACGTGATGAGCATGTACTACGAGCACGACATGAACCTGAAAGAGATCGCTGCCGTGCTCAAGGTCACCGAATCGCGCGTGTGCCAGTTGCACAGCCAGTCCATCGCCCGCTTGCGCGTCAAGCTGCGCGAGTGGTGATCCGGGGGGGCGCATGTTCCAGGTTTTCAGATCAGCCCGCGACACCCAGCCGGTGGCGGCTGAACCCGTCATGGCCGCGCAGCCCGATTTGCGTGCCGCCGTGCAGTCGATCGGCAAGCAGGCCTCGACCATGGGCCGCGAAGTGGCTGAAGTGCGCGGCCAGATCGACGACACCACCAAGGGCGCGGCCCGCCAGGCGCAGGCCGTGGCTGCGCTCGCCGATCAGCTCAAGAGCATCACCCGCGCGCAAGACGACATCAGCGGCGTGACCGCCGGCAGCCTGGGCGCCGTGGCGCGTGCGCGCCAGGCCGTCGAAGGCATCGGCAGCGAGGTGTCGGGCATCGTCGACACGCTGCGCCATGTGGCTGATGCCGCCGGCCAGATCACCCAGATCGCCTTGCAGACCCGCCTGGTCGCGTTCAACGCCTCGGTCGAAGCCAAGCGGGCCGGTGATGCCGGCCGCGGCTTCGGCGTGGTGGCCGATGCGGTGAAGGACCTGGCAGGCAAGGTCGAGAGTTCGTCCAAGGCCATCATGAGCACGGTGGGCGAGCTCGACACGCGCATCGAAGCGCTGTCGCGCGAGATCAAGTCGCGCCCCAACCAGGCCGACCAGGGCGCGTTCCAGCGTGCGCTGGCCGAGCTCGAGGGCGGCGTCTCCAGCATCACCGCAGCGGCCGAACAAAGCCGCGGGATCTGCGCCGGGCTGAACGGCCAGATGTCGGCCATCGAAGCCGAAATGCGCCAGAGCAGCCGCGCGCTCGACTCGGCGCTGGTGCGCAGCGAATCCTTCCTGAAGGTGTCGGAACACCTGATCGAGCTGGTGTCCGAGTGCGGCATCGAGACCGAAGACACGCCCTTCATCCAGGCCGCCAAAGCCGCCGCCGTGCAGATCTCCAAGCTGCTGGAAGACGCCTTGCGCACCGGCACCATCTCGGCGGCCGATCTGTTCGACGAAAGCTACCGCCCGATGCCCGGCACCAACCCGGCGCAGCACACCACGCGCTTCGTCGAGCTGGCCGACCGCCTGTTCCCGCAGGTGCAGGAGCGGGTGCTCGGCAGCAGCCCGAAGATCGTGTTCTGCATCTCGGTCGACCGCAACGGCTACGTGGCCACGCACAACAAGGTCTACTGCAACCCGCAGCGTGGCGACGTGGCGTGGAACACCGCCAACAGCCGCTACCGCCGCATCTTCAACGACCGCACCGGCCTCGCGTCGGCACGCAACCAGCGGCCCTTCCTGCTGCAGACCTACCGCCGCGACATGGGCGGCGGCAAGTTCGTGCTGCTCAAGGAAGCCGCGGCACCGATCACGGTGAACGGCAAGCACTGGGGCGGTCTGCGTCTCGCATTCAACTTCTGATGTGTTGGCTTCGATGAAGAACGTCAATGGACGAATGCCGTTGAACGCCAGCGTTGACGCAAAGGGCGCGAAGAAGGAATACCAAGGTCGCAGAGAAAGCAAAGAAGTCTCTTCTGACTTTCCTTTGCGTCCTTGGCTGTTTTCCTTGGCGATCATTGCGTCAACGCTGGCGTTCAACAGCGTCGCGCCAATTCGCCCTCCCGCACAAGCGAGGCTGAGCTGATGTGGCCCTTGCCGGCACTGCTCGTCTGGGCCCTGTGCTGGAGCGTGTTCCTCGGCCTGCAAATGCTCGACGCACGCGATTGGGCGGCGCTGCTGCTGGCCACTGCGGTGGGCGGTGTGCTGAGCCTGCTGAGCGCGCGCCGCTGGCGGCGCATCTTCATCGCGCTCGGCTTCCCGCTGTCCGTGCTGGCCTCGGGCCTGGCGACCAGCGTGCCGGCCTGGGGCTGGTTGCTGCCCCTGATGGCCTTGCTGGCGATGTACCCGCTGCACGCCTGGCGCGATGCGCCGATGTTCCCGACACCCGCCGGTGCGCTCGAGGGCCTGGCCCGCGTGGCCACGCTCGACGGCAGCACGCCGCGCGTGGTCGATGCCGGTTGCGGCATGGGCGACGCCTTGCGCGAGCTGCACACGCAGTACCCGCAGGCGCGCCTCGAAGGTTTGGAGTGGAGCTGGCCGCTGCGCCTGGCCTGCGCCTGGCGCTGCCGCTGGCTGCGCGTGCCGGCCCGTGTGAAGCGCGCCGACATTTGGGCTGCCGACTGGACGCCTTACGCGATGGTCTACCTGTTCCAGCGCCCCGAGAGCATGCCGCGTGCCGTGCGCAAGGCGGCACGCGAACTGCGCTGTGGCGCGTGGATGGCGAGCCTGGAATTCGAAGCCGCCGACCTGCAGCCCACCGCGGTGCACCAGTGCGCCGACGGCCGCCCGCTGTGGCTGTACCAGGCGCCGTTCAAGGTGCGCGCTGCGGGCTGAGTGGCGCGGCGCGCGGGGCTTCCCGCATGCGGGTGCTTTCGGGTGGAAGCTGGTGCGCCGCTGCGAAGCAAAGCGTGATGCCCAGCCCACGCCCGTCCAGCCCTTCGCTCACCTCGATCGTGGCCGCATGCAGGCTGGCAATGCGCGCCACCAGCGACAGGCCGATGCCGCTGCCGCGCCCCGGTGTGCCCGGCACGCGGTAGAAGCGGTCGAAGATGCGCTCGCGCTCGGCGGTGGGCACGCCGGGGCCGTCGTCGCGCACGCTGAGCACCACGCCGACACGCTCCTGCACCGCCTGCTCGCGGCACACGATCTCGATGCGCGCCCCGGCGCCCGCGTAGCGCAGCGCGTTGTCGAGCAGGTTGCGCAGCAGCACGCCGACCGCGTCCACGTCGACCTTCGCGCTGCAGGGCTCGGCGTGCAGCAGCAGCCGCTGGCGGGCGGCTTGCGCGGTGCTGTCGTAGTCGCGCACCACCAGCGAGACGATCTCGTGCAGCGCGACCACGGGCTGCGTGTTTGGTGACTTCACGGCGTCGAGGCGGGCCAGGTCGAGCAGCTGCTCGGTCAGGCGTGCGGTGCGCTCGATGCCGCAGATCAACGGCGCAAGCGATGCGCGGCTCTCTTCCAGCGTGCCGGCCGATTGCACCAGCTGGGCCTGGGCCATCTGCGCCGCCAGCGGCGTGCGCAGCTCGTGCGCCGCGTCGGCGAGGAAGCGCCGCTCGCCCTGCAGCGCCGACTCCAGCCGCAGCAGCAGCGCATTGAACGACTCGACCAGCGGCTTCACCTCGGAGGGCAGCTTGTGCTCCGGCAGCGGGCTCAGGTCGAGCGGGGTGCGCGCCAGCAGCGCGGCGCGCGCCGCCTCCACCGGCGCCAGCGACCAGCAGATGATCAGCCAGGTGACGCCGCCCAGCAGCGCCATCAGCAGCAACACCGTGCCGATGCTGGTGCTCAGCCACAGGCTGAGCAGACTCAGCAGCTGCGGCTGCGACTTGCCGATCTGCACCTGGATCTGGCCGCTCGCATCGCTGAGGGTGTAGACGCGCCAGTCGATCCCATCGACCACGGCCTGGCCGAAGCTTTCGGGTTTGTCGAACTGCAGCGGCACCCAGGGCGTGGTGGGCGAGCCGGTCGAGCGCAGCACCAAGCGGCCGTTGCTCAGCCAGACCTGGTAGCTCATCAGTTCGGGTTGGTGGTGAATCTGCGGCGGCAGGCTGTAGATCGGTTCGCTCGAGACCGCCGGCAGCACGGCCGGCATCGACACCAGGATCTGCTGGCCCACCGCCTGCATCGACGCGTCCCAGCGGCTGGTCTGCTGGCTCGACATCAGCATCGCCTGGCAGGCAAACCACACGGCACAGAAGCCGAGGATGGCGAGCATCAGGCCCAGCAGCAGGCGGATGCGCAGCGAGCTGGCCTTGATGAGCGTCATGACGGCGCCCCCAGGCGGTAGCCATGGCCGTGCACGGTCACGATGAGGTCGTCGCCCAGCTTGCGGCGCAGCTGGTGCACGTACACCGCCACGGTGTTGCTCTCGATTGCGCTCTCGCCGCCGTAGACCGCCTCTTCGAGCTGCGGGCGGGTGACGACGCGCCCGCTGCGCTCCATCAGCGCCAGCAGCGTGCGGTACTCGTGCAGGCTGAGCGACACCGGGGCCTCGTCGCGCGTCACGCTGCGGGTGGCCGGGTCGAGCCGGATCGATCGCAACACCAGCACCGGCGACACGCGCCCCTGCGCGCGCCGCAGCAGCGCGCGCAGGCGGGCGGCCAATTCGTCGGGTTGGAAGGGCTTCACGAGGTAGTCGTCGGCGCCGGCATCGAGCCCAGCGATGCGGTCGCTCAACTGGTCGCGTGCGGTCAGGATGATCACCGGCGTGGTGTCGTAGCGCTCGCGCACGCCGCGCAGCACCGACAGGCCCGAGCCGCCGGGCAGGCCCAGGTCGAGCAGCACGGCGGCGTAGGCGTGGTCGCACAGCGCCAGCCGCGCGGCTGGCGCATCGGCCGCGCGGTCGACGCGGTAGCCCGCGCGCTCCAGGCCGGTGGCCAGCGCATGGGCGAGCATGGTGTCGTCTTCGACCAGCAGCAGTTGCATCACGCCAGTGTGCCTGGGCGGCATTAATAACTTTTTAACGACGGCTGTTCAGCATTGGCCTGTCTGTGAACTGCAGGGAGTTGCCATGAACCCATCGATTGCTGGCGAGATCGCCCCGAGCGAGCACTACGCCGCCGCCTACTTCAGCGAATGCTTCATCGACGAACTGGCGCGCGCCGCGTGGCGCGACCCGGTGCAGTACCGGCGCGAGCTGCTGCCCGGCAGCTCGCGCCTGCGGCGGGTGCTCGACGAGGCGGCGCGCATCTCGGGCTGGAGCCGCCCGCTGCCGGCCGGGCATGCGCGCGGCATCGCGCTCAGCGCGGCCCAGGGTGCGGTGGCCGCGCACGTGGCCGAGATGTCGTTCGACGACCACGGCGCCTCGCGGGTGCACCGCATCGTCGCCGTCATCGACTGCGGCGTGACGGCGCTCGCCGAGACCGCACGCCAGCGCCTGCAAGACAGTCTGCGCGCCCGTTGGAGCTCGGCCGACCCGGCGCCGCAGCTCGATGTGCGCCTGCTGGCCAGCGACGGGCCGACAGGCAACGCCGACGCGGCCGAGGCCGGGTTGGCGCCCGCGATGGCCAACGCCCTGGCGGTGCTCAAGGGCCGCGTGGGTCGCGAAAGGCTGCCGGCATGAAGCGCGGCCCAGGCTTTTCATTCGGCACGATGATGGTTTGGGCGCAGCGGCGGCACGCGCAGCGGCTGGCTGAACTGGAGGCGCCTGCACCGGCCGATGCCGACGCGCAGGGCGCTCACACGCTGGCGGCGGCCCGCATGAAGGTTCAGAAGACGAAGGGCACGAAGCGCTTGCTCGTCTTCATGTAATCGGCGTAGGCCGCGCCGAAGTGCTGGCGGCACTCGGCTTCGTCGCGCAGCGCGGTGAGCAGCAGCGCGATGCTCGCCACGCCCATCAACGCGCTGCTGGGCCACGACAGGTCCTTCAGCCACGCGCCCCAGTTCAGGAACAGCAGCGCCGCATACATCGGGTGGCGGATGTAGCGGAATGCGCCGGTGGTCACCAGCGCCGAGGTCTTCTCGAACCCGAACAGCTCGGCGTCTCTGCGTTCGGTGCCGGGCCGGCCGATCGCCTGCAACAGGCGCACCGCGTGGACGGCTAGCGCCGCCGAGCCCGCCAGCAGCGCCCACGAGACCAGCTGGCGCGGCGAGAACGGGTCGAGCGTCCACGACGGGAAGTTGAGCAGCACCAGCGCCAGCATGCATTCCCACGCGATGAAGCGGTAGAAGCCGTGCGAGCGCGGGTTCAGCAGCGCGCGGCGCGAGACGTAGACGAAGAAGGCGCTGCCTGCGCAAAAGAGGGCCAGGGGGATCATGGGGTGGGTTCGGGAGCCGGCTCGAGCGCGGTGTGCGCGGCATCAGAGTGTGCCGCCGCGGTGGGCTCGTGACCATGGACGAAAGTGGCCTTGACGCGCCGGGACAGGTGGAAGTAGCTGCCCCAGATGCCGAAGACCATCAGGCTGCGCATCAACTCGCCCCAGTCCTTGCCCGTGACCTTGGTCGCAGCCGCCGGGATGGCCTGCATCAGCGCGATGTCGATGACTTGCATCAGCGCGTAGGCGCCGAGCAAGGCGATGTACAGGCGCGGCGCACCGCGCCGCTTCTGGAAGAACAGCACCAGCAACAACAGCGAGAACACCAGGTAGCCCAGGTTGGCTGCCAGTTCGAACAGCAGCGTCGGTGCCCACAGCGCGTGGTAGGCCGCGCCGCCCACGGTCGTCAGCTGCGACCAGCTGTCTGCCGCGTACGACGGCAGCAGCTCCTTCAGGCCGACCAGCAGCCGGATCGGCGCCACCACCACGCCGATCGCCGGCAGGATGAGCCAGCCGCCGATGCCCTGCAGGTGACGCGTGACGGCCTCGGGCGGCACCGCCGGCGGGTCGTGCCGGTACAGCTTGGCTGCCAGCCAGGCGAAGCCCGCCAGCAGCAGCACGCCGACCAGGGCGATCGACCAGTTGAACCGGTCCAGGCCGCTCAGCGCCGGTGCGGCCGGTACGTTGTCGTGCTTGTAGAGGACGTAGTTGACGACGTCGCGCGCGCGGTCGAGGTTGGCCGCATAACGGGCGGTATCGGCAGGCACCACGTGGTCGGCGCGGGAGCGAAAGCTGTCGACCAGCAAAAGCACCTGCTTGCTCTCGGACGCCTGCCGCTCGAACTCGAAGCTCGCGTCTTCGACCCGGGTCTTCTCGGTCTTGGTGTCCCAGGCTTCCGGCAGCCGCACTTCGGTGGTGTGGGTGAGGCTCACCGGGTGGGCCAGCGCCAGCGGGCTGACGCGGATGGATTCGCGCGGGCTGCGCAGGTACTCGTCGACCTCGGGCACGTAGATGCCGGCTTCGAGGCGCTTGCGTTCTTCGGCGCGTTTCCAGAAGTCGTTGATCAGGTAGTGCTCGGTGACCGTCAGGCGGTTGTCGTTCTCGTCTTCCTGCACGCTCATCGGCGCCCCGAGCGTCAGCTTGGGGTAGTAGTGCGCGTAGAAATTCAGGTAGCGCTTCTGCAGGTCTTCGCGGTTCTCGGAGTTGAGCGTTGCGCGCAGGGCTTCGGCGCTCGCGCCCTGCACGACGGTGGTGACGGTGTAGCGCACCGGCCGGTCGAAGCCGTCCTGCGCCTCGAACAGGCTGTGGATGGACCGTTTGGACAGCGCGTCGCTGTCATTCGCCATCGGTGCGAGGTCGCGCGTGGTGTCGTCGACCACCAGGGCGGCTTCGTAGTCGGGCTGGTACAGGTGCGCGAGGTCGCCTTTTTGAGGCGCACGGGTGGGGTCGATCCAGTAGCTGCGGCCGTCGAGGGTGGCACGCACCAGCACGTGGTTGAAGGCAGACGGCGTCGGCTGCAGGTCGCGTATGCCGCGCCGCAGCGAGGTGTGCACCAGGGCCGCGCGCGCGTCGATGCCCAGCGCCCGAAGCAAGGTCATGGTCAGCAGCGACTTGTCCTTGCAGTCGCC
>Ga0302291_10000551_pt1 | contig 10998 bp, 10 predicted proteins | sample III_Fen_N1_4_FD_194548 | JGI IMG/M metagenome (GOLD analysis project Ga0302291, IMG submission 194548) | Peat permafrost microbial communities from Stordalen Mire near Abisko, Sweden - III_Fen_N1_4 | ecosystem: Environmental > Terrestrial > Soil > Wetlands > Permafrost | place: Sweden: Abisko... | reverse complement strand
GCGTTCGCCAACGGCGTCGCGCTCGCCGCCGACGAGTCCTTCGTCGCCGTGGCCGAGACCGCCGCGCGCACCGTCGTACGACGATGGCTCACCGGTCCCCACGCCGGAGCCCGTGACAACCTGGTCACCGACCTCCCCGGCTATCCCGACAACATCGCCCGCGGCAGCGACGGGCTGATCTGGGTCAGCATCGCCTCGCCGCGCGACCCGGTGGTGGAGAGCCTGCAGTCGGCGCCGATGTGGATCCGCAAGGCGGTCACCCGGATCCCGGAGGCCGTCCAGCCCAAGCCGAAGCGCACGGTCCGGGTGCAGGCCTACGACGACAGGGGGACGCTGGTCCACGACGTCGACGTGAGCACCGACCGCTACCACATGGTGACCGGCGTGCGGGAGCACGACGGACGCGTCTGGCTCGGCTCGCTGCAAGAGCCGGCGATCGCGGTGGTCGACCTGTGAGGCACGGCGCCGATCCGGCCCGCCGTACCCCTGACGTCTAGACTCGGCGCACATCGACCGGTCGGACGAGAGGGCGTTGATGGGACTGCTGGAGCGGGTCACCGGGCCTGGCGACCTCCGCGACCTCACCGACGACCAGCTCACCACGCTGGCCAGTGAGATCCGCGACGAGCTGGTGCGCACCTGTGCCCCTCGCGGCGGCCATCTCGGCCCCAACCTGGGCGTGGTCGAGCTCACCCTCGCCATCCACCGGGTCTTCGACTCGCCGCGCGACCGGGTCGTCTGGGACACCGGCCACCAGGCCTACGTCCACAAGATGCTGACGGGTCGCGCCACGCAGTTCGACACGCTGCGCACCGAGGGTGGCCTGTCCGGCTACCCCAGCCAGCACGAGTCCGACCACGACGTCGTCGAGAACTCCCACGCCTCGACCTCGCTGTCCTACGCCGACGGGTTGGCCAAGGCCTTCGCCCTGCGCGGCGAGGACCGCTACGTCGTAGCCGTGATCGGTGACGGCGCTCTGACCGGCGGCATGGCCTGGGAGGCGCTCAACAACATCGCGGTCGGCAAGGACCGCAAGCTCGTGATGGTCGTCAACGACAACGGACGGTCCTACATGCCGACCGTCGGCGGTCTCGCGACCCACCTCGCCTCGTTGCGCACGAACCCCCGCTACGAGGAGGTGCTCGACGCCGTCAAGAGCCGCCTCAACAAGGTGCCGGGGGTCGGGCCGGCCGTCTACGACGCCCTCCATGCGATGAAGAAGGGCATGAAGGACGCCCTGGCCCCGCAGGGGATGTTCGAGGACCTCGGCCTGAAGTACGTCGGTCCGATCGACGGCCACGACCGCCATGCCGTCGAGCAGGCACTGGCCCAGGCCAAGCGGTTCGGCGGCCCGGTGATCGTCCACGTGATGACCCACAAGGGCTTCGGCTACGACCCGGCCGAGCGCAACGAGGCCGACCAGTTCCACCAGATCGGCGCCTTCGACGTGGAGACCGGCGAGGCCCGGCCGGGCGGTCGGATCTGGACCGACTTCTTCTCCGAGGAGATGGTCGCGCTCGGCGCCGAGCGTCCGGACATCGTGGGGGTCACGGCCGCGATGCTCTACCCCGTCGGCCTCGACCGCTTCGCCGCGGCGTACCCCGAGCGGATCTTCGATGTCGGCATCGCCGAGCAGCACGCCGTCACCAGCGCTGCCGGCCTGGCGATGGGCGGCATGCACCCGGTGGTCGCCATCTACGCGACGTTCCTCAACCGGGCGTTCGACCAGGTCCTGATGGACGTCGCGCTCCACCGCTGCGGCGTCACCCTCGTGCTCGACCGCGCCGGCGTCACCGGCACCGACGGCGCCAGCCACAACGGCATGTGGGACCTCTCGATCCTCCAGGTGGTGCCAGGGCTGCGGATCGCCGCTCCCCGTGACGGTGCCCGGGTCCGTGAGCTCCTGCGCGAGGCGGTGGCGATCAGCGACGCCCCCACCGTGGTCCGCCTGCCCAAGGGCGCGCCGCCCGACGACATCGAGGCCGTCGACCGGGCAGGGGTCTGTGACGTGCTCGTACGCCGCGGGGCCAAGGACGTGCTGGTCGTCGGCGTCGGCTCCATGGCCACGGTCGGGGTCGAGGTCGGAGAGCGGCTCGCCGCCCAGGGCATCGGTGTGACGGTCGTCGACCCCCGCTGGGCCAAGCCGCTCGACCCCGCGCTGGTGGGCCTCGCCCGCGACCACCGGCTGGTGGTGAGCATCGAGGACAACGGACGCGTCGGCGGCGTCGGCGCGGCGCTGCTCCAGCTGCTCAGCGACGAGTGCGTCACCACGCCGTTCTCCCTCCACGGGATCCCGCAGGAGTTCCTGCAGCACGCCGAGCGTCAGGCGATCCTCGACCGGATCGGCCTGAACGCCCAGACCATCGCCCGGGGCATCGTCGAGCGCCTCGCCGCCGACGAGTCCCTCTCCGCCGAACAGGTCCCGCAGCAGCACTGACGCCCCGTGGTCCGCGGTGCCATCCTGGGGGCGACCCCTGGGAGGTGCGGCATGAGCGAGGACCCGGTCTCCGACGTGATGTGGATGGTCCGGGGCGCTTGGGTCACGATGTCGATCCGTGCCGGCTGTCGGCTGGGCGTCTTCGACCACCTGGTCGAACCGCGGTCGGCCGCCTGGCTGGCCGAGGCGACAGCGTCGGACGTCGATGCGCTGACGCGGCTGCTGCGGGCCCTGACCGAGGCCGGGCTCCTGGAGGCCCGCGACGACGGCAGCTACGTCGACTCGGACCTCGGGACGACGCTGACCGAGGGCCACCCGAGCAGTCTCCGCAGCCTGGCGCTGATGCAGAGCTGGCTACCGAACGTCGCGACGTGGAACCACCTCGACGACGCCGTCCGCACCGGCGCGAGCGTCTACGAGCGCGTCAACGGCTCGCCTCCCTGGGAGCACCTCAGTGCGCACCCCGAGCAGGAGGTCGAGTTCAACCGCGCCATGGCACGACGAGCCGACGGCCAGGTCGCTGCGATCGTGGCCGGGATCGACCTCGCGCAGACGGAGACCGTCGTCGACGTCGGCGGCGGGCGCGGCGCGATGCTGGCCGGCGTACTCAGAGCCTGGCCGCGTCTGACCGGCGTGGTCGCCGACCGTCCCGACGTGGCGGCGGAGGCCGACGCCGCGTTCGCCGAGGCCGGCCTGAGCGACCGGGCGCACGGCGTCGGTGGTGACTTCTTCCAGTCCGTCCCCTCCGGGGCCGACGTCTACTTCCTCGCCAACGTCCTGCACGACTGGGACGACGGCGACTGCCTGCGGATCCTGCGGACCGTGCGCAGCGCCATGGATGCGGAGAGCCGGCTGGTGCTGGTCGAGCGGCTGCTCGGCGTACCCGGGCGCACGGCCACCGAGTCACGGGACCTGGCGTTCGTCGACCTCCACATGCTCGTCATGTTCGGCGCCCGTGAGCGCACGATGGCGGAGTACGACGCGCTGCTCGCGGAGGCCGGCTTCGCCCCCGCCGAGCTGATCGGGCCCGGGATGTCGTGGAACCTCGTCGGGACCCGCCCCGCTGGTTCGTCGGTCGAGCGAAGGTGAGACTCCTGACCGGGTGCGCGCGCCCTCGGCCGCGGCGTACCGACGGAATAGGCTGGGCTACGGGAGCGCTACCCGCTGGTAGTCCCGCAACAGAGAGGTTCCCGTGCCCGATCCTGACCGTCTGGTCCACATCGTCGACGACGTACCCGAGCTCGAAGGTCTGACCGAGCTCGCGATGGTGCTCGTCCTCGACGGGTTCCTCGACGCCGGCAACGCCGCGGCGATCGCCGCCCGCCACCTGGTCGAGCAGTCCGGTGGGGGTCGCGTGGTCGCCACCTTCGAGGTCGACGAGTTCCACGACTACCGGGCCAGGCGCCCGGCGATGTCGTTCATCCGCGACCACTACGAGCAGTACGACGCTCCCCGGCTGGTGGTGCGCCTGCTCGACGACGCCAGCGGCGTGCCCTACCTCCTGCTCGCGGGCCCGGAGCCCGACAACCGCTGGGAGGCGTTCGCGGTCGCGGTGCGGCAGGTCGTCGAGCGCTTCGGCGTCACCCGCGTGATCGGGATGGGCGCCGTCCCGATGGCGGTACCGCACACCCGCCCGATCGCGGTCACCCACCACGCCAACAACCCCGACCTCCTGTCGGGTGACAGCCCGTGGCGGGGCGAGCTGCGGATCCCGTCCAGCGCCCAGGCCCTCGTGGAGCTGCGGCTGGGGGAGTGGTCGCACGACGCGATGGGCTTCGTGGCCCACATCCCCCACTACCTCGCCCAGCTCGACTACCCGCAGGCGTCGGTGTCGCTCCTCGAGCACGTCGAGCGCGCGGCGATGGTGGCCGTCGACCTGAGCGACCTGCGCGAGGCGTCGGACGCCCGCGACGAGGAGGTCACGACCTACCTCGCGAGCAACACCGAGGTCGCCGAGGTCGTGCAGGCGCTCGAGCAGCAGTACGACGCGTTCCAGCGCGCCGAGCAGGAGGGCAACAGCCTCCTCGCCGAAGACGAGCCGATCCCGACGGGAGAGGAGATCGGCCGCCAGTTCGAGCAGTTCCTGGCCGGTCTCGACACGCCGGAGGGCGACGCCTGATGCCGTCGTCCGCCGCGGAGCTCGTGGAGCTCCTCGACATCGAGACCCTCGACACCGACCTGTTCCGCGGTCGCAGCCCCGACACCGACCGGCAGCGCGTCTTCGGTGGCCAGGTGGCGGCACAGGCGCTGATCGCCGCGATCCGCACCTCGGAGGAGGGCCTCGACGTGCACTCGATGCACGCCTACTTCCTGCGCCCCGGTGACACCACGATCCCGATCATCTACGACGCGGAGCGGATCCGTGACGGCCGCTCCTTCGAGACCCGGCGGGTGGTGGCGCGCCAGCACGGGCAGCCGATCTTCTACCTCACGGCGAACTTCCAGCGGCCCGAGGAGGGCTTCGACCACCAGGACGCGATGCCCGAGGTGCCGACGCCCGACGAGGGGCTGACGTTCGCCCAGATCGCGCACCGCCGCACCGGTGACCCCGACGCCGGCGTCGAGTTCGCCAAGGAGTGGGCGGCCCTCGACACCCGCTACCTCGGCAACTCCGTCCACCCGGGACACACCCACCTGCAGGAGGACACCGATCGGCCTGCCCGCGCGCAGGTCTGGATCCGGGTCGACGGCGACCTCGGCGAGGACCCCGACCTGCACGTCGCGGCGTTCACCTATGCCAGCGACCTGACCCTGCTCGGGGCGGCGCTCGTACCGCACGACGTGGAGATCGGCTCCCCGCAGCTGATGCCTGCCTCCCTCGACCACACGATCTGGTTCCACCGGCCGTTCCGGGCCGACCGGTGGTGGCTCTACGACCAGTGGTCGCCGTCGGCCAGCGGCGCGCGCGGACTGTCGCTCGCGCGGGTCTTCACCGAGGACGGCCGGCTGGTCGCCACAGTGGCCCAGGAGGGCCTGATCCGCCAGCGCACCCGCTGAGCCATCCGCCGTACCCCCGCAACGTCATACGAACGGTGGCTTCTAAGGCTCAGCTCGTATGACGTCCTGCGCAAGATCGAGGCAGTAGAACACCAGCCAGCCACGCATGGCCTCGGGCACCTCGTGGTACGCCGGGACCTCGACGAAGCCGAGGCTGCGGTAGAGCGCGATCGCCTCGGTCTGGCGGACGCTCGTGTCCAGGTACATCCGGCGGTAGCCGGCAGCCCTGGCCCGCTCCACCACTGCCTCCGCGAGGGCCTGGCCCACGCCTCGGCTTCGGGCCACCGGAGCCACGAACATCCGCTTCATCTCGCACGACTCGTCGTCGAGCCGCTTCGACCCCGGGGGTTCCGCGTAGGCCAGACTGCGCTCATGGACGACGGCCTCACCTTCCGGTTGCTCCGGGCGGACGAGTGGGCGGGGGCGATGACGCTGGTCGCCAGGTCGTTCCACGCTGAGCCCTTCTCGGCCGCCCTGTTCGGGGATGCGCCCCTCCTGCGGTTCGCGCAGGCCCACCGGTTCTACCAGGCTCTTCCGTGGTACGGCGCGGACCGCAACCTGGGTGCCTTCCTCGACGACGTCCTGGTGGGCCTGTCCCTGGGGTCCCCGCCCGGGGGCTGCCACGTCTGCGAGCACGTCGACCCGGAGCGGCCGCCCGCGGACCCCGCGGAGCACGCCGAATGGGTCTTCGAGGTCAACACCCAGCACGCTCACGCCGACCAGGGCAGCCATGCGTGGGTGAGCCGCCTCGTGGTCGACCCCGCGCTGCAGGGGTCCGGACTCGGCCGTGCCCTGATCGCCGGGACACTCGAGGGTTTCCGCACTGACCACGGACCGGCCCGGGTCCTGCTCGAGTGCCAGCCACACCGCGAGTCGTGGTACCTCGGCTGTGGGTTCGCGCGGGTCCGCAGGTTTCCCGACCCGGGACAGCCGGACTGTCTCCTGATGCGCGTCGACCTCGACGCTCGCCACTGAGCCGTCGACCGCCGTTCGGACCCCGAGGGCTCAGGCCCGAGGGCTCAGGCCCCGTGGGTCCGGCCGACGAGGTGGGGTGCGCCGCTCTTCGGTGAGGTCAGGGCGAACGCCAACCCGTCGTCGTACGTCGCGACGCCGAAGGCGACCGTGCCGGGCAGGAAGATCGGCTTCTTGAAGGCCACGTCGACGGTGACGGCGTCGGGCAGGCGGTTCTCGACCGCCGCGACGCAGCGGGCCAGGCTCCACATGCCGTGGGCGATCTGGCGCTTGAAGCCGAGCGCCTTGGCGGTCAGCGGGTAGAGGTGGATCGGGTTGTGGTCGCCCGAGACCGACGCGTAGCGCCGGCCGAGGTCGCCCGCCAGGCGCCAGGTCACCCGACCCGGTGGGATCTCGCGCGGTCCGGTGTCGGCCGCCGTCGATGCCTCGGTGGCCGAGCTCGTCGAGTCCCCCCGCCGTAGGTACGTCGACGTGCTCTCCCACACCACCTGTCCGCCCGCGTCGACGCTGGTGACGACGTCGACCGTGCGGCCCTTCGGGTGGGGGCGTACCTCGTCCGCCCGGGTCGTCACGGTGACCGTCTCGCCGACCTGCACCGGGCGGTGCCCGGTGATCGAGTTGGACAGGTGGACCGCGCCGACCGCCGGGAACGGGAAGCTCGGGTCGGTGAGGATCGCCATGTGCAGCGGGAAGGCGAGCACGTGCAGGTAGGTCAGCGGCACGGCGTCCTTGACCGGGAAGCCGCACACGCCGGCGTACGCCGTGACGGGGGGCCGCTCGATGGTCACCGCCGGTCGCGAGAAGGCGAGCCCGTCGAAGTCCCCGGACTTGCGGATGCCCGGCAGCTGGTTGACCAGCGGGATCGACGGGAGCGCGGCCCTGAGCAGCGTCGTGACCCCACCCGGGTCGCCGTGCACGATCCGGACCTCGTTGGTCGAGCCTGCCGAGTCCATCAGGCCCCCAGCATCATCTGACCGCAGACCCGCACCACGTTGCCGTTCACGGCCGTCGAGGCGGGGTGGGCGAACCAGGCGATCGTCTCGGCGACGTCGACCGGCTGGCCACCCTGGCTCATGGAGTTCAGCCGGCGGCCGACCTCGCGGGTGGCGAACGGAACCGCGGCGGTCATCTTGGTCTCGATGAAGCCCGGCGCCACCGCGTTGACGGTGATGCCCTTCCTCAGGTCGCTCTGGAGCGAGTCGACGAGGCCGATCACCCCCGCCTTGGAGGCTGCGTAGTTGGTCTGGCCCATGTTGCCGGCGATGCCGGCGATGGAGGCGACCCCGATGATCCGGCCGTTGTCGTGGACGAGGCCCTGGGCGAGCAGCTCGGCGGTGATCCGCTCGGGCGCGACCAGGTTGACGTTCAGGACCGAGTTCCACCGGTCCTCGTCCATGTTGGCCAGGCGCCTGTCGCGGGTGATGCCGGCGTTGTGGACCACGATGTCGACGCCGCCGTGGGCCGTGGTGAGGTGCTGGGCGATCCGCTGGGGGGCGTCCTTGGCGGTGATGTCGAGGGTGAGGTAGTCGCCGCCTAGCTCCTTGGTCAGCGTGATCAGGTCACTGGCTGCCTGCGGGACGTCGACCCCGACGACGGTCGCGCCGTCGCGGGCCAGCACCCGCGCGATCTGCTCCCCGATCCCACGGGCTGCGCCGGTGACGAGGGCGACCTTGCCGGCCAGCGGACGCTGCCAGTCGGGCTCCTCGGCGGGCTTGGTGGCCGACGTACCGATGCGCACCACCTGACCGGAGACGTACGCCGACTTCGGCGACAGCAGGAAACCCAGCGTCGACCCGGTCGCGCCCTCCGCGCCGGCGGCGACATAGACCAGCTGGGCGGTGCCGCCACGGCCGACCTCCTTGCCGAGGCTGCGGGTGAAGCCCTCGAGCGCGCGCTGCGCGACGCGCTCCTTGCCCGTGACCTGCTCCGGGGGAGCGCCGAGAACGACGAGGCGCGCACAGCGCTGGAGGCTCCGCATCAGGGGGGCGAAGAAGTCGCGCAGCGCGACCAGGGCGCTCGGGTCCGTCAGCCCGGTCGCGTCGAAGACCAGACCCCGGTAGCGGGTGTCCGCCTCCGTGGTCGTCACGGTCTCGATGTCGAGGGTGTTCAGGATGCCGGGCAGGTGCTCGACGAGGCGGCCCGCACCGCCGACGACGACGGTCCCGTCCACCAGCGGTGACCCCGCGACGTAGCGGTCGAGGGCGACCGGGTTGGGCAGCCCGAGGTTCTTCACCAGCAGCTGGCCGAGGGAGGAGGACACGAAGTCCTGGTAGCGGTCCGTCATGACGTCCTTCGGTGGTCGAGCGTGTCGAGACCATCATGTAACTCGATGTGTAACTCATCGTCCACACTTCGTGACGTGGCGCTCATTGCATTGGTGGTCCACGCAGGAACGGTCAGGATGGGCGGTATGAACCAGCAGACCCGTCGCGTCGCCGTGCTCGGCGGCAACCGCCTCCCGTTCGCCCGGTCCAACAGTGTCTACGTCGACGCCTCCAACCAGGAGATGCTGACCGCGGCGATCGACGGGCTCGTCACCCGCTTCGGGATCGAGGGCGAGCGGATGGGCGAGGTGGTGGCCGGCGCCGTCCTCAAGCACTCCCGTGACTTCAACCTGACCCGGGAGTCCGTGCTGGGCTCCAAGCTCGCACCCGAGACGCCCGCCACCGACCTCCAGCAGGCCTGCGGCACCGGTCTGCAGGCCGCGGCGATCGTGGCCGACAAGATCGCGCTCGGCACCATCGAGGTCGGGATCGCCGGTGGCACCGACACCACGTCCGATGCTCCGGTCGCGATCAGCGACAAGCTGCGCAAGAAGCTGATGAAGGTCAACGCCGCCCGCGACACCAAGGGCAAGCTGACCGCTCTGGCCCAGATCCGTCCGGGCGACATCGGGCTGTCCATCCCGCAGAACGGCGAGCCCCGGACGAAGATGTCGATGGGCGAGCACGCCGCCCTGACCGCGCTGGAGTGGCGGGTCACCCGCGAGGACCAGGACGAGCTCGCGGCTGCGTCCCACCAGCACCTGGCCGCGGCGTACGACGAGGGCTTCCTCGACGACCAGCTCACGCCGTTCCGCGGGCTGGAGCGCGACCAGAACCTGCGTCCCGACTCGTCGGTCGAGTCGCTCGCCCAGCTCAAGCCGGTCTTCGGCAAGGGCGAGGGCGCGACGATGACGGCCGGCAACTCCACGCCGCTCACGGACGGTGCGTCCGCCGTCCTGCTCTCCTCGGAGGACTGGGCCGCCGAACGCGGGCTCGAGCCGCTGGCGTTCCTGGTCGACCACGAGACCGCCGCCGTCGACTTCGTGCACGGGAACGAGGGGCTGCTGATGGCGCCGGCGTACGCCGTCCCGCGGCTGCTCGCGCGCAACGGCCTCACCCTGCAGGACTTCGACTTCTACGAGATCCACGAGGCGTTCGCCTCGCAGGTGCTCGCGACGCTGAAGGCGTGGGACGACCCGGTGTTCTGCAAGGAGCGCCTGGGCCTCGACTCCGTGCTGGGTGAGATCGACCGGAGCAAGCTCAACGTGCACGGCTCGTCGCTCGCGGCCGGACACCCGTTCGCCGCCACCGGCGGCCGGATCCTCAACGTCGCCGCCAAGCTGCTGGCGCAGAAGGGCTCCGGCCGCGCGTTGATCTCCATCTGCGCCGCCGGCGGCCAGGGCGTCACGGCGATCCTCGAACGCTGACTCTCACCCGGGGTCGAGCCCTGTCTCGAGAGAAAACGCGGAACAGATCGCCCTCCCGGACGGTCCGACCGCGATTTGTTCCGCGTTTTCCGCCCTTTCAGCCCTGGGCCATGGCGACGGCGGAGGTGAGCAGTAGGGCCTTCACCTGCTCCGCACCGATCCGCCCGACCTGCGGTACGCCGGGGGAGGGCTCGTCGATGACGAGCCCGACCCGCGCGAGCTGGAGACCGCCGAGGCCCGTGGCGTAGAGCGTGTTCGCGAGCAGGACCGGGTCCTCGACCGTGAACACGCCCGCCTCCACCCCCGCCTCGAGCGTGGCCCGGAGGGTGCCCAGGCACGCCGCGATCGCGCGGCCGAGCCGGAGCATCGCGCCCTCGGAGATCTCGTCGAAGAGCTCGGTCCCGGTACGCCGCATCAGGCTGTGCGCGCAGTCGACGAACGCCGGGTGCGCCACGCCGTAGTCGACGAACGCCGACACCAGGGCCGCAAGCTGGGTCCGCGGGGCCCTGCTTCCCGCGGCGGCGTCGGCGAGCGCGGCTGCGAGCTCATCGAGATAGCCGACCAGGGCGAGGGCGAACAGCTCCTCCTTGCCCGTGAAGTGCCGGTAGACGATCGCCCGGTTGATGCCCACGGCCCGGGCGATGTCCTCGATCTGCGCCTCGGCCACCCCGCGCTCGTCGAAGAGGGTCCGGGTCGCGGCGAGGATCGCGGTCTCGCGTGCACGGCGCCGCGCGGCGGTCGACGTACGACGCGGCGGGTGGGCCTGCTGGCTCGTCATGCCGGCATCGTACGACTGTGCAACTCGGTGTTGCACGACTGTCGCAGGACGCGCGGCGAGTGCCCTCGGCCCGGGTGACCGCCCTCACACCGGAGGCGACACCCCGGCGGGGTGGCCGGAACT
>Ga0302291_10000549_pt1 | contig 11015 bp, 7 predicted proteins | sample III_Fen_N1_4_FD_194548 | JGI IMG/M metagenome (GOLD analysis project Ga0302291, IMG submission 194548) | Peat permafrost microbial communities from Stordalen Mire near Abisko, Sweden - III_Fen_N1_4 | ecosystem: Environmental > Terrestrial > Soil > Wetlands > Permafrost | place: Sweden: Abisko... | reverse complement strand
CGCGTCCCGCGCACGCTCGGCCAGCGCCTGGGCCGCGTCCGCGGCCTGCGCCGCCGCCAGATCGGCATAAGCACCGATGTGCGTGGCCAGCAGGTGCGGCCGGGTGGCGATCAGGCGGATCAGCGGGTGGAACATGGCGTGGCGTGAGCTGGCTGGCGCTGGGGCGGCTGGCCTGGTCTGAGCGCTGAGGTCAGCGCTTGCGCGTCAGCAGGCTGACCAAAGCGGCCACTGCGGCACCGGCGGCCATCGCGATCAGCACCGACTTGACCGGTTCGTCCTGGATGTAGCCCACGGTGCGGTCACTGGCACGGCTGACCTGGCGGCGCACATCGTCGCTGGTGTGCTTGGCCTGCTCCAGACCGCGGCGCGTCAGGTCCTCGACCTTGGCGGCGGCGCGGCTGATCGAGCCCGGGGTCTGCTCGCGCAGGTCGTCGATGCTGTGGTGCAGTGCGTCCAGCGCACCGTTGGCGGCGCGGCGGGCGGCCGACAACGCGTCTTCGGCACGGCCGGCGGCGCGCTCTGCCAGGGCGTCGATTTGGCTGCTGTTGAGCGAGGTGGATTCGGACATGGTGGTGTTCCCTGATGGTTGGTGGGTGGCGTCAAGCGCAGCAGCGCTCTGCGCAGACAGGCTGCCTGCTGCGTTGCTGGCGGGGGATTGGGCTGAGCTCTGGCGCGACAAGGCCGGCGAGCTCATGACTTCTGGATCACGCTGAGCAGAAAGGTCGCCACGGCCATGATCACGAAGATGAAGAACAGCACCTTGGCGATGCCCACGGCGCCGGCGGCGATGCCGCCAAAGCCGAACACCGCGGCGATCAGCGCAATGACAAAGAAAACGACGGCGTAATGCAGCATGGCAATCTCCTGAGCGGGGTTGGCGGTGCCACCCGGGGCGGTTCGCAACGGGGATCGCTGCGATGTATTCACTGTAGGAGCGCGGCTTCACCGGGTCGACAAGCCGCTGCCGCAAAACGCTGTCAGTGCAGGTTGCGCGCTGCGGTAGGCCTAGACCTACAGTGCCGGCCGCCCGGCGGCGCAGCGCGCTGGCCGCCGCGGCCGGGACCATCCTCTACACTGCGCCGACCCGATGCTGCACCCAGGCCAAGTTCATGATTCGCGTAGTGATTGTTGATGACCACGCCATCGTGCGTGCCGGACTGCGGCAGTTCTTCGCCGACCAGGTCGACCTGCGCGTCACCGGCGAGGCGGCGAACGGCCGCGAAGCGCTGGACCTGGTGCGCGGTGGCGACCTGGACGTGGTGGTGATGGACCTGGGCATGCCCGACCAGAGCGGCGTCGACGCGCTGGCGGCGATCAAGGCGCGCGCGCCGGCGCTGCCGGTGCTGATCCTCAGCGGCTACCCCGAGGCGCACTACGCCACCACCTTGCTGCGCCAGGGCGCCAGCGGCTACCTGAACAAGGAGTGCGACCCGGAGGAGATCGTGAAGGCAATCCGCACCGTGTTCCGTGGCCGCAAGTACATCACCGCCGCGGTCGCCGAGCTGCTGGCCGACGGCCTGGGCCAGGACGGCGACAAGCCGGCGCACGAGCAGCTGTCGGAGCGCGAGTTCCAGGTCTTTCTGCGCCTGGCCAAGGGCGAGACCATCAGCCACATGGCCGACAGCATGGCGCTGTCGGTGAAGACGGTGAGCACCTACCGCACGCGGGTGATGGAGAAGATGAAGCTGGCGTCCAACAGTGACCTGACCTATTACGCGCTGAAGAACGGGCTGATCCAGTAAGGGCCGCAGCCCTGCCAGCGTGCCGGCTCAGGGCGCGCTGGCCGCAGCGCTGGCCGGCAGCGCGCCGACGCTGCGGGTGACGATCTGCTTGAGCACCGCACCCTCGGCCACCGAGCCGCTGCGGGTGCCGCCGCCGCGCGCCAGCTGTTCGCAGTCGGCCCGGTCGGCCGCTGCCACGCTGGCACAGCGGCGCAATGCGTTAGCCTGCAGCCGCTGCGCCGTCTCGCCGCTGTCCAGCCCGCCTCGGCGGGCCTCGGCCAGTGCCGCGTCGGCTTCCTTCAGGCAGGTCGCGCGGTCCTGCGCGCTGCGGCCGGCCAGGCAGACCGCGCGCTCTTGCCGATGGCGTTCGCCGGCCGCGGCCTGTGCGCTGCGGCGCGCCGCAGCGTCAGCGCCGCTGGCTTCGGACGGGCCGGCCGCGCTGACGCTGCCGGCCACCAGCCAGCCGCTGACGGCCAGCGCGGCGATGGCCAGCGCTGGCCGCCAGCCCGCTGCCTGAGGCTGGGCAGAGGCGCCGCGCTGATGTAGGTGCTTGTGCATGATTGGTTCCTGGTTGTGCGGCCGCGATCGCTGCCCTGTTTGTGTTGCTGCCTGTGTCGCTGTTCGTGCCGAAGCGCAGCGCCGCCGTCCAAGGCTGCGGCCAGCGCCTGAGGCGCGGCCAGGGCGGCGCGGTGTCAGCCGCGGTCTGGTTGCAGCGCGCCGTCGACCAGGCGCACCGCGTCGCCGACCTGGAAGGTCGGCTGGTCGTTGAAGTTCACCACCTCACGCACGCCATTGGCCAGGCGCACCACGACCTCGTAGTGGCTGCGCCGGCCCGACTTTTTCTCCACCTGGCGGCCCAGCAGCGCGCCGCCGACCGCGCCGGCCACGCCGGCTGCGGTGCGGCCGTCGCCCTTGCCGAACTGGCTGCCGATCACCGCGCCCAGCAGGCCGCCGGCGACCGAGCCGATGACGCCAGCATCGCCGTCGACCTCGATGCGGTTGACCGCTTCCACCGTGCCGCAGACGCTGCACGGCGCCACCGCATGAGGACGCGGTGCCACACCGCCTATCGCTTGCGCGGTGCTGGCGCTGACGCTGCGCTCGCCGCTGCTCAGCCTGGCCGTGGCGGCTTGCGCGCCGTCCAGCCGGTCGGCCGCCTGCACCGTGTAGGTCGCGCTGTAGTCACCCGGCGCGCCCTCGTGCAACAGCACGCGGCGGGTCGCCGCACCGGGCAGCATCACCGACACCCGGGCCCCCGGCGTGCCCTGCACCGCCAGGAACAGCGCGCTGCCGATGCGGTGCTCACCACCCGGGCTGACCGAAAAGCCGCTGATGCGCGGTGTTTGGTCACCGCCATCGGCCATCCTGGCGCCGAGCTGCAGCGGCTCGTCCAGACGCGCGGTGCCGACCTGGTTGCCGCGCCGCAGATTGGCCGAGACCAGCGCGTTCGGCGCGATGCGGTCACGCCGGTTGACGGTGTAGCTGCCCTGGTAGACACCGGGCGATGTTTCGGCCAGCAACAGCGCCCGCTGCGCGCCGTCGATCTGCAGCGAGGCCGCCGCCCCTGGCGTGCCCCAGAGCGTGAAGGCCAGCTCGGCGCCCGGCTCGATGCGGGCTATCGCCTGCACATCGAAGCCGCTGATCTGCGGCATGGTCTCGTTGCGGCTCTGCGCCCGCGCCTGGCCTTGTGCCTGGGCCTGGCCTGGCAGCAGCGCCGGCAGCGTGGCCAACGCGGCGCTGAGCGCCAGCACGGCGACTCGGTGAAGGGCAGGGCAGCGGAACATGGCGGTTTTCCTTTGAACGGGGGGCGGTGGCGGGCCGGCGCCTGTTGCGCGGCGCACCGGGCCTGATCTGCTGCACTGTCTGCGTCCTGGATTGCCGCTGCCGTCAGGCGCGAACGCGCTGGCTTGTAGGACACCGCCGCGACGCGCAGCGCCTGGCCGCGCGCCGTGGCGCGGCACCGGCCAGCCGCGCCGCTTGTCAGCCAGGTCTGACAAACGATACGGCGCTGCGCTGACAGCCATGCCAACGTGCCAGCGTCAGACTGCAGCGGCACCGCAGGGCCAGAGCGCCAGCGCGGTGCCCGCCGGCAGCCGCCGGTGGTCACTTGTGCCCAGGATCGCCACCATGAATTTCAAGCGTCTGTACCGCCCCGAGCTGCTGATGGCCGAAGTGCTGCGGCAGCCACGCCAGCCGACGCCAAGGCCCAGCGAGCGCGACCTGGCCTTGCTGCATGACCAGCAGCTGCGCAGCGCCTGCGGCTTCTGCACCACGCCCCAGCTCGCCAGCCAATTGCGGCGCCGGCTGATGCTGGTGCATGGCCTGCTGCCGTCGCAGCTGTGCCAGCTGGCGCCAGGGCGGCGCGGTCGCATGCAGTTTCATCGCCTGGTGCGGCAATGGCAGGCGCAGCGCGACCTGGCCGCACAGCTGCGCGGCCAGTGCTCGCCACTGGCCGGCGCCTGCATCGGCATGGCGCTGGGCGCCTTGCTGGCCACCGCCTGGCTGGTGCTGGACAGCGAATTGTCGGAACTGGCGCAGATCGGCATCGCCGGCGCCGTGGTGCTCGCCGGTGGCGCATTGGGCTGGGCCGGCATGGCGGCGACCGGCCGCCGGCTGCCTGGGCCACGCTTTGACCGCACCGTGCTGCGCCACCTGCGCGCGCGCCAGCATGCGGTGCTGGTGCACGGCGTGCCGCCGCATCAGCAGGCCGCGGTGCTGGGCTGCCTGCAGGACAACAGCCTGGTCTGGTGCGCCGAGACAGCGAACGCCATGAAACTGGGTTAGCTGGCTTAGCGGGGTCAGCGGCCGGCGCCGCACCGGCCGGCCAGAGCGCCAGCGCAGTCGGCACCGCCAGCCCCGCCGGCGCAGGCCATCACGCCTGCGTGTTCACCGGCACTGGCTCACCAACGCTCGTTGTAGCGCGCCTTGGCGCTGGCCACGCAGATCTCCTTGGCATCACCAGCCAGTGGTTCGCACTTCTCGCGCGCCAGCTTGTAGTCGGCCTTCATGTGTTCCTGCACCGCGGTGTCGGCCGCGGTGTTGAGCTTCTTGGCCAGCTTCAGATCGGACTTGGACTTGTCACGCGCGGTCTTGGCGGTGCGTACACACAAGTCCATCTCCTGGCCCTTGAGGTCGTCGCAGCGCTCCTTGGCCACCGCGTAGTCGGACTCGTACTGCGCCTGGTAGAGCTTGGCTTCGTCGGACGCGCTGCCGCTGAAATTGGCCTGCAGCTGCGCCAGTGCCACCTTCTCGTGGCCCTTGGCGCTCTCGACGCAGATGTCCTTGGCGTTGCCGCTCATGCTGTCGCAGCTGGTGTGCTCGGCCTTGTACACGGCCTGGATGTCTTCCTTGGCGCCGGCGTACACCGCCTTGGAGAAATTGCTGGCGAACGCACCGCTGGCGGCCAGCAACGCGGCGCCGGCGATGGCTGCGCGGACCAATTGGCGGCTGGCGGTGTGGTGAAGATGGGTCATGCTTGCTCCTGTGAACCTACAACGGTGTAGTGGTCAGCAGTGTGGTCTGCCTGCCGGCGCGCAGCAGCCGGTCAGCACCGCTTTCGGCTGTCGGAAATAACTGACAATGCGAGCGCACTAAGCCGCACGCCATCACGCCCGTCGGCGCCGCGCTGGCGGCGGACCCGACCCGGCTCAGCTCTGCCGCCAGGCTCAGCGATGCAGCGCCGTCAGCTGCTGCACCACCACCCGCACCGCGCCATCGGGCAGCTCAGCCAGCGCCAGCGCCTGGCCTGCCGGCAGCAGCCGCGCCTGCGGCAGCAAGGCCAGCGCATTGCCGGCGGCCGCGCTGTCGCGACACAGCACGATGGTCCAGTGCCGACCGTCGCGCTGCAGCCGCACGCTGGCCTGCGGCCAGTGCGAGGGCAGGCAGGGCGTGACCACCAGGCTGTCGTGCGACAGCACCACGCCGCACACCGATTCGACCGCCGCCCGCGCCAGCCAGCCGGCCGAGCCGGTGTACCAGCTCCAGCCGCCGCGCCCCACATACGGTGGCTGGGTGTAGATGTCACCGGCCATCACATAGGGCTCCAGCCCATAGGCTGCGCCGCGCGCCGGCTGCTGCCAGCGGTGCGCCGGGCTGAGCAGCGTGAACACCCGCCAGGCGGCGTCGGCCTGGCCCAGCCTGGCCAAGGCCATCAGGGCCCAGACGCCGGCGTGGTTGTACTGGCCGCCGTTCTCGCGCACGCCGCTCGGGTAGCTCTGGATGTAGCCGGCGCTAGGCCGCGCCAGCTGCAGCGGTGGGTCGAGCAGGCGCACCACGCCGGCCTCGCGGTCGATCAGCAGTGTGCTGGCGCTGGCCATCGCGGTGCGCGCGCGCTGCGCGTCACCGGCGCCGGTCAGCACCGCCCAGGCCTGGGCGATGAGGTCGATCTTGCACTCCGGGTTGGCGGCCGCGCCCAGCGGTGAACCGTCGTCGAAATAGCCGCGGCGGTACCAGGCGCCGTCCCAGCCGGCATCGTCCAGCGCGGTGGCCCAGCCGGCGCGCGCCTGTGCCCAGGCGGCGGCGCGGCCATGGTCACCGCGGCGGATGGCCAGCGGCAGCAGGCCGTCGACCACCGCGCACAGAAACCAGGCCAGCCACACCGATTCACCGCGGCCTTCGCTGCCGACGCGGTTCATGCCATCGTTCCAGTCGCCGGTGCCCATCAGCGGCAGGCCATGCTGGCCCAGGCGCAGGCTGTGGTCGATGGCGCGCGCCGCATGGTCGTAGACCGTGCCCCACTCAGCGCCGGGCAGCGGGGTTTCGTAGACATCCTCCTGGCCGGGCGGCACCGTCGCGCCCTGCAGATAGGGCACACGCTCGTCGGCCAACGCGCTGTCGCCGGTGCGCTGCAGGTACAGCGTCAGCGCGTAGGGCAGCCACAGCAGGTCGTCGGAGAAGTGCGTGCGCACGCCGGCGCCGCCGGGCGCATGCCACCAATGCTGCACATCGCCCTCGGGAAACTGGCGCGACGCGTTGAGCCGGATCTGCGCGGCCAGCAGCGCCGGCGCGCGGTCGACCATCGCCATCGCGTCCTGCAGCTGGTCGCGAAAACCGTAGGCACCACCGGCCTGGTAGAAGCCGGCGCGCGCCCACAGGCGGCAGGCCACGGTCTGGTAGGGCAGCCAGTGGTTGACCAGCGCGTCGAACGCCGGGTCGGGCGTGCTCACCACCACCGGCGCCAGCAACGCCGGCCACAGCGCGCGCTGCTCGCGCAGCCGCAGCGTCGGGTCGACGGCCCAGGCGCTTTGCAGCAGGCTGCGCGCGGCGTCCAGGCTGTCGGCATGGCCGAGCAGCACCGTCAGCTGCTGCCATTGGCCGGGCTGGGTGGTGAACTGGCAGGCCAGCGCGGCGCAGGGGTCCAGGCCGCTGCCATGTTGGCGGCCCAGACGCGCCGGCAGCACCGCCTGGCCGGCGGCGTCCAGCAGTTCGCGGCGGTCGCAGGTCCAGTCGTCGGGCGACAGCGTGATGGCCGGCGCGCTCGGCAGCACGGCCAGCGGCGGCGTCGGCGCAGCGCCAGCGCCAGCGCTGTCGGGCTGCGCGTCGGCGTCTATCGCCAGATCGCCGGGCTGCGTCGGCCGCAGCGTCAGGAACGCGGTGGCACCGCCGAAGCCGCCCAGCAGCTCGCGCTGGGTGGCCGCCAGCGCCAGCGCCGGCAGGCCGGGTGGCAGGCCGGCGCCAGCCTCGCCGGTGGTCCAGCGCAGCGGCTGCGTGGCCACCGACAGGCGGTCGGCGCGGCTGCCGCCCAGCGTCCATTCGGCCAGCGCAACCAGGCGCAGCCGGCGCGGCCGGCCCGCGGTCTGGCAAATGCCGACCTGCAGCTGCTTGATCGCCAGCGTCGCGTCCACACACCAGCTCAGCGTGATGTCCAGGCCGTCGATGCGCTGGCGCATCTGGCTGGCGCCCAGGCTGTGGCGCACCTCGCGCGGGCTGCCGCCCAGCAAGGCCTGGCCCAGCGGCCAAACGCGGCGGCTGTCCAGGTCGTGCAGCAGCAGTTGTTCGCTGGGCGGGTCACCCAGCGCGTCGTTGGACCAGCCGGTGACCTGGTGCAGCCGGCTGTTGCCGGCCCAGGTGAAGCCGCTGCCGACCTCCGACACCTGGCAGCCGAAGCCGGGGTTGGCCAGCACATTGATCCATGGCCGCGACGGGTGGCGGCGCGGCGAGACCTCGAACACCACGTCGCTCATCGCGCCTTCGAAACGCCAGGCCGGCGGCTGCGCGCCCAGCCGTTCACGCTCGGCCGGCCACACCGGCAGCAGCGCGGCGCAGGGCACCGACAGACGGCGCGCCAGGTCGCGCTGGTGGTCTTCCAGCAGGCGGTCGACCTGTTGTGCCAGCGAGCGGCCATCGGCCTGCAGACGCAGCCGTGCCAGCGCGTGCAGGGTGTTGCGTTCGTCGCGCTGCAGGCCGATGTCGCTGAGCAGCGTCATCGTGCTGCGGCGCGCCGCCGGCACCGGCTCGATCTGCTGGCGCAGCCGGTCGCGCAGCTGCTGCAGCTGGTTTTGCACCGGCGACAGATAGGACGGCGGCTCGGCATTGAGCACCACCAGGTCGACGCTGAGCCCGGCCACCGTCCACAGCCGCAGCGCTTTTTTGAGCGTCAGCACCAGGCCCAGGCCTTCTTCGCGGGCGATGGTCACCAGCACGATGGGTTTGTCGCCCGACAGGCCGTGGCGCCACAGCAGGCGGCGGTCGCACTGCGCCAGCTCGGCCTGGCCGCCCTGGTTGGCGCTGCTGCCCTGGCCGAGCGCGCGCAGCGGCGCCGGCAGCTCGCGGGTGACCAGGCTGGTCAGCAGCGTATTGACGTGCAGCATCGCGGTCCAGGTGTCGGTGTCGAAGCCCAGCTCACGCAAGCGGATGCCGGCCATGGTGTGCGACATGCTCGACGCCCGCGCCGGCTGGCTGGGCTGGCGGTATTTGTCGACCAGCGCGGTCAGCGTGTCCAGCGTGCGCGCGGCGGCGGTGCAGAAGGTCAGCCGAACCGTGGTGCCCGGCGCCAGCGTCAGCGTCACGCGCAGCGACGCGATCGGGTCCAGCCCGGTGTCCACCGGCACGCCGGGCGCGCCAGGCTCGCTGTCCGGCGCCAGGCCGTCCAGCCGCAGCAGGCCGCCATCGCCCAGCGGGCGCTGGCTGCGGCCATAGCGGCCCAGCCACTGCGCGCGGTCGGCGCAGGCCTGCACCGCCGGCAGTGCCCCGTCGGCCAGCGCCAGGAAGTGCACCATGCGCACCGCGGCCTCGTCAGGCAAGCGCGGCTGGCGGCGGAAGTACAGCGCCTGCTCATCGGCCTGCCAGCGCGCCTGCACGAACAGGTTGGAGAACGCCGGGTGCGATTCATCGGCGCGCAGCGGCGCCAGCGTGACCTCGGCGTACGAGGCCACCGTCAGCGTCAAAGGCCGGTCGCCGGTGGCGCTGAGTTCGATCTGGCGCAGCTCGCAGTCGTCCTCCGGGCTCAGCCAGACGGTGCAGCGGCTGTGCAGGTCCGGCCATTGCGCGTCGAACACAGCGCGGTCGGCCTGCAGCCGGGTGCTGTAGCGCGCCGCCATGTCGGGTGCCGGGCGCGCGCTCAGGCTGTGCCAGTCGGCGCCACGTTCACGCTTCAGATAGAACAGCGTGCCCAGGTCGTCGCGCAGCAGGTCGTCGCGCCAGCGCGTCAGCCCCAGGCCGTCCCACTGGCTGAGGCCGCCACCGTGGCTGCGCAGCAGCACCGAATGGCGGCCGTTGGTCAGCAGCTGGGTGGCTGGCAGCGGCTCGCTCAACGGCTGCACATCGGCCACCAGGCGCGCGCTGCGGCTGCGCCGCGGCGCGGGCATCGGCGCGGCGTCGGGCAGTTCGGGCACCTCGCGCGGCGCGCGCTCGTGCAACAGCGCGGTGACGGCGCGCAGCATCGGGTCGGCCATCGCCCAGCGGCGCGGTGCGCCATCGGTCAGCACATCGGTCAGCGCGACCAGCGCCATCGCCTGGTGGTGCGCCATGAAGCTGTGCACCTGAACGCTGCTGCTGCCGGCGACCTGGCGCTGCGGCGTGTAGTCGATGGCCTCGATGAAGCCCAGCGCGCGGCGTGCGCCCAGCGCCTGCAGCGCGCGCAGATTGGCCACCGCCGCCACCGGCGCCACCACCAGCGCCATCAGGCTGGCGTAGGGCGCGACCACGCGTTCGTCGACCGGCGTGCGGCGCAGCGCCAGCCTGGCCACGCCCTGCGGGCCGTACTGGTAGGCCAGCGTGTGGTCCTGGCCGGCAATCGCCGATTCCGAGATGCCCCAGGGCGTGCCGCGGCCCAGTGCCTCATGGCGCTGCGCCGCCACCGCGCTGCGCGTGACCTGATAGAGCACGCTGCCCACCGGTTCGTCGAGCACCAGCGACGGCATCAGGTATTCGAACATCGAGCCCGACCAGGACTTCAGCCCGACCTCGGTGCCACAGGCGAAGAACGGCCGGCCCAATGCGGCCCAGTGCGCCACCGGCACATCGCCCTTGGCGATGGCCAGCAGACTGGTCAGCCGCGATTCGCTGGCCAGCAGGTCGTAGTGGCTGTCGTCGAGCTGCTGGCTGTCCACCCGCAGGCCGATGTGCAGCAGCCGGCGCTCGCGGTCGTAGAGCATCGCGTAGTCGGGCGCCAGCGCCAGCGCGCGGCAGCGGCGCGCCAGGTTGCGCAGCTGCGCATCGACCAGCACGGCGTCGGCGTGCAGGTCCAGCAGCGCCGAGCTGAGCAGCGCCGCGTGGTCGTGCAGCAACCACAGCGCGCTGTCGTCGCCGGCGTCCTGGCGGCCCAGGTTCAGCGTGTCCAGCTCGGCCTGCGCCTGATGCAGCGTGGCCTCGAAGGCGGCCAGCTCGTCGGGCGCCGGCGGCCAGTGCTCGCACACCGTCAACGCCGCCAGCGCGCACAGTGACGGTGTGCCGTCCAGCACCGTGCGCAGCGGGTGCAATCGCTGCGCCGACGCGGCGACCGCGGCCGGCCATGGGCTGGTCGATGGTTCGGCGCCGGCCAGCGCCAGGCAGGCCTGCGCCACCGCCAGCAGATGGCCGGAGCAGTTGCCGCTGTCCACCGTCGAGACATAAGGCGGGTTCAGCACCGCCAGCGTCCGGGTGTCTATCCAGTTGTAGAAATGGCCCTGGTGGCGCGGCAGCAGCTCCAGCGTGTCCAGCGTCGCGCCCAGGCGTACCACCAGATCGCTGCGGCCGATGAAGCCCAAAGCCTGGGCGCTGGTGGCGGCCAGCAGGTAGAGGCCGATGTTGGTCGGCGAGGTGCGGTGCGCGACGATGGCCTGCGGCGTGTACTGCACGTTGTCGGGTGGCAGGTGG
>Ga0302291_10000547_pt1 | contig 11051 bp, 6 predicted proteins | sample III_Fen_N1_4_FD_194548 | JGI IMG/M metagenome (GOLD analysis project Ga0302291, IMG submission 194548) | Peat permafrost microbial communities from Stordalen Mire near Abisko, Sweden - III_Fen_N1_4 | ecosystem: Environmental > Terrestrial > Soil > Wetlands > Permafrost | place: Sweden: Abisko... | reverse complement strand
GAGCGGGCGGGAGCCGACCAGCGACACGGTGAGGTCCCGGCCCCGCAGCCGCGTGTCGACGTCGAGAACGACCCATGAGGACGCGCCCGTGATCCAGGCGGCGCCGTCGGCCGACAGGCGCCCGGAGCCGAACAGGACGGTGCGGGACTGCGCGAGCTGGGGCCCGACGGCCATGACACCTTCCCCGCGGACGAGGTCGAGACGGATCAGCGCGTAGGTGTCGTCGAGCTCGACGACAGCGTCGTGCGTGAAGGTCGACGCGTCCGTGCGGCGCACCAGGACCCAGTCGCCGTCCGGTGGCGCCGCCTCCGCATAGGTCGGAGCCAGGACGACGACCCGGGGTGTCGGGACGACGAGCGGTCCGATGCTGTTCTCGTACACGTCGCCCAGCGCGACGTTGACCACGCCGAGCCGCGCGAGCCGAGGGTCGTCGGCCAGCGCCAGAAGACCCTCCCCCGCCCGGACGACCACCGACCCGGCCGCCGACCAGCAGACGACGACGGCGGTGGCCGCGAGGCCGAGCACGGCACCCTGCGTCCATCGCGGGGCCCGCACTGCGGTGGCCGCGACGAGCCGCGCGACGAGCAACGGCACGACGAGGGCCACGACGACCGCGGTCCACTTGTGGGTCGCGTAGTTCGTCACCCCCGTCAGCGCCGCGACTGCCGCGCCGTTGGCCACCGTCACCCCCACCAGGGCGCCGGTCAGCGGCGCGGGGAGGGAGCTCGTGCGCCGGACCGCCGCGTAGGCGGCGAGCCCGAGGACGAGAACCACCGCCCACTGGACGAGTGCGGCGACCGTCCCCGGCCCACGGTCCAGGCCCGCCTGGAGGCCGAGCATCGACGCCGGCCCCACGAGCGGGACGGCGACCCCGGCGCTGCCGTCGGTCTGCCGGGCGATCGACACCGCGTACCACCCGAGCATCGGCGCGCTGAGGAGCAGCGCCACCGCGGCCGTCCGCCCCCCGTGGGCTGCGAGCGCCGGCAGTGGCAGGCCTCGCCAGCGCGCCAGCCACACGGTGAGGGCGACGAGCGTCGGGGCGACGCCCAGCACCAGCGTCGGGTTGGCGCCGACGCAGGCGGCGACCACCACGCCGGCGACCCCGGCGTGCACCCATCGCGCTCCCCGGACGTCCTCACGCCGCGGGCTCGCGACCACGGCGAGCGCGACGGCGGCCAGGGCGACGGCCACCACCTGTCCGATCTGTGCGTCGAAGAGGCGCGACATGGGCGCGATCGAGACCGTCGGGATCACGATCGCCGGCACGGCGAGCCTGCCCGGCACCCGGCACGCGGTGGCGAGCGCGACCAGCGACCCGACCGTGACCACGAGCGACACGGTCACCACGGGTCCGAGCGCCGCGTAGGGCTGCACCCCGGTGACCCGGGACAGGATGACGAGCAGGGCCGTCACCATCGGCTTCTCGGTGTCTGCCCGGTGCACCTGCCACGTGCCGAACGGGTCCTGGTGCACGTCGGCGAACGACGGACCGCCGCCGGCGGCGGAGAGCCACACCTGGGCGGAGGCGGCGTAGTTCGGGAAGTCGTTGATGAACGACGTCCAGTACGTCAGCCCGAGCCGAAGGAGCGGAGCGAGCACGACGAGCGCCACGCCGGCGGCGACGGCGTCCCACCGGGTGGGCGCGGCGGAGACCCAGCCGGCGCCCCAGTCCCGGCGCGGCCCCCGGCTCGCCCGCCAGGCACTCACCACCACCACGGCGAGTGCGACGGCGCCGAGGGGAAGCACGGCGCCCTCCGCGGCGCCCACCAGCCGGTAGCAGGCCGTGACGACGACGACCCCGACCGCGATCCCCAGCCCCAGGGTCACGCCGAGCCCACGCGGGAGCACGACCCACCGGGCGAGCAGCAGCCGAATCGCGACCCCCACCACCGCAAGGAAGGCGAGCAGCGCCAGCGCGGGCACGGTGACCGAGAGGGCGGCGCTCATCCCCGCTGACCTCAGCGCCGGACGGCGAGACGGACCAGCGCCGTCCTCGTCGGGTACGGCAGGGCAGGTGTCAGGCCCCTCGTCCACTCGACCTCGACCCGGTCGCCCAGCGCCTCCAGCACACGCCGGTACCGCTTCCGGTCGACGTTGTCGAGAAGGACGATGCCACCGTCGGCGAGCCGGTCCACCGCGCGCAGCAGGCAGGCCTCCCGGGCACGACCGTCGACGACCACCAGGTCGAACTGACCCTCTTCGTCGTCGATCGCCGCGACGTAGGAGCGGAAGTCGCGCCCCTCCTCGCCCCGGCGGGCCGACCGCACGGCGTCCGAGCCGGCGGCCGGGCGGGTCGGCACCACCCGGAGCCGGACACCGGCGGGCAGGTGCGGCGAGATCCGCGCGGCCCAGGCCTCGTCGTGCTCGACCGAGACGACCTCGGCGGCCCGCCGCGCCAACCACACGGTGGAGGCGCCAGAGCCCCACTCGAACACCCGGGGCTGGTGCCGTCCGGCGAGGAACCGCTCCACCCGGTCCGCCGAGTCGAGGGTCCACCACGGCACGTCGAGCGCGACGAGGGATGGTGCGTCGTAGATGGCGACCAGGGACTTCGCCCAGATCTGCCACCGGCCGTCACGCGGCGCGCGCGCCCGGTCCACACCCCGCCGGTCGAGGACCGCTCTCGCGGTGATCGCCAGCCGAACCCAGATGCGCTTCATCGTCGTGCCCTCCTCCCTGCCTCACGCGTCCCACGAGCTCCGGATGCGCTGGCGTGCGTGGACCGTCAGCTCGGCGGAGAGCCCGAACAGCACGAGCTGGATGCCGACGACCACGAGCAGGACCGCGACGAGCAGCATGGGCCGCTCGCCGATCGCGTGCCCCGTGAGCCACTCGACGCCCAGGTAGGCCCACAGCAGGCCGCCGACCACACCCATGCCCAGGCCGACGCCGCCGAACAGGTGCGACGGCCGGTTGCCGAACGAGAAGAGGAATCGGACGGTCAGCAGATCCATGAACCCCCGCCAGAAGCGTGCGATGCCGTACTTGCTCGCGCCGTGCAACCGCTCGTGGTGCTCGACCGGGATCTCCGCGACCTGGTAGCCGGACCAGTAGACCATCACCGTCAGGTAGCGGTGCATCTCGCCGTACATCATCGGGGCTACCGTGCGCGCGACCTCGGCCGTCATCGCCTTGAAGCCGGAGTTGAAGTCCGTGCCAGGCACTCGGGACAAGGCCGCGGTGGTCCGGTTGTACAGGCGCGAGGTGTGCCGCTTGACGAAGCGGTCGTGCCGCACCGTGCGAGCGCCCGTGACCAGGTCCGCGTCCGTGCCGACCTGCGCGACGAGCCGGCCCAGCTCGTTCGGGTCGTCCTGCCCGTCCGCATCCATCATGACGACGACGTCGGCACCGCCGTCGACCGCGTCGCGGAACCCGGCCTGCAGGGCCGCCGCCTTGCCGCGGTTGCGGCCGAAGCGGATCAGCCGCACGCAGGCATGCCGGTCGGCGAGGGCGCGCACGACGACGGACGTGGCGTCGTGCGACCCGTCGTCGACGACGAGCACCGCACCGCCGGACTCGGCGACCACTCCCTGCGCCAGGACCTGCGGGATGAGCACCTCGAGGTTCTCGGCCTCATCCAGCGCGGGGATGACGACCCAGACTGCGCGCACCGCTACTCCCCACTCATCGACGAGCCCTGCGCGGACCGGGACGACGACGAAGCGGCGAGCGGGGCCTCGGTAGGATACCGGGCATCCCGGGTCCCCCGTGCGGCAGCAGCGCGGCCTCACCGGAGAGCGAGCCCGCCGGAGGCTCGCCGACATCTGCGCGAGCACGGGAGCCCCGTCATGTCATCGGCCGACGACGACGCCACGGCGCAGGCCGGCGGAGGTGCGTTCCGGCGCCGGCCATCGACCGGGCGCCTGCTGCGGTTCGCCCGGGCGGCCTTCGTCGTCGTGGTCGCACTGGCTCTCGTCGCCACCATCGTCCGTGAGGGCCCAGAGGTGCGTGCCGCCCTCGGACGCCTGGCGCCGACGACGATTGCCCTGTCCTTCGTGCTCGCCTGCCTCGCCCAGGTGGCGTTGTGGCAGTCGTGGCACGCGCTGCTGCGCGGCACCGGCCCGAGCCCGGGACGGCGCGCCAGCGCCTACGTCTTCTTCGTCGGGCAGCTCGGCAAGTACGTCCCGGGCGGCATCTGGACGATCCTCGCCCAGGCAGACCTCGGCGCCGCTCGACGCATGACGCGGGTCCGTGGCGCGGTGGTCTCGGTGGTCTCGCTCGTCGTTCTCGCCGTCACCGGCACCGGCGTCGGCCTCGTCGCCACCCGGACGTCGTCGCGCGGCATCGTGACGTACGGGTGGACCGTCCTCGTCCTGGTCGCAGGCGTCGTCGCGCTGACCCCGCGCCCGCTCGCCGCCCTCACCCGCCTGGCGTTTCGCCTCACGTCGACGACCACGGAGGGCTTCGCCTTCGGGGGCAGGTCGGTCGTCTCGTCGGCGGTGTGGTCCGTCGCCTGGTGGGTGCTCATCGGACTGCACGGGTGGGTGATCGCCCGGGACCTGTCGGCGGGCGCACCTCCGGTCACGGTCGTCGGGGCGTTCGCACTGGCCTGGGTGGTCGGGCTGGTCGTGGTCGTCGCTCCCGCCGGCGTCGGTGCCCGCGAGGGGGCTCTGGTGCTGCTGCTCGCGGGCACGATGGGCACTGGTGACGCCCTGGTGCTCGCCCTCCTGAGCCGCGCGGTGCTCGTCGTCGTCGACCTGATCTCCGCTGCGGCGACCCTGGGCGGCCGATCCCGGCGGCGCCCGGTACCGGGTGAAAGCACGTAGTCTGACCGGCGTCGTACGAGAGGAAACCGCCTTCCCATGCACGTCGTGACCATCGCCGCACGCAACTACCTGCCGTTCGCGCGGTTGCTGGCCCGCTCCGTCATGGAGCACAACCCCGGCGCGACGATGGTGGTGCTCCTCGTTGACGCGGAGCCGGGCGAGGTGGCTCCCGGAGCCGGCTTCGAGGTCGCCACGCCGGAGGACCTCCCGCTCGACCGCGACGAGTTTCGACGGATGGCGCTGCTCTACGACGTCACCGAGCTGTCGACCGCGCTGAAGCCCTGGGCGTTGGAGATGCTCCTGCTCCGGGGCGCGACGACAGCTGTGTACCTGGACCCGGACATCCTCGTGTACGCGCCACTGGACGAGATCGAACGGCGATCGCACGAGCACGGCATCGTCCTGACGCCGCACGCTCTCGCGCCGATCCCCCGCGACGGCATGCGCCCGACAGAGGCCGACATCATGGGTTCCGGGGTGTACAACCTCGGGTTCATCGCCGTCGGGCCGGGCAACGTCCCCCTGCTGCACTGGTGGCAGGAACGTCTGCGCCGCGACGCGATCATCGCGCCGGAGCGGATGCTGTTCACCGACCAGCGCTGGATCGACATGGTGCCCGGGTTGTGGGACTGCGCCATCCTGCGCGATCCCGGGTACAACGTGGCGTACTGGAACCTGGACAACCGGCCCATCGAGCGCCGCGAGGGCGTGCTGCACGCCGGCGGCAGCCCGCTGCGCTTCTTCCACTTCAGCGGGTACCGGCCCAGCGCGCCGTGGATCCTCAGCAAGTACGTCGCCGACAGCCCGCGCGTCGTCCTTTCCGACCACCCCGTCGTCCAGGAGCTCTGCGACGACTACGGACGGCGCGCGAAAGCCGAAGGGATGCGGCCCCGCGCGCTGGAGCCGTACCGGTTCAACGAGTTCACGGACGGAACGCCCGTGGGCAAGACGATGCGAGCCGTCTACCGGACCGCAGTGCTCGCGGCAGACGAGGGCAAGGGCGAGTACCCGCCCACCGCGTTCACTCCGGAGGGCGACGAGGCGTTGCGCGCCTGGTTCCTCGAGCCGACCCGACACGGCCTCAACCGGCTCCTGCTCGGGGTGTGGGAGTCCCGGGACGACCTGCAGTCGACCTACCCCGAGGTGCGCAGCGGCGACGTCGAGGGACTGCTGCGGTGGGCGACGTCCTACGGAGTGCGCGAGAAGGAGATCCCGGCCAGCTGGCTGCCGAGGAGGCCGCGGGCGCCCCGTCCTCACACCCGCTCGACGTCGACCCCGGGGATCAATCTCGCCGGCTACCTCTCGGCCGAGCTCGGCATGGGGACGGGCGCGCGCCTGCTCCTCGAGGGAGCCCGAGCGGCCGGCCTGCCCGTGACGACGATCAGCTCGGGCCGTACCGAGAGCCGGCAGAACGCCACCTATCAGGCGGCAGGTTCGACCGTGCGATACCCGGTCAACGTCGCGTTCGTCAATGCCGACCAGTTCCCCCTCTGGGTCGACGACGTGGGCAAGGATCTGCTGCGAGACCGGTACACCGTGGGCGTGTGGGCGTGGGAGGTCGAGGAGTTCCCCGAGTACCCCGACTCGTTCGCCCTGGTCGACGAGGTGTGGGGCATCTCCGAGTTCGTCGCCGCAGCGGTGCGCACCCGGACGACGAAGCCGGTGCACGTCGTCCCGCTGCCGATCCGTCCCGCGCCGAGCCGCATCGAACCGCTCGACCGCGCGGCGCTCGGCCTGCCGGACGCGCCGTACTTCCTCTTCGTCTTCGACTACTTCAGCGTGCTCGAGCGCAAGAACCCCGTGGCGCTGATCGACGCGTTCACGAGGGCCTTCGCCGACGGCGAAGGCCCGCAGCTGGTGATCAAGACCATCAACGGAGAACGACGCCGCACCGATCGCGAGCGGCTGCGGCGGGCCTGCTCCAGCCGCTCGGACATCCTGCTCGTCGAGGACTACCTCTCGAGCGACCAGCTCACGTCGCTCATGGCCGAGGCCACCGCCTACGTCTCGCTGCACCGCAGCGAGGGATACGGCCTGACGATGGCTGAGTCGATGGCGCTGGGCCGCCCCGTGATCGCTACGGGGTACTCGGGCAACCTCGACTTCATGACCGAGGAGAACAGCCTCCTCGTCCCGTACCGCCTGGTCCCGGTCGGCGCCGGTGCGGGACCCTACCCGAGCACCTCCCACTGGGCCGAGCCGGACGTCGCTGTCGCTGCCCAGCACCTGCGCCGCGTGATCGACGACCCCGAGTTCGCCCGCGACCTCGGCGAGCGCGCCCGCGCATCCGTGGAGCAGCAGGGCTCGCTGGCCGTCACCGCCGACTTCCTGCGCGCCAGGGTCGCAGCAATCACGTCGGACCGGCGAGGTGCTCGGCGGCGGGGTCGCGAGCGGCGCAGGACGGCCCGCCGGAGGTGGGTCGGTGCCCGCAGAATCCGGCTCGCGGGCCTGATCGCCGCCGCTCCCGCACCGGTGCGAGGCGCGGCACATCGGGCGCGGCAGCTGATCAGGCGAATCCGGCGGGGTTCCGGGCCCGCCGCCTGAGGTCCGGCGCCGTCAGCCGCCCACCACGACGTTCGCGTCGACCTCGGGGCACGTCGCCTCGACAGTCCGTTCCAGGTTCTTCTCACGCGTGTAGACCGTCACGTCCGGCTCGCCCTGCAGGAGCTCGCAGAGCACGGTGGTCGTCGTCCCGTCGGCGAAGTAGGCCCAGACCGGGAAGCTGCGCTCCGCGCCCGGAGTGGTCACCCACGAGCCGTCGTCATCGGTCGACCAGGCGAGAGCCGCCCAGAAGTTGGCGAGCCGGTCGTCGCCACCCGCCGCCGCCCACGCCCAGAAGACGAACGGCTGCCCACGGTCGGCCGCGCGGACGGCGTCCCCGACCGCCGCCGCACTCGGCGAGCTCCAACCCCGCGCAGCGGCCACGAGCGGTTCGGGCGCCGACGTCGCGTTGCCGAGGCCGAGCACGACCGCCACCGCGGCTGCCCCGACCGCGCTGGTGCGCCGCACCAGCGCGCGTCCGGGACGGGCCGCCGCGGCCTCGACAGGCCGGGATGCCCACGCTGCCAGGGGCACCAGCGGCACCCAGATGAGGCTGCACGCCACCAGCCAGCTCATCTTGTACCCGTAGTACGACCAGCCCAGCGGGGCAGCGTCGGCCATCATCCGCAGCAGGAGGACCGACGCGGCACCGGCGGCACCGGCGGCGAGCGGGACCACCAGCGCCCTCCGGCACCCCGCGTCGCCCGGACTCAGCAGGTGGCCGCCATCCAGGGCAATCGCCAGGGCCACCAGCAGCAGCGCGGGAAGCAGCCAGGAAGAAGGTGCCTGGATGCTCCCCGTGAACGTGAATGCCAGGCGCAGCGACGGCCAGGCGAGCGCAAGCGCACCGGCGACCCCGACGAGCGTCAGCGCACCGGCGATCATCCAGCCGTCGGTGGCTCGGGTGCGAGCTCCCCCGCGACGCGACGCGAGCCCGTCGACGAGCGCCAGCAGCAGCACCGCCGCGGGAAGCACGACCATGAGCGGCCAGGTGGCCAGCGTCAGGCCCGTCGCCAGGATGAGGATCGGCACCGCGGCCGGCAGCACCCCGGGGTCGGCTGCCAGGCGCAGCCCCACCACCAGGCTCGCCATGACCATCGCCACCACGACGTAGGCCGAGAAGAACCCGTCGACGAGCGTCGTGCCGAGCAGCAGCGGGGTCACCGCGCCGGTCGCGGACACGAGGGCCAGCACCGTCACCGGCGCGGGCAGCCTGGCCGCGCGGATCGCCCGAGGAAGCGACTCGAGCACGGCCGCCGCGAGCAGCGACGCCACGGCGATCGCGGCCAGCACATAGGTCGCCGCGAGGGCGTACGCGTCGTCCAGGAGGAGCTGCCCCGGTGTCACGTCTCGACCGGCGGCTCCTGCGATGACCGCGGCGATCGCGTTCGCCGCCGCCGGCGCACCCCGGAGGAACGCCACGGTGAGGCCACCCTCGCCGAGCAGCATGCGCATGATCTGCGCGTGGTTGCGGGCGTCGCCGCTCATCGCCCAGGCGACGTCGTAGTACGGACCCCGCTGCGCCAGCAGGGCGAAGCCGGTCAGTGCCCCCACGGTGATGACGAGAGCGACGGGCCAGCGCGACGGCAGGCGTTCCCCCGCGGGTGGCCTGCGCAGCCCGACCATCAGCAGCGCGCCTCCGACGGCGACGGGCACCGCGAGCGAGGCCGCCTGCACCAGCGCGGGATGCGGGCCGGCCGCGAGCAGCGCCGCCACCGCGCTCGTCGCCACCACCAGACCCGCCTCGGCCAGCACGCCCACGGCCCACGAGACCGGCCCGGACAGCCGCGGGAACAGCCGTCCGCAGGCCGCTGCGAGCAGCCACGCCCCGCCGAGGACGGCACCCCCAGCCGTACCGAGCACGTACCAGGCGAGCGCGACCGTCACCACCACCACGGCCGCCAGAGCCGCACGACGGGTGCGGGTCCGCGCGGCGCCGGGGACGTCGTGTCCCGGCGGCGCGGTCTCGGCACTCATGGCGGTTCTCGTCCCCCCGTCCGGCCGGCCGCAGCGGGTGCTCGACCCCCGGCATCTTAACGGTCGGGCAGAGCCGATCCGTGGGCGGCGGTGCCCGCCCCGGCGCCTCAGTCCTCGACGACGGCCGCCGCCATGAGCGCCGGCACCTCGATCCGTGTCGCCGGTGGCCGAGGCACGAAGCGCTCCGCGGTCTCACAGACCACGACCGTCGCCCCGACCTGCGCCACGTAGTCACCGTCCCAGCCGAACGGCACCCAGACGAAGTGCACCTCACGGAAGTGCTGTGCCAGGTACCAGGCGATCCCGTGGTAGTGCTTCTGGGGGAAGCCGTACGAGTCCCCGAACATGACGACCGTCCGCGGGTCGGCCGCGTTGACGTTGCGGAGCACCCGTCGGGTGCCCACGTGCTTGCCCACGGCCTCGACCGCCTCGCGGTTGTCCTCGACCACCGCGGCCGAGCCCCACGAGTTGACCGTCCGCATCACCTCGACGACCGGTGGCTCGAACCGTGAGCCCAGGTCACCGCTGCTGAGGTAGGAGTGCACTGCTCCACCGTGCGACGTGGCGGCGAGCGCAGCGTCCTCGCCCACGGCGAGGCGCTGCAGCACCCAGCGACCCAGGATCGCGTTCCCCTCGAAGGACAGATGGGTGTCGGTGCGCAGGTAGGCCCCACCGGGCACCGCCGTCAGCTCGGCGATCGGGTAGTCCACCGCGTACGACGCCGTGAGCCGCAGCGCAGGCGGCTCCGTCTGGAGCACGATCTCCGGGGGGAGGTGCTCCCGCAGCACCGAGAGCTTGTCGGGGACCACCAGCGCGCAGAACGTCGCACCCAGAGCGGCCGCGCCGGATCGACGGGCCTGGACGACCTCGTCCCACCGGTCCGCCCAGTCGCCCGGCAGCCGGTAGGAGTCCTGGTACTGGTCCACCACGGAGTTCGTGCCCCGCACGAGGAACGTGAATCCCTGGGCGCCCATGACGGCCTCGCGGTCGCCCGACCACGTCCCGGACGGATGACCCCACTCGGCAAGATCGCGGTGCCAGGTGTTCACGCGCACGTCGGTGCTCGGGACCGCGGGTGTCGGCCTGCCGTTGCGGAACTCGTCGCTCCCGACGATCGCGCTCAGGAGGGTCCGCCAGTCCCGGGCTGTGGCCAGCTGCGCAGCGGTCTCGGACCGGCCCGGTTCACGGCCCAGGAGTGTGCGGTAGAGGTGAGCGACGTCGGACTCGCCGAGGTTCCGGTGCAGCACCCGCGTGAACATGGCCGTCATCGTAACGGTGGGCATCCCGGCCGCCCCGGCCGTCGCCGGCTGCTGCCGATGGCGTCCGACGGCTGCCGATAGGCTCGGCGACGAGCGCCCATCGATCAAAGGGTCCCCATGCGTCTGCTCGTCACCGGCGGAGCCGGCTTCATCGGCTCCAACTTCGTCCAGCACACCGTGCGCGAGCACCCCGACGTGCAGGTGACCGTGCTCGACGCGCTCACCTACGCGGGTGACGAGCGCAGCCTCGACCCCGTCGCCGGGCAGGTGACGTTCGCCAAGGGCGACGTCGCCGACCCGGACATCGTCGACGCGCTCGTCGCGGACGTCGACGTCGTCGTGCACTTCGCGGCCGAGTCGCACAACGACAACTCGCTGCACGACCCCTGGCCGTTCGTCCGGACCAACGTCATCGGCACGTACACGCTGCTCGAGGCGGTGCGCCGGCACGGCGTGCGCTACCACCACATCTCCACCGACGAGGTGTACGGCGACCTCGAGCTCGACG
>Ga0302291_10000546_pt1 | contig 11058 bp, 11 predicted proteins | sample III_Fen_N1_4_FD_194548 | JGI IMG/M metagenome (GOLD analysis project Ga0302291, IMG submission 194548) | Peat permafrost microbial communities from Stordalen Mire near Abisko, Sweden - III_Fen_N1_4 | ecosystem: Environmental > Terrestrial > Soil > Wetlands > Permafrost | place: Sweden: Abisko... | reverse complement strand
CCGGCCGGGACACCGGCCGCGGCCAGGCGCCCCGGGAGCACCGACCCGAGCCGGGAGGTGATGAGGGTGCCCATGACGGCGATGCCCGCGACGCCACCGAGCTCACGGGTCGCGTTCGTCGTCGCCGACGCCATGCCGGCCTTCGCCGCAGGGACGCGGCTCATCACCGCGATGGTGATCGGGCTGAAGGACATGCCCATGCCCGCCCCGATGAGCGGCAGCGCCCACCAGAAGTCGGCGTAGCTCGACGTCGCGCCGGCCCGGGACAGGATCGCGACGCCCGCCGCGCAGAGCGAGAGCCCGATGACGAGTGGTGTGCGAGAGCCCCGTCGGACCGCCATCCGGCTCGCCAGCGGCGCGGCGACGACGATGAGCCCCGTCGACGGCAGCGAGGCGAAGCCGGCGGACGCCGCGGACCAGCCGAGCACCGACTGCATGTACAACCCGAGGTAGCTGAGCACGCCGAACATCCCGAAGCTCACGACGAAGCCGCTCAGCGCGGCGCCGGCGAAGATCCGGTCGCGGAACAGCCGGACGTCGAGCATCGGACGCTCGGCGCGCAGCTCGACGGGGACGAACACGAGGATGCCGACGAGGCCGAGACCAGCGCTGGCGAGCACCGTCGCGGAGGCCCAGCCCCGGTTCGGGGCCTCGACCAGCGCGAAGACCACCCCGGCCACGGCCGCGGTGCCGGCGAGCTGGCCGAGCAGGTCGAGGTGCCCGCGATGACCGGCGTCGGCCGGCAGGACCCACAGGGCGAGGACCAGCGCGACGACGCCGACGGGGACATTGATCCAGAAGGCGCTGGCCCAGCCGAACGCGGTCACCAGGGGTCCGCCGATCGCGGGCCCGAGGGCAAGACCCAGGGCGGAGACGCCGCTCCACACCCCGATCGCCCGGGCACGCTCGCGCTCGGAGTCAAACGTCGCGCGCAGGATCGCGAGCGACTGCGGAGTGAGCAGCGCGGCGCCCAGGCCCTGGACGACGCGCCCCGCGACGAGCAGCTGGAGCGAGCCGGCGAGAGCGCAGGCGAGCGACCCGGCGGTGAAGAGGAACAAGCCGGAGACGAACACCCGACGGCGGCCGAGCCGGTCGCCGAGAGTGCCGCCCAGCAGCAGCAGGGACGCGTAGACCAGGCTGTAGCCCTCCATCACCCACTGCAGGCCCGTCATCCCCGCGTGCAGGTCGGCGGAGATGCTGGGCAGGGCGTTGCTGACCACGACGTTGTCGAGCATGGCCATGAACAGGGCGAGGCAGAGCGTGGCGAGCACGAAGGTGCGACGGCGGGCGTCAAGGGGGGTGGGCATCTCATTCCCTAACGGTGTTAGTGATCACTGAACGGTGTTAGGTTGGCACTAACGGTGTTAGATTGCAAGTACCCGAGCAGAGGAGGCCCGCCATGGCGCGACGAGCCCGGTCGCAGAGCGACCAGACCCCGGCCGTCACCCGGGACGCGTTGGTCGCGGCGGCGCTCGTCGTCCTGGACCGGGACGGCCTCGACGGCCTGTCGATGCGGCGGGTGGCCGCCGAGCTCGGCGTGCAGGCCGCCTCGTTGTACTGGCACGTGGCTCATAAGGAGGAGCTGCTCGACCTGCTGGCCGACGCTCTCCTGATCGGGCTCGACCTCGATGTCCCCGCTGACGCCGACTGGCGCGAGCAGACGCGCGTGATGGCGCACGCCTACCGCGACCACCTCAAGTCCCGGCGCGACGCGGCGCGGGTGATCAGCGGGCGCTTCATTATCGGATCGAACGCCGCCGCGCTGATGGACCGGGCCCTCGGCGTCTTCCGCGCCGGCGGGTTCGCTCCGGACGAGGCCGCCGCAGCGCTGCACCTGGTCTACGTGGCCCACGTCCAGGGGTTCGTCGTGCAGGAGATCGAGCCGATGCGGGCGGTCGAGGCGCTCGGCGGCACGCCCGCCGACGCGATGGACGTCGTCACGGCCGAGCTGGACGAGCTGGGGCCCGACCGGTTCCCGCACCTGGCCGAGGTGGCCGGCTACCTCACGACGATCAACCTGGACGCGAGGTTCACCTGGGGGCTGGACTGCATCCTCGACGGCCTCGAGCACCGGTTGACTCAACGAGCGGGGTCGCCCGACCAGTGAGGTCGGCGGGCTTCGCCGTGCCTTCGGCGGACACGCGCCGTCGGTCCGCGGTCGAGCCCTCGGTGCCACCGCGCCGCGCTGTACGTCGCCCTCTTCGTCGGCGCGCCGGCCGAGGTGTTCCTGGCGGGCCGCCCGTTCGTGCCGGCACTCGGCTGGGCCCTGACCCCGGCTCGGGGACACGCTGAGCCCTGGGTGCCGTCAGGACGAGCGCGGGGAGGTGGCCCGGAGGCGGCGAAGGGAAGGGCCCCTGGCCGCGTCGCCGCAGACCAGGGCCTCACTCATCGAGTCGGGGTGGCGGGACTCGAGCCCACGCCTGCTCACCGGGACTCAAGCAGCAACTGCATCGCCTCCCCGGAGGTGATCACCGGCGTGACCTCGATGACGTCGCGGTAGTACGCGCGGTGCGGGGCGAAACGTTGCCGGAACTCCGCGGGGGTGTCGGCCTCCCAGATGTTCAGCCCGACCTCCGGGTCGAAGCGGTGGCAGTGCGTCGATCGCAGCGCGCTGCGATCGAGGCTGCCGTCCGCCAGCCGCCGTCCCATCTCCTCCATCTGAGCGATGTCGATCCGAACTTTGACGAAGAACAGCACGAGTGCCTCCCGGGTGGCGTGGTGAGCCCGACCGGACACCGGGCTCTGTCACCTTGGACGATGCTCGACCCTGGTCATTTCTCGGCCGCCTGTTCGAGCAGCTCGTCGTCCAGGGACTGGAGCCTGGACCGGATCCGCGCGGCAGGCTCAGGGCTGGGGTTCGGCTCGTCCAGCGACTCGTAGAGCGCGGTCAACCTCGCCACATCGCTGACTGCGGCGGCTACCCGGGCGGCGACTGCCGCAGCCTGCGGCCGTGACACCTGACGGTCATCGGGTCCGATCCAGCCGTGAGCGAGGGAGAACCCGACGAGGTTCTCGCACCGGCACGGCGCCGCCGGGTTGTAGATCGAGCAGTTCCGGCAGAGGAAGGCCTTCAGGTTGCGGCGCGCGCGGTGGGTCAGCACCCGTACCGCATTCTCGGACCGGTCCAGCACGACCGCTGTGTCAGTGGTGCTCATTCCGCACAGCACGCGCAGGACGAATGCTGAGCGCTGATCGGTGCTCAGGCATGCGAGCGTGCCGAGAAGGCAGCCCTCGCGCACGGCGCCGACGTGCCACAGCCGCTCTGCCTCGACCGCGGAGTCGTCGACAACGCCGGAGTTGTCGGCCCGGCCGTCGCGTGCGTGCGTGGTGATCTCCTCCAGGTCGGCGAACAACCGCGGCGACCGCGATCGGAGGATGTCGAGGCAGGTGTTCCGGGCGATGGCGAACACCCATGTCGACTGGCTGCACTCGCCGGTGAACGTGTGCGCGCTCCGGTAGGCCTTCAGGAACGACTCCTGGGTCGCGTCCTCGGCATCGGTCCGGTTGCCCAGCATGCGCATCGTGAAGGCGAGGACCCGCGCGCCGTGCAGCTCGAACAGCTCGGCGACATCGATCGTGGTGGTGGACCCCATGGGTCCACCCCATCCCACGGGAGCGGTGAATGGAAGGGCCCCTGGCCGCGTCGCCGCAGACCAGGGGCCTCACTCATCGAGTCGGGGTGGCGGGATTCGAACCCACGACCTCTTCGTCCCGAACGAAGCGCGCTACCAAGCTGCGCCACACCCCGCTGAGCCTGGCAAGGATAGCCGACTCAGCACCCCCCGAGGAAACCGGCGCCGGGGGCGGCCCGGGCCGGGCGGAATCGTCAGCGCGACGTGAGCGTGAGCAGCGTCGCCTCGGGCCGCACGGCGAACCGCACCGGCGCGTAGGGCGAGGTGCCGAGCCCGGCGGACACGTGCAGCCACATCGAGTCGGCACCGCCGGAGCGGTCCCTGCGTGGCCCGGGCCAGCCGTGCAGGCCCTTGGCCCGCCGGGTGTCCAGGTCACTGTTCGTTGTGAGGGCGCCCCAGCCGGGCACGCCGAGCTGGCCGCCGTGGGTGTGCCCGGCCAGCGCGAGGTCGACGCCCTCGCGCCACAGCTCGTCGAGCACGCGGCGGTACGGCGCGTGCGTCACCCCGACGTGCAGGTCAACCGGGACGGGGCCGCGCCGCGCGTCGTCGGTGCCACCGGCGGGCGGCATCCGGTCCTGGTCGAGGTGCGCGTCGGCGGTGCCCACCAGGCTGACGCGCCGGCCGTCGAGGTCGAGCACGCCGCGGCGGTTGTCCAGGTCCAGCCAGCCCGCGGCGGTGAACCGGCCGACGAGCTCGCGCCAGGGCAGCTCCACCTTCTCGACGTCGCGGGACCGGGAGTCGGGGAGCAGGTAGCGGGCCGGGTTCTTCGCCTGGGGGCCCACCATGTCGTTCGAGCCGAGGACGAACGCGCCCGGCAGCGCCAGCAGCGGCTCGAGGGCCTCGAGCAGCGTGGGCATCGCGTCCAGGTGCGCCCAGTTGTCGCCGGTGTCCACGACGAGGTGCGGGTGGGTGGAGGCGAGGTCGCGGATCCAGGCCACCTTGTCGGGCTGCGACGGCGTCAGGTGCAGGTCCGAGATGTGCAGCACGCGCAGCGGCTGCTGGCCCTCGGGCAGCACGGGCACCGCGACCTCGCGCAGCGCGTACCAGCGGACCTCGACGAGGGCACCCCAGGCGAGCGCGCCGAGGGCGCCGGCGGCCGCTGCGGCGCCAAGGGCAACGGCCCGGGACGCGCCCGGGCCGCGCCCGCGATCAGCCGTCGGAGAGCTGCCCGTCACCCCTTGCCACCGGGGGTGGGCGGGCCACCACCATGACCGCCGGCGCCGTTACCAGGAGCGCCCGGGAAGATCGGCAGCCCGGGGTCCGGGACGATGACGGGCGGCACGCCGTTCGACAGCGTCAGCGTGACGACCGAGTACTTGGTGGAGGTGCCGCTCGGGTTCTGCGCGACGACCGTTCCGGCCGGCAGGTCCGAGCTCACGGCCGTCGGGTCGACCTTCACCTGGAAGTTGGCGGCCTTGAGCTTGGCGGTCGCGGCGTCCTGGCTCATGCCGACGACGTTGGGCACGGCCACCTTCTCGCCGTTGATGATCCGGTCGCTCGGCTGGGCGAACCCGGGCACCGAGACCCCGGCCAGCACCTGCGTCATGAAGCGCTTCCAGGTGGGAGCCGCGATGTCGGAACCGAACGGCCCGCTGCGGTAGAGCTTTCCGCGGATGACCTGCAGGTGCATCGTCGTCATCGAGTTCGGGTGGCCGACCCAGACGGCGGTCGCCTTGAGCGGGGTGTACCCGACGAACCAGGTGTGCTCGCTGTACGTGGTCGTGCCGGTCTTGCCGGCCGACGTGAAGCCGGGCGCGCCGACCGTCTTGGCGGTGCCCTTCCACACGTTCTGCAGCGCGTAGTTGACGCCGGCCGCGACGTCGGGGTCCAGCTTCTGCTGGCAGTCCACCGGCGGCACGGCCAGGGACTTCCCGTCCATGTCCACCACCGCGGTGATGGCGATGGGGACGCAGTACATCCCGTTCGCGGCGAATGCGGCGAACGCCGCCGCCATGCTCAGCGGGGCCACGCTGTCCGAGCCGATGACGTTGGCCGGCTTGGCGTCGACGTTGCCCGTGCCGGACCGCCCGCCCGCCTTCTGCACTCCGAGGTCTGCGGCGTCCTGCATGATGTTGCACAGGTCGAGCTGCTGGGCCATCGCCAGGTAGGCGGTGTTGACCGAGTTCTTCGTGGCGTCGAGCGCGTTCATCACGCCGCCCTGGCCCTCGGAGTTGCCCGGCCTCCAGATGTCGTTCACGGAGTACGGCGCGCCGCACGCGGTGAAGCTGTTCTGGTTCAGCGGCTTGCGCGTCCCGTCGAACGTCTGGGTGAGGCTGTGGCCCTGCTTGAGCCACTCGACGAGGGTGAACGGCTTGAACGTCGAGCCGGGCGGGAAGCCGCTGGCGCTGCCGTACTTGTTGGTGGTGTTCCAGTTCACCGACGTCTCGGTGGGCCCGGCGTTCTGCACCGCGGTGTAGGTGCGGTTCTGCGCCATCGACGTCACCTTGCCGGTGCCGGGCTCGACGGAGACGATCGCGCTGCCGACCCCGGACGGGTCGTCGATGGGGACACCGGCCTTGACCTCGGCGTCCGCGATCCGCTGCTCGCTGGGGATCAGCGTCGTGGTGATCGTCAGGCCGCCCTTGTACAGGTTCTGCTTGCGGGTCTTCTCGTCCGCGCCGAAGGCGACGTCGTTGAGCAGGATCTTCGTCACGTAGTCGCAGAAGAAGCCGGACCCGGCGACGGTGTCGCCGGCGGACATGCAGCCCTGTCGGATCGGCGTGATGTGCAGGGTGTTCTCGATCGGCGTCGAGACGCCGTCGCTGTACTCCTGCTGCGTGATGAAGCCCTGGTCGAACATCGTCTTCAGCACCACGTTGCGGCGGTTCTGCGAGTTGTGCGGGTGCAGCTCGGGGTCCCACTTCGTGGGGCTCTGCGTGACGCCGGCGATCGTCGCGGCCTCGAGGTAGGTGAGGTCCTTGGCGGACTTGCCGAAGAAGTACTCGGAGGCGGACTCCACGCCGTAGATCGACGAACGGCCGAACTGGGCGATGTTGAGGTAGCCCTCGAGGATCTGCTCCTTTGTCATGCGCTTCTCGATCGAGATCGCCAGCTTGGCCTCGCGCAGCTTGCGCGCGTAGCCCTCGGGGCCGTCGTTGTTCTTGGCCGCGGCCAAGGCGGTCGCCCGCTGCGTCGGGTCTTCGACGGCCAGCGCCTGCTCGATCAGCACGTTCTTGACGTACTGCTGGGTGAGCGTCGAGGCGCCCTCCTTGCCGACGCCCAGCAGACCCTTCGCCGCCGCGCGCACCATGCCCTGCGGGTCGATGCCGGCGTGCTCGTAGAACCGCTTGTCCTCGATCGCGATGACGGCCTTCTGCATGATCGGCGCGATCTCCGACAGCGGGACGACGACGCGGTTCTGGTCGAAGAAGGTGGCGAGCAGCGTGCCGTCAGCCGCGAGGATCACCGACTTCTGGGGCAGTGCACCGGGCTCGAGCTCGGTCGGCAGGTCGTCGAACGCCTGTACCGACAGGTCCGTCGCGCTGTTCGCCAGTGCGACCGCCGGCAGGGCGAGCCCCGCAGCCAGCACGCCTCCGACCCCTGCGACGAGGACGAACGAGAGCAGCAGTGCCAGCGCCTGCGCGGCACCAAGCGTGCGGCCGCGCGAACGGGGGCGAGTCGACATGGGCCCTACGGTAGTCGGCGACCCCCGCACGCCGCCCGGGGTGGTCCGGGCGACGGTCGACCTGCACGGGACCTGCACATCCGCTCCCGCACACCGCCCGCGCGCGGGGTCCTCCCGAGCCGAGCCCAGCCGAGCGCTCGCCCGACCGGGTGACTGGGAGCGCTCCTAGGCGTCCCACCTGCCGGAATGTACCCATCCGGCCCTCGTCATCGCGCATCCGAGCCGCTACCTTGCGATCGGGGGGGCAAACGGTTGCCCCAGGGGACCGGGGGGTTCGGCGGACGTGGCGACTCGAGACGGGCACTGGACTGCGAGCGCGTCCTGCGGGTCGGGCAAGGTGTCCCCGGACACCCTCTTCGTCGAGGGCCCGGCGCAGCGCGAGGCGCGCGCGGTGTGCTTGGCGTGCGCGGTGCGGCTGCAGTGCCTGGCCGACGCGCTGGACAGCCGGACGGACTTCGGGGTCTGGGGCGGCATGACCGAGCGGGAGCGGCGCGCGCTGCTGCGCCGACGCCCCGAGGTGCGCTCGTGGAAGGCCGAGCTGAGCACGGTCGACGACGAGGCGCTGCGCGTCGGCTGAGCCGTCGCCTAGGGTGGCGCCCATGGCCACCCGCTGGGAGTACTCGACGATCCCGCTCATCGTGCACGCCACCAAGGCGATCCTCGACCAGTGGGGAGCCGACGGCTGGGAGCTCGTCACCGTGATCCAGGGCCCCGACGGTGGGCTCGTCGCCTACCTCAAGCGCCCGGTCCAGGCATGAGCAGGGTCGCGGCGCGGCTCGCCGCCCTTGAGCTCGAGCTGCCCGCCGTCGCGGCGGCGCTCGGCGCCTACGTGCCGGCGGTGCGCACGGGGACGTGGGTGCACACCTCGGGTCAGCTGCCGTTCGTCGACGGGACGCTGCCCGTGGTCGGTGTCGTCGGCACCGGCGAGGGGCAGGTCGACCCCCAGCTCGCTGCCGGGCTGGCCGCCACGGCAGCGCTCAACGCCCTCGCCGCGGTCGGCGCCGTGCTCGCGGCGGAGGACGGCACGACGCCCGCGGCCGCGCTCGACCGCATCGTGCGGGTGGTCAAGGTGGTCGGCTTCGTCGCGAGCGACCCGGCGTTCACCGGTCAGCCGGCCGTGCTGAACGGCGCCAGCCACCTGCTGCACGAGCTGCTCGGCGACGCCGGCGTGCACGCCCGGTCGGCCGTCGGTGTCGCGGCGCTGCCGCTCGGTTCGCCGGTCGAGGTGGAGCTCCTCGTCGAGGTCGCCTGACTGCGCTCGCCTGACCGCGCTCGCACCGTCTGACCCGCGTCGCACGGCCCGACGGCCGCGCACCGGCGCTCACTGGGCGCGGTGCTCCAGTCGCTCGATGTCCAGCAGGACGACCACGCGCCCGTCGCGACGCGTCCAGCCACGCGCGGCGAACTCGGCCAGCGCCTTGTTGACGGACTCACGCGTGGCACCGACCAGCTGCGCCAGCTCCTCCTGCGTCAGGTCGTGCGCCACCCGCACACCGTCCTCGGTGGGCTCCCCGAACCGGGTGGACAGGTCGAGCAGCGCCTTGGCCACCCGGCCCGGCACATCGGTGAAGATCAGGTCCGCCAGCGCCTCGTTGGTGCGGCGCATCCGGCGGGCCAGTGCCCGCAGCAGGTGCTCGGCGATCGACGGCGTGCTCGTCAGCCAGCGTGCCAGCTGGTCGTGACCCATCTGCAGCAGCTGGGCGTCGGCGACCGCGGTGGCTGTCGCGGTGCGGGGACCGGGGTCGAACAGGGACAGCTCACCGAACATCTCCCCGGGCCCGAGGACGGCGAGCAGGTTCTCGCGTCCGTCGGCCGAGCGGCGCCCCAGCTTGATCTTGCCGTCACGCACCACGTAGAGGCAGTCGCCGGGCTCGCCCTCGTGGAAGACGAGGTCCCCGCGCGCCACGTTGAGGGTCACCAGCGAGGCGACGATGCCTCGGGCCGAGGTCGGGTCCAGGCCGGTGAACAGGGGCGCGGACAGCACCGGATCGTCCACGGCCAGCCTCCTCGTCCCGGTCGCGCGCGAGCGCTGCGTACCTCGCCGCCCTCAGTGTGCGCCGCACCGCCGAAAAGCGGAGCGGCACCGGCCGCCGTCAGTCCCGGCTGGCGTGGTCGGGCACGCGGCCCAGCAGGTGCTCGGGAGCGGTGGCCAGCTGGTCGATCAGGGCGTCGGTGGTCTGCAGGAGGGCCTGCTCCACACCGTCCTGGTAGCGGGCCAGGCGTCGGTCGAGCGCCCGCAGCTCCTCCAGCCGGAGCACGTCCTGACCCGGCACCCGCGCATCGAGCACGGCGGCCAGCTCGGCCGGTCGGGGCACGTCGATGCCGATGTCGAGCGGCAGCTGGAAGGCGATGTCCTCACCGAGGGCCTGCGGACCCACCGTCCGCGCGACCACCAGGTCGAGCTGCGCGCGCACCAGTCGTCGCCACCACGCCACCCGCACCCGCTCGGACCGCAGCGCGCGGTGGTCCAGGCGCAGTGAACGGGCGCGTTGCTCGACGACCACAGCCATGCTCGGTCCTTCCGGCTCGCCCTGCGTGTCCTGATTCGGGTCGGTGTGTGGCCACCTTGAGGATTCGGGGCCGTCCCGCGCCGAAGATCACTCGGCGGGAGCAATGCGCCGTACGCTGCGCGGGTGCTTGCCGACGAGACGTCACTTGCCCGGACCCGCCGGGCCCGCCGGGTCGACCGTGCCCTGGCGGCGCGCTACCCGGATGCCGGCTGCGAGCTGGACTTCCGCTCGCCGCTCGAGCTCCTCGTGGCGACTGTGCTGTCCGCCCAGACGACGGACGTGCGTGTGAACGCCGCCACGCCCGAGCTGTTCGGCCGCTTCCCCGACGCCGCCGCCCTCGCCGCTGCCAGCCCGCAGGCGCTGGAGGACATCCTGCGGCCGCTCGGGTTCTTCCGCGCCAAGAGCCGCGCGGTGCAGGGACTGGGCCGCGAGCTCGTCGAGCGCTTCGACGGCCAGGTGCCGGCGCGGATGGACGACCTCGTCACGCTGCCCGGCGTCGGGCGCAAGACGGCGAACGTGGTGCTCGGCAACGCGTTCGGCGTGCCGGGCCTGCCGGTGGACACCCACGTGCTGCGGCTGTCGAACCGGCTCGGTTACACCGCCAGCGACGACCCGGTGCAGGTGGAGACCGACGTGACGGCCCTGCTGCCGCGTCGGGACTGGGTGATGGCCGGCCACCGGCTGATCGTCCACGGGCGGCGCACGTGCTTCGCTCGGCGCCCGGCGTGCGGTGCGTGCCCGGTGGCGCCGATGTGCCCGTCGGCCGGCATCGGCGAGAACGACCCGGTGCGCGCCGCCGAGATGGTCAAGGCCTGACTGACCCCGACCACCGGGGTCGGGGGGTCCTAGCGCTGCTTGCGGGGCGGATGGGGTGGCAGCGCCGGGGGACGGACGACCTCGGCGAGCCAGTCGAGCAGCAGGTCGCCCACCAGGTCCGGCGCCTCCTCCGGCAGGTAGTGGCCCCGTCCGCGGACCAGCTCCCACCGGTAGGTCGACGCGCCGGCCATCGCCCGTGGGCTGGGCTGCACGCTCGTCGCCGTGCGCACCCCGTCGGCGTCGCCGTGCAGGTGGAGCACGGGCACCGGCCGGACGTCGTCGAAGGCGGCGTGGAACCGGCGACCGTCGAGCCGGGGCGCCGACCGGACCAGCCAGCGCACCTGCTCCAGCTGGCTGTGCGCGGCGAACGGCACCTGCAGCGCGCGGCGGTAGCGGTGCACGGTCGCGGCGTCGGGCCAGCCGTGGCCGCCGCCGAACGTGGCGAGCAGCCGGGGCAGCAGTCCGCGCTGCGTGA
>Ga0302291_10000545_pt1 | contig 11061 bp, 7 predicted proteins | sample III_Fen_N1_4_FD_194548 | JGI IMG/M metagenome (GOLD analysis project Ga0302291, IMG submission 194548) | Peat permafrost microbial communities from Stordalen Mire near Abisko, Sweden - III_Fen_N1_4 | ecosystem: Environmental > Terrestrial > Soil > Wetlands > Permafrost | place: Sweden: Abisko... | reverse complement strand
GCCAGTCGCTGCAATTGAAGAACGTGGCGGCGGTGATGGTGACGGCGTCGCTGCCGGCCTTCGCCGCGCCGGGCCAGCCGCTCGACATCACCGTGTCGTCGATGGGCAACGCGAAGAGCGTGAAGGGCGGCACGCTGTTGATGACGCCGCTCAAGGGCGCCGACGGCAATGTGTACGCGATGGCGCAGGGCAATGTGGTCGTGGCCGGCGCGGGCGCGTCGGCGGGCGGCGCGAAGGCGCAGGTGAATCATCTGGCCGCCGGGCGCATTCCGGGCGGCGCGACGGTGGAACGCGCCGTCGCCAGCCCGTTCGCCCAGGGCGACAGCCTGCGGCTGGAACTGCTGAGCAGTGATTTCTCGGTCGCGCGGCGCGTGGTCGAGGCGATCAACCGCACGCTTGGCGCGGGCACGGCGAAGGCGCTCGATGGCCGCTCGATCAGCGTCAACGTGCCGGCCGAAGCCGACGACCGCGTGGCTTTCCTCGGCCGGCTCGAAGAGATCAATGTCGATGCGAGCGGCTCGGCCGCGAAGGTGGTGATCAACGCGCGCACCGGCTCGATCGCGATGAACCAGAACGTGACGCTCGAACCGGCGGCGGTGGCGCACGGCAATTTGTCGGTGACGATCAGCTCGACGCCGGTCATCAGCCAGCCGGGCGCGCTCTCGGGCGGGCAGACGGTGGTGGCGCAGCAGAACGACATCACGATCAAGGCCGATCCCGGCAAGCTGATCCTGCTGCCGGGCGCGGCAAAACTGGCCGATGTGGTCAAGGCGCTGAACACGCTGGGCGCGACGCCGCAGGACCTGCTGGCAATTCTCCAGGCCCTCAAGGCCAGCGGTGCGCTACGCGCCGAACTCGAAATCATTTGACCCGGAAGGCGCGCGCAATGACGTTCTCGAAAGCCATCGACAGCAGCACCAGCGGCGGTCTCGCCACCGATTCACGCTCGCTCGACAGCCTGCGCGTGACGGCGTCGAAAGACCCGCACAAGGCCTTGCGCGGCGCGGCCCAGCAGTTCGAATCGGTGTTCATGAGCACGCTCATGAAGAGCATGCGCGACACCGTGCCCGAGAGCGAACTGAGCAGCGGCAACGGCGCCAAGACCTATCAGGGCATGTTCGATCAGGAGCTGGTCGCCTCGCTCGGCAAGGCCAACGGCGGCAAGGGCGTCGGGCTGGCCGACATGATCGTGCAGCAACTCGGCAAGGGCCTGCATGTGGATGAGCCCGACTCCGAGCGCATCCGCAAGATCGATGTCGCGACGCGCGCCGCGAAGGCCGAAGCCGATTCAGGCGACAAGCCCGCAGCCAGCGGCGCGACCGGCTCGGGCAGCACCGGCATCGGCGGCGCGCGCGGCTTCGTGCAGACGATGTGGTCGGAGGCGCGCGCGGCCGAGGCGCGCACCGGCGTGCCGGCGCAATACATGATCGGCCAGGCGGCGCTCGAAACCGGCTGGGGCAAGAAGCAGATCGTCGGCGTCGACGGCACGCCGAGCCACAACCTGTTCGGCGTCAAGGCGACGCCCGACTGGAAGGGCAAGACCGTCGATGCGGTGACGACCGAGTTCGTCAACGGCAAGTCGGTGCGGCGCACCGAGAAGTTCCGCTCCTACGACTCGTATGCCGAATCGTTCGCCGATTACGCGCAACTGGTCGGCAACAAGCCGCGCTATGCGGCGGCCCTGCAGCAGACCTCGGCGCGCGGTTTCGCGACCGCGCTCCAGACCGCCGGCTACGCGACCGATCCGGCCTATGCCGACAAGTTGACCGCGACCATCAACACCGCGCTGCGGCTGTCGCGCACTGGCTGATGGCCGTTGTTCCGGCGATCGGCCCGGCTACAGAGCCGGCGCCGGATGCCGAAGAAACAGACGTCGGGCGCGCCAGCCGCGCCCAGACCGCGAATCAACCGCCAACCAACGAGAGCGAAGCGCATGAGCGGATCACTGATGTCGATCGGCCGGTCGGGCCTGAATGCCGCAAGCATGGGCATCGCCACGACCAGTCACAACATCGCGAACGTCAACACGCCCAATTATTCGCGCGAGCAGATCCAGCAGAAAGCCGCCGTCGGCGTGCAGACCGGATCGAGCGTGCAGGGCATTGGCGTTGACGTGTCGGGCGTGCAGCGCTCGGCCGATGCGCTGATCACCGCGCAGGTGAATCTGGCCACGTCGGCGTCCGCCGCGGCGACGACCCAGCAAAGCTTGCTGAACCGCGTCGCCGACCTGCTGACGCAGACTGAAACCAGCATCACCCAGGCCGGCGACGAATTCTTCGGCGCGCTGCAGGACGCCACCGCGCGCCCGACCAGCGAGGCCGACCGGCAATCGGTGCTGTCGAAGGCGAACTCGTTCGCGGTGCGTACCTCCGATCTCGATACCCAGCTGGGCAGCATGACGGCCGAAATCGGCCAGGATCTCCAGACCGGGGTTGCGCGCGTCAACGCCAACGCCCAGCAGATTTCCCAGCTCAACGACCAGATCGCGACCCAGGTCGGCGCCGGCCTGTCGCCGAACGACCTGCTCGATCAGCGCGACGCGCTGGTCCGCGACATGTCGAAGGACATCAAGGTCAACGCGCTGCAAATGCCGGACGGGCGCATGCAGCTCTTCCTCGCGTCGGGCGATCCGCTGGTGCTGCAAGGCTCGGTGAGCAAGCTGTCGGTGGTGCCGGACAGCGGCGATCCGTCGAGCTACGCGATCTCGATCGGCGGCCAGACGACCGGCGGCATTCCGCATCAGCTCAAGGCGGGCGTGGCGCTCGGCGGCGTGATTGGCGGCGACCTGCTGGTGCAGGACGACCTCGCCGACGCGCGCAACCGCATCGGCCGCATCGCGGTGGGGATGGCCGGCGCCTTCAACACCCAGCAGACGCTCGGCAACGACAAGTCTGGCGCGGCCGGCCTGCCGATGTTCTCGACCGGGCCGTCGCGCGTGGTTGCGCTGCCGACGACGACCGGCCGCGTCAATGTGTCGATCTCCGATCCGACCAAGCTCCAGGGCTCGGATTACCGCCTTGCCTACGACGGCAGCCAGTGGTCGATGACGCGGCTGACCGACGGCACGACGACAACGTTCTCGGGCCTGCCGTCGCCAAACACCATCACGGCGAGCGATGGCATCAAGGTCGATGTCGGCGCGATCGGCGCGGTGGCCGGCGACGTGTTCATCCTCCAGCCGACGCGCGAGGCCGCGTCCGACTTCCAGATGCTGCTGCGCGATACCGACAAGCTCGCGTCGTCGAACCCGGTGCTCGGCCAGGCGACGGGCACCAACGCCGGCACCGGCAACATCAAGTCGGTGATGGTGAATGGCCCGACGCGCGATCCGAACCTGCTGCAGCCGGTGAGCCTGAGCTTCACCAGCGCGACGAACTTCAACATCAGCATCGGCGGCTCGCCGGCCGGCACGGGCGCGCTCGACGCGAACGGCAATTTCAGCCTCAACGGCTGGACCATGACGATGGCGGGCGCGGCGCGCTCGGGCGACAGCTTCACCATCAGCCCGACGCTGAACAGCACCGGCGACAACCGCAATCTGGTCGCGATGGCGAACGTTGCGAAGAACCCGATTTCCGACGGCCAGACGCTGACCAGCCTCAACTCCGATCTGGCCGGCATCGTTGGCAACCGCGCGGCGTCGATCTCGGTCGAGGCGACGGCCAGCGCCCATCTGCTCGATCAGGTCACGCAGCAGGAGCAGAGCGTGTCGGCGGTCAACCTCGACGAGGAAGCGACCAACCTGCTCAAGTACCAGCAGGCGTATCAGGCGGCGGCCAAGGCCATCTCGATCGCCGACCAGATGTTCAAGACCTGGCTCACGCTCGCGCAGTAAGCGCCGGAGATAAACCATGCGCATCGCAACCATCACCCTCGCCCAGGTCGGCGCCAACGGGCTGTCGCGCAGCCAGTCGGAGCTGTACCGGGCGCAATTGCAGTTCGCGTCGGGCAAGCGCATCAACTCGGCCGCCGACGATCCGACCGGCGCCGTGCGCGCGGCCGAACTCACGGTGCAGAAGGACACGACGGCGCAGTACGCCCGCAACATCGGCAACGCCAAGAACATCATGCAGTTCACCGATTCGGTGATGTCGAACATCAGCGATTCGGTCCAGGGCGCGCGCGAGTCGATGCTGCAGATCGGCAATGCCGCGCTCTCGACCAGCGACCGCCAGCAAATCGCGCTGGCAATGCGCGGCAAGCTCGACGAACTGGTGAATCTGGCGAACACGCAGGACGAGTCGGGGCGCTACATCTTTGCCGGCTACCGCGACGACACGCGGCCGGTGCAGTTCTCGGGCGGCACCGCCAACTACACCGGCGACAACGGCGAGAAGCAGATCGACCTGTCGGCGTCGGTGACGACCACGACCAACGCCTCGGGCGCCGAGCTGTTCTTCGACGTGAAGGGCGGCAACGGCGTGATCGAGACCTCGGCCGCGACCACCAATACCGGCGCGGCCAAGATCGACGCCGGGCTGGTGACGAACGCGACCGCGCTCACCGGCGATTCGTACAGCGTGAAGTTCTCGGTGACCGGCGGCAACACGACCTACGACGTGGTCGATTCGACCACCGGCGCCAATCTGGTGTCGGGCGCGGCCTACGTGGAAGGCAGCCAGATTCCGGTCGGCCCGGCGCTGTCGGTGTCGATCAAGGGCACGCCGCTGACCGGCGACACCTTCAGCGTCGCGCCGGCCAAGACCCGCGACATCTTCACCACGATACGAACCGTGTCGGATGCGGTCGATGCCTACGCCGCCGGCACCATCAACAACGCCGGCCTGAGCGATGCGCTGCGCGTCGGGCTGGCAAATCTCGATCGCGGCTTCGACCGCATCGAGCAGGTGCGCAACCGCTTCGGCAACCAGCTCGCGGAAATCGATCGCCAGACCGACATCGGCACGCTGCGCGCCGACGATGTGAAGGCGCGGCTGTCGGACGTCGTCGATCTCGACATGGCCGACGCCGCAACCAAGCTGTCGCAGGCCCAGACCGGCTACGACGCGCTCGGCAAGGTGGTGGCGTCTGTCTCGAAGCAGAACCTGTTCAACTACATCTGACCGCCATGACCGGATCGCCGCCGCGCCAGGTTGTAACTCAGGGTCGGCCAGCCGGGGAGGCGTCGGCATACTCGTCGACCATGTCCAGCATCCGTTCCGGCGCCGAGGGCGCCACCGACCGATTCTCACTTTCGGGCGAGGCCGCCGGCGCCTTGCTGCTCGACGTGCTGCTGGCGCGCGATCCGCTGCCGCGCATGCTCGAACGCCTGGGCGAACTGCTGCTTCGCACCGGTTGCGCGCGCTGCATGCTGGTGGTGTTCCGCGGCGCCGACCCGCTTGAGCGGCTGGCCGGCACGGGCGAGGGCGACAGTCTCTGGAACGGCGCGCGGCTGCGTGATGCCGGCCTTGCCTTCGACGGCGTGACCGACGCGCTGCGCCGCTGGCTGCCGCACGAGGAGGTGCTGACCGTGCGCACCGAGACCGAATCGGGCCAGCGCCACGCCGCGCTGCTGACCTTCGACGTGGCGAGCGGTGGCGACGACGGCGCCGCCTACGCCTTCGCGGCGCGCACGCTGCGCACGCTCGCGATCTATCTGCGCTCGGGCTATGAGCGCGACGAGGCGCTGCGGCGCGAGCTGGCCGAGGCCGCCGCGCTGCGCCAGGAACTGGAAGGCTTCAATCGCGCGGTGTCGCACGACCTGCGCGCGCCGGTGCGGCGCATCCAGGGGTTCGCGCGGCTGCTCCAGGAAGATTTCTCGCAGTTGCTGCCCGAGCACGGCCATGCCTACGTGCAGCGGATCGAGTCGCTGTGCGACCTGATGCTCGGCATGTGCAGCGGGCTGCTGGCGGTGTCGCGCGGCGCGGCTGGCGGCATCGAGCGCGAAAGCGTCGATCTCGGCCGCATCGCGAAACAGATTTGCGCCGATCTGATCGATGTCGATCCGCAGCGCCAGGGCCGCCTCACCGTGCGCGGCGATGTGGTCGCCCACGCCGACCTCAACATGATGAAGGTGCTGCTGGAGAACCTGCTTGGCAACGCCTGGAAGTTCACGCGCGACCAGCCCTTCGCCGAGATCGAGCTTGGCGCGCGGATCCAGGGCGGGCGCCCGGTGTATTACGTGCGCGACAACGGCGTCGGTTTCGATCTCGCCAAGAGCGACAAGCTTTTTCAACTGTTTTCGCGGCTGCACGGCGAGAATGAGTTCCCCGGCACCGGCATCGGGCTGGCAACCGTCAGCCGGATCGTCAGTCGCCACGGTGGCCGCATCTGGGCCGACGCGCGAGCCGGGCAGGGCGCAACATTCTTCTTCACACTGGGCAATGCAGAGGGCAGCCAGCCCTGACAACCCGGCAGGTTTCCGCACATGACCGAAGCGCAAGACAGCAGGCCGCACATCCTTGTCGTCGATGACGACCGGCTGGTGCTCTCGACCCTGGTCAACGGCCTGACCGACGCCGGCTTTCTCGTCACCGAGACCGACAACGGCGACGACGCCATCCTGCTGGCACGCGAGGTCAACCCCGACCTTGCGCTGCTCGACATGCGGATGAACGGCCTCAGCGGCATGGATGTCGCGCGCTATCTCAAGCAGCACACGACGATTCCCTTCGTGTTCCTGTCGGCGTTCGGCGATCCGGAAATCGTCAGCGAGGCCAGCGCGATCGGTGCGCTCGGCTATCTCGTCAAGCCGCTCGAAATCAAGCAGATCGTGCCGGCGCTGCGGGCCGCGCTCAGCCGCGCCGCCGAGTTGCGCCAGCGGCGCGAGCAGCATCCGGCCTTGCTCGATGGCGCGCTGCCCGACATGGATGTCGCCATCGGCATGGTGGCGGCGCGCCACGGCCTCGACGCCGACACCGCGCGCGCCCGCATTGCGGCGCACGCCGCCCGCCTCGGCTGCGCGCCGGAGCAACTGGCGGCACAACTGGCCCAGGCGGCGCGGCTGATTGACTCGCTCGCGAACTGACCGGCCCCGCGCACTGACCGACCCGCGCGTCGCTGGCGCCCCGCCTGCGACGCGCGAAGTCCGTCTGCGGCCGGTACGTTCCACGCGTTTGCGCTCATCCCGCCCCGTATTTCCCGCTCCAGTTTTCTTGCGTTCTGCCGAACACCTCGACAGGGGTGCGCCGTGTGGTGCATCGCACCAGCCAACACGCAAGGAAAACCCATGTCGTATGAGAACCGCGCGGCATTCGAGTGCGTCCTGCTCGTCGACGACGATCCGGTGGCGCGAGCGCTGACGGCTGCGGTCCTCGGCGCGCACAAGCTGCGCGTCGTCGATGTCGATTCCGGCCGGGCGGCGCTCGACTGCTTCGACACCATCCGTCCCGACTGCGTCGTGCTCGATGCCGTCATGCCCGACCTCGACGGCTTCGAGACCTGCGTCGCGCTGCGGCAACTGGCGCACGGCGCGCATGTGCCGGTGCTGATGCTGACCGGCCTCGACGACGAATGCTCGATCGAGCACGCCTACGAGGCCGGCGCGACCGACTTCTTCGTCAAGTCGCAACAGTGGACGCTGCTGGCCTACCGCGTGCGCTACCTGCTGCGCTCGGCGCGGCTGCACGTCGAACTGGAGCGCAGCCGCGCCCGGCTCGCCAAGGCGCAGACGCTCGCGCGCCTCGGCAACTGGGACTGGGACACACGCGCGCGGGTGCTGCAATGCTCGCCCGAGGTGTTCCGCATGATGGGTCTGGCCGCGCCCGGCGACGGCGAGATCGACGAACAGCGCTTCCTCGCGCGGCTCCATCCCGACGATGTCGAGCCGATCCGAGCGATGGTCCAGCGCGTCTGCGCGCTGCGCACGCCGCAGCAGGTCGAACTGCGCCTGCGCCGCGACGACGGCACGGTGGTGCAGGTGCAATGCGAAGGCGAGGTCGATACCGAGGAGGGCGGCAGCGTGGTGCGCATCTCGGGCACCTGCCTCGACATCACCCAGCGCAAGGAAGCCGAGCAGCGCGTGCGCGCGCTGGCCGAGTTCGACGTGCTGACCGGGCTGCCGAACCGGCGCCTGTTCAACATGCGCATCGAGCAGTGCATTGCGCGCCAGGGGACGGCCGGGCAGATCGCGCTGCTGTTCATCGACCTCGACCGCTTCAAGAACGTCAACGACACCCAGGGCCACACCGGCGGCGACGCGCTGCTGGTGGAGGTGGCGCACCGCCTGACCGAGGTCGTCGGTCGCCACGACGTGAAGCGCGCCGCCGATCATCTGGTGGCGCGGCTCGGCGGCGACGAGTTCGTCGTGCTGCTCCAGGGCGAGGCCGGCGCCGAGATGGCCGAGCGCGTCGGCGAGGACATCCTGCTGCGCATGCGCGAGCCCTTCGTGATCCACGGCGTCGAGAACTTCGTCACCGCCTGCATCGGGCTGGCGCGCTTCCCGGCCGACGGCGAAACCGCCGAGACGCTGATGCGCAGCGCCGACGCCGCGATGTACGCGGTGAAGGGCGCCGGCGGCGATGCGCTGCGCGTCTACTCGCCCGAGCTGATTGCCGAGCGCGTGCGGCGCTGGGAGATCGAGGGCGATCTGCACAAGGCGCTCGAACGCAACGAACTGGTGCTGCACTACCAGCCGCAGATCGACGTGCGCAGCGGCCTGGTCGTGAGCGCCGAGGCGCTGATGCGCTGGAACCGGCGCGGCGAGCAGATTTCGCCGGCGCAGTTCATTCCGGTGGCGCAGGAGTCGGGGCTGATCATTCCGATGGGCGAATGGGCCATCCACGAAACGGCGGCGCAGATCCGGCGCTGGCGCGATGCCGGCATGGGCCAGATCCGTGTTGCGGTGAACGTGCCGAGCATGCATTTCCAGCGCGCTGACCTGTCGAAGACGGTGCGCGAGGCTTGCCGCGATGCCGACATCCAGCCGGAGCTGATCGAGCTGGAGATCACCGAATCGATGCTGATGCAGGACTTGTCGCGCACCGTCGATGCGCTGCTCGGGCTGACCGAGCTGGGCGTGAAGCTGTCGGTCGACGACTTCGGCACCGGCTATTCGTCGCTCGCCTATCTGCGCCGGTTTCCGCTCGACGCGCTCAAGATCGACCGCTCCTTCGTGCACGACCTGCGCAACGGCTCGGATGCCGAGGCCATCATCGAAGCCATCATCGCGATGGCCCGCACGCTGCACCTGAAGGTGATTGCCGAGGGCGTCGAGACGGTGGAACAGGCGGCGCTGCTGTATCGCGTCGGCTGCCACGTCATGCAGGGTTTCCTGTTCGGGCGGCCGCAGCCGGCCGAGGAATTTGCCGGCCTGCTGGCACGGCAGCAGCGCGACGGCGGCTCGGCCGAATGGGCCCAGTTGCCGCGCAGCGTCACTCCCGCGCTTCCGCGCATCAAGCGTTCCAAAGTCATTCAATGATCGAGCGAAAGCCCAATATGCGCGCCTATCGACGCTTCGGGATCGACATGAATCGAGGCCCGCAAGACTTGGAAGTGAACGTGACGCCGACGGTGTCGCCCAGCACGCTGCCGATCGCCGACGCGTCGGTCGATCCGCGCCAGGAGGCGCAGGCGTGGTCGGCGCTGCTGCTGCGGCTGGTGCGCGAGCTTGATCGCCACCATCCGGCCTGCAACGCGGCGGCCAAGCGCGAAGGGTTGCTGCGCGCGCTCTGCCTCGCCGACGCCGAACCGGCCGCGCTGCGCGGCCGTGTGGCGACGCTGCTCGACAGCTGGATGCGGCCGCAGGCGGCCAGCGTCGCTGACGTGACGGCGACCGCGCCGACGCTGGACGAGTTGCGGCGCGATGCGGCGTCGGCGCAGGGCGCGGTGCTGCTCGACGCCAGCGCCGCGAATCCGGAAATTCCGGACAAGCTGCGCGATCTGCTCGGGCTGGTGCTGGAGAACATCGCCCAGCTGACGCCCGAGCACCGGCTGCTCGAAGGGCAGATCGAGCAGATCCGGCAGGCGCTGGCGGTACCGCTGACGGCCGAAGGGCTGGCCGAGGTCGAGTTGCAGGTGCGCCGATTGATGACCAAGCAGGTCGCGATCCGCCAGCGTGTAGAGGATGCGAAGGCGGCGATCAAGGAGATGGTGGCGATCATGATCTCGCGCCTCTCGACGATGGCGGCATCGACCGGCGGCTATACCGAACGGCTCGACCGCTATGCCGGCACGATCCGCGACGCAAGCGACTTGCCGGCGCTGAGCGACGTGGTGCGCCGGCTGCTCGACGACACGCGCAATCTCTCGACCGACATGACGCAGGCGCGCGACGAGATCAGCTTTGCGAAGCAGCGCGTGCAGGAGCACGAAGGGCGCGTCGAGGCGCTGGAACGCGAGCTGCAACGCATCAGCGCGCTGGTGCGCACCGATCCGCTGACCGAAGCGCTGAACCGGCGCGGCTTCGAGGAGGCGTACGCGATGGAACTGGCGCGCGCCGAGCGCTGCGGCGAGCCGATCGCCGTGGGCCTGCTCGATCTCGACGACTTCAAGTGCATCAACGATCAGCACGGTCACAAGACCGGCGACATGGCGCTGCGCTACCTGACCGACGTGATGCGCGCCTGCCTGCGCCCGGTCGATGCGATCGGCCGCTACGGCGGCGAGGAGTTCGCGATCCTGATGCCGAACACCTCGCCCGACGATGCGGCGGCGATGATGCAGCGCATCCAGCGCGAGCTGACGCGGCGCATCTTCCTGCACGACAACCAGCGGCTGCTGGTGACGTTCTCGGCCGGCGTCGCGGCGGTCGATCCGGCGAACGGGCTGGCCGAGGCGCTGGAGCGCTGCGACGCGGCGATGTACACCGCGAAGCGCGCGGGCAAGAACCGGGTGCTGGTTGCGGCCTGATGCGGCCTGAGGCTGGTGGCGGGTGCGTGCGATCATCGCGCCCGCCATGAAAACCACCTTCCGCTCCCTTCCTTCGTGCGCCGACATCCGTCGGCGTTTTGTTTTGTCTGCCGGCGTTGCGCTGGCGCTGGCGGGCTGCGCCGCCGGGCCGGGCGGCGGCGCAGCGCCCACGGGCGCGGGCGGTGCTGCGTCGGCGCCGATTGCCTCGGGCGGCGTGGGCACGGTGGCCGCGCAGCCGCCAAGTGTTGCGCGGCAGCCGGCGCCGGTTAACGT
>Ga0302291_10000544_pt1 | contig 11062 bp, 11 predicted proteins | sample III_Fen_N1_4_FD_194548 | JGI IMG/M metagenome (GOLD analysis project Ga0302291, IMG submission 194548) | Peat permafrost microbial communities from Stordalen Mire near Abisko, Sweden - III_Fen_N1_4 | ecosystem: Environmental > Terrestrial > Soil > Wetlands > Permafrost | place: Sweden: Abisko... | reverse complement strand
ATCACCGCCATCACCGGCTTGACCAACCGTCGTTCCTCCGCGTGCTGGGGAGACCTGTCCCGCGATGCTAGCACCGCGCCGGGGCGCGGCGGGGTCGATCGGCGTACCGGACACGCGCCCCGGCCGCGCCCGCCAGTGCCTCAGGTGAACAGGCGCGGGTTCACGAAGTTGCCGTTGAACTCGACCATCCAGTGGAGGTGTGCCCCGGTCGAGTGCCCGGTGCTGCCCTCGTGCCCGATCACCTGGCCCGCGCTCACGGCGGACCCCGCGTGCGCCGGGCAGCTCGGGGTCATGTGCGCATACCAGGTCGTCAGCGACGAGCTGTGCGCGATGATGACGATCCACGCCGGGTCGGCGCCGTCCGCGTAGTTCCAGCCGCAGTACACCACCCGGCCGGCGGCCGAGGCATGGACCGCCGTCCCGTAGGGCGCGACGATGTCGATGCCGTTGTGGAAGTGGGCACACCCCCCCATCGGCGGCTCCCACGAGAACCCGGTGCAGCCGAAGGGCTGCGTGACCGCGCCCGACATCGGCCACCTGAGGGTCCCGTTGTACTGGGAGGGGATGTGCCCGTTGTTGAACTGGGAGGCGACGAGGCTGTCGATCTTGTGCTGGAGCTTCCTCCTGGCGGTGGCGGCGGCGGCGATCGACTGCCGCAGCTTCGCCTTGTTGGCCGCGACCTTCGCGTACTGGGCCTTCTCCTGGGCCAGCATGGCCTTGGCCGCCTTCTCGAGCTTGACCAGCTTCGCGCGCGCCTTCTGCAGCTCCGCGAGACGCTGGTCCAGCTGCTGCTTCTGGACGGCCGTCTCCTGGCGCAGGGTGTCGGTCTGGGCGCGCGTCGCCATGACCGTCTCGTGCAGGGACAGGAGGGTCTCCCGGTCGAGCGCGATCTGCTGCGCCAGGATTCGGTCCTGCTCCGCGGCGTCCAGGTGCGCGCTCATCTCCGCGAGCATGTCGGTGAACGAGGCGCCCGACAGGAACGTCTCGAGCAGCGAGGTCCGCTCCGCCTCCCAGGCATCGCGGATGCGCTGCGACAGCTCTGCCTTGCGCTGGCGGAGCTCCTCCTTCTTCGTCGTCTCCATCTGCTCGATGCGCGTGACCTGCGAATCGAGCTGCTGGACCTGCCCGACGAGGGCGTTGTAATCCGCCTGGACCGTGTCGATCTCGCCGGCCAGGGCATTGACCTGCTTGCGCGTGGCCGCGAGGTTGTCCGTGATGCCGTTCAGCTGGCCCGTCGTGCTGGCGATCCGGCCCTGGAGCAGGGCCTGGGAGCTGTTGAGGCCGGCGATCAGGGTCTGCTGCTGCTTGATCTGGCGCGCGAGCGCGGCCGCCTGCTTCTGGGCGTCCGCCAGCTCGTCGCCCTGCACCGGCCCCGGCGCGACCACGGGCGCTGCGAACAGGCCGAAGACCAGCGGAACCACCAGGAGGGCGGCGAGGAGGCGGCGGTGGCGGAGACGCCCCGACCGCGGGAAGAGCTGCGCAGCGGTGTGGCGGGTCAACGAGCAGGCGTCCTCATCTCATGCGAGCGTTCATGTCGTCCCGATCGCGGGGACCCTGGTCCACGCGACGCAACCCGGTGCACGCTCGCCGGATACGGCGCCGCCCCGGAGGGCACTCCCGAGACGACCTGAACCGGCGTACGCGGCAAGTCTACCAGCGAGAGGCAACCGGGCATCGCGGCACCGGCATCGCGGCCTACCCGATGACGAGGATCGCCCAGATCGCCCCGAAGATCAGGAACGGCCCGAACGGGACGTAGCTCTTGAGCGTGATCCGCCGGGCGGCCAGGAGAACTCCGATCACCACCCCGGCCAGCAGCGCCCCATAGACGACGCCGGAGAACATGCGCAGGGGCCCCGCCAGCAGGCCCACGGACACCAGCAGCTTGACGTCGCCCTGGCCGAACGCCCCCGCCCCGAACGGTATCGAGAGCGCGTAGATCAGGCCCGGCACGGCGATCGCCACGATGATCGCAACCGGCAGCACGCCCGGTGGCACCAGCGGGTTGAGACCGAGCAGGTCGAAGGCGAGCGCGACCGGGATCGCCGGCAGCGTGATCACGTCCGGCAGCAGGCGCTGGTCGAGGTCCGTCGCGAGGAGCAGGACCAGCGCGACGAGATAGGCGCCGAACACCACGACGGGCACGGGCTCTGCGAACCGGGCCGTCAGGCCGCCCAGGGCCAGGGCCCCCGTGACCACCGCGACGGGCGTCCGCCAGTCGATCCGGCGCACGCTGCCGTCGTCGTGGGCGGGCCAGCGCGCGGCAATCCGGTCGGCGGCGAACCCCCAGGCGCCCCCGACGAATCCGAGCATGATGGCGATCGGGGTCAGCACGGCCCGATCTTACGGGTCCCGGGGGTCGCCCGGCCGCCCGTCGCGTGCGCCGGTCAGGCCGACGCCGATCCCGCGAGCGCGAGCTCGACGAGCGTGGCGTGGGTGACGCCCGTGGCGCCGACGGTCGCGTACGGGTACGCCTTGCGGAAGTAGCCCGTGCCGCCGATGTCGAGATGGGCCCACGGGACGGTCCGGAACTGCTCCAGGAACAGCCCGCTCTTGACGAGCGAGCCGTCGTTCGTCCCGGTGTTCTGGAAGTCCGCGTACCAGCTGTCCATCTCGGGCATGTAGTCCTGCACGAGCGGGAAGCGCCAGTAGCGCTCGCCGGCACGCTCGGCCGCGGCTTCCAGCGCGCCCCACCACGGATCGGGGGTGGCGAAGACGCCGGTGACGAGGTTGCCGATGGCGCGGCCGACGGCACCGGTCAGGGTGGCGACATCGACCAGGTGGGTCGCACCCAGCTGCTCCGCGTAGGTCATCGCGTCGCCCAGGATCAGGCGACCCTCGGCATCGGTGTTGATGAGGTCGACCCACTTGCCGTTGAGCGCCTTGACGATGTCACCGGGGCGCGCCGCGTGTCCGCCGGGCATGTTCTCGACGGCGGGTGCGACCGCCATGAGCGGCAGGCCGGGGTCCAGGCGCGCGACGGTGGCGATGGCCGCGATCACTGTGCACGCACCGATCTTGTCCATCTTCATCTCGTCCATCCGGTCGGCCGGCTTGATGCTGATGCCGCCGGAGTCGAAGCAGACGCCCTTGCCGATCAGGGCCAGGTGTCGCCCCAGCGCATCCCGCTCGCCGGCCCCGCCCGATCGCATCACGATCATCCGCGGCGGGTTGTCGCTCCCCTGGCCGACGGCAAGGAACATCCCCATGCCCAGCTCTGCCGCGCGCTTCTCGTCGACCACGTCGATCGACAGCCCGTGAGCCTCGGCGATGGCGCGCGCCTCGTCCGCGAGGACCTGCGGCGACACGTCGTTGGCTGCGCGGTTGGACAGGCGGCGGGCGATGTTCGCGCCCTCGCCGATGATCCGGCCCCGGTCTGCGCCGCGCTCCGCGTCACCGGCCGGGCCCGACACGATGAGCACCAGCTCGTCCAGGACGGGCGGCGCCGCATCGCTGTCCTCGCGGTAGATCGTCTTGGGCTCGAATGCTCCTTCGACGACGCCGCGGGCCACGAGCTCGGCCGCGAGGGCCTCGTCGCCGGCCAGGCCGGCCGTGATGGGCGCCAGCCAGACCGCCATCGAGTGGACGTCGCGCTTGATGAGCCGGCGCAGCGCCGTCGCGGCGAGCCTGCGGGCCGTCTCGCGGTCGAAGGCATCGGCGTCGCCGCCGGAGACGGCCAGGACCCGTTTCGCAGGCAGGCTGCCCGGGGCCGCCAGGGCCGTGCCGTAGCGCTTGGGCCGCAGCTCCCCGAACGCGGCGAGAGCGCGGAGCTCGCCGCCGGTGCGGCGGTCGAGCTCGTCCAGCTCGCCGCTGAACGCCGGCTCCCCGACGACGGGGACGACCAGGAGGTCGGCGGCGGCCTCCCAGGGCTGGCCGGTGACGACGCGGATCTGCACGAAGGGCTCCTCCGGGACCTCGCGACGCGCCGGGGCGTGCGGTGGCGAGGGGTGCTGTTGGATGGCGTTGGGCAGAGTGTAGCGCCGCCGGGCGGCCGCCCCGGGCCTAGTCCGGGAGCGTGGGCGAGGGCCGTGGATTCGCCTGGTCCTCGAGGACGGCGGCCAGCGAGCCGCGCGCCTCCTCGATCGAGATCACGGCCTGGTTCAGCCCACCCTGGGCCACCTCGGCCATGATCACCACGAGGCCGCGCGTGTCCGCGGGGAGGTTGGCGCGGGCGTCCTTCTCGGCGGCGAAGGCAGCCCGCACCTTGTCCGTGACGCGGCCCTTCGAATCCAGCAGGGACCGGTAGAGGCCACTGAGGGCCGTGTCGTACGCGGCGTTCCGGTCCAGCCACGTGTTGAGCGTGGAGACGTCCGAGGCCTTGCCGAGCCGTTCGGCGAGGGCTCGGGACTCGGCGATGGTCGCATCGGACGTGTCGAGGAGCGCCAGGGCCGCCTTGTAGTGGGCGGCCGATCCCTGCTTGGCGGCCGCGGCCGTCTCCTGATCGTGGCGCTGCAACAGCCCGGTGAGCGTCGCGGCATCGAGCGCCCGGCCGGTGACGGCCGACCAGTCGTCGCCCAGCCCTTCTGTCATCCCCACGGTCGTCGCCAGCTCGTCGTAGCGCCGTCGCACGTCGCCGGCGACCACCAGCCCGGGATCCGCATCCATCCCCGGTACGGCATCGAGGGCCGCCTGGAGCTTGCGCGCCTGCGCGTCGATGGTCGCGACCCGGGTCGTTCCCTCGCCGAGGAGCATCTGGAGGGCGTCCTTGTCCCCCGAAACGACCGTCGCGAGGGACTGGCGCGCCGTGGAGCCGAGCGCGTCGACGTCGTCGGCCAGGACCTGCAGCTCTGCCACGGCGGCGTCGAGCGCGGGCCCCGCCGCCAGGTCCGAACGCCAGGTCAGCTCGGCGCGGGCCGGCGTGCCGGGCGGATGCTGCATGGCGGCCGCCGCGCCCGCCGCCCCGAACGCGATCAGCACGGCCACGGCCAGCCAGGTCAGGCGGATCAGCAGCGTGCGGAGCATCCCGAGGGCGGTCACGAGGCGGAGGGTAGCGGGTCCGGGACGGGACCGCCGCGACCGCGACCCGGCCGCGTCGATTCGGGACCCGGCCGCGTCGATCCCGGACCGGTGACGGCGCGTCAGGCCGCGGCGGGCTCCTGGTCCTTCACCTTGCGCCGCAGGTAGGTGAGCGCGCCCTCCATCGGCTGCGGCTCGAACCCGAACCCCGTCCGGACGCCGTCGACCGGGCCCGTGTTGTCGTACTTCAGCTGTCGGAGCTGGTCCGTGGCGACGGGGAACGGCAGGCGGATCGTCTCGCTCGCACCCGCCACGAGACGGATGACGGCGACCGGCATCGGGACGAGCAGGCGCCGCTTGTCCATGCCGCGCAGGACCTCCTCCACGATCTCGCGGTAGGTCCAGTAGCGAGGGCCGCCCAGCAGGTACTCGCGTCCGATCGTGGCGTCGTCGCCCAGCGTCAGCACTGCCGCCTTCGCGAGGTCGGCGATGGCGAGTGGCTGGAATCGGGCGTCGCCCTTGCCGGTGATCGGAACGATGCCCGGCGACATCCGGACGAGGCCGGCCAGGATGTTGAAGAAGCCGTCCCGGGGCCCGAACAGGAGCGACGGGCTGAGGATCGTCCAGTCGAGACCGCTCTCGCGGACGAGCGCCATCGCCTTCGCCTTCGAGCTCCCGTAGTGGAGCGACGGATCGTCGATGACGCCCAGGGCGCCGAGGTGGACGAAGCGGCGGATACCGGCCGCGGCCGCCGCGACGAGGATGTTCCGCGTCCCCTCGGTGTTGACGAGCCGGAGGGTCGCGCCGCCGTCCCAGTCCCGGGGGACGGCCGCGAGGTGGAGGACCGCGTCCGCACCGGCGAGGGCGTCGGGCAGCGAGTCCGGCTTCGTCACGTCCCCGCGCCGCATCTCCACCGAGGCCCGCTGTCCGGCGGTCAGCCGGCGCTGGACCAGGGCGGCTCCGTCATCGTCGCGGACGAGCGCCAGGACATGGTGCCCCGCATCGGCGAGGGCCGGGACGAGGTGGCTGCCGACGAAGCCGTTGGCGCCGGTGACGAGGACGGTTGACATGGGCGGTGCTCCGGGCTGGTGTCGCAGGCTCGGGTGCATGCGTCGATTGACGTTCGCCGGTCGAGACCCGCTGGATGGGTCAAAAGTGGCTAGCTACCAGTAGCAGGATACGCGGCCGGTCAACCGGATCCCGCGTCCGGTCAACCCGAGATGCGGCCGGGCGAGCCGCGGGGGCCTACCATCCTTCCATGACCGACCTCGACCCTCGCGCCCTGCGCGCCCTCGCGGGCGCCATGCCCAAGGCCGAGCTCCATCTCCACCTCGACGGGTCGCTCCGCGTGGAGACCGCGCTCGACCTCGCCCGGACCCGCGACGTCGCTGCGCCGCGCACCTACGCCGCGATGCGCGGCGTCCTCGTTGGCCCGGAGCATTCCGAGGACCAGGCCCAGCTCCTGCTCGCCTTCGACCTCCCGATCGCGCTGATGCAGGACGCGGAGGCCATCGAGCGCACGGCCGCGGACCTCGTCGAGGACAAGGCCTTCGACAACGTCCGGTATGCCGAGATCCGCTGGGCTCCCCTGCTCCACACGGCGCGCGGCCTGGGCGGACGGCAGGTGGTGGAGGCTGTCTCGCGGGGTGCCCTCGAGGCCGGGCGCCGGTACGGTGTCGAGGTCCGCCTGATCGCCACCCTGATGCGCTCGCACGAGCCGGAGGCCAACCTCGCGTTCGTGCGCGAGCTGGAGGCGAACGGCATCCCCGACGGCCTGGTCGCGGTCGACCTCGCCGGACAGGAGGCGCGCTTCCCGGATCCGGAGCTCCACCGCGCGGCCCTGGGCCTCGCGCGGGAGATCGGCCTGCACGTCACGCTCCACGCGGGCGAGTGGGGCGGAGCGGCCCAGGTGCGGCGGGCGCTCGCGGTTGACCCGGAGCGGATCGCGCACGGACCGCTCGCCATCGACGACCCCGACCTCGTCCGGGAGCTCGTCGCGCGGGGCGTCTGGCTGGATCTCTGCCCCACCTCGAACGTGCAGGCGAGCATCGTCCCGTCGCTCGAGGCACACCCCCTGCGACGCCTGATGCAGGCCGGCGTCCGCGTGACGCTGAGCACGGACGACCTGACGGTGTCCGACGTCACGCTGTCCGAGGAGTACGCGCGGGCGGTCGGGCGGATCGGCGTGACGCTCCCGGACCTGTGGGCCCTGGACCTGGCGGCGATCGAGGCCGCCTTCTGCGACGAGCCCACCCGGGCGCGGCTGCGCTCCGCCTTCCGGGCCTGGGGCGCCCGGATCCCGGAGCTCGAGCAGGCCTGACGGCCGCGGCTCGAACAGACCTGACGGCCCGCCCCGGGCGGCGCCTGACGGCCACCCCGGCCGGGTGGGAGGGACCGTCAGCCGGCGGCCAGATCCTCAAGGGCCCGGCCCAGCTCCTCGGCATCGGCGGCGATGCGGGTCGGGCGCTCGTCGGGTGGCAGGGCGTCCGCCGCCTGGCGGCTGGTGACCCCGGTCAGCATCAGGATCGTGCGCGCCCCCACCGCCCGACCGGCGGCAACGTCCGTGAGCGCGTCGCCGATCATCACCGCGCGCCCGACGTCTGCCCCGACGAGCGTCGCGGCCGCCTCCAGCAGGTAGGGCCCGGGCTTGCCGATCGTCACGTCCGCAGCGCGGCAGCCCGCGGTCTCGATCGCCGCCACCACGGCACCCGCGCCGGGGCGCAACCCCCGCTCGATCGCCAGGACCGGGTCCCGGTTCGTGGCCACGAAGGCGGAACCGGCCCGCACGCAGTCGGCCGCCGCCGCGATCCGGAGATAGGTGAGCTGCGGGTCGAGGCCCACGACCACCGCGTCCGGGTGGCCCGCGGCATCCCAGCCGTCGAGACCCTCCTGGCTCATGCGAGTGGCCGCGTGGGCGGCGGTGACGAGGTCGAAGCCCGCCTCGCGGAGCTCCCGCTCCAGCCCGCCGGCCCCGACGGACAGCACGCGCCGGACCGCGGGCAGGCGCTCGCGGATCCAGAGGGCGCTCGCGCGGGCGCTGGTCACCACGCGGTCCGGACCCACCGGCGCCCCGTGTCCCGCCAGGCGCGGGAGGTAGTCGCCGCGGTAGTGCATGGCGTTGTTCGTGACGTAGACGACCTCGTCGCCCAGCGCCGCGCGGGCGGCCAGCGCGGGACCCACGCCCGGCACCGCTTCCGAGGCACGGTAGACGACGCCATCGAGGTCGACGAGGAGGAGCACGTGGCGATGCTACCGTCTGTCCATGCCTCCGGCCCGCGGCTCCCCGTTCGACGGCATCGACCGCCTCTTCGTCGACGGCACCAACATGCTCTACCGCCTCGGCTCCGGATCCGCGGCGCCGCCCGCCGCGCTGATCGGCCGGCTGCGCGCGGCCATCCCGCCGCAGATCGACATCGAGCTGCTGTTCGACGGCGTCGGCCACGGCGTGAAGGGCCGCGTCGCCCAGCACATGTACGTCCGCTACTCGGGCCGCCACACAGCCGACGAGGCGATCCTGGACCTGACCGCGGTCGCCGGGGAGGCGGCCGGTGGGACCGCGGAGGCCTACGAGCGGATGCTCGTGGTGACCAACGACCGGGACCTGCGCGAGCGCCTCGAGGCCCGCGGCGTCCGCACCCGGCCGACCCAGTGGCTGCTCAACCGTCTCGACATCGCGAAGCTGGCCTCGCCGGCGCCCGGCAACCGCCGCGCGACCCTCGGATCCGGGCACACGGTGGCGACGCCCAACCCGTTCGGCCAGGACGCTGCGGACGAGTCCGACCGGAAGGGCTGGAAGCCCGGACGGGGCGCGACGACCAAGACCGGGACACCCCGCAAGGTCGCGCGCCACAAGCGCCATCCCAAGCACGGGGCATGACCCGTCCCTGACCCCGCACCGGGCAGCGCTCGCTGCTAGGATGCGCCCGTGATCCTCGAAACCCTGAACCAGCTCTGGACGAACCTCCTGGCGTTCAGCGCCACCTTCGTCACGCCGGACTGGGGCGCGCTCATCGGGTTGCTCCCCATCCTGCTGTTGCTCTTCGTCGTGGGACCGATCCTGACCATCCTCGTCCTCGCCTGGGCGCGCTACCTGGTCCACAAGCCCCGCACGAAGCGCGTCTTCGCCCCTGCCCGCCGGGCGGCCCCGCTCGACGCGGACGGCAGCCCCGTCTTTCCGGCCGGCGAGCCCTACAGCCCGTCCGAGGGCGTCATCTACGAGCCCGGCACGATCCGCGCCGCAACGGGCGAGGACCTCGTCGTCGGTTGTCCGAAGTGCGGTCTCGTCCGCAGCGCAGCCCTCGACATCTGCGGCAACTGCGGGCTCTCGTTCACCCTCAAGCCAACCACGCGCTCCCTGCGCCCGGCCGCCCCGCCGCCGGGCGGAGCCGCCGCCGCCTGATCCATCGACCCCGCCGGAACCACCGGCAGGGTCCCCAGCGTCCCGGGAACCGACATGGCACAGGCCTCATCGCTGCTCTTCGTCCTCGGCGTCATCGCGACCGCGCTCGGCTTCGCCGCTCACGTCGGCCACGCCGCGCTGCTCGCGAACGGCCGCCGCGTCACGGTCGTCGCACCCGTCGCGCGACCCGCGTTCGCCGCGGCGGGCGTGACCGGCTCCTTCGTGACCGCACGCGCCCCGGCGGCGGCCGGCTCCGACACCGCGCTCGCTGCCGCCCCCACGCCCATGTCGCGGGCGGCGACCTGGATCACCGCGGCCGCGTTCGTGCTCCTGCTGGGATCGCTCGTGGCGCGCGGGATCGTCGTCGGGCGCGGGCCGTACGGGAACCTGTACGAGTTCAGCGTCGCGTTCGGGGCGTCGATCCTGGGCGGATACCTGCTCCTCTCCCGCCGCTATGCGATCCGCCAGATCGGCTTCATCCCTGTCGGGGTCGCGCTGGGGATGCTGCTCTACGCGTCGTCGCTGCCGTCCGACATCGAGGCGCTGGTGCCCGCGCTGCAGTTCCCGGCGATGCTGACGATCCACGTGGGGATGGCGGTCATCTCCTACGGGATCTTCGCCACGGCGTTCGCCGCGGGCATCGGGTACCTCGTCCAGGGGACCGGTGACCGCTTCGCCTGGCTGCCGTCGCACAAGACACTGGACGAGGTCGCGTACCGAGCGGTCATCATCGCGTTCCCGATCTTCGCGACCATGATCATCCTCGGGTCCTGGTGGGCGTCGATCGCCTGGTCGCGATACTGGGGCTGGGACCCCAAGGAGACCGCGGCCCTCGTGACCTGGCTGACCTACGCGGTGTATCTCCACGCGAGGAACCAGCGCCGGTGGGCGGGACGGCCCGCGGCCCTGTTGCTGGTCGTGGGGTTCGCGATGGTGCTGGTGACGTACTCGGGGAGCCTCTGGTTCTCCGGGCTGCACGCATACTCCGGCCTGTAGCGGGTTTCGCCAGCGCGAGATCGCATCCTGTCCGATGCTTGACGGATGCTCGACTTCATCGATCCCGACCCCGGCCAGGCCCTGCTCAAGATCGCGGTCGGCCTGCTCGTGCTCGTGCTGGCGGTGCTGCTCTGGAGAGAGCTGCAACACCGCTCCCGGCGAAGCGGCGGCGGCAACCTGGCGGCGGCAGCGATGGCGGCAGCCGTGGTGGGGCTCATGGTGGCGATCTCGAACGCGCTGCCCATGGAGATCGGCATCGTCGTGCTGTTCCTGTCGCTGTTCGCCATCTACCGGCCCGAGCAGGTGGTGAAGGTGACGGGCGGACCACGCCTCGAATGGCGCGCGCTGCGCGAGGGTCGCGAGCTCCAGCTGCTGGTGAAGGAGCGCGGCGGACCGTCCCTGGCGAAGCGGAACCCCGAGGTGCAGGAGCGCTTCGAGGCGCTGTCCTCCCTGGAGGGGCCGGGCACGGAGAGGTACATCGGGCTGCTCAGGGAGACGCTGCTGGCGGACCCGGCGGCGCCGGGGATGGAGGCGAAGCTGGCCGAGCTCGCGGAGGCGGACGCGGCGCTCAGGGTGGCGATCGGAGCGCGGCCGAACTGGGAGAAGGAGCTGGAGCGCCGCGCCGCGGAGGGCGCACCGGCCGAGGCCGAATAGGGTTCTGGCGCGTTTCGGGCGCACCTCCGTGTTCCGGCGCGGCCTCGCGCGTTCAGC
>Ga0302291_10000543_pt1 | contig 11066 bp, 10 predicted proteins | sample III_Fen_N1_4_FD_194548 | JGI IMG/M metagenome (GOLD analysis project Ga0302291, IMG submission 194548) | Peat permafrost microbial communities from Stordalen Mire near Abisko, Sweden - III_Fen_N1_4 | ecosystem: Environmental > Terrestrial > Soil > Wetlands > Permafrost | place: Sweden: Abisko... | reverse complement strand
CGCGGAACTGGTCGAACAGCGGAAACGCCGTGAACAGCGCCAGCGCGACGGTCAGCAGCGGCACCAGCGACAGCACGGTGGTGTAGGTGAGGCTGCCGGCGACATCGGCGATGCGCTCGTCGCGCAGGCGCCGCGCCGCGAACCGGAGCGCCGCGAACACGGTCGCGGGCTCGATGCGGCGCAGGCGCGCGCCAAGCCGGCGCAGCAGGGGAAGGGGCGTGGAATCAGTCATCTGTCCGGATCATAAATAATGGACGGTTCTGCCCTGCCCCTCTGCCGCCCACGCCCATGACACTGCCACCCGATTCATTGCCGTCCGATTCCTCCGCCGCGTCGGCGCCGCCGCCCGGCAATCCGCGCACCGCGCTGCTGGCATGGCGCACCGCCTGCGTCAGCCTGAGCCTGCTGATCGTGCTCATGACGGCGTGGGAGCTGTGGCTCGCGCCGCTGCGGCCGGGCGGCTCGTGGCTGGTGCTCAAGGTGCTGCCGCTGCTGCTGGCGCTGCCCGGCGTGCTGAAGCGGCGGCTCTACACCTTTCAATGGACCTCGCTGCTGATCGTCATCTACCTCGGCGAAGGCGCGGTGCGCGTCGCGAGCGATCCGGATGCGACCTCGCGCGCGCTGGCCGGGCTGGAGCTGCTGCTGGTCGGCGTGCTGTTCGGCGCGCTGCTGACTTACGCGCGGCCGTACAAGCAGGCGTTCAAGGCGCGCAAGAAGGCGGCCGAGAAGCTGGCGCGCGACGCGGCATGACCGGCACCGCCCTGCTCGACACGCTGCGCGCCGCCGTCGGCGCGGCCAACGTGCTGACCGACGCGGCCGATCAATCCGGCTACCTCACCGACTGGCGCGGCCGCTACACCGGCCGCGCGCTGGCCGTCGTGCGCCCCGCGAACACGCAGGAAGTGGCGGCCGTGGTGCGCGCCTGCGCCGCCACGCGCACCGCGATCGTGCCGCAGGGCGGCAACACCGGCCTCGTCGGCGGCGCGACGCCCGATGCCTCGGGCCGCGCCATCGTGCTGAGCCTGCGCCGCATGAGCGCCGTGCGCAGCGTCGACGCCATCGACGGCACGCTGATCGCCGAGGCCGGCTGCACGCTGGCGGCGGTGCAGGCGGCGGCCGATGCGGCCGGCCGGATGTTCCCGCTGTCGCTCGCGTCGGAAGGCAGCTGCACGATCGGCGGCAACCTGTCGAGCAACGCTGGCGGCGTGCATGTGCTGCGCTACGGCAATGCGCGCGAGCTCTGCCTCGGACTCGAAGTCGTCACCGCCAGCGGCGAGATCTGGAACGGCCTCGCCGGCCTGCGCAAGGACAACACCGGCTACGACCTGCGCGACCTGTTCATCGGCGCCGAAGGCACGCTCGGCGTCATCACCGCCGCCTGCGTGAAGCTGTTCCCGCCGCCGAAGGCGCGCGTCGTCAGCCTGTTCGCGCTCGACGATCTCGATGCGGCCTTGCGGCTGCTGGCGCGCGCGCAGGCGGCGGCCGGGCCGGCGCTGTCGGCGTTCGAGGTGTTCAACGCGCTCAGCCTCGACCTCGTGCTGCGCCACATGCCGGACAACCGCGCGCCGTTCGCCGAGGCGCATCGGCAGTACGCGCTGGTCGAGCTGTCCGATCACGAATCGGAAGCGCACGGGATTGCGCTGGCGGAAGACATCGCCGGCGCCGCGATCGAGGCCGGCGAGGCGCGCGACGCGGTCATCGCCCAGCATCTGGCGCAGGCGCAGGCGCTGTGGGCGCTGCGCGAGAACATCTCGGAAGCCCAGGCGCGCGAGGGCAAGAACATCAAGCACGACATCGCGGTGCCGGTGTCGCGGGTGGCGGAATTCGTCGCCGCGACCGATGCGCTGCTGGCGCGCGAGCATCCGGGCCTGCGCATGGTCACCTTCGGCCATCTCGGCGACGGCAACCTGCACTACAACGTCAGCCCGCCGCTCGACGCCGCCGGCCGGCCCGAGCCGGAAGCGGCCTTTCTGGCGCGGCAGGACGCGATCTACCGGCTGGTGCACGACGCGGTCGCGGCGCGTGCCGGGTCGATCTCGGCCGAGCACGGGATTGGTCAGCTCAAGCGTGATGAACTGTTGCGGTACAAGCCGGCGCCGGCGCTAGCCTTGATGCGCGCCATCAAGCTCGCGCTCGACCCGGACGACCTCATGAATCCGGGCAAATTGCTCCCGCGGAGACCGTCATGAACCTGCTGCGCCCGAATCGTCCGAATCAATTGAATCGCCCGGCCCGCGTGAATAGCCCGGCCCGCGCCGTCGCCGCGCTGCGTCGATGGCTGCCGGTTGCTGCCGCCGGCGTCAACGCGATTGCCGCCATCGCACTGGCCTTTGCCGCCGCGCCGGCTGGCGCCCAGCAGCTCTACCGCTGCGACGCCAACGGCCGCACGACCTACTCCGATCATCCCTGCGACGGCGGCCAGCAGTCGACCGTCGCGCCGGCACCGGAAATCCGCCCCGCCGATCAGGCCGCGGCCCGCGCGCGCGGCGAACGCATGGTGCGCGAGGCTGAATCGGCCGATGCGCGCCGCAATGCCGCGCAGGACGCCGCCGATCGCCGCGCCGACGAAGCGAGATTGCAACAACTCAAGACCGACGAAGCCCAGGCGCGCAGCGAAACCGCGAGCACCGAGGTCGAGGTGCCGCTGGTGCGCCATCACCGCCGCGTGCTGATCGACAACCGCTATGGCGTGCCCGCGACACGTCCGGTGGCGCCAGTGCAGAAGCCGGTCCAGCGCACGCCGCAGCCCGGCGGGCGGATCAATCTCGTCGTCAAGCCCTGAGGTTGCGCGTCAGTCGTCGCTGAGCGCCCAGCCGGGACGGCCGACGCCGGTGTCGGCCAAACCTTCCGCCAGTTCCATCGCGCGCAGCAGCAGTTCCGGCTTCGCGTCGCGCAGCACGTTCGCGTCGCTGAGCAGCTGGCGGAAGCGCCGCGCGCGCCGCATCCCGTTGTAAAGCCCGAGCAGATGGCGCACGACATTGCGCAGCGGCGTGCCGTGCGCGGCCTGCTCGCGTTCGGCGTACTCGGCCATCGCGCGCATCACGTCGGCGCGGGTCGGCGGGCGCCAGTCTTCCTCGGTCGCGCGCAAAAATTCGCCCTCCCAGAGCGCGAGCTGATAGGGGTTGTGATAGGCCTCGCGGCCGATCATCACGCCGTCGAGCCGCACGCCATCGGCCGTCGGTGCCAGCCGCGCACCGATTGCGCCGGCATCGGCAATGCCGCCGTTCACGATGATTTGCAGCGCCGGAAAATCGCGCTTCAGCCGCTCGGCGAAGTCGTAGCGCAGCGGCGGAACCTCGCGGTTTTCCTTCGGGCTCAGGCCCTTCAGCCACGCGTTGCGGGCGTGGACGATGAACAGCCCGCAGCCCGCCTCGGCCACGACGCCGACGAAATCGCGCACGAAGTCGTAGCTCTCGACACGGTCGAGCCCGATGCGGTGCTTGATCGTCACCGGCAGCGGCGTCGCGTCGGCCATCGCCTTCACGCAATCGGCGACGAGTTGCGGCTCGGCCATCAGGCAGGCGCCGAAGCTGCCGCGCTGGACCCGCTCGCTCGGGCAACCGCAATTGAGATTGACCTCGTCGTAGCCATAGCGCGCCGCGAGCCGGGCGCAATCGGCGAGTTCGGCCGGCTCGCTGCCGCCGAGTTGAAGTGCAACCGGATGCTCGGCCGCGTCGAAGCGCAGGTGGCGCTCGACATCGCCGTGCAGCAGCGCGCCCGACGTGACCATCTCGGTGTAAAGGAAGCTGCGCGGCGACAGCAGCCGGTGCAACTGGCGGCAATGCCGGTCGGTCCAGTCGAGCATCGGCGCGACGCAGATTCGGTGTGCCGACGGCGGCAAGGCGGGGCGAAGTGGGGAACTTGAATCAAATGGCATGGTCCGCCGGATTGTAGGATGCTGGGCATCTCCCGCCTCCGCCCCACTGCCGACCATGGCCCTGCCCCACGCCACCGCCCAACTCGGCCGCTATGTGCTTTCCAAGGCGCGCTGGCCCGCGCTCGACGCCGGCTCGCTCGCCATCGTGATCGACGAACTCGAAGCGCTGGTCGCGTCGAGCCATCCCGGCGCCGCGAGCATGCGGCTCTGGCGCCTGCGCAATGCCGCCGTCGATTGCTTTGTCGCGGCCGGCGGCGAGCCTGACGACTGGCTGCTGGCGACGCGGCCGGCGCGCTTCAGCCCGCTCGGGCCGCGCGCCCGCAGCCGCGCCGGCACGCGGCGCCAGACTCACGCCCCGCATCACGGCGCCAGCCGCGCCGACTGCGGCCACGATCACGATTGCCACTGCGACTGAGCTGCCCCGATGCGCGACCTGCACAGAGACACTCCCGGACGCTGGACCCGCGCCGGACTGCGCGTCGCGGCCCTGATCGGCGTCGTGCTCGCGCTGCTGTTCGTCACGACCGATCACCATGGCGACGCGCCGCAATCCGCCGGCGTGACGGCCACCGCGGCACGGCCCTCGCCGCCGGTCCAGCCCGCGACCGGCCCGGGCGGCGCGGCGCTCTCCTACGGCGCGGTGCTGCGCAACCGCTATGGCAGCGGCGATGGCGAAGTCTGGATCTTCGAGCCCGACCAGCCGCGTCCTGCGACCGCGCCGCTGGTGGTCTTTCTGCACGGCTGGGGCGGCAGCAATCCGCGCGTCTATGGCGCCTGGATCGATCACATCGTGCGGCGCGGCGCGGTGGTGGTGTTCCCGCGCTACCAGGCCGATCTGGCTACATCGCCCGAGCGCTTCGCGCCGCAGGCCGCCGCCGCCGTGCGCGATGCGCTCGGCATCCTGCACAACGAGCCGGGCCATGTTCAGCCGCAGACGGGGCGCGTCGCCTACGTCGGGCATTCGGTCGGCGGGCTGCTTGCGGTCGCGCTCGCGGCGCGAGCCGAAGCCGAGGGCCTGCCGGCGGCGCGCGCGGTGATGGCGGTGAATCCGGGGCTCGCCGGTTCCGGCGCGGCGGTTGCGCTCCCCGACCTCGTGACAATTGCTCCCGGCACGCTGCTGCTCGCGGTGGCCGGCGATGCCGACCGCTTTGCCGGCGAGGATGACGCGCGCCGCATCGTCGATGAAGCCAGCCGCGTTGCGCCGGCCGACAAGAATCTGGTCGTGCTGCATTCCGACGAACACGGCCTGCCGGCCCTGCGCGCTGACCATTTCGCCGCGCTCGCGCCCGACTCGGCCTATGACAGCGGCGAAGCGCCCGCCAGCCTCGGCGCAAGCCAGCGCGAACGCATGCGCGAACGCGGCCGCGACCGCGTGGCCGAAGGCGCCGAACTCGACATCGCCGCCAGCGTCGAGAACGCCGCCGCGCCGCGCGCCGCCGTCGATGCGCTCGACTGGTTCGGGCTGTGGAAGCTGTTCGACGCGCTCTCCGACGCGGCCTTCTTCGGCACCGGCCGCGACGCCGCGCTCGGCGACACCACGCGCCAGCGCTTCATGGGCCACTGGAGCGACGGCGTCCCGGTGCGCGAGGCAGAAGTGCGCGCCGGCAAGTAAAGCCGCGCCTCAGCGCCGATCGGGCAGCAGCCCGCGCTCGATGATGAAAGCCACCACCGCATCGAGCCCGTCGCAGGTCTTCAGATTCGTCATCACGAACGGCCGCGCGCCGCGCATGCGCTCGGTGTCGGCGCGCATCACGTCAAGCGATGCGCCCACGTGCGGCGCCAGATCAATCTTGTTGATGACCAGCAGATCGCTCTTGGTGATGCCCGGACCGCCCTTGCGCGGAATCTTCTCGCCGCCGGCCACGTCGATCACGTAGAGCGTCAGATCCGACAGCTCGGGGCTGAAGGTCGCGGCAAGGTTGTCGCCGCCCGACTCGATGAACACCAGCTCCAGCCCCGGAAAGCGCCGCGTCATCAGCTCGACCGCCTCAAGGTTGATCGACGCGTCCTCGCGGATCGCCGTGTGCGGGCAGCCGCCGGTCTCGACGCCCATGATCCGTTCCGCCGGCAGCGCCTCGGCCGCGACCAGCAGGCGTTCGTCCTCCTTCGTGTAGATGTCGTTGGTCACGACCGCGAGGTCGTAGCTGGCGCGCATCCGCTTGCAGAGCATTTCGACGAGCGTCGTCTTGCCGGAGCCGACCGGCCCGCCGACGCCGACGCGCAGAGGATTGGAACGCGTGGCGGGGGCTGTGATTGCAGTCATGGATTTCCGTGAAAAATGTGTGCGGCGTGGTCGATGCAAGGATCGCGCACGGCGCGCGCATGCGGCTATCGGACATCATTTGCGGGCTTTCCCGGCCCCATGCCGGCACCCACGCGGCACCTATACTGGCCGCGACGCAACGCCTGCCGTGACAGCCGGAAACCCGCTGCCGCGCTGCCAACAAGAATCCAACCGTCCGCGTCCGCATGTTCAAGCTTCCTGGCTTTTCCGCCGCCGCATGGCTGCTCGTGCTGGCGCTGACCTCTGCGCTGAGTGCCTGTGGCGACACCAGCCTCGGTCGCGTGCGCGAATCCGGCGAGTTGCGCATCGGCTATGCCGTCGAGCCGCCCTATGCCTGGGTCCAGCCCGACGGCCACGTCGATGGCGAAGCACCGGCCATCGCGCGCGCCATTGCGGCGCGGCTCGGCATTCCCCGGCTGGTCTGGGTCCAGACCAGCTTCGACGCGCTCATCCCCGATCTCGACGCCGGCCGCTACGACGTCATCGCCGCCGGCCTGTTCATCACGCCCGAGCGCGCCCGCCACATCGTGTTCTCGCGTCCGACGCTGAACGTGCGGCCGGCGCTGCTGCTGCGCCGCGACGCCGGCACCGACGCCTTCGTGCCCGGCTATCTGCAGGTGGTCGGGCGCAGTCCGGCGCGTATTGCCGTCATCAGCGGCGCGGCCGAGGAAACCATGCTGCTCGACATCGGCGTGCCCGAGGGGCGGCTGGTGCGCGTGCCCGATTCCATCACCGGCTGGCACGCGCTGCGCGATGGCGTCGCCGATGCCATCGCGCTGTCGGCGCCGAGCCTGCGCTGGATGCAGCGCGGCCACGCCGACGACACCGTGCTCGCGCCCGCGCCCGCCGCCACCGCCACCGCCGCGCCAGACACGAGCACGCCCGCCGCGCTCGCCCCCGGCCGGCCGGCGTTCGCCTTCCGCCGCGCCGACACCACCCTGAGCCGCGCCTGGGATGTGGAACTCGCCGGGTTCATCGGCACGCCGGAACACCTCGCGCTGATTGCGCCCTTCGGCCTCACCGCCGACGATCTGCCGCCGCGCGCCGCCCGATGAAGCCCGCACCCCTGCCCTCGCCCGCCCACGCCGCCGACACCGGCAATCCGCTGTCGGCCCCGCGCGCCCGCACCTGGACCTGGGCCGTCACCGGCTTCGCCAGCGTGATCTGCGCACTCTTCGTGACGCTGCATTTCCACCAGCGCCAGGCGCTCGACGACATTGCCCGCGCCGTCGACGGCATGCGGCTCGCGCGCATCGAGCTGGCGCGCGCGCTCGACGCCGCCACGGTCGAGAACGACGCCGGCTTCGAGCGCGATCAGGCGCTCGGCCTCGCGCATCAGGCCATCGCCGGCCTCGCCACAACGCTCGACCGCCTGCCCGACGCCGGCGCCCGCCCCGACGCGCGCCTGCCCGACGACATCGAAGCGCTGCGCGACGAGATCGAGCTGTGGCGCCACAGCCGCGCCGGCGACGCCGCCGCCCGCACCCGGCTGCGGCTCGCCTTCCACCGCGTCGAGCGCCGCGCCGACCTCGTCGACAGCCAGATGCGCGACCGGCTGCGCCAGCTCGACGATCGCCAGGCCGGCCAGTTCCGCGCCGCCGCCGTGCTCTCGGGCCTGCTGCTGCTCGGCATCGGCATGGCGGCGCTCGGCTCGGCGCGCCTCCAGCGCAGCTCGGGCCGCGCGCTGCTGCAAAGCCAGCGCCTGTTCGAGACGCTTGCGCGCATCTCGCCGGTCGGCATCTACCGCACCGACGCCTTCGGCAACGAGGTCTACGCCAACCTGCGCTGCCGCGAAATCCGCGGCCAGCGGCCCGGCAGCAGCGCACCCGGCTTCGACGCCAGCCTGCATCCCGACGACCGCGAACGCGTGCGCGCGCGCTGGCTCGATTCGGTCGAGGACATGCGCGACTTCCAAGCCGAATACCGGCTGATGCGCGCAGGCGGCGGCGCGGTCTGGGTGCTGAACCAGGCCGTGCCCGAGATCGCCGCCGACGGCACCGTGCTCGGCTACGTCGGCACGCTCGCCGACATCACCGGACGCAAGCGCGCCGAGCTGCTCGCCGACAGCCAGCGCGCGGTGCTCGAACTCATCGCCGGCGGCAAGCCGTTGCCGATCGCGCTGGGCGCGCTGATCGACAGCATCGAGCAGCTCGATCCCGAGCTGATCTGCCTCGTCACCCGCGCCGGCCCCGACCGCGACAGCGCGCCCGAGGCACATGCGCGGCGCTGGCCGGCCACGCCGCTGCTGGCGCTCCAGATCGCCACGCTCGCCGCCCGGGGCGACAGCGCCCGTCGCGACGCCTCCGGCGCCATGCTTGCCGCGCTGGCCGACGCGTCGCTCGCAGAGCTGCCGCCCGACGCCGCCGCGCTGCTGCGCGAAACCGGGCTGCGCTCGCTCTGGCATCTGCCGATCGGCGACGGCGCCCAGCCGCTCGGCGCGCTCACGGTGTTCCGGCGCAGCGCCGCGGCGCCCGGCGACGAGCAGCGCGCGATGATGGAAACCGCCGCCCACACCGCCGCCATCTGCCTTCAGCGCCACCGCGACGAAGCCGCGCTGCGCGACAGCGAGCAGCGCTTCCGCCAGCTCGCGCAATCGCTGCCGCAGCTGGTCTGGAGCGGTCAGCCCGACGGCCGTTGCGACTTCCTGGGCCAGCAATGGCAGGAGTACACCGGCGAGGCGCCCGACGACCTGCTCGGCTTCCGCTGGCTCGACCGTGTCCATCCCGACGACCAGCCGGCGCTGCTCGCGGCCTGGGAAGCCACCTGCCCGAGCGACGGCCTGCACGCCGAACTGCGGCTGTGCCGCCACGACGGCCACTACCGCTGGTTCGACGTGCGCGCCCTGCCTCTGCTCGACGACGCCGGACGCGTGCTGCGCTGGTTCGGCACCGGCACCGACGTGACCGAATCGCGGATGCTGCGCGACGCCCTGCACCGCGCCAACGCCGGGCTGGAACTCAAGGTCGCCGAGCGCACCGCCGAACTCAGCCTGGCCAAGGAGCAGGCCGAGGCGAGCAACCGGCTCAAGTCGGAATTCCTGGCCAGCATGAGCCACGAGCTGCGCACGCCGCTGCACGCCATCCTCGGCTTCACCGACATGCTGATGCGCGGCCTGCCCGGCCCGCTCAACCCGGTGCAGCAGCGCCAGCTCGGCAATGTGCAGACCAGTGCGCGCCACCTGCTGTCGCTCATCAACGACCTGCTCGACGTGGCCCGCATCGAATCGGGCAAGACGCAGCTGCACATCGCCGAGATCGACGCGGGCCCGGTGCTCGCCGAGGCGGTCGAGGTGCTGCGCCAGGCCGCCGCCGGCAAGGGCGTCGAGCTCGATCTGCGGCTGCCGCCGACGCCGGTACTGCTGCTGGCCGACCGGCGCGCGCTGTACCAGATCGTCATCAACCTGCTCGGCAACGCGATCAAGTTCACCGAGCGCGGCTGGGTCCGGATCGAGGTCGCGACCGACGCCGACCGGGTCGCGCTGAGCTTCGTCGATACCGGCTGCGGCATCGCGCCCGACGACCAGGCGCGGCTGTTCGAGGCTTTCACGCAGGCATCGCCGGGGCGCCATCACGCCCAGGGCGGGACCGGACTCGGGCTGTTCCTGTGCCGCCAGCTGGCGGCGCTGCATCAGGGCGAGATCACGCTCGACAGCACGCCGGGCACGGGCAGCCGCTTCACGCTCAGCCTGCCGACGCCCGGCGCCGCCTAGGACCGGAACAGGCGCGAGTACTGGGTTTCGTGGCGCGCCGATTCGATCGCGAGGCCGAGCGCCGCGCTGCCGATGTCGTCATCGCCGAGCGCCGCCGCCGTGGTGACCGCCGCGTCAACCTCGGCGTGCAGCGCGACCAGCATCCGCTGCCCCGCCATCTGCCCGAGCGGCACCAGCTTGACCGCCGCCAGCACCTGGTTCTCGACCCAGGCCCACAAGTAGGCCGCAAGCCCCTCGCGCGCCGGCAGATCAAGCTGCGCGCAAGCCCAGGCAAAGCCGGCGCAGAACGACAGCGGCGCGGGCGCGGCGCCCGGGTCGGAATCGAGCAGCGTTTCCAGCACCGGCGGCGCGATGCCCAGCGCCGGCATGGCGCGGGCCAGCGAGCTGCCGGTCTGGATCGCCTCGGCGCGCAGCTCGGCGGTTTCGCGCAGCGCGATGAAACGCGCGTTCAGCTCGGCAAAGCGGGCCAGATCGCCGGCCGCCGTCGCCGCGTGCAGCCGCAGCCAGAGCGGCGCCTCGACGCGCGCGACGACCAGCCGCAGGTGATCGCGAATCCACGCCAGCGCGCGCGCCTCGTCGGGCGCAATGCCGTGCTCGACCGCCGACTCCATTCCCTGCGAATACGCGAAGGCGCCGACCGGCAGCGCCGGGCTGGCCAGATGCAGCAGCGCCAAAAGCGGCCGCAGTGACGTCACCGCCGCCGGGTGCGCGGACGCGGGCTCCGCCAGCGAGCCGGCCTGCGGGGCCATTGGCGCGGCCGTCATGCCGCACCGCCGCGCCGCGCGTGCGCCTCGATCGACAGCCGCTCGCCGACGCTGGCCGACACCTCGTCGACCTCGTCGCCGTGGTGGTGATGGCCGCCGGCGCCGTGGGCATAGGCGCCGGTTTCCGGATCGAACGGCGCTTCGGTCGCGGTCACCTCGACGCCGAGGCCGACGAGCATCCGCGCCAGCACCGGGTCGCGCTCGATCAGCAGATGGTCCTCGGCAATCTGCACCGCGACATGGCGATTCGCGAGGTGATAGAGCGCGCGCATCAGCAGGTAGGGCGCCAGCGCGGTCACGCGCAGCACCGCCTCGGGCTCGGCCTCGACGAGCAGGCGCTCGCCGCTGTCGGCAAGCAGCACGTCGCCGTCATGCAGCATGCTGCCGCGCGGCAGCAGCAGCGCGACCGGCGTGCCGTCGGTCAGCGTCGCG
>Ga0302291_10000541_pt1 | contig 11075 bp, 12 predicted proteins | sample III_Fen_N1_4_FD_194548 | JGI IMG/M metagenome (GOLD analysis project Ga0302291, IMG submission 194548) | Peat permafrost microbial communities from Stordalen Mire near Abisko, Sweden - III_Fen_N1_4 | ecosystem: Environmental > Terrestrial > Soil > Wetlands > Permafrost | place: Sweden: Abisko... | reverse complement strand
GCTCGAATGCGAGCTGGTTCTGGATCATTTCTTAAACCAGGCGCAGTGATTTCATATTGCGTCGATTTGATTTTCGCATTTTGAATAAATAATCGTCACCAAATAAGACGAATTGACGGGTCGAGCCAATAAAGGCTTTTGATCTTGAGGGGTTTGGGGAATTTTGAGTGCATGAAATTGCCGCCATTTCTGGCGGTGCGGAATGCTTTTGTCAAGATTCATGCGTTGAACCAGATATGGGGTATTGATACTCCAGGGAGTGCAGTATGTCGGCAATCGCTAATTCACTCGGCAGCGCGCCTTTACAGCTTGAGCTGGCCCGTATCGAGCAGGACGCGCTGCGCCTGGGTTCGGTCGGCCACGAGGATGTTTCCGGCGGCGGCCAGGGTTTTGGCCAGGCGCTGGCGCTGGCGCTGCACCAGGTGGACGGCAAGGAACAGGCCGCCGCTGACAGGGTCGGCGCGGTCGAGCGTGGCGAGAGCGACGACCTGGTCGGGGCGATGCTGTCCAGCCAGGACGCCAGTCTGTCCTTTTCCATGCTCATGCAGGTGCGCAACAAGGTGGTCGGCGCGGTGGAAGAGCTGATCAAGCTGCAGCTCTGAGCTGCCTCTGCCGCCGCCCTCCCCAAGAAGCAACGACGCGCACAACACCACCATGTACAAAGCCCTGTTGGCCCGTGTGGGCCCTGCCTGGAACGCCAGACCGGCCCTGCCTGCCGGCCTGAGCAAGAGCCTCGTGCCCGTGCTCAGCCTGGCCGTGGCCGGCACGGCCCTCGCGCTGATGCTGATGTGGCGCGACCAGGCCAGCTACAAGCCGGTGTTCGGCCAGCGCGAGCGTGTCGCCACGGGCGAGATGCTCGCGGTGCTGGATGCCGATCAGATTCCCTACCGCCTGCATCCCGAGACCGGCCAGGTGCTGGTGCCCGACGCGCAGCTGGGCAAGGTGCGCATGCTGCTGGCGGCCAAGGGTGTGACAGCCAAGCTGCCGGCCGGCCTTGAACTGATGGATCGCAATGATCCGCTGGGCGTGAGCCAGTTCGTGCAGGACGTGCGCTTTCGCCGCGGCCTGGAGGGCGAGCTGGCGCAGAGCATGATGACGCTGGACGCGGTGCAGTCGGCGCGCGTGCATCTGTCCATCGCCAAGAGTTCGTCCTTCGTGCTGAGCGACGGGCAGAAGAGTTCGGCCTCGGTGGTGCTGGCCCTGCACCCGGGGCGCAGTCTGTCCAATGAGCAGATCGCTGCGGTGATCAATATGGTCTCGGGCAGCGTGGCCAGCCTCGATCCGGCGCGGGTGAGCCTGGTCGATCAGGCCGGCAATCTGCTGTCGGCCCGGGTCGATCTCAGCGAAGGCTTCGATGCCAACCAGGGCAATGAGGCCGCCAAGCGCTTCCAGGACGAGGCGCGCCGCAATGTGCGCGACCTGCTGGCGCCGGTGCTGGGCGAGGACAACTACCGGCTCAGCGTCACCGCCGAGGTCGACAACGACCGCGTGCAGGAGACCCGTGAGCAGTACGGCGATGCGCCCAAGCTGACCAACGAGGCGATGCGCGAAGAACAGGACCGCGAGCGCGTGGCGCTGGGCATTCCCGGCTCGCTCTCGAACCGGCCCGTCACCGCACCCAGCCAGGCCGCCTCGGGCGCCGAGAGCGACGCCAGCTCGACCCGCAAGAACGCCTCGACGCGCCAGTTCGCCTACGACCGCAACATCACCCAGATCAAACGCAGCCGCGGCCGCCTGGCGCGCCTGAACGTGGCCGTGCTTTTGAACAATGTGGCCGCCCCGGGTGGCGCCAAGCTCTGGGCGCCCGAGGAGATCGTCAAGGTCGAGAAGCTGCTCAGCGCCGGCCTGGGCATCAATGCCTCGCGCGGCGACCGGCTGACGGTTTCGCCGATGAACTTTCCCGCGCCGGTGGCGGCCGAGCCCTGGTACCAACAGCGCGACAACCTGGTCGACGTCGGCGGCTGGTTTGGCTATGCCTTGGCCTTGCTGGCGGGCTACTTGCTGCTGGCGCGGCCGCTGCTGCGCCTGGCGCAGCAAGCGCTGGCGCCGGCCGGCGCGCAGGCCGGCGAATCCGCAGGCACTGCGGCCCTGGGCCACAGCACGCTGACTGCGCTGGAGAACAAGTCCTCCGCCGGTGCCGCTGAACACCCCGGCGTGGCCCAGGCCGCGTTGCCCGGCGCAGGCCCGGCGTCGATGGCGGTGGTGCCGCTGCTGGAGAACTACGAATTGCCGCCCCCCGGCTCGCCGGTGGATGTGTTGGTGGACCACCTCAAGGTGCTGGCGGCCAAGGAGCCCGAGCGCGTTGCCGAGGTCGTGAAACAGTGGGTGCAGAAGAAAAATGGCCGAAGCGACTGATCTCATCCCCGCCACCCATGCGGCCGACCTGACGCCGGTGGAACGGGCCGCCATCGTGCTGCTGAGCATGGGCGAAGAGACCGCTGCGGCGGTGCTGCGCTGCCTGTCGCGCGAAGAATTGCTCGACGTCACCCAGGTGATGTCGCGCATGAGCGGCATCAAGGTCGATTGGGTCAAGGCCGCGATCCAGCATTTCTTCGACGACTATCGCGAACAGAGCGGGGTGCACGGCGCCTCGCGCAGCTACCTGAAGCGCTCGCTCGATCTGGCCCTGGGTGGCGATATCGCCAACAGCGTGCTGAACAACATTTACGGCGATGCGATCCGGCCCAAGATGCAGCGCCTGCAATGGGCTTCGCCCAAATGGCTGGCCGATCACATTGCCGACGAGCATGTGCGCATGCAGGCCGTGTTCCTGGCCTTCCTGCCGCCGACCCTGGCCAGTGATGTGCTGGCCGCGCTGCCCGCAGAGGGGCGTGACCTGGTGCTGCTGAACGTGGCACGCCTGTCCGAGGTGAACGCCGAGCTGCTGGCCGAGCTGGAGGAACTGGTCGAGCGCAGCCTGGCCGGCCTGGGCCAGCAAAGCGCCAATGTCGAAGGCGTGCGCCAGGTCGCCGAGATCCTCAACCGCCTGCCCGATCAACGCCAGCAGATGGTGGAGTTGCTGCGCGCACGCGACCCCGAGGTCGTCAGCGAAATCGAGGTCAGCATGTACGACTTCTTCATGCTGTCGCGTCAGAGCGAGGCCGTGCTGACCCGCATCATCGAAGAGGTGCCGATCGAGCTGTGGGCCGTGGCGCTCAAGGGTGCAGAAGCCCAGGTGCGCGACGCCATCCTGGCTGCCATGCCGCGCCGCCAGGCGCAGAGTTTCGAAGACCTGATCCGCCGCAGCGGCCCGATTCCGCTGTCGCGCGCCGAAGCCGCCCGCAACGAGGTGATGGCCCAGGTCAAGGCGCTGGTCGAGGCCGGCGAGATCCAGGTTCAGCTGTTTGCCGAGGCGACGGTCGAATGAGCCACAAACCCGTTCTGCGCCCGCACCGCTTTCCGCCGCTCGCCCAGGTCCATGCCCGCGAGCAGCTGGTCAGCCGCGATCCGGCCCAGTTGCAGGCGGCGCTTGCCGAGGGTTTCCAGGAAGGGCTGTCCAAGGGCTATGAGGAAGGCCATGCGAGCGGCTTGAGCTCTGGCCAGGCCGATGCCCGCCAGGCCGCGCAGCAGCAGGGCCACGCCGATGGCTACGCGGCGGGCCGGGGCGAGGCGCTGTCCCGTATCGAAGGGCCGCTGCGAACCGCCGAGGCACTGACCCAGCATCTGCAGCAGGTACAGCACGACTATCAGGCGGCGCTGCGGCGTGAAATGGTGGAGCTGGTCGAGCGCGTCGCCCGCCAGGTGATCCGCGCCGAGTTGACGCTGCACCCGACGCAGTTGCTGGCGCTGGTCGACGAGACCCTGGCGGCGATGCCGCCGGCGCGCGACGGCGTCGAGGTGTTCCTGAACCCTCAGGATCTGGAGCGTTTGATAGAGCTGGCGCCGGAGCGGCTCAAGCCCTGGCGGCTGCATCCCGATGCGACGCTGGAAGGCGGCGAATGCCGCGTGGTGGCCGGTGGACGCGAGGCCGATGCTGGCTGCCGCCAGCGCCTGGCCGCCTGCATGGAGCAGGTCAGCGGTCAGCTCGTCGATGAGGCCACGCTGACAGGCTTCACGGACCTGGGCCAAGGCGCGGCAGCTGCTGATGTCGAGCCCGTCGCCGCAGCCGAGCAGCCCGTGAAGACGGCTCGAAATGCCAGAACCGCAGTGCCCCGCAAGAGCGTCACCAAGCCCGCCGCCAAGTCCACCAAGACCCGCCTCGAAGCACCTGCCGGGGAGACTCAGCCATGATCAGTAACGCGCTGCGCCGGGTCGAGCTTGGCGATGTGCCGGTGGCCACACCGACCGGGCGCCTGATCGGCGTGACCGGCCTGCTGCTGGAAGTCAGCGGCTGCGTGCTGCGCACCGGCCAGCGCTGCCTGGTCGAGGGCGCCGGTGGCGAATGGATCGCGGCCCAGGTCGTCGGCTTTCGGGACCGGATCTCCTACCTGATGCCCTTCAAGAAGCCCGAGGGCCTGGCCACCGGTGCGCGCGTGCTGCAGGCGCCCGAAAACCGCCCGCTGATGATAGGCCCGGCCTGGCTGGGGCGTATCGTCAACGGCCTGGGCGAGCCGATCGACGGGCAGGGTCGCCTCACCGGCGAGCATGCGCTGCCCAGTCAGCCGCCCAAGGTCAATCCGCTGAAGAAGACCCCGGTGCGCGAGCCGCTGGACGTGGGCGTGCGCGCCCTCAACGGCATGCTGACCATGGGCCGCGGCCAGCGCGTCGGCCTGATGGCGGGCTCCGGCGTGGGCAAGAGCGTGCTGCTGGGTTTGATCACACGCCAGACTGTGGCCGATGTGGTGGTGGTGGGCCTGATCGGCGAGCGCGGCCGCGAGGTGCGCGAGTTCATCGACCTGAGCCTGGGCGAGGCGGGCCTGGCGCGTGCGGTCGTCGTCGTGGCGCCTGCCGACGAATCGCCACTGATGCGCATCAAGGCCACCGAGCTCTGCCACACGATCGCCGCGCACTACCGCGATCAGGGCCAGCATGTGCTGCTGCTGGTCGACTCCTTGACCCGCTACGCCATGGCCAAGCGCGAAGTGGCGCTGGCCCTGGGCGAGCCACCGGCCACACGCGGCTATCCGCCTTCGGTGTTCTCGGTGCTGCCCGAACTGGTGGAAAGTGCCGGCAATGGCGAGCACCCCGAGGGCAGCATGAGCGCGATCTACACCGTGCTGGCCGAGGGCGACGACCAGCAGGATCCGGTGGTTGACACGGCCCGCGCCATCTTGGACGGACATTTCGTGCTGTCGCGTGCACTGGCCGAGCGCGGCCACTATCCGGCCATTGACGTCGCCCAGTCGATCAGCCGCTGCATGGCCCTGGTGGCGAGCAAGCCGCACCAGCAGGCGGCGCGTGAGCTGAAGGCGCTGGCCGCACGCTATGAGCAGGTGCGCGAGCTGATGCCGCTGGGCGCCTATGTACCCGGCGCCGACGCGCTGACCGATCGTGCGGTGAAGCTGTTCCCGCGCATCGAAGCCTTCTTGCACCAGGGTGTCAACGAGGCCGCGCCGCTGGGCGCCACGCTGCAGCAGCTTGAGGAGTTGCTGGCATGAACGCCAAGCGCATGGAGCACAAGCTTGGCCAGCTGATGACGCTGCGCGAGAGCGAGCTCGACAAGCATCAGGCGCAACTCGCCATCAAGGAGCAACTGCGCCAGCGCTATGCCGCGACAGTGCAGCGTCTGGAGCAGTTGAATGCGCAGGTCGGGCCCTGCAGCTCGTCCCTGGCCAGCTTGGCCCACAACAGCGGCGACTACAAGCAGGCGGTGCAGCAACTGGCCGACCAGCAGCGCCAGCAGCTCGCACTGCACGAGGCCGATATCGCCACGCAGCGCCAGGCGATGCTCGTGGTGGCCCGCCAGCAGCAGGCCTACGGCGAACTCAGGCTGCGCGCCCAGTCGCAGCGCGACGGCGAGCAAAAGCGCGCCGAGCAGAAGCTCACCGACGAGCTGGCCAGCCAGGTCTGGCGGCGGAGGCCCGCATGAGCGCGCGCCAGGCATTTAAGAAAGCAAGGCAGGCGGTCGCCCTGCAGGGTAGTCACAGCCCACACCTTGCAGGAGCATGCCATGGCTAGTTTCGATCCGACCACGATGGCCACCCAGTTGGCTACCGCCTACACGCAGCCGACGCAGTCCCTGCTCGATACGCAGAACAAGACCGCCTCGGCCACCGCCACTGCCCTGACCAAGCTGAAGTCGGCCCTGAGCGCCTTCAACTCCGCGATGAGCACGCTCAGCAGCAAGAAGGGCATCGCGCAGAACAGCGCCGGTTTCGCCAACAGCGCCGCCGGCACCGCCGTGGCCAGCGCCAGCGCGCTGCCGGGCAGCTACCAGATCTATGTGGAGCAGTTGGCGAGTGCCCACCAGGTCGCCTACAACGATCTGCCGGCGGTGCCCGCCTGGCCGACCGGGCCGGCCAATATGACCTTGAGCCTGGACAACGGCAGCAGCTTCGTCGTCGATCTCTCCGGCGCCGACAGCGACAACAACGGCACGCTGTCCCAGATCGAGATCGCGCGGGCGATCAACCAGGCCGCGGGCAACAGCGGACTGGTCACGGCCCAGGTCGTCAGCAGCGGCGGCCAGACCCAGCTGACGCTCAGCTCAAGCGTCTCCGGCGCGGGCGGCAAGATCAACCTGGATACCAGCACCCTGCCCAGCGGTGCGCTGCGCACGGCGCTGGAAGACAGCACCAAGACGGCCGAACTCACGGCCGCCAAGGATGCCATCGTCTGGATGGGCCCGCAGGGCACCGGCCTGAAGATCCAGCAGGGCAGCAACGTGCTGACGGCGATTCCCGGTGTCACGGTGACGCTCAAGGGCCTGAGCAGCGGAGCGCCCGACACGCTGACCGTCAGCCGCGATGACAGCGCGACCAGCGCCAATCTGAAGAGCTTCGTCGATGCCTACAACACGCTGGAGACCACGCTCGACACGCTGACCGCGTCCTCCAAGGACGGCAGCACGGCAGGCGCTTTCACCACCGATGCCGGCGTGCGTTCGCTGCGCTCGCAGCTCAGCAATCTGCTGCGTCAGGACGTCGGCGGCCTGAGCCTGCGCGACCTGGGCATCAGCAGCGACCGCTACGGCCAGCTGAGCCTGGACAGCAGCAGGCTCAGCAAGACGCTCGCGACCCAGCCTGGCGCCGTCGACACGGTGATGGGCAGCAACTCGCTGAGCGCCTCCTCGGGCTTGATGGGCAGCCTCGGCACGGCGCTGGACCGCTGGACCAACAGCACCACCGGCCAGATCAAGCAGCGCCAGAACTCGGTGCAGTCGCAGCAGAAATCGCTGACGGACCGCCAGACCCGCCTGGATCAACAGTACACGCAGTCCTACAACCGCTATCTCAAACAGTTCACGGCGCTGCAGGAGCTGCAGTCGCAGATGAGCGATACCACCAGCATGCTCAGCGCGCTGGGAACCTAGCCCCTACAAGATGACCTACGACGCCTACCAAAGCTATCAAGCCGTCAATCTCAGTGCCCAGACCGCGCAGGCCTCGCCGGTGCAACTGGTGCTGGTGCTGATGGACGGACTGCTCGATGAACTGGCGCGTGCGCGCGGCCACATCGAAGCGCTCCGCTACGAACTCAAGGCCAGCAGTCTTGAGAAGTGCGTCGCCATCATCAACGGCATGTCCAGCGCGCTGGACATGGACGCCGGCGGCAGCGTGGTGCAGGAGCTGGCCCGGCTGTATGACTATTGTGCCCAGCGCCTGTTCCGCGCGGGCGTCGAGCTCAACGTTGCCATCGTCGACGAAGTCGTGCGCCTGATCAGCCAGATCCGCAGCGGCTGGCAAGGCGTGCAGGCCCGCCATGGATAAGGCGCTCAGCGTGCCCAGTTGCCTGCAGCTGCAGCTGCTGGGCAAGGAGCTGCAGCTCGCCGGTCGCGCAGGCGATTGGCTACGGCTGGGCCGCGCAGATGCCGAGCTGGTGCGCCTGGCGGCGCATTGGGCGCCACCCGAGCAATGGGGTGTCGATGAGCGGAGCGCCCTGCAGGCGCTGAAGCAGGCGCATGCGCAGGCCAGTCAGAACTGCGCGGCCATGCTGACCTTGCTGGACGAGACCCTGATCCAGATGCGCGAGGGGCGCAGCCGCTGGCTGGCCTATGCCGAGAGCCATGGATGGCAGGACGAGGGGAGCGCGACATGAATGTATCGAGTCCGAGCTTGACGCAGCTGCAGGCTTGCGAGCCTGGGCCGCCGGCGGCAGCCGCGTTTGCCCAGATGGCCGCGCTCGCTTCGGCGCAACCGGTCGAGGCCGCAGCGCCCGGCACGCTGACACAGGGCTTTGCCCAGGCCATGGCGGCTCAGCAGCCGGTGTTTGCGGACGCACTGGCCTTGTCAGGGCCACAGGCCGGTCTTGCCGAAGTGCCGACCGCACTGGCTGAGTCGCAACAAGCCTCGGACCTGCTGCCGCCGCTGGCCGGCGCAGCCGCAGCTGCGCAGCTGGTACCGGTCAATGCCCAGGACGCCAAGGACAGCAGGGACGCCAACGACATTAATGAACTGGCGAGCATTGGCGTGATGTCGCTGGATCCCACCGGCCAGTCCGCACTGGCAGCCCAGTTGCTCTGGCCGGCAGCGATGTCGATGCCCACGCTGGCAGCAAGCCTGTCGGCAAGCTCTCCTGCCCTGCCTGCCGCCGGCCGTGGTGCGGGCCTTGAACGCCCTGCTGTGCCGGAGAGCGGCGCGGTTGTCTCAGTCGGCGTGCCCAGCTTGTCCAGCCAGGCCACGTCAAGCGCACAGCTCGCCTTCGCCTTGCCAGGCGCGGACTCGAGCAACAGGGCGCCGGCCCAGCCACCGCAGGGGGCGCCTGTCCTGGCCGGACCGGAGGACTCGGTCAAGCAAAACGGCGTGGACGCAGGCAGCAGCACGGCAGTCGCCATGGCCGAGGTGCTGGGAGGCGTCGGTACCGCCATCGGCACTCCGCTCAGCACCCTGCCGGACACTGCGGTGCTCACGGGCAGCGACGCGCGCCTCGTGCTGAAGGGCGAAGCGCGCCAGTGGCAGCAACCGCTGCTGCAGGCGCTGGGCGACCGCCTGCAGCTGCAGATTGCCGGCCGCAGCGAGCAGGCGGTGATCCGCCTGAGCCCGCCGATGCTGGGCCAGGTCGAGATCGCGATCCGACAGCAGGCCGGTGAGCTGCAGGTGCGATTGACGGCCAGCCACGGCGAGGTGACGCGCCAGTTGCAACAGGTCAGCGACACCCTGCGCCAGGACCTGGTGCAGCGCCACAGCGGCGAAGTCACGGTGCAGGTCAGCGCGGCCGGTCGCGAAAGCGAGTCCCGCTTCGGCACGGCTCGCGAAGGCCAGGCCCAACAGCAGGAGCAAGCGCAGCAGCAGCCGCAGCAACAGGACGGGCAGTCGCAGCGACGGCCGGGACGCGCTCTGCAGGAAGCCGCCAGCGATGCCGACAGTTTTGCCGCCGACCTGAGTCGGCTTGAACGCAGCAGCTGATCAGGGAGTAGCAGCATATGAAGACGAACGTGAGACTGATCGGCATCGTGGTGCTGGTGGCGGCATTGGCGGCGGCGGGCGCGGCTGGCGCGGTCTGGTGGAAGCTGGGCGGTGGCCATGCGGCGGACGCCAAGGCCGACAAGGCCGATAAAGGGGTAGCCAACGCTAAGGGTGTTCAGGCCGACAAGGCCGTGCCGACCGAGGTCAAACCGGGCCCCGACTACAAGTACGTGATGCTGGACAAGGTGCTCGTCATGCTGCGCGGGCGCAGCGGCGAGGCGGTGGCGCACTACATGGCCATCGACATCGTCTTCAAGAGCCTGCCCGACCAGGAAAAGCGCGCCAAGGAACATCTGCCGCTGCTGCGCACGGTGGCCGTCAAGGCCTTGTCGAACTATTCGCTCGAAGCTGCGCAGTCGCTCGGCGTGGGCCAGGTCGCCGAGGCGCTGAACCAGGCCTTCAAGGACAGCTATGCGGCCGAGGGGCACGAGCCACCCTTTGCCGAAGCGCTGATCGGCAAGCTGATCATCGAGTGATGCGGCCATCGCCACGCCCATGAACGCACAGACCGCCTACGCCGAAGTCAACCAGGCCGCCCAGGCCCGGGTGAGCGGCCTCGGCCCGGATTTTGAGCACCGGCAACTGCGCCAGTACGCGCCGCTGGTCAAGCGCATCGTGCGCCAGCTCACGGCGCAGATCAGTGTCGTGATGGATCGCGAGGACATGGAACAGATCGGCCTGATGGGACTGCTGGAGGCGCTGCGCCGCTATGGCCAGCCCGATGAGGCCTTTGGCGCATTCGCTGCGCTGCGCGTGCGCGGCGCGATTCTCGACGAGCTGCGGCGCCAGGACTGGCGGCCGCGCACGGTGCGCCAGGACAGCCACAAGCTGCGCGACGCGCTGCGCGCGCTGACCCGCAAGCTCGGGCACGAGCCCAGTGACGCCGAGGTGATGGCGCACTTGAAGATCAACGCCAGCGATTGGAGCGCCTATCAGCAGGACCAGATGGCCGAGGAGATGGCGTCCTTCGACGAGCTGGTGAGCGAGCTCAGCAACCAGCCCAGTGACGCCCGCAACCCCGAGGCCCAGCTGATGTTGACGCGCTCGCTGGCCCAGGCGCTGACGGCGCTGGATGCGCGCGAGCAGAAGGTCATCCAGCTCTATTACGAATACGAGGCCAGCCTCAAGGAAATCGCCGCGGTGCTGGACCTGACCGAAGCCCGCGTCTCACAAATCAACAAGGCCGCGCTGCAGAAGATGAGAGTCTTTCTGCAGCAGGCCTGATCGAGCTAGAACAAACAGGAAACGAACACCATGCAGCCATTGATTGGAATCTTCATCGTGCTGGGCTGTGTCTTTGGTGGATTCATGATCCACGGAGGCGACTTCAATGTGATCTGGCAGCCCGTCGAGCTGCTGATCATCCTGGGTGCGGGTCTGGGTGCCATCGTGATCGGCAATCCCAAGCATGTGCTGGCGGAGATGCTGCTGCAGCTGCGCAAGGTGGTCAGCCGCAGGAAGCCGGGCGAGGAATTCCAGCGCCAGCTGCTGCTGCTGATGTACGAGCTGCTGCAAACGGCAGCCGGCGGGCTCAAGGCGCTGGACGCGCATGTCGAGGCGCCACATGAAAGC
>Ga0302291_10000536_pt1 | contig 11121 bp, 6 predicted proteins | sample III_Fen_N1_4_FD_194548 | JGI IMG/M metagenome (GOLD analysis project Ga0302291, IMG submission 194548) | Peat permafrost microbial communities from Stordalen Mire near Abisko, Sweden - III_Fen_N1_4 | ecosystem: Environmental > Terrestrial > Soil > Wetlands > Permafrost | place: Sweden: Abisko... | reverse complement strand
CGCCGATGCCACCGCGCCGGACGTCATCGCGACGCTGATGGCACCGGCCCGCGCAGCGTCAAGATCGCGGTGCTGGCGCGGGTGTAGCCGGGCTTCACCGGCAATGCGCTGTTTCGCCAGTACAACCGCGAGGCGCACTTTCTGGTCGACGACGGCGGGCTGCCGCACGAGGTCGACGCGGCGCTGACCAGCTTTGGCCATGCGATGGGCATCTTCGCGGTGCACGACGTGGCCGGCAACGACGTCGGTTACCCGACACGCAAGACGCAGCTGGCCACGCTTCGCCCAATGGCAGGCCGCGCGCGATCCCGGCTGTCAACGCCGGCGCCGCGCTGACTGGTCAGCGCTGACCGATCTTCACCTCGCCAAACAGCGCGCCGCTGCCGCGCGGCTGCGAGCGCCAGTACTGCGGCGGCGCCACCACCTGCGCGCCCAGCTCGGCGGCGGCGTGCCAGGGCCAGTGCGGGTCATACAGCAGGCCTCGCGCCAGCGCCACCAGGTCGGCCTGGCCGCTGGCGATGATGGTCTCGGCCTGCACGGCGTCGGTGATCAGGCCGACCGCGGTAGTGCACAGGCCGGTGGCCTGCTTCACCGCCGCGGCCAGCTGCACCTGATAGCCCGGCCCCAGTGGAATGCGCTGGCGCGGCGACGTGCCACCGCTGGAAACATGGATGAACGCCGCGCCGCGCTGCTTGAGCTGCTGGCCGAAGGCGATCGTCTGCGCCAGGTCCCAGCCGCCGTCCACCCAGTCGGTGGCCGACACCCGCACGCCCACCGGCATCGCCGCCGGCAGCGCGGCGCGCACCGCGTCGAACACCTGCAGCGGCCAGCGCATGCGGTTGGCCAGCGAGCCGCCGAAGGCGTCGCTGCGCTGGTTGGCCAGCGGCGACAGGAACTGGTGCAGCAGATAGCCATGCGCCGCATGCAGCTCGATGGCGTCTATGCCCAGGCGCTGCGCGCGCAGCGCGGCGTCGACAAACGCCTGCTCGATGCGCGCCAGCGCGGCCTCGTCCAGCGCCTGCGGCGGCGCTTCACCATCGAGCTGCGGCAGCGCCGATGGCGCCACCGGCTGCCAGCCGCCGGCGTCCGGGCTGATCAGCTGGCCGCCGCGCCAAGGCAGCTCGCTGCTGGCCTTGCGCCCTGCGTGCGACAGCTGGATCGCCAGCGGCATCGCCGAATGCGCACGCACCGCCTGCAGCACGCGGCCCAGCGCGGCCTCGGTGGCGTCGTCCCACAGGCCCAGGCAGCCGGGCGTGATGCGGCCCTCGCGCGTGACGGCGGTGGCCTCGATGGTCAGCAGGCCGGCGCCCGACAGCGCCAGCTGGCCCAGGTGGATCAGATGCCAGTCGGTGGCCGCACCGTCGCGCGCCGAGTACTGGCACATCGGCGCGATCACGATGCGGTTGGGCAGCGTCAGGCCGCCCAGGCTGAATGCAGTGAACAAATGGCTCATGCCGCCCATTCTGCGCGGCCAACGCGCGGCCAGCGGCAGGCGCCGCTGGTTGACAATGGCCGCGGTGTGCTTGTTGGCACCGGTTGCACCGCCTACCCACAATTCATGCCAGGAGTTTCGATGCGCGTTTTTCGTCCCAGTCACCGTCCCAGTCAGCGTCCCCGTCTTGCCACCTGCCTCGGCGCAGCCGCACTGTTGCTGGCCGCCGGCCTGCCCGCGCAGGCCGCCAGCTCGGCCGCCTCGTCGGCCTCGGACAGCGTGTCCACTTCGGTGGGCGCCAGTTCGAATTCGATCAAGAAGTCCAGTGACGGCTCGTCCAAGGCCACCGGCGTGGCCGCCGGTGACTACCAGGTGATCGACGTCGCCCAGGCCGCCGACCAGCCCGGCATGCTGCGCGTGCGGCTGCAGGCGGTGGCCGATGCCAGCGCCGACGGCGAGCTGTTCCTGACACTGCCGCAGCAGGCGCTGGCCGGTGCGCCGCTGCTGCAGGGCCAGCGCGTCAGCGCCCGCGCCCGGCCTTATGGTGTGGAGTTCGCACGCGCCGACACCGCGTTCTTCCTGGTGCTGCACGACGCCTGGTTCCGCGAGCTCAACACCCAGGCCGTCACGCTGTAAGTGGTGGCCGGCGCCTTGGCCTTGACGCCGCACGCGCCGCACGCCGCCGTGCCGCCCGCGGCGCGCCGCACGCCGCCACGCCAGCGCTGGCGGCGCCTGCTGGCGCTGGCCACCCTGGTGGCGGCCAGCGGCCTGCTGGCCCCGGCGGCCCAGGCCGACGCCTTGACCGCCAGCTTGCGCTACTGCGACAAACCGGCCAAGCTCAGCGCCGGCCAGCAAGACCTGCTGCTGCGCTTTGCCGCCGTGGTAAAGAACACGCTGGACGACTCGGGCCAGCGGCTGGCGCTGGTCGCCCGCTCGGGGCTGGACCTGGCGCGCTTCGGCCAGCGCTATTCACATGCCGGCGTGGCCTTGCTGGACAGTGCGAACACGCCGTGGTCGGTGCGCCAGCTGTACTTCGATTGCGACGCGCAGCGCCCGCGCCTGTTCGACCAGGGGCTGGCGGGTTTTGTGCTGGGCACCGACGACCCGGGCGTTGGCTATCTGTCGGTGCTGTTGCTGCCGCCCGACGCGGCCGCCGCGCTGGTGCCGCTGGCGCTGGACAATCCGGCGTCGCTGCAGTGGCTGTCCGCCAGCTACAGCGCCAATGCCCATGCCTTCAGCACCGTCTACCAGAACTGCAACCAGTGGCTGGTCGAGCTGCTGGCCGCGGCCTGGGCGCCGCTGACGGCCGCCGGCGCGGGCAGCAACAACACCGACACGCCCAATCTGCCGAATCAGCCCGCTCTGCCCGGCCAGCCCGGCCCCAGCGGGCGCAGCGACGCGCAGCGCTGGCTGCAGGCCCAGGGTTACGAACCAACACGCTTTGAGGTCGGCTGGCGGCCGCTGATGTGGCTGGGCACGGCGCTGGTGCCGTATCTGCACGACGACGACCACCCGCAGGCCGACCTGGCGCAGGCGGTCTACCGCGTCAGCATGCCGGCGTCCATCGAGGCCTGGGTGCAGCGGCGCTGGCCGGGCGCGCAGCGGCTGGAGTTCTGCCATGTCGGCCAGCAGGTGGTGGTCCACCACGGCTGGGCGCCAGTGGCCGAAGGCTGCCAGGCCGGGCCGGGCGACAGCGTGATCACGCTGGACTGACGCGCGCCCGCGCGGTGCCGCGTCACCAGCGGCCGCCGCGGCGCGCACTCAGGCGCCGGCTGGCGACGCGGCGGTGGCCGCCTGCGCCGCATCCAGCCAGCGCAGCAGCGCCGCATACAGCAGTGGCAGGTCCATCGGTTTGGCGATGAAGTCGTTCATGCCGGCGGCCTCGCAGGCGCGGCGGTCCTCGTCGAAGGCATTGGCGGTCAGCGCGATGATCGGCGTGCGCGCCCAGCCCGGCAGCAGCCGGATCGCACGCGTGACGTCGACACCGTCCAGCCCCGGCATCTGCATGTCCATCAACACCAGGTCATAGCGGCCGGCCTGGGCCAGCTGCAGGGCTTCCAGCCCATCGGCGGCGGCGTGCACCTGCAGCGCCACATCTTCCAGCATGGCTTGCGCCACCTCGCGGTTGAAGGCGTTGTCCTCGGCCAGCAGGATGCGGGCGCCGGCATGGCGGCGGCGCAGCTGCTGCTCGACGCTGGCCAGTTCGACGTCGTCGAGCTGGGTCGGTAGCCGCTGCGGCTGGCCGGGCTGCAGCCTGGCGCTGAACCAGAAGCAGCTGCCGCCGCCTGGCATGCTGTCCGCCCCGACCTCGCCGCCCATCAGCTGCGCCAGCCGGCGGTTGATGGCCAGGCCCAGCCCGGTGCCGCCAAAGCGCCGGGTGGTGGACGCGTCGGCCTGCTCGAAGGCCTGGAACAGTCGCGGCAGCATGTCCGGCGCCACGCCGGGCCCGGTGTCCTCGACCGCGAAGCGCAGCAGCAGGCCGTTGTCCACCGGCGCCGAATCGGCCGCAGCCATGCGCTGCACACGCAGCGTCACCGACCCCTCGCGGGTGAACTTGACCGCGTTGCTCGCGTAGTTGAGCAGGGCCTGGCGCAGCCGCGTCGGGTCGCCGCGCAGCCAGGCCGGGGCATCGCCAATGTCGACCTGCAGCTGCAGGCCTTTGCGCCGCGCGGCATCGGCGACGATGGACAGCACACCGTCCATCACGCTGGCCAGCGGAAAGTCGGCCTGCTCCAGCCGCACCTGACCGGCCTCGATCTTCGACAGGTCCAGGATGTCGTTGATCACCGCCAGCAGATGCTGGCCGGCGCTGTCGATCTTGTCGAGCTGCGCCGCCTGCGCGGCGCTGGCGCCGCTGCGCCGCAGCAGCTGGTTGAGGCCGATGATGGCGTTCATCGGCGTGCGAATCTCGTGGCTCATGTTGGCCAGGAAACTGCTTTTGGCCTGGTTCGCCGCCTCGGCCTGCAGCCGCGCCACCGCCAGCTCGGCGGTGCGCTCGGCCACCAGCTCTTCCAGGTGGTGGCGGTGCTGGGCCAGCTCGTCGTTGAGCCGCGCCCGTTCGGCCGCGGCGCGCTCGCGCTCGGTCACGTCCAGCACCAGCACCAGGCGCGCGTCGCGACCGTCGAACTGCAGCGGGTGGGCGTTGATCTCAACCCGGATCAGCTGGCCGTTCTTCAACCTGTGCTCCCAGCTGCCGGCGTGCCGCGAGCCTTTGTCGGCGATCGCCGCCTGGGCCAGCAGCGCCGGCACATGTTCGGGCGCCCGGATGTCGCGCAGCGTCATCGCCAGAAACTCGTCGCGGCTGTAGCCATAGTGCGCCACCGCGGCATCGTTGACGGCCAGAAAGCCCAGCGTCGCACAGTCATAGACCCAGCTCGGCTGCGGGATGTTGTCAAACAGCGCGCGCGAGCGTTGCTCGCTGCTGCGCAGCGCCGCCTCGGCGGCGTGGCGCGCCGTGATGTCCTGCAACGCACCCAGCAGTTTCACCGGCCGGCCATCGGCCATGCTCACCGTGCCCTGGGTGCGCACCCAGATCTCGCGGCCGCGCGCGGTGACCAGCGGCAGTTCCAGGTCCCAGGCCTGGCCATGCTGGATCGCCGCGTCAATCGCCGCACGCAACGCCGGCTGTGCCTGCGCCGGGTAGAAGCCGATCGCCGTGTCCATCGACGGCGCCATGTCCGTCGGCAGCTCGTGGATGCGGCGGGTCTCCTGCGACCACAGCGGCGTCATCGTGCGCAAATCAAGCTCCCAGGCACCGACACACGCCAGCGCGCTGCTGCGCTCCAGCATCTCGGCGCCGCGGCTCAGCGCCTCGCGCATGCGGTAGGACTCGCTGACGTCGCTGAACACCAGCACGATGCCCAGCACCTGGCCGGCGTCGTCTCGGATAGCCGCCGCGCTGTCGAAGATCATGTACTCGGCACCGTCGCGCGACAGCAGCGCGGTGTGCTTGGCCAGGCCCACCACGCCGCCGCCGCCCAGCACCCGCTGCACCGGGTCGGCCGCGGGCAGCCGCGTCTGCGCGTCGACGATGCGAAAAACCTTGACCAGCGGCTGCGCCATCGCCTCGGCCAGCGGCCAGCCAGTCAGGCGCTCGGCGGCGGGGTTCATCAGCGTGATGTGGCCAGCGGCGTCGGTGGCGATCACCGCGTCGCCGATCGAGCGCAGTGTCACCGCCAGCCGGCTTTCGCTGCCCCGCAGCTGCTGTGCGCTGGCGCGCAGCGCCTGTTCGTCCTGCGCCCGGCGCAGCGCGCCACGGGCCAGAAAAGCACACAGCAGCGCGATCACCGCCGAGGCCAGCACCCAACCGCCGACGGCCAGGTGCATGAAGCGCCGCCACGGCGCCAGCAGCGTCGCATAGTGCTGGCTGACCACGATGATGAATTCCGGCTGCGCACTCAGCCTGCGCCAGGCCAGCTGACGACGCGCCATCTGCGGCCCGCCGGCATCGGCGACAAAGCCCTCATGGCCCAGGCGCAAACCCGGCTGCAGCGCCGCGAAGTCGGGGTGCGGCTGGCCCAGCGGCAAGTCACCGGACTGGCCGGCCATCATCAGCGTGCCATCGTCGCGCAGCAGCGTGGTCGAGCCACCGGCACCGAGCTCGGCCGATCGCCAGAGCTGGTCAAAATACGGCGGCTCGACCGCTGCCGCGATGACGCCGTTGAAGCCGCCCTGGCTGTTGTGCAGCACGCGCGCCGCACTGACCAACCAGCGGCCAGTGGTGCGGCTGCGTACCGGCGACGCGAGGTAAAAACCGCTGGCCGGCGCGGCGCTGGCCGGCGGCTGGAGGACCTGAAAATACGCCCGGTCCGCCAAATCCAGGCCGATGTTGCCGATGGCGGAGTTCCACACCAGGCTGCCCCTGGCGTCCAACACCCACATGGTGCGCAGATAGGGCAGCTGGGCCAGCTGGGTCTGCAGCAGCTGGCGCACCGTGGCCTGCTCGGGCGGGCCGCCGGCCGTCAACTCGATCAGCTTGCGTTCGGCCAGCTGCAGCCGCAGGTCCACAGCCTGCAGGCTGCGCGTGGTCTGCTCTTCGACGATGTGGGCCAACGCCCGTGTTTGTCTGGCGCCGGCGTCCAGCGCCTGGCCGTGCAGATACCACAGCGTCAGCGCCAACGCGGCCCCGCTGAGGCCGGCGAAGCCCAGCGCGACCCAGGCATATTGCCGGCGTGGGCTCATGGTGGCGCGCAACAGCTGGTCGACGGGGACACGGTGTTGGACATGATCGCAAAGTCTAACCGTCTAACGGCGACGGCCAGCAGGCGCTCACGCCGCGCCGCGGTCTTCCTGCAGCGCATGCTGCAGCTGCGCCACCAGGCCGATCAGCGCCTGGTTGAGCAGCGCGGCGCGTGGTGCCAGCGCAATCACGTCGGCGTCTGGCTGCAACGCCAGCGCCTGCTCGAAGGCGAGCAGGTCCGCCGCCAGCGCCTGGCAGCCGATGCCGGCGCAGGCGCCGCGCAGCGAGTGGCAGGCGGCACGCCAGCGGCTGCGGCTGGCCGCCGGGTCGCTGACATCGGCCAGCAGCAAGCGCGCTTCACCTGCTTGGTAGAGCCGGCTGAAGTGGCCCAGCAGCCGCCACAGCACCGGCGCCCGGCCACCCAGCAGACGCAGCGCCAGCGGCAGGTCCAGGCCTTGCACGCCGGCCAGGCGCAGCGTGATCGTCTGCTCGTCGTGGGGTTCGGCCTGGCCGGCGACGCTGGCCCCGGGCAGCGGCTGATCGGCCAGCGGCAGCCAGCGCGCCAGCACCGCGTACAGGGTTTCGGGGTCGACCGGCTTGCCGATGTGGTCGTTCATGCCGGCGTCCAGGCAGGCGATGCGGTCTTCGCCAAAGGCGTTGGCCGTCATCGCCACCACCGGCAATGCCGCACCCAGCTGGCGCCGGATCTGCCGGGTCGCGGCCAGGCCGTCCAGCTCGGGCATCTGCACGTCCATCAGCACCAGGTCGTAGTGCCGCGAGCTGGCCAGCGCCACCGCGCGCCGGCCGTCGTCGGCGGTGTCGACCACCAGCCCGACGTTGCTCAGCAGCGCCAGCGCCACCTCCTGGTTGATCGGGTTGTCCTCGGCCAGCAGCACGCGCTGACCGGCATGGCCCTGGCGCAGCAGCGCCTCGCTGGGGCCAGGCCGGCCTGGCCCCAGCGGCAAGGCCTTGCCGCTGGGGCGCAGCACGCGCACCAGCGTGTCGTGCAACGCCGATGCGGTGATCGGCTTGACCAACACCGCCGCCAGCCGCACGCCCTGCGCCTGCCGCCACATCATGGGCTCGTCGAACGCGGTGACCAGAATGGCCGGCGGCATGCCATCGCCCAACAAGGCGTGCAGCCGCTGCAGCGTGGCGATGCCGTCGAGGCCAGGCATGCGCCAGTCCACCAGCAACAGGTCGTAGGCGCGGCCGGCCGCGCTGTCGCTGGCCACGTGGTCCAACGCGGCCTGGCCGTCGGGCAGCGCGTCGACCGTCAGGCCCAGCATCCGCAAGCGATCGCTGAGCGCGGCCAGCGCTTCCGGCAGGTCGTCGACCAGCAGCGCCCGCAGGCCGGCGAGCGCGATCGGCGCGGCCAGGTCGCCGGCTTGCGCCGCATGGCCGGCCAGCGCGGTGAACCAGAAGCTGCTGCCCTGGCCCGGCGCGCTGCGCAAACCCACGTCGCCGCCCATCAGCTGCACCAGGTGACGGCTCAAGGCCAGGCCCAGGCCGGTGCCGCCGTGGCGCCGCGTGGCCGAGCTGTCGACCTGCTCGAAGGGCTGAAACAGCTGGGCCTGGTGCTCGGGCGCGATGCCCTCGCCGGTGTCCTGCACCTCGAAGCGCAGCAGCAGGCCGTGGTGGTCGTCGCGCAGCCGCCTGGCGCGCAGGCTGACGAAACCGTGGCGGGTGAACTTCACCGCATTGCCCAGCAGGTTGATCAGCACCTGCGCCAGCCGGGTCGGGTCGCCACGCAGCCGCGCCGGCAGGTGGTCGGTGTCGAGCACCAGCTCCAGCCCTTTGTCGCGCGCCGCTGGGCCGACGATCTCGAACACCCGACCCATCAGCTCGTCAAGCGCGAACTCGACGTTGTCCAGCACCATCTTGCCGGCCTCGATCTTCGACAGGTCCAGGATGTCGTTGATGACCTGCAGCAGGTGGCGCGCCGACAGGTCGATCTTGCCCAGCCGCTCGCGCTGCAGGCTGTCGCGGCTGTCGCGGCTCAGCAGATGGGTGAGGCCGATGATGGCGTTCATCGGCGTGCGGATCTCGTGGCTCATGTTGGCCAGGAAGGCGCTCTTGGCGCGGGTGGCGGACTCGGCCTGCAGCGCACGTTCGGCCAGCGCGGTGTTGGCATGGGCGAGTTGGCCGGTGCGCTCGCTGACACGCTGTTCCAGCGCCGCGTTCAGCTCGGCCAGGTGCTGGCGCGCCATCGCCTGTTCGGACTGGTGCGCGCCGATGCGGCGCATCATCGCGCCCATCTGCGCGGCCAGCAGCGTGATGTCGTCGGGGCGTTCGCCAGCGCGCTGGCCGGCGAAGTCCAGCGCGGCGGGCAGAGACTGGGTGCCGGGCCGGGCGGCAAAGTCATCGGCGGCGCGCTGCAGCTGGTGCAAGCGGCGCGATTGTGCGCGCACCCAGCGGCCCAGCACCAACCAGCCGGCCATCACCAGCAGCAACGCGCAAACGGCCAGCGCCAGCGCCATCTGGCTGGCCGACAGCGGCGAGACGAAGTGCCGGCTGATCAACAGCTGCGGCGCGCCCGGCGTGTCGTCCCATGGCAGCTGCAGGCTGACGTAGTGGTGGCCGACATCATCGGCCTCGGCATGGGCGTCCAGTCCCAGCGCCTGCGCCACCGGCCGGCCCTGGTGCAGCAGCGTCAGCTGGGTGCTGGGGTAGACCAGCCTGGACAGCAGCGCGTTGTCGAGCGGCGCGTACAGCAGCAGGCTGGCCGCCACCCCGCCATAGCGCAGCGCACCGACGTCGGTGACGCGGTAGAGCGTGCCGTCGGCCGCGCCCCAGGCCCAGTCCTGCCCATCGGCCACCGGCATGTCGCTGTGGCGCGCGCCGTAACGAAACAGCAGCTGGCCCTGAGCGTCGCGCACCAGCGCGTGGCTGAACTCCGTCTGTTCCAGCACCGTCAGCAGCAGCGTGCGCAAGCGGTCGTCCAGTGCACTGGCGCTTTGCTGGTCGGCGCTGCCCAGCCAGAGCTCGATCTGGCGCGCCACCGCAAAACCGCTGTCGCGCCGCTCCTTGGCCAGCAGTGCCAGACGCGATTGCAGGTGCCGGCGGGCTTCGGCCTCTTGCTGGCTGCGTTCGCGCGCAATGGCCAGGCGCTCGATGGTGACAAAACTCGCCACCGCCGCCAACACCACCAGCAGCAGCACCGCCAGCAGGCGCAGACCGACGGTCAGCCCGGCGCCGCGGCCGCGCCGCGGCGTCTTGCCGCTGCCAGGCTCGGCGTCGGCGATCATGGTTTGCGGCCTGCCCAGGTGTCGACCACCAGCGCGGCCGGCAACTGGCCGAGCTGCGCGGCCGGCGCGCGGCCAGGCTGCGACGCAGCGGGCGCCAGGCTCTCGCTCTCGCGGAAGAACTGCTCGGTCTGCCGCAGCTGCGCCTCGGAGAAACGGCCGTCATCGCTGAACTGCTGCGGGTAGCGTTGCAGCATCGCGGCGAAGGCGCTGCGCTCCGCGCCCTGCAGGCCCAGCATGGCGACGATCTGCTCGGTGCTGTGCGCGCGGCGCCAGGCCAGCGTGCGCTGCACCATGCGCACCAGGCGCTTGGCCAGTTCGGGCTGCTCTTGCACCAGCGCACGCGGCGCGATCAGCGCGCCGCGCAAAAAACCCTCACCCGGCAGACCCACCGCCTGATCGGCCAGGCCCAGGCGCACCAGCGCAAACGCCAGGCCCTCTTGCGCCATGCGCTGGCCGAAGGGCTCCTCGGACACCACCGCGTCGACCAGCCGGCTGCGCAGCGCGGCCGACTGCGTGTCCCAGGACTGGCCGGCCGCCACCACGCGCACCTCGGCCGCGGCCAGGCCATGCTGGCGCAGCAGCAAGGTCAGCACCTGCTGGCCGTTGGTCATCGTGGTCGCCGAGTTGCTGTGCACGCCGACGACGCGACCGCGCAGGTCGGCGACCTGGCGCACCTGGCTGCTCAGGTCGCTGCGCACCATCAGCGACAGCGGCGCGCGCTGTTCCACCGCCGCCAAAGCCACCAGCTGCGCGCCATGCAGGTTCTCGTGCATCGCGGCGGTGATGCCGAACACGCCGCACTGCGCGTTGCCGTTGAGGATCTCGCGGATCGCGATGCCGCCGCCGCCGGTGAACTTCAGCCGCAGCGCCAGGCCTTCAGCAAGGTCGGCGCCTGTGCGCAGCGCCAGCTCGGGGATCGCCGACACCGCGCTGCCCGGGCCCGGTGTGGCCAGCACCACCGGCCACAGCGCCGGCGCAGCGGTCTTCGCAGCGCCATGGTTGGCCCACGCCGCAGCCACACCACCGCCGGCGGCAGCAACCGTGGCACGGCCCAGCCGGGCGACATTGGCCTGCAGCCAGGCCCGGCGGCCCGGGCGCAGCGGTGGAAAGGACGGCATGGCGCTCCGCATGGCCAGGATTGGCGGGACCGAGGTTACTACCACCCTCTTTGCCGCGGCCGCGGCCGCCGCTGTTCAGGCCTGCTGCGTGTGGAGGTCGGGCGCGGCCGCGCGCGCGCAGCGGTGTTGCACCGCAGCACTGAT
>Ga0302291_10000535_pt1 | contig 11124 bp, 7 predicted proteins | sample III_Fen_N1_4_FD_194548 | JGI IMG/M metagenome (GOLD analysis project Ga0302291, IMG submission 194548) | Peat permafrost microbial communities from Stordalen Mire near Abisko, Sweden - III_Fen_N1_4 | ecosystem: Environmental > Terrestrial > Soil > Wetlands > Permafrost | place: Sweden: Abisko... | reverse complement strand
GTCCGCCGCCGCCGCTCGACCCGTGAGCTCGCGCGTCGCGGGGCCCGGAGCGCCGCCAGGGAGCACGGTCCTCTCGTTCGGGCGGTACGAGGGGTGGTCCCTGGCACAGCTGGCCGTGCGCGACCCGTGCTACCTGGAGTGGCTCGCGCGGACGTCGATCGGTCGAGGCCTGGAACACGAGATTCGGGCCGTCCTCACCCGGCCATCCGGCGGGATGCGGACCGGCGCGGGACTCCGTCGCGCCTTCGCTGGACGCTGACGCATACGGCGAATGCGTGTCCCCAGACGGGGTGGTTTGGACGATCGACAGGGCCACTTGGCGCTGGCGAGGCCGACGGACAAGCACATGCTGCACGGGCTCGATCGCCGCCGAGCTCGCGCACGTGATCGAAAGCGGGTGCTGCAACATGCTCAATCCTCTCGCGACCCCGGACGCGGTCCGCGGACAGCGGGTGCACCGACGGACGGACCATGCCCACCGCGGGCGAACCCGGACGGCCGTCGCAGCGCGCCGTGTCCTCGAGATGCTGGGCCTCGCGCTCGCGCTCGGGGCCGCGGCCGGGGCCATCGGTCAGTCGACACCGCCGATGACCCTCTAGGTGCACGCCCCTCCCGGGCCCGCCCACACAACCCGACAAGGACGACGACCTTGACGCTCGAGAGCTTCGCGGACCTGCTGCTGAATCGCCCTCCGGCCGCCGCCCTCGAGGCCGCCGAGGAGCTGGTACAGAACGGCACGACGGGCCGCGCCCTGTACCTGGACGTTCTCGCCCCCGCCCTTCGGATCGTGGGCAAGCGTTGGCAGGCCGGGGTGGCCACGGTCGCCCAGGAGCACCTTGCCACCGCGACCGTCAAGGCGATCATGGCGAGGGTCTCGCCCCTGCCTGTCGCGCTCCCGCCCGTCGGCCGGCGGATCCTCCTGGCCTGCACGGACATCGAGCTCCACGACGTCGGCCTGCGCATGGTGGGCGACTTCCTCGAGGCCGATGGCTGGCTCACCTACTATCTCGGCGCCTCGACCCCGAACCGGGACCTTGCGTCGCTTGTCGATCAAGTGCATCCGGATGCCGTCGGCCTGTCCACGACGCTCGATACGCACCTGCCGCTCGCGAAGGCGGCGATCGGGACCATCCGGGCGACCAGCCCGACCGTCTTCGTCGTGGTCGGCGGCGTCGCCTTTGACAGCGACAACGACCTGGCGATGTCCTTCGGGGCAGACGCGGTCGCCGCGGATGCCGGCCGTGCCTCGGCGCTGCTCCGCGAGCGCTTCACGCCATCTCCCGTCGCGGCCCCAGGCGTGATGTGACCGCCACCCCGGTGGATCTCGGGCCGGAGCTCGCCGACCTGGTCTGGTCGGGCGACCTGCTCGCGGCAGGCATCGCCGACGGCTCGGGCGTCATCATCGACTGCAACTCGACCTTCCGACGCCTGGCGGGCAGGGAGCCCATCGGCGAGCTGGTGAGCCGGTTCGTCGGCCTCGGCCAGGAGGTGGCCTTCGCCTCGTGGCTGGGGTCGCTCGGTCGCACCTGGGAAGCCCGGCCGTGGGCCGCGTTCGCGGACGAGGTCGGGCTTGCGCCGGACTACCAGGTCTCGGCTCGCCGGGACGCAACCGGCCGCGTGGTGGTGGTGGGCCATGCGCTGCGATCGTCCAACCTGGAGTCCGGGCTGCTGGAGCTCAACACCCTGCTCGCCACGGACTACCGGGCGGCCATCCGCGATCGCGACCGCCTCGACCACGCGGTCGATGGGGCGAACTCGGAGCTCGGGGCCCTCGCGCTGGCGTCGGTCACCACGTCGGCGCGGCTGGAGCTCGCGCACGTGGAGCTCGCGGCCTTCAGCTCCGCCCTCAACCACGACCTGCGAGGTCCGCTCAGGGCGATCGCCGGCTACGCGGCCCTCCTGGAGCAGCGCTACGGAGACCAGCTCGACGACCGCGGCCGGCGCTACGTCGACGTGGTCGCCCAGAGCAGCGAGCGGCTCGGCAGGCTCGTGGACGAGCTCGTCGCGTATGCGTCCCTGGGGCGCGGCGCCGTCCGCCAGGAGCCCGTTGAGGTGGGCGACCTGCTCGATCGACTCTGGCCCGCGCTCCTGCGAGGCCGAGGGGCCGCGGACGCCACGCTCGAGGTCCGTGCGCCCCTGGCCAGGCCGCTTGGAGACCCCGGCCTCGTGGAGGTGATCCTGCGGGAGCTGCTCGAGAACGCGATCGCCTTTCACCGTCCCGGGCAGCCGGCGTCGGTGAGCCTGTCGTCCACGGCAGCGGGCGACCGCGTGACCCTGACGGTCACGGATCGCGGGATCGGCATGGCGCCGGAGCATCACGAGCGCATCTTCGAGATCTTCACCGGCCTCGATCCCGAAGGCCGCGACGACGGCAGCGGCATCGGCCTGGCGATGGCCCGCAAGGCCGCCGGCCTGCTCGGGGGCTCCATCACGGTGGGGTCCGTGGAGGGCGCCGGCTGCACGTTCAGCGTGCATCTGCCCGCGGCCGCCCGCGCCGGATCTTCGGGCCTGTCGCGGTGACGGCCGGCAGCAGGAGCCTTGGAAGCGCGTGGGTCCCGACGTGGAGGCCCTGGATCGGCGTCGCCTCGATCGGGGGCCTGGTGTCGGTGCTCGTGGTCGGGCTCCTCGTTCGCCCAGCCTGGACGTTCGAGCCGGCCTGGCTGCTGCCGCTGGTCAACCTCGTCTTCCTGACGGTCATCCCCGTCGGCATCGCCGTGTTCGCGGCGCGCGGCTACCTGGAGCACGGGGCCCCCGTGTTCCTCGCGATCGGCACGGGGATGATCGCCGTCGCCGTCGGGATGGGCGTCGTCCCCGCGATCCTGATCTCGACCGGAGACCCGAACGCCGGCATCACCGTGCACAACATGGCCGCCCTGGTCGCCGGCGCCTGCCAGCTTGCCGGGGTGATGGTCGATCCCGCGGCTGCCGGCAGGCGGAGCCGTCCCCGGTTGCGCCTCGCCTTTGCGTACGGCGTGGTGACGGCCTTCCTCGGGTTGGTGATCGTCCTGGCGTTCGCCGACCAGACGCCGGCCTTCTTCATCCCCGGAGAGGGGAGCACGCCCCTCCGCGACGTGGTGCTCGGCGCCGCGTTCACGCTGTTCGCGTTCGCGGGGATGAGCTGGTACCAGGTCTGGAGCCGCGACAGGGGGTTCGCCTTCAGCGCCTGGTACGCGACCGGGCTCTGCCTGTTCGCCGTCGGCCTGCTCGCGATGACCACGGCAAGCATCTCCGGCGGGCTGGTCAGCTGGATCGGCCGGATCGGCATCTGCGCGGGCGCCGTCTTCCTCCTCGCGGCGCTCGTGTCCGTTTCGGGCGCGCGTGCGGCGGACGGAACCGTCGGCGAGGACGTCCGGATGCGGCTCATCAGGGCCAACATGGACTACCGGCCATTCGTGGAATCGCTGGGCGAGCCCGTGTTCACGCTCGACCGGCAGGGCCGGGTGCTGTACCTGAACACCGGTGCGCAGCGCGCGTTCGGCACCCGGGTGGCCGACAGCCTCAACCAACCCCTCGCCGCCCTGGTCGCGCCAGGCGCACGGTCCGGCGACGTCGACGCGACCGTCCGCGAGCTGGTCGGGAAGACGGTCGATCGACATGAGATCGGATTCGCCGAGCTGGACCTCATCGATGGATCGGGGGCCGCGTTCAGGGCGGACCTCGCGGTGGTTCCGAACGGCTTCGACCCCACGGTCGCCATCTGCGTCGTGCGGGATGTCAGCGCCATCCACGCCGCGACCGCCGCCCAGCAGGAGAGCGAGCGGCGCTACCGGTCCATCGTGCAGACCGCGATCGACGGGTTCTGCGTCACCGATGCCGGCGGGCACCTGCTCGAGGTGAACGACGCCTACTGCGCGATGAGCGGCTATCCGAGGGCAGAGCTGCTGGAGCTCGAGATCGAGCACCTGGAGTGGGGCGAACCCCCGGCTGCGATCGCGGTTCGCCTGGAGCGCCTGCGGGTCGCCGGGAGCGACCGCTTCGAGAGCACGCACCGCCGGAAGGACGGCAGCCTGTTCGACGTGGAGGTCAGCGTCCAGATGATCCACGACGACGCGGACCGGGTCGTCGCCTTCATCCGCGACATCACCGAGCGCAAGGCGGCCGAGGAGGAGATCAGCCGGCTCAACGCGGACCTCGAGCGCCGCGTGGAGGAGCGCACGGCGAGGCTCGCGGCGGCCAACGAGGAGCTCGAGCGGTTCAGCTACTCGGTGTCCCACGACCTGCGCAGCCCGCTGCGCGCGATGACGGGCTTCGCCGAGCTCCTCGCGCGCCACGCGGGCGGCACGCTCGACCCCAAGGGCCGCCACTACCTCGACAACATCGTGGAGGGCGGCCAGCGGATGGGGGCGCTGATCGAGGAGCTGCTCGCCTACTCGCGCCTGGGCCGGGGCCACGTGCACGCGGAGCCCGTGCCCCTGGGCCCGATCCTCGCCCACCTGCGCACGACGCTCGCCGCCCGGATCCGGGCCCAGCACGGCACGCTCCTGGTCGCGGGCACGCTCGCCGTCCCGCTGGCCGACCCCACCCTGCTCGAGGAGGTCCTGCTCAACCTGCTCGACAACGCCTTCACCTACCGCCGCCCGGACGTGCCCCCGGTCGTCACGGTGACGGCCGTGCCCATGGGGGCCCGGGTGCTCCTCTCGGTCGCCGACAACGGCATCGGCATCCCCGACGAGTTCCTCGAGCGGATCCTCGAGCCGTTCGTGCGGCTCCACACGAGCGACGAGTACCCGGGCACCGGGATCGGCCTCGCCACCGTGCGCAAGGCCGCCTGGCTGATGGACAGCGACGTCCACGTGGAGTCCGGCGTCGGCATCGGGAGCACCTTCAGCCTGGACCTGCCGGCGGCCCCGGCGGTGCCCGGGTGACGGGCGACGAGGGCCGGCGGGGCATCCTCCTCGTCGACGACAACGCGATGGACGTCGAGCTCACGCTCGAGGCCTTCGCCGAGGTCGGGCTCGCCGACCAGGTCGAGGTCGTGCGATCGGGCAGCGAGGCCATCAGCTACCTGCTCGCCCTCGTCGGCCAGCCCTCCACTGACCCCGGGACGCCGCTGCCGGAGGTCGTCCTCCTCGACCTCAAGATGCCCGGCGTCGACGGGTTCGAGGTGTTGCGACTGATCAAGTCGACGCCGGGGCTGCGGCGGACGCCCGTCGTGGTCCTGACCTCGTCCCGCGAGGTGCGGGACCTGGCCACGTCGTACGACCTGGGCGCCAACTCCTACCTCGTGAAGCCGGTCGCCTACGCCGGCTTCCTCGACGTCGTCAGGCAGTTCGGGGCCTACTGGCTCCGGCACAACGTCGCACCGCCGACGGTCGACGTCCGACAGGGATCGGCGTTCGCCCTCGGCGAGCCGTCCTGGTCCGCGGCAGGTCCTCGACCCGGGACCGGGGTTTCGCGATGAACGAGCCGATCTGTGCCCTGATCGTCGAGGACGAAGCCGTCGAGGCGGAGCTCATCGTGGAGCGGCTCCTCGAAGACGGCTTCGCGCCCGCGTGGCGGCGGGTCGATGGCGAGGCGTCCTTTGTCGCCGCCCTCGCGACCCGCCCCGACATCGTGATCTCGGACTGGCGTCTTCCGCGGTTCAGCGGTCGACGGGCGCTCGAGATCGTCCGCGAGCGCGACGAGGACATCCCCTTCGTGATCGTCTCGGGCTACATCGGCGAGGACGCGGCGGTCGAGGCACTCCATGCGGGGGCCGATGACTACGTGCAGAAGGATCGGCTCGCGCGTCTGGGCCCGGCGGTCCGGATGGCGCTCGAGCATCGGCGCCTGCGCGACGAGGCGAGGCTCGCCGAGGCGCAGCTCCGGCTGGCGGCAACCGTCTTCGAGAGCAACACCGAGGGGATCACGATCACCGACCCGCGGGGCAGCATCCTGGCGGTCAACCGGGCGTTCACCGAGATCACCGGGTACGCGGCGACCGACGTCGTCGGTCGAAACCCGAGCCTGCTGCAATCGGGGCGCCACGACCGCAGGTTCTATGCCGACATGTGGGCGTCGCTCGCCGCCACCGGCCGCTGGCGCGGTGAGATCTGGAACCGGCGCAAGGACGGCCGGGTCTTCCCGGCCTGGACGACGATCAGCGCCGTCCATGATGTCGGAGGGGGAGGCAGCTATTACGTCGGCGTGTTCGGCGACATGGCCGACGTCAAGCAGGCGAAGCTCGAGGCGGAGTACCTGGCGCATCACGACGCGCTCACCGGGCTCCCGAACCGCCTGCTGCTCCTCGATCGACTTACGCAGGACGTGCGTCGGGCGTCCGCCGCCGGCACCCGTGTCGCCGTCCTGTGCCTGGATCTCGACGGGTTCGGGGCCGTGAACGACGCGCTCGGCTACGTGGTCGGCGACGCGCTGCTCCAGGCCGTGGCGTCCCGGCTCACGGACGTGGTCGGTGCCCGGGGCAGCCTCTCGCGCTCGGGCGGCGACGAGTTCCTGGTCATCCTCGAGGACGTCGACGGCTCGGCGCAGGCGGCGAGCGCCGGGCGCGAGCTCCAGGACCGGCTGGCGAAGCCGTTGGCGGTCGCGGATCACGAGGTCCTCGTCACGGCGACCATCGGCGTGGCCATGTTTCCCGAGGACGGCACGGACGCCGACCTGCTTGCCCGGGAGGCCGAGACCGCCATGCGGCGCGCCAAGCAGCGCGGCCCGGCCTCCATCGGCCTCTTCGAGGTGGGCCTGCCCCAGGCGATCGCGGACCGCCTGGACCTCGCCCGCGACCTGCGAGACGCCGCGGTCCGGAACCAGCTCACGGTGCAGTACCAGCCCCAGGTCCACTTCGGGGACGGCTCGCTCGCGGGTGCCGAGGCGCTCGTGCGCTGGAACCACCCCAGCCGCGGCGTCATCTCGCCGGCGGACTTCATCCCGCTCGCGGAGGACACGGGCAGCATCGACGAGATCGGTGCCTGGGTCCTGCGAGAGGCATGCCGCCAGGTGGCCGCCTGGGACGCGACAGGGCTGCACCTCCCACGGGTGTCGGTCAACCTCTCCGCGCACCAGCTCGACCACGTGGACCTCGCTTCGCTCGTGGCGGACGCGCTGGCCGCTGCCGGGCTCGAGGCCATCCGACTGGAGCTGGAGGTCACGGAGACGATGGTCATGGGTGATGTCGTGCAGTCCTCCGCCGTGCTGCGAGACCTGTGCGCGCTGGGGGTGGCCGTCGCGCTGGACGACTTCGGGACCGGGCACTCGTCGCTCGCGAAGCTGTCGGACCTGCCGTTGCATCGACTCAAGATCGACCGCAGCTTCGTCAATGAGCTCGGGGTGGAGCGATCGGCCGAGGCGATCGTCCGCGCCACCGTGGTCCTTGCCCGGAGCCTCGGCCTCGAGTCCGTGGCCGAGGGCGTCGAGACCGAGGCACAGGCGGAGTTCCTCCGCACAACCGGCTGCGAGATCGCCCAGGGCTACCTCTACGGCCGGCCACTGTCGCCCGACGCCTTCCTGGCGCGGTTCGGCGAAAGGAAGGGAGCATGACGGTGCGAGAGCCAGTCCCCCAGGGCGGCGTCGTGGACGGGTTCGAGCGGACCGTGATGGACCAGCTGTACGAGGGCGTCTACTTCGTCGACCCGGCACGGCGAATCAGGTACTGGAATCCCGGAGCAGAGCGCCTGTCCGGCTGGGCTGCGGCCGACGTCGTCGGCCGCCGCTGCCACGACAACCTCCTCAGCCACGTCGACGAAGACGGCCGATCCCTCTGCCGGACGGGCTGCCCGCTCCTGGCGACCATGCGGGACGGCCAGGCGCGGGAGGCGGACGTGTTCCTGATGCACCGCCTCGGCCACCGGCTCCAGGTCCGCGTCCGCACCAGCGCGGTCCGCGACCGGGACGGTCACATCATCGGCGGTGTTGAGATCTTCGATGACAAGACCGAGCTGTCGGCGGCCCATCGCCAGGTGTCCGAGCTCCGCGACCTCGCCATGACCGACCAGCTCACGGGGATCCCGAACCGCCGCAACTTCGAGATGTCCCTCGCGTCGCGGATCGCCGAGCTCGCCGGCTACGGCCGGACGTTCGGCCTCCTGATCGCCGACCTCGATCACTTCAAGGCGCTCAACGACGCGTTCGGCCATGCGTCCGGCGACACGGCCTTGCGGACCGTCGCCATGACGATGCTGGAGGCAACGCGGCCCACCGACGACCTCGCCCGTATCGGGGGCGAGGAGTTCGGGGTCACGGTCCCGGATGTCGACGAGCGGATCCTGCGCGCCGTCGCGGAGCGCATGTGCGCGCTGGTCCGGCGAACGAGCGTCCACGCGGGCGAGCACGACGTGGGCGTCACCGTGTCCATCGGCGGTGCCAGCGCCGTGGCGGGCGACACGGCGGCGACCGTCTTCGAACGGGCCGACCGTGCGCTCTACGCGGCCAAACAGCGCGGGCGTGACCGCGTCGAGGTCGGCTGACGTGGAGTCGGAATCCGGCCGCATGGCCGGGGATCGGAGCGTGTCTGTGGAGGACGTCGAGACGGGGCATGGGGCAGCGCGCCTTCCCGGCCGTCGCCAGGTTCGCATCACCCGGGTCATGATCGTCGAGGACGAGCGCCTCATGGCGGAGCTGCTCGCGGCCGTCGTGGAGAACGAGCCGGACCTCAACGTCGTCGGCGTCGCGGGGAGCGTGGGGGACGTGGCCGCGTACCGGGGTCGTCGCCCCGAGGTCGTCCTGATGGACTTCCGCCTGCCCGACGGCACCGGCGCCGAGGCGACCCTCATGATCAAGGCGAGATGGCCCGGGGTCCGCGTGCTGATGCTGTCCGCGCTGCATGACGACGAGACGGTGCTGGAGTCCATCAAGGCCGGCGCGGACGGGTACCTCAGCAAGGATCGGGCTGCGGACGACATCGTGGCCTCCGTCCGCGCCGTGCGCGGAGGCGAGACGCTGCTCCCGCCGACCCTGCTCATCGAGATCGCCCGGCGCGTGGCCCTCGGCCGCAGCGAGGCGCTCGCGAGCCATCGCCTCGAGCCCTTGACGGCGCGCCAGCGGACGATCCTCCGCGAGCTCGCCGAAGGGCGCTCCAGCCGCGAGATCTGCGAACGGCTGCACCTGTCGCCGAACACCCTGCGCACCCACAACCAGCACATCATCGCGAAGCTCGGCGCCCACTCGAAGCTGGAAGCCGTCACGATCGCCCTTCGCCTGGGCCTGGTGCCATCGCCACGGGAGGCAGAGCTCGCCGCGGAGTCGGGCACCATGGCCCGGGGCGACCGCACGGCCCGATGACGTCGCGTCATGGGCCCGGATCCCGGCGATCTACAATGACGGCCTGGGCGATGCGCTCCCCGAGCGCGTCGACACGAACGATCGCTAGCAGCGCACACCAGTGACCACCGAGGCCGTTCGCGTCCCGCGAACCCGCCAGGGGCCTCCCGCTCCCGTCGTCGGTATCGGTGCGTCCGCCGGCGGCCTCCGGGCCTTCGAGGCGTTCTTCGCCGGGATGCCCGTGGATGCGGACACGGGGCTCGCGTTCGTCGTGGTGCAGCACCTGTCCCCGGACCATGCGAGCATCCTGGCCGACCTTGTCCGCCGCCACACCCGGATGGACGTCTTCGAGGTGGAGGACGGGATGGAGGTCCGTCCCGACTGCACCTACGTGATCCCGCCCAACCGCTCGATGGCGTACGAGGCCGGCAGGCTCCGCCTGTCCACGCCCGCGGCGCCGCGAGGCCGGCGACTCCCGATCGACTTCCTGTTCCGGACGCTTGCCGCGGAGCTCGGGGAGCAGGCGATCGGCATCGTGCTCTCCGGGGCCGGCAGCGACGGGACGGAGGGCCTGCGCGCGATCAAGCTGGGCGGCGGCCTGGTCATCGCGCAGCGACCGGAGACGGCCGAGGTCGATTCGATGCCCAGGAGCGCGATCGCCGCGGGCATCGTGGACATGGTGCTGGCGCCCGCCGAGATGCCGTCCCACCTCCTCGGGTACGCGACCCGGGCCTTCACGGCGCGGTCCAGCGCCCGCGGCCCGGCCCGACGCGGCAGGGAGCCCGCCCTCGCGTCGATCCTCGGCATCGTCCACACGGACTCCGGCCACGACTTCACCGGGTACAAGCCCGCGACGATGATGCGCCGGATCGAGCGTCGCATGGCGATCAACCATGTCGACACGCTCGACCATTACCTCGACCTGCTCCGGGGGACACCGGGAGAGGCGGACTCGCTGGCGCGCGACCTGCTGATCGGGGTGACCACCTTCTTCCGTGACCCCGACGCCTTCGACGCCCTTCGCCGCCGGGTCGTCGCGCCCGTCGTGGCTGCGTCCGGGTCCGAGACGGCCATCCGGGTCTGGGTCCCAGCGTGCTCCACCGGCGAGGAGGCCTACTCCATCGCGATCCTCTTCCGCGAGGAGATGGACGCGCAGGCGCGGTCTGCCCCGGTCCAGGTCTTCGCCACCGACATCGATGGCGATGCCGTCGCGAAGGCGCGTACCGGCCTGTATCCGCCCGGGATCGCGGCCGATGTGTCGACGGAGCGGCTCGCCAGGCACTTCGTGGAGGAGCCGGGCGGGAACGGCTACCGCGTCGGCCGGAGCCTGCGCGACATGGTGGTGTTCTCCGAGCACGACATCACCCGGGATCCGCCGTTCTCCAGGCTGGACCTCGTCAGCTCCCGGAACGTCATGATCTACATGGGGCCGCAGCTGCGTGACCGGGTGCTCTCGGTCCTCCACTACTCGCTCCTCCCGGGCGGCGCGCTCTTCCTCGGGACCTCGGAGAGCCTGGGGGAGCAGCACCACCTGTTCACCACCGTGGATCGGGCGGCCCGGATCTTCCGCCGCCCCGAGGAAGCCGGCGGGGAAGGCCCGGTGCCGTCGGGCCACGCACCGGCAGGGGCGACAGACTGGCGTCACTGGCGGCCCGACGGGAGCCCGACCCCAGGGTTGGTCCCTCCCTCGCGGGAGCTGGCGGAAGGGGCGTCCCCGGCGCCGGAGGTGCCGGATGCGGCAGTCGCGGACGACGCCGGTGATCCGGACGCGACCGGGAGGGCAGCCGAGAACGCCGTGGAGCAGGTCGCGCGCCTGGAGCGGGAGCTGCGCGCCAGCGAGGCGTACCTGCGCTCAGCCACGCAGGAGCTCGAGCACGCGAACGCCGATCTCACGTCCACCAACGAGGAGCTGCAGTCGGTCAACGAGGAGCTCGA